>Ga0114999_10005630_pt1 | contig 14694 bp, 11 predicted proteins | sample ArcticOcean_MG_C_3_FD_89820 | JGI IMG/M metagenome (GOLD analysis project Ga0114999, IMG submission 89820) | Marine microbial communities from western Arctic Ocean - ArcticOcean_MG_CB8_126 | ecosystem: Environmental > Aquatic > Marine > Oceanic | place: Arctic Ocean: Canada Basin | collected...
CAACTGCATTCGCAATGTTACCGCCGATCAATTCGCCGGCGTTATCGCCAACGAAATCGAGGATCCACGGGTTTATTGCGAGATCATCCGTCAATGGTCGACGCACCACCCTGAATTCACTTTTCTTCCACGCAAATTCAAGATCGCGGTGACGGGGTCGCCGGTCGACCGCGCGGCAACGGCACTGCACGATATCGGTTTGCGCCTCCGCCAGAATGATGCCGGCGAGGTTGGGTTCGAAGTTTTGGTGGGCGGCGGGCAGGGGCGCACGCCAATGCTGGCCCATCGCATCCGAGACTTCCTGCCGAAGGCCCAGCTGCTGTCGTATCTCGAAGCTGTATTGCGGGTCTACAACCAGCTCGGCCGGCGCGATAATCTCTACAAGGCGCGTCTCAAGATCTTGGTTCATGAAACCGGCGCGGCGCAGTTTACTGAATTGGTTGAGGAAGAGTGGGCGCAGATTCGCGACGGTGCCTTGGCGCTGCCGCTTGCAGAAATCGACCGCATCCACACCTATTTCGCGCCACCGCCTTATCGCGACTTGCGCGATGACCCTGACGACTTTGCCACATGGCTCGTTACGAATTCTGCGTTCGCGCAGTGGGTTGAAACCAACGTCCACGCCCACAAAATGCCGGGCTATGTCATCGTCACGGTTTCGCTAAAACCGCATGGCGGCATACCTGGCGACATTACCGACGTCCAGATGGAGGCGCTGGCCGACATGGCCGAGCGCTTCAGCTTCGCCGAATTGCGCGCCACGCATGAACAAAACATCGTGCTCGCGGACGTCGAGAGATCTGCGCTCTATGATCTGTGGTTGGCGTTGGCCGGCGAAGGTCTGGCAACGCCGAATGCCGGGTTGTTGACCGACATAATCTGCTGCCCCGGCCTCGACTTCTGCAACCTTGCCAATGCGCGTTCGATTCCGATCTCGCAACAGATCAGCCAACGCTTCGACAACCTTGCCCGGCTGCACGATATCGGGCCGCTCAGGATCAAAATCTCTGGCTGCATCAACGCCTGCGGCCACCACCACGTCGGCCACATTGGCATCCTCGGGGTCGAGAAGAAAGGCACTGAGCTCTATCAGGTCAGTCTCGGCGGCAGCGCCGAGGCGGATGCCGCGCTCGGCGATATCATCGGCCCGGCGTTCACCGCTAGTGAGATCGTCGATGCGGTAGAGACGATCGTCAGGATCTATCTCGATCTGCGCGATGACGGCGAGGTATTTCTCGAGACCTATCGCCGGGTCGGCCTCGAGCCGTTCCGGGGGGCACTCTATGCCACTCATTAAGAATGGCGCGATCGTGCACGAAGACCAATGGGTTTACCTCACCGATGACCAAGATCTTGCCGATCGTGATGGAGCCGACGCGATTATCGTTTCGTTGACCCGCTGGAGGCGCGACCGGGATGCGCTTCTAGCTCGCGATCTCGGTGTTCGGCTGAGGGCCGATCAATCGCCCGCACTGATTGCCGCCGACCTGCCGCACATCGCTCTTGTTGCCTTGGAATTTCCCGCGTTCAAGGATGGACGCGCCTTTACTTATGCGCGCCTGCTACGCGAACGCTATGGCTTTAGCGGCGAGGTGCGGGCGGTCGGCAACGTTCTACGCGATCAATTCCAGTTTATGGTGCGATGCGGTTTCGACGCCGTCGAGGCCGAGAAAGAAAGCGACGCCGAAGCGTGGTTGCCGGCATCGCAGGAATCAAATGTTCTCTACCAACCGACTGGCGATCGCCAGCCATGGGTAATGACCCTACGCCAGTAGCGGCACGTTGCGGCTGGGTAGGCGTCGCGAAAACACCTTTTTGAAATCCCTTCACCCACTCCCAAGCGGGCGCGCTTTCACCGCGCCACTGGCGCGACGGTCGCCCCGCGATCCCACTAAGGGAGAAAAATTTTTTGGACGAACTAAAACGGTGACCAGCCTCGGCCTTTGAGAAACTCCCACATGCGACGCTCGCCGACATCACAGCCGGGTGAATAGGTCGTGCTCGGCGCTGTTGTTGCGGCGAGGTGGAGCAGCGGTTGGTGGCGTCCGGATGTGCTGCGTTTGGCGACATCGCGGCTCGTTGGCGGCATCCTGCCGGCAATCTCGAGGATTAGCTTGCGGTGAATTGCCTGGGCAAAGGCGTCGAAGCCATGCGCGACGACGATAAAAGCACCGGTACCGCCGACCACACAGTGGAAGTAATACTCGTCGAGATCTTTGAGTTGGGGAAAGCCGAAGCGATTGGGCCGGTGGTTGACGATGGGCAGGCCGTTGATGGTGATGCCGTGCTCGATGGCAACGTCGCGGGCGAGGCCGACGAGCGTACCGCTGTTGTTGGCGCCGTCGCCGGAGATGTCGATGACCCGACGGGTTCCCTCATAGCCATTATCGTTGAACAGTGGAATCGCATATTGGATGGCGCCGCTAATCGAGGTGCGCCGGCCGATACTGATCTCGGCTTTGGTGAGCGAATCGGCGAACGCCCGGGCGCTTGCAGTGTCCTCGATCGTGCCCAATTGGCGATCGGATGGCGATAATCGGCGCCGGCCCATTCGAAATAGGTGACCGCAATGCGGCCGAGAAAACCGCGGCTGATGGCGTCGACAATCTTGGGATGGGTGAGGGCGGAGACGTAGCCCTGACGCTGCAGCTTGGCTTCCTCAGGATCGATGCTGCCTGAGACGTCAATCGCCAGGACCAGTTCGATGTCGACCGGAATTTCAGCTTCGGCCCACACCGATTGCGCCGTGACGAAGGTGGCCAGCGTCGCAACAATGGCAACGTTGATCAGGCGGCGGAACAGATCGCGACACCTCATGTTCCAATCAGTAGATCGCGAGCGCGCTGAAGCCGCAAAAACTTCGTTCTGACGAGTTCGTGACTTTTTCAACTAAGGGACTCCCCCGGCCTAACCACCACCCTATTGAATATCCTTGGAGGATACCCTTGAGGTGGTGGGGCCCGGGGAGTGGGACGGTTGGGCTAACCAAATCTTGACGTGTGTTCCTAGACGGCTGCGCGCTTGGCGTCGCGCCGGCGTTTGAGGGGGTCGCGTTCGCGCTTGCGCAAGCGAACCGATTTCGGTGTCACTTCGACCAACTCGTCGTCGTCGATATAGGTGAGTGCCTTATCGAGCGTCATGTGGATTGGGGTGTTCAGGGCGACGGCGTCGTCTTTGCCGGAGGCACGGATATTGGTGAGTTGCTTGGCCTTGCGCGGATTGACGTCGAGATCAGAGCCGCGGCTGTGCTCGCCGATGATCATGCCCTGGTAGACCAATTCGTTGGGTTTGATGAACATGGGGCCGCGCTCTTCCAAGTTCCACAGCGCAAAGGCGACCGCCGGACCGGCTTCGGTTGAGACCAGCACGCCGTTGCGTTGCTGCGATACGGCCCCCTTATAGGGCGCATAGCCGTGGAACAACCGGTTCATCACACCGGTGCCGCGGGTATCGGTGAGAAATTCGCCGAGATAGCCAATCAAGCCGCGCGAAGGCGCGCGGAACACGAGCCGACGCTTGCCCGCACCGGAGGGACCCATTTCGATCAGCTCGCCGCGCCGTGAGCCAAGATTTTCGACTACGGCCCCGGCATAGTCATCATCGACGTCGATGACGACTTCTTCGATCGGCTCTTGCCGCTGGCCATCGATTTCGCGGAACAGCACGCGGGGCCGGCTGATGGCCATCTCGAAGCCCTCGCGGCGCATGGTCTCGATCAGAACGGCGAGCTGCAACTCGCCGCGCCCGGCTACTTCGAACGCCTCGTTAGAAAGCTTGGTGACGCGGATCGCGACATTGCCTTCGCCCTCACGCTCAAGCCGAGACCAGATTTGCCGAGCGGTGACGATGGTGCCTTCCTGACCCGACAGCGGCGAATCATTGGCCGAGAAAGTCATCGCCAGGGTCGGCGGATCGATCGGTTGGGCCGGCAGCGGCTCGCTGACCTCGATCGCGCAAATCGTATCGGCGACGGTTGCGTTGGCAATGCCTGCAAGGGCGATGATGTCGCCGGCCGACGCTTCTTCGATGTCGATCCTTTTGAGATCACGAAAAGCCATCAGTTTGGTAATACGGCTTTCGCCGAGCGGCGTACCGTCCCCTGAAAGCGCATGCACGGTCATCTGCGGATGCACCGAGCCCGCACTAATCCGGCCGGTTAGCAGGCGGCCGACATAGGGATCGTATTCGAGCGTGGTCGCCAACATCCGAAACGGGCCGGCAGAATCGACGACCGGCGGGGCGACATGATCGACGACGAGATCGAACAGCGGGGCCATGTCCTTCTTGGGACCGCCGGGCTCCCTCGCTGCCCACCCTTCCTTGGCCGAGCCGAACAAAGTCGGGAAATCGAGCTGCTTCTCGTCGGCGCCGAGGGCGGCAAAAAGATCGAAGGTTTCGTCCTGCACTTCGAAGGCGCGCTGCTCGGGCTTGTCGACTTTGTTGATGACGACGATCGGCCGCAGACCCAGCGCCAGCGCCTTACCCAGTACAAACTTGGTCTGCGGCATTGGGCCTTCGGCAGCATCGACCAATACCAACGCGCCATCGACCATGCTCATGATGCGTTCAACCTCGCCGCCGAAATCGGCATGGCCGGGGGTGTCAACGATGTTGATGCGCACATCGCGCCACACCACGGAGGTGCATTTGGCAAGGATCGTGATGCCACGTTCGCGCTCGAGCGCGTTCGAATCGAGCGCCTGGGCCTGAATATGCTGGTTATCGCGAAACGAACCGCTTTGCCGGAGCAGGCAATCCACCAGGGTGGTTTTGCCGTGGTCGACGTGGGCGATGATAGCGATATTGCGAAGTTCCATGGGATTCCGTTCTTAAGTTTGCCGGGACTATAGTCCTCGGCGCTTGCGAGACAAGCCGGGCGTTGGGCGATTACACTAACGCTTACGATGGCGTCGTCGCCGTCGCGTCGGCGTATCCTGGTTGAAGGAAAGCTGCGATGCCCAATCACGGCTCTAAAGGCCTGCCGGTTAAGATCGATTCGGCGTCGAACGGAGAGTTCGTTCCGCTCGCGGTGCCCGAACATTTGCGCATGGCGCAAGACCTCGCTGCGGTGCGCATAACCGAGGGCGCGCGCCAAGCTGGACAGAGTCGACGCACTTTTCTGGCTAGCTTGTGCGGTGTGGCGACGACGTTTGCGGCTTTCAACGAGGCCTTTGCCGCACGCAAAGATACTGGCGGGCTGTTCAAGATCTATCTCGATGCACCGCGTGACTAAGCGGCGGCGCAGACCGTGGCCGGCGACGAGTTCATTTTCGACGTTCAGACCCACATGCTCGATCCCGACGGACCCTGGCGTCAACGTCCGAACGGCGGCCAGCGCACGCGCTGGTTGTCGTCGCGGGGGCAGGGGAAGTGCGGCCGCGGGGATGCGATCGACTGCTACGCGTCCGACCAATTCATCAAAGACATCTTCCTCGATAGCGACACCGATATGGCGGTGCTGTCGTTCATGCCCGGCATGCCCGACGATAATCCGCTGACGATCGAGGAGGCGGCGCGGACCCGGCGGTTGATCGAGGCGCTCGATGGCGAGCACCGCCTGCTGCTGCATGCCATGGTGGTACCCAATGCCGGTCATGCCGGCCTGGGGTCACGTGAGGTCGAACGTATGGTGCGCGCGGTCGAGGAATGGAAGATTGACGCGTGGAAGGTCTACACTCAGTGGGGGCCGCAAGGGCGTGGCTGGTGGCTCGATGATCCCGATACTGGGATCCCGTTTATCGAACAGGCGCGCGCGCTCCGCGTTAAGACCATCGCTACCCACAAGGGCATTAGTTTTGGCCGCTTCCCGCCGAAATATGCGCGTTGCGACGATGTCGGGCGGATCGCGCGAGCCTATCCGGATGTGAACTTCCTGATCTACCACGCCGGTTATGAACCCTGTCAGGCCGAGGGCCCCTTCGATCCGGCGCACACCGGTAGCGGCATCAGCAGTCTGGTGAAATCCATGCTGGTCAACGACATCGCGCCGAACAGCAATGTTTATGCTGAACTTGGCAGCACCTGGCGGTTGTGGATGCGCAACCCGACCGGGGCGGCGCATGCGCTTGGCAAGCTGCTCACCTATGTCGGCGAGGACAACGTATCGTGGGGGACGGATTCGATCTGGGCGGGATCGCCGCAAGACCAGATACAGGCGTTTCGCGCTTTCGAGATCGCGCCGGCGCTGCAGCAGCAATTCGGCTACCCCCCCCCCCTTACGTCGGCGCGCAAGGCGAAGATCCTCGGGCTCAATGGTGCGCGGGTCTATGGCGTCGAACCCAAATTGTTTCGCAATAAGGCTGAGAACGACGGCATCGAACGCTTACGCGCGGACTACCGCAATGCGCCGCGGCCGGATTTCGAATCACACGGGCCGCGCAGCCGGGCCGAGTTTGGCGCTTTCCTGAAACACAGCGGAAACCGGTCGGGGTGAAGGGTGGAGCGTGCATTTTTCCTCACCCCTTATTTTACCCCCACCCCAGCCCTCTCCCCCAAGGGAGAGGGAGCCGTTTGTGCGCGCGTTCATAGCCCTTTCCCATCGGGGAGAGGGTTGGGTGAGGGGGAGATAAGCGGGGCGCGGTGGCTAAGAGCCGTTCTGTTTTGCGGCGGTGACGATGAATAGGGGGTCACTGGGGCCGGCTGGGGGCTTGAGAACGTCAAGTGCCGCGGGTTGGAAACTGCCGGCCGCATCGAAGTAAAGAGCGATCAGCTTGGCGTGATCTTGATCGCCGAGCGATCGCCACACGGCCACCGCCTTGGTCGGAAAACAGCGATTCGAGTAGGAAACGATGCACGGCGCGCCTGGCTTCAGGACACGGGCGACATCGGCCAGAACCACATCGGGTTGGGTCAGGTATTGAATCGACACGGCGATCAGGCAGGCGTCGAAGTCGGCATCGGCGAGTGGAATTTGAGGATCGCGATTGAGATTGTGGACGATGCGCTCGGTCAGGCATGGGTTCTCAACCAGCTCGGTCTCGTTCATTCCAAGCCCAACAACGCTACTGTATTTTGCCGCTTCCGGTAGGTGCGAGTGATAGCTCGACATCAGATCAAGGATTCTGCCGTTGGCGGGTAGCACCTTTTCGTAGTGCGCAGTGAGCGCGTCGCGGGCGGGGTTGTCGATATGGGCGACCAGCCGGGTCGGCTCATAGAATGCCTCGTCATCGCTGTCGTCGACACGCTCGAAAAACTCAGGCTTAAGCGGGACGACACGCTCGGTTTTAGACATGTGGATGAAGCCGTAGGGATGAGCGATCCAACAGAAACGGGTAGCGGGAGCGGGTTAGCCGGAGAAAATATGAACTAGCTATTTTTGGACCGGCCGCATCGCTGCAAACTGCTTTACACAATGGGCCGGTGGCACCCTTGCTGTACATAGCGCACGGGATTTTCGCAGTCATCGCGGCCCACAGCGCGTTGTGGCGCAGGAGATCGGCGCGGGGATGCTCGGCGTCGAAGCCACGAATCCACTACAGCGCCAGATGGGCACCATCGGCGCTATCGAACCACTCGTGGCGACGGCGAAACACGTCCGTATGGCCAGATTTGTAGGTGAAATCGAACAACGCTTCGATCGACTCCCAAACCGACATGTTGATGAGAATGTTGGCGCCGTCGAATGCCTGGACCGTAGTCGCGTCTCTCGCTTCGCCCTGCGGCCGCCAGACGAAGCCGGGATCGCGATCGGCCAATCCATTGACCGCATCGAGCTGGGCGACGAAATCGGCCATGCCGGGATCATCGATCGAGAAACGCATCCGCGCGACGTTGATTTGAGCGATGTGATACATGAGCAACTGTTATCCGCGTATGTCCGAAGCAAGATAACCAATGATATGGGAGCTATTTTGTAAGAATGAAGCTTTCAGCATACAAGGTCCTTACATTCGGCTGTTACGGCACGCTGATCGATTGGGAGAGCGGAATTCTTGCGGCGCTTGCGGGATGGCGCGTCCGCAGCGCGGTGGTGGGTGCGGATCGTGATATTCTGGAAGCCTTCGGGCGTCATGAAGCGGCCGAGCAGTCAGCCAACCCCGCGATGCTTTATCCCGAGATATTGGCGCGGGTGGCGGTGCACATTGGCGATGATTATGGGATTGCGATCGGTCCCGCTGACGCTAAAAAGTTCGGACAATCGCTGGCGGATTGGCCTGCATTCGCCGATAGTGCCGATGCGCTGCGTGTGCTGAAACAGCATTTTAAACTGGTGATTCTGTCGAACGTCGATCGCCACAGTTTCGCGGCCGGCAACGGTAAACTCGGGGTTGACTTCGATGCGATCTACACCGCTCAGGACATCGGCTTCTACAAGCCCGACCGGCGCAATTTCGTGTATCTTCTCGAACGTTTAGCGGGTCTCCGCTATGCCAAAACAGACATTCTGCATGTCGCACAAAGTAAGTTCCACGATCATGTGCCGGCCAAGGCCATCGGCCTGACAACGGCGTGGATTGATCGCCCGCATCCGGCAGGCGGTCAGGGCGCAACGCGCCAAACGACGATTGAGCCCGATGCTCGATTTGAAAGCCTGGCCGAGTTGGTCAATACACATCGTCGGGAGTTGAACCAGGGGATTGGTTTGTAAATCGCGCGTATAATCTCTGCGCAAAACATTTGGATATTACCAACAGCGGCGCACAGATTTTGCGCGAGTGGGGGTTCTTTGTTTTTTGATCGTCAACTCTGGCCTTTTACAGAAGGCGTGCGGCTCCGGATCGCTTGGGCGGTGGTGGTGGGGGTGGTCGCCGCAGCACTTGGGATCGCCCGGCTTGGCCTGATCGGCTGGCTGCTCGGCCTGGTCTTTACGGGCGCGACATTCGAAGACCTCAGCGTTCCGTTCGTGCTGGTGGCCGGTTTGATGGTGGTCCGCGGTGGAGTCGAATATTACCGTACCATGGTCGCGCACCGCACCGCGTCGACCGTTCAACAAAGCCTGCGCCAGAAACTCTACGATCAGGTCGTGCGCCTCGGTCCGGCCCATTTCGGGCGCCAGCGAACCGGTGATGTGATCCTGACCGTGGTCGAGGGGGTTGAGCAACTCGAGACCTATTTCGGTCAATATCTGCCGCAATTCTTTGTCGCCGCGGTCACACCGATCCTGATCTTTGGATTCGTCGCGTTCCTCGATCTGTCGATCGCAATCACGCTGCTGGTGGCCGCGTTGGTCACATTGTTTGCGCCGATCCTGTGGCACCGGCTCGACAATAAACATAGCCGCGCCCGCGCCCGCGAATATGGCGCCTTCGCGGCCGAATTCCTGGATGCAATCCAGGGCTTGACCACACTCAAGGCCTTTGGCCAAAGCCGCGCGCGCACCGCGCTGTTGGAAAAGCGGGTCGACGCCCTGTTCAAGAGCACGATGTGGGTGCTGGGAACCAACACCCTGTCGCGCGGCATTACCGATACCGGGATTGCGGTCGGGGCCGCGGTGTCGTTGAGCTGGGGGGCCTATCGGGTGGCAGACGGGGAGATGTCGCTTACCGTGTTGCTGATTATTTTGATGCTCGGCGTCGAGGTGTTTCGCCCGCTCCGCGAACTCCGCATTCTGCTGCACCAAGGCATGATCGGAAAATCGGCGGCCAACGGAATCCTGTCGTTTCTGAACACTAGGCCCTCGATCGAAGCGCCGGAGGAGGCGCCGGAACGCGTCGCAGAACTTGCGGCCAGTGTGTCGTTTGATGGGGTGTCGTTCACTTATCCAAACGGGCGCCATCCCGCGCACCGCGATCTTTCGTTCGAGGTCGGCGCCGGCGATCGGATCGCCATCGTCGGCCCGAGTGGCGCGGGCAAGTCAACCATCGTCAGTTTGCTGCTGCGCTTGTTCGATCCCGAGCGCGGCACGATCCGGATCGGTGGCGAAGATATTCGCACACTTCCCTTCGTCGAATTGAGAGGCCGCATCGCGGTCGTCCGCCAAGACGCCTTTCTGTTCCACGGGACGGTCGAAGACAATTTGCGGATGGGCAACGCCACCGCGAGTGCAGTCGAGCTTGAAGCGGCAGCCCGAGCTGCAAATGCCCACGACTTCATTTCGCACCTGCCACAGGGCTACGACACTGTCGTCGGCGAACGTGGTGTGCGCCTGTCGGCCGGCCAGCGTCAGCGCATCGCGATCGCCCGTGCGGTGCTGCGCGATGCACCGATACTCGTGCTTGATGAAGCCCTGTCGTCGGTTGATGCCGAGAACGAATCGATCATCCAAGAAGCCCTCGAACACCTCATGGTTGGTCGGACGACACTGATCTTCGCGCATCGCCTGTCGAGCGTGATCGATTGTGATCGGATCCTGGTGATCGAGGACGGCCATCTTGTCGAATCCGGTACCCATGCTGAGCTGATTGTGCGCGCCGGCCCGTATCACGCGCTAATGGCGCCGCAACTGCGCGATCAGGATGCCAATGTCCTCATTGGTGACGCCGCGCCGATTGCTCAGGATGCTGAACCCAAAGCCGACATCCCAGCGGGGTCTGGAAGTTTTTTTGAGCGGCCGACCGATGCGATCATCCGGGCCGAAGGGATGAGCTGGCAGCGGGTCGTCCGGGTGCTGATGGGCTTAATCGCACCGTGGCGGAAACAACTCATCACGACGTTCATGCTCGGCGTTTTTCGGGTGGGCTCGCTGATCGGGGTTGGCGTGTTCAGCGCGTTGATCGTGCTGGCGCTCAAGAACGAGCAGGCATTCCAGGGCTATTTGTTCGGGTTGGGGATAGTCGCGGTTCTCTCGGGCGTCTTGCACTGGATGGAATCGTGGCTCGCCCACGATATGGCGTATCGGCTGCTCGGCGATATGCGTATTGCAATCTTCCGCAAGCTTGACGAACTCGCGCCGGCCTATTTCACCCGCCGGCGCACTGGCGATCTGGTCGGCGTTGCGACCCACGATGTTGAAATGGTTGAATATTTCTTTGCCCATACGATCGCGCCGGCGTTTGTCGCTGTTGTGGTGCCGACTTTGGTGATCGCTACGTTGATATTTTATGGCTGGGAAATGGCGGCAGCGCTGGCGCCGTTCCTTGCGCTTGCCGGTTTGCAACCGCTGTTGGGGCGCTCGCGGATCGACCGGCTGGGGTCACGCGCCCGCGAGTCGCTCGGCGACCTCAACGCGCACGCACTAGATACGGTGCAAGGATTGGGAGAGGTCGTCGCCTTCCAGCAAGAGGCTGAGCGCGGGGCTGAGTTTTCCCGCAAGACCGCGGACTATGTCACCTTACGCCTGCCGTTCTTCCGCGACCTGACCTTGCAAACGGTTCTCCAGGAAGTTGCAGCGAGCCTCGGCGGGCTGGTGGTCGTCGTAGCCGGAGCCGGCCTGGTGGCAACCGGTGATCTCGACAGCGGGATCTTGCCGTTGTTGACGATCCTGGCGATGTCGGCGTTTCTGCCGATTTCTGAAATCGCTCAGGTGGGACGTCAACTCGCCGACACTTTAGGTGCGACGCGGCGGGTCTACGCGGTTCACGACGAGGAAGTGCCGGTGCGCTCAGGCGACGGCGTAACAAAAGCGGCGGGCGATGCCGTGCCGGCGCTTTCATTCGAAGACGTGACGTTTACCTATCCCGGGCGCGTGACACCGGCGCTCGAAAACGTATCGCTCGACATACCGGCGGGCGGAACGTTGGCGTTGGTCGGCCCCTCGGGTGCCGGAAAAACCACGATTGCCAATCTAATCCTGAGGTTTTGGGATCCTCAAACCGGCGCCATCAAGTTAGCGGGGCACGACCTGCGCGACTACGACCTCGACGATCTGCGTCACAATTTTGCCCTGGTCGCGCAGGACACCCATCTTTTCAACGAAAGTCTACGCAGCAACATCGCGATCGCGAAACCCGAAGCCAGTGACCAGGAGATCGACCGCGCCGTCGCCGAAGCGGCGCTGACCGATTTTGTCGAGTCGCTGCCCGATGGCCTCGACTCGATCGTCGGCGAGCGTGGAACCCAACTCTCGGGCGGACAGCGTCAGCGCGTGACGATCGCGCGGGCGTTTCTTAAGGGAGCGCCAATCCTCATTCTTGACGAAGCGACGTCGCACCTCGACGCGGTCAACGAAGCGGCCGTGCATTCGGCACTTGAGCGCCTGATGGCGGACCGGACCACGATCGTGATTGCGCATCGGCTGTCGACGGTGCGCAGCGCCGACAAGATTGCGGTGCTAGATGCGGGCCGGGTTGCCGAGGTCGGGACGCATCAGGAACTGTTGGCCCGCAACGGAATTTATGCACATCTGGTGGCGCGTCAGCTCGGCGCGGCGGCGGCCGAATAAAACGGACTTTGGCGTAAGAGGGGATGTGATGGCGCTGCAAGAAAGCGATATCAAATTGGGCGATATCCCAATCCACATCTGGGAGGGTGGCGAAGGCTAACCGATCCTGATGCTGCACGGCTCCGGCGCCGGGGCTTCGACCATCGGTAATTTCGGGCGCGTGATCAAACCTTTGGCAAAGCGCTACAAAATTCTAGCGGCTGATCTGATTGGCTTTGGCCTATCGGGCCGCAATCCCCACGAGCCCTTTTTCGACATGGATATGTGGGTCGACCAGGCCGATTTCCTGGCCCAAAGATTGTCGAAAGGCGGGATCGGCTATATCGGCCATTCGCTGAGCGGTGCGATCGGGCTGAAGTTGGCCGCGAAGACCCCATGGATTGCGAAAATACTCACCACCGGGACGATGGGTGTGCAGTTTGAAGCCGTGGGCGGCAGCGGCGGCTGGCGTTATCTGGAAACTCGCGATGCCCTAAGACGTTTTATGGAAACCACCGTTTTCGATCCCAAATGCATCAAGGACGAAGACGTGATGGCCCGCCTCAAGCTGCTCGCCCAACACGGCTACAGGGATTATTTCACCAAAATTTTCCGGATGCCGCGACAGCACTACATCGACCTTTCGGTGGTTAGCGAAAGTGAGCTCGCCTCGATCAAATGCGACGTAACACTGATGTCGGGGGCGAACGACACAGGCTTTACGCCGGAGAACTCGTCGCTGGCACTGGCCGACGCGCTACCGCAGGCGGACGTGGTTATTTTCAATCGCTGCGCGCATAGCGTGGCGTTCGAATACCCCGAGAAATTTGTGCGCGTGTGCGAGACGTTTTTCGGCTAGCGCGAGTATCGGCAGGGAATGACCGCGCCCGTCACGCTACCCTTCGACGTTGGGTCGTGCAGCGGTTATCCTGGTGTGGTGAAGCGGTTTAGGAGGAGGGTTCCATGGAACGGCAATACCAACACGCGCAACTGCCCCGCGCGACGCATGACGAACAGGCGCTGCAAGATTTCATCCAGAGTTTCAAACTGCATCTGGCGCGCAATGTGGTGGCGGGCAATCGCACGGTCTTCGAAAAAGACGCGCAACCCGAATTCGAACGGAAACACGGCCGACCACCGAAAAATCGTCACGATGTGGGCGAGGCGATGGCGGATCAACCCTATTACCGGATGTGGAGCGCGCTGCAGCGGGTCAGCCAGGATATGAACTGGAACGTTGCTGCCGACAGCGTCGCGCGGCAGTTGCCGGATCTAATCGAGATATCGAAGTCATGGACGGACCCGGTTGGTACGTTGACGTTGAACCCGGAAATTGAGGTACCGCGTTATCTTTCCGCGGTCGATATCCATTGCGTGCCCGGCAATTACCATTGCGAGACGGTTGACGATGATCTAGCCCAAGGCGCGATCTTCGACCGTGGCGGTTATGTTTATTCGATGGGTGGTTGGGGGCCGCAGATCGATGCCATGGGGCAGGGGGTCGTCGATCATCTCAAAGCGACCTTTCCCGACCTGAGACCGGCAAAGATTCTCGACATGGGGTGCACGATTGGCGGCAGTACCTTGCCCTATGTCGACGCATTTCCCGATGCCGAAATATACGCGATCGATGTTGCCGGCCCGTGCTTGCGATATGGGCATTCGCGTGCCGAAGCGTTGGGCAAAGCGGTCCACTTTGTGCAAGACAATGCCGAGCACACTCAATTTGAGGACGAATCCTTCGATCTTGTGGTCTCGCATATTCTCATGCACGAGACCTCAAACCGCGCCATTCGCAACATTTTGGGTGAGTGCCGCCGCCTCCTGAAACCTGGTGGGATCACCGCGCATGTCGACCTCGCCGTTTATCGTCACATGGATGCGTTCGATCAGTTCATGCTGAGTTGGGATAATTACAATAACAACGAGCCCTTCTGGAGTGCGTATAGGGAGATGGACCCGGCCGCCTTGATGCGCGAAGCGGGTTTTGCCGAGGACGCTGTTTTTGACAGCCTAGTCGCCCGCAAGGCAGGTCAGAACTCGGCCTTCGTTAAGGGAAAAAACTCTGGCGGCCGTAGCTTTTGGGAGATCTTTGGCGCTGGCAAGGCGGCGTAACAAATATGGCCGGCAAAGCTCTGGGTAAGCGGCCCGACTACGCGAAAGACCCACTGGTCGATAAGTTGCTGTCAATGGTGATGGCGTTGGCCGGCGAAGTGTCTGTGTTGCGCGAACGGGTTGATACCATCGAGCGGTTGGCCGGCGACCGGGGCGTCCTGTCGGCCGCCGATATCGAGGCCTACCAACCGGATGCCGACGCACTAGCGGAACGCGATGGATGGCGCAGCGACTTTCTCAATCGCTTGCTGTGGATCGTACGCGCCGAGCTCGAGTCGGAGGCCGCCGGAGAGTCGGCATCCGGCTACGAAGAACTGGTGCGTGAGATTGCCGGCGGAGCA
>Ga0114999_10005631_pt1 | contig 14693 bp, 15 predicted proteins | sample ArcticOcean_MG_C_3_FD_89820 | JGI IMG/M metagenome (GOLD analysis project Ga0114999, IMG submission 89820) | Marine microbial communities from western Arctic Ocean - ArcticOcean_MG_CB8_126 | ecosystem: Environmental > Aquatic > Marine > Oceanic | place: Arctic Ocean: Canada Basin | collected...
GAGGGTATGCCCCCGCCTCGAATGCGAGCATAGCGTCGGCGGCGGTGATGTGGCCGTCGCTGGTCGCGCCAATCTTCAGCGTCACATAGCTACCGGAGGTAGGCCCGGTAGCCTCGAACACTTCGGCCCGGGACATGGTCAGCTTGACCGGCTGGCCGGTTTTGCGAGAAAGCACGGCGGCCAGTGGCTCAAGATAGATCGGCAGCTTGCCACCGAACCCGCCGCCGATCTCCATCGGTACGACTTTTACGTCCGATACCGGGATGCCGAGCGTCACGCCCAGCTGGTCTCGGATGCCGAAGTGGCCCTGGCTGGAGCACCACACGGTCAGTTTGCCGTCCTGCGACCAGGACGCCGTGCCGTTCTGCGGCTCAATGTAGCCCTGGTGTACCGAGGTCGTCCTGAACTCGCGCTCAACCGTGACGTCGGCTGCTTCGAAACCGGCCGTCAGATCACCCAGCACGTACTGCTCCCGGCCCACCACGTTGGGCGGAAAGTCATCTGCCGGGCCGAGGCTATAGGGCACCATGTCCTCGTGCACTATGGGCGCGCCCGGCTTCATAGCCGACTCCACATCAAGCACTGCGGGTAGCTTTTCGTACTCGACCTTGATTAGGTCGAGAGCCTCTTGCGCTGCGTGCACGCTGGTGGCCGCAATGGCGGCAACAGCGTGGCCCTTGTACAGCGCCTTGCTCCGTGCCATGACGTTGCCGGGGTGGTTCTGGCCCGGCAAAATGCCGGTGCCAACGGGCGCACCGGGCTGCAGGTCGGCCGCGGTCATCACCCCGCGCACGTCGGGATGGGCCTCAGCACCAGATGTGTCTATCGATAGGATTCGGGCATGCGAATGAGGGCTGCGCAGCACGGCACCGTGGAGCATTCCTGGCAGCGTTATGTCGGCCCCAAATCGGGCTCTGCCGGTCACTTTGTCGGCGCCGTCATGTCTTATCGGACGGGTGCCAACAACTTTGTATTTCTGCTTGGTCATTCTCTTATTTTGCCTTTTACTTCAGTTGCCTGAGGCTCTGTCGATTTTGGTGTTAGTCGATGCTGCGCCAGTCGGCGCCCACGTCGTCGTACCGGCGTTGCAGTTCGTTGACCACGCCAGTATGAATGGGTAGACGCTCATTAACGATATCGATATTTGACTGCATATGATCGGGGTTGCGAGTGCCGACTATCGCGGTGTGAACATCGGGGTGGGACAGCACGAACCCCAGCGCGGTCTCAATGCGGTTGTCGGGCTCTCCCGCAATTGGGCCAGCCGCCTGCATCTTCTGGGAGCGCTGACCGAGTCGCCTGGCGACGGTGTCTTCGTAGTGGTCTTCTGAGCGGAACTCCCTGCCCCACATGCCGTTGCCGATGGGTCGCTTGGCGATGATGCCCAGGTTGGCCGCCTTCGCCGCCTGGAAGATGCCGTGGCGGGCCCGCTGGTCCATTATGGAAAAGGCTGTCTGGAGCGTGTCGAACATGCCGCTCTCGATGGCCCACATGGCCTCTTCGTTCTCCTGGCTGTAGCCCACGAACCGTGTCAGGCCCTCTTTCTTGGCGTCCATGACGGCCTGCACCACGTCGTCGGGCGGCTCACCGAAAACGTCGTAGGCGTGCACCTGAAGCAGGTCTACGTAATCGGTCTTGAGGCGCTTGAGGCTGCGCTCGATACTCTTTCGCACCGTGTCCCCAGTAAACCGGGGAGCGTCAGTACCGAAGCTGGGGTGACCGGCCTTTGTGGCCAGTATGAAATCATCTCGACGATGAGAGATTGTCGCGCCGATGAGGTCTTCGCTGATGCCGTAGCACTCGGCCGTGTCGAAGAAATTGATGCCGCCGTCCAGGGCGATGTTCAGGAGCCGGCCAGCCAGGTCGACCTCACCTTCGCTGAGTTGGAAGCCGATCTCTACCAGCCCCACGCCCAATCGGCTCACCTTAAGCCCGGTCCTGCCGAGCGTCGCCATCTCCATCGTTATCTCCTAAGCTGGGCTTGGCTATCTCCCAATCGGGGCTTACCCGGGGCCAATTTTATAGCGAGCTGCTGCCCCCGGCAATGCGTCGAGCCTGGCCTGGCACTAGGCTCGGCTATGGGCTCGCCAATGTGTCTAACGGAACGCCCGGTCCTGCCCCGGTATGATGCGGTCTATGCCCCTCAAAGCTTGGAACGCAGTCTCTATTTTATTCGCCCTATCTATCGCACTGCTGGCCGCCACTGGCTGTATTGAGCCGCCGTCGAGCGCCGCAACCACCCTGGCCGATGAAAACAGACTGTCAGGGGTGGAGTGGTCGGACGAAATGGCTAACGGCACCGGAGTGACCGCGCTCGCCCTCGGACCGGACGGGTATCTGTATACCGCCGGATGGACGACCGAAGCAATCGAGACCGGCGCTGGCTCCGGTGGTAGGGACGCGTTCGTGCGTCGCTACGACGCGGACGGTGAGGTGGTCTGGACCCGGCAGTTCGGTGCCAGCGGAGACGACAACGCCGAAGACCTTGCGGTGGATTCTTCAGGCAATGTGTACGTCGCCGCACGGGTGGACGGGCCGGTCGGCCAGAACCCGGGCGGTAGCGGGAGAGACGGCTACGTCGCCGCCTACGACCCCGACGGAACGGAGATGTGGTCACTACAAATCAGCACACCCGAGGTCGACTGGGCCGACTCGGTTGCCGTGGCTGACGACGGGACAGTGTTCGTCTCCGGCTCGACGACCGGCTCCTTCGAGGGCTTTACCAACGAGGGCATCACCGACAACTTCGTCGCCCGTATAGCGCCCGGCTTCGAGTCGGTCTCGGTCATCCAATTTGGCTCCGGGGAGGGCATGGGCGCGACCGCTCTGGCGGTTTCGCAGGGACGGCTCTACATCACCGGCTCCACCCTTGGCCCTCTCTCTGACACTCCCACGGGCAACGAGCATGCCGGGTCGGCAGACGTGTACCTGCGCATTTACGAGCCCGATGGCACAGAACTACGGACCTGGACCTTCGGGTCCAACGATGCCGACACGGCGCTTGACCTGGCGGTCGACCCGGATGGGTCCGTGTTTCTGGTCGGCACGACCAGAGCCACCTTGCCCAACCCGGTGGTGGGGATTGGCAGCCGGGTGGGCGGGTTTCTTGACGCCTTCGCCATCGGGCTGAACCCCGAAGGGGACATCGACTGGGTTGAGCAGTTTGGCACGGACGAATGGGATGTCGCCTCGGGAGTTGCCCGAGGCCCCGACGGCGTCCTGTACGTGACCGGTAGAACCGACGGTGCCTTCACGGGCTACTCTGGGGCGGGTGAGTTCGACGTTTTCGTCCGGGCGTACAGCGCCGATGGACGGGCCCTGTGGACCCGGCAGATGGGCTCGAGAGCCGAGGATTTCGCTTACGCCGTGGCGGTCGGCCCCGGGAAAACGATGTTCGTCGGCGGGCTCGGCGGACTGGTAGGCGGGGCCAGGGGCGGGCCGGTCTCTGAACGGGGCTGGGTTATCCGCATGGAGATCCCGGCCGAGTAGCCCGGACCGTCAGGGGTCGCCGTAGACAGAGAAAAGGCGTCTCTATTCCGCTTGTACGACGCCGAGGGGCGGGCCAATACTTGACTTGCGGCCCGCGTGCGCCGCACCTGCTATGGAAGATCGCCTCACATTCGAACGGTTCTTCGACCAGATCATCGCCTGGGAGTCGCTGGTCGCCCTGGGTGTATTTGCCGCCTTCATGGTCGGCGCATTCGTACTGCGCTTCGTCCTAAAGAAGATCACCGATCACCTGGAGCAGCGCGCGCCCGATAGCTTCGTTCCGCAGATGCTCAACGCAGCCCGTGGCCCGGCGGTGCTGTTCGTCTTCATGCTGGGCCTCTACCTGGGCATAATCGCCCTGCCTATAGATGGCGGCGGATGGCGACTGGGCGTCACGCAGGCCTGGACTATAGGCGTGGTGATCGTACTTGTGCAGGCGGCCGCCAGCGCGGTGCGGTTCTCGATCAATTGGTACCTGAAGGTAGTCGCCCCCAAGACGGCGACGCCGCTGGACGACAAGATGCTGCCCCAGGTGCGGCGCATCCTGCTGATCGTCGTATACGGCATCGGCTTCCTCATTGCTCTGGACGCATTCGGCGTGTCCATCAGCCCGCTGCTCGGCGGTCTCGGCATTACTGGTATCGCGGTTGCCCTGGCGCTGCAACCGACGCTAAGCAACTTCTTCGCCGGTACGTACGTCATGTCCGACGGGGCGATGGACGTAGGCGACTACATAGAACTGAGCGGAGGCCCCGCCGGGTACGTGGCCGAAGTGGGCTGGCGCAGCACCAAGATACGGACCATCTACAACAACCTGGTGATTATTCCCAACGCCGTCCTGGCCGACACGATATTTACCAACTACCAGACGCCGAACACCGCCGTCTCGGTGCTGGTGAATTGTGGAGTCAGCTACGACAGCGACCTCAAACATGTGCAAGCAGTCGCCCTGGCGGCGTCACGACAGGTGGTCAGTGACAGTGCCTATGCAGCCGAATTCGACCCCATCGTCAACTTCAAGACGTTCGGCGACTCGAACATCGACTTTTACATCTTCGCTCGCGCCAGGGACCGCATCTCCAGCTTCCGGCTAACCAGCGAATTGATCAAAGAGGTTCACGCCCGATTCACCGACGAGGGCATAGAGATCAACTACCCGGTGCGTAAAATCGTCTACGAGGGCGGCCAGAAGCTGCCGGTCGAACTGACGACCATGCCAACGCCCGGCCAGGGTGCGTAAGAGCGGCCAAAAGCTTAGCCCCGACCAGAGGCTTAGCCGCGGCCGGGAGCCTGAGCCTGCTCAGACTTCGATTTCACGGGTTGGTCCAGAAGGCGATGAGACCTCCGTTGGAGACGCCAGCCAGGTGCACGCTGCCCGGCTCGCCGCCGTAGCAGGCCAATAACTCGGGCACGATCCCCAGCACTCGGCGGGTGTCGTCGAGCAGGTCGAAGTCCTCGCCATAGAGGATGACCACACGGAATGCCTCCAGGCCCGCTCCTTCGGCCATATACCTGGACCAAACGCGTTCGGCCCCTCGCTCACTACCCCTGCCGCAGGGTAGGAACATGATCGTTTGCGTGGTCGCGTTGGGTGAGTCAGGGTGCTTGACGAAGTACGGGCTGGCGGGGGTACCGCCAACGTCTTGAAGCCCGTCGGCAACGGCCGGAGGGCAGTATTCGGGCGTAGCAACCGGCTCCGGGTCGTCCACCACCACCGTCTCTGGTTCTGGAGACGGGGTCGGGGTCGAGATCGGAACGGGCACAGAACCATCGCCGCCGCAGGCCCCCAGTGCCACAACCGCAATCACCGACAGCGTCAACCAGCGCGTCAGGGCGTCATGCATGGCCCAACTGTGCCTAACCCGAATGCCGGGTACGTCGCCAGCGAATGTGCGACCGTGAAGGACGCATCAAATATCAGTGGAGGGCTCCCGTAGACATGGGATTAGGATGAAGCGCATGGGAGATAAGGAAATCGATCCGGCGATACGCATTGTCGAGTACGATCCCCAATGGCCCGCTCTGTTCGAGCGCGAAGCCCTCAACCTGCGCGACTCGCTCGGCGACATCGCCATCCGAATCGACCACGTCGGATCGACAGCGGTACCGGGGCTGGCTGCCAAGCTGGTCATCGACGTCAACGTCTCCGTCCGAGACATCCGGCAGGTCGATAAGTACCGAGTTTCACTTGAGTTACTCGGCTACCTGTTCGTGCCTAACTACGACTCTCCAGACCTCCACTTCTTCGGCAAGCCCGCCGAGCGGCCATGGAGCTTTCACGTGCACGTATGCGAAGCCGGTGGCTACCAGGAGCGGGTGCACCTTGTCTTCCGAAACTACCTGGTAGTCCGACCGGCGGAGGCGGCGAGATACGCCGACTTGAAACCGCTCGGTAGCCATGCAACACCCCGGTGATCGCCTGGCATATATGGCCGGTAAGGAGTCGCTGGTAACCGGGATCGGGCACTGGCCTGGGCGGATAGGTCCGGCTAGAGCGCCCGTCCCAGCATGTGGCCTTCGTAGACAGCGGCCTCTACGTCCCTGGGCTGCATGCAGTCGCCGATGGCGTGTAGCTCGCCTACCCTGCCCTGCAATTCCCGGTACAGGCCGTCGCGGGCCTGCCCACCGGCGGCGAACACGACGGTGTCCACGCCCTCTATCGTCCACGTTTTCGGCGAATAGACGGCATCTCTAACGGACACCGAGTTCTCGCCGATGGCCACAACCTCCGTAAGGGGCGACAGGTTAACCTCGGCCCGAACCAGGTCCTCGTAGAGGTGACGCCAGGTGCCCGTCTGGACGTGTTCGCCGATGACGGGCATGCCGGTGACGAGCGTTACATCCTTGCCCTGTTTGGCCAGGTGGTTGGCCGCGTCGCAGCCCGCACGCAGGCCCTGTGTATCGATAACGACGACCCTGTCGCCCACAGGTGCGTCGCCCTTTATTGCATCGTGCGCGGTCGTGACATGCGAGCCCTCAGCACCCGGCATCTCAGGAACGTACGGCGTCGCGCCGGTGGCTACTACGACGGCGTCGGGTGACTCTGTCAGCACCGTCTCGGCCGTGGCCTCAACGCCGGTGCGGATGTCGACACCGGCACGGCGGGCGCGGGCTGTCATGTAGCGGGCGATGTCGCCCCACTCGGCCCTTCCGGGGGCCATGGCGGCAACGTTCGTCTGGCCCCCAGTGCGGTCGGAGCGTTCCAGTAAAGTCACCCGGTGGCCCCGCTCGGCGGCAACGGTCGCGGCCTCCAGCCCGGCGGGGCCGCCGCCAACGACCAGTACGCTCTTACCAATAGCGGCATCTGGGGCCGGGCTTGACGCCCCATCTGACCAGACAGCGAGGGTGGCCTCTCTGCCCGCCGCAGGGTTGTACACGCAGGTGATGGGCAGACGACGCGCTTGCCTGCCCTTGCAGCTCTGGTTGCAGGCCATGCACGGGCGAATCTCGTCCGCCCTGCCCTCTTCGGCCTTGGCGGGGAGCCAGGCGTCGGCGATGAGTTCTCGGGCCATGCCCACGAGGTCCATCTGCCCGTCTCGCACCAGCTGGTCGGCCAGCTCGGGTGATTTGATGCGGCCCGAACCGACCACCGGCACCTGAGCAACCTCCTTGACCCGGCTCGCAAGCCCTGCGAACTGGCCGGGCTGGTAGTACTGGGACGGGATGATGCTGGCTGCGCTCTTGAGGTCGTAGTTGGTCCCGGCCGTCACGCTGATGTAGTCGACCAGTTCCGGCCCGCACAGTTTCGGGATCCACGCCACGATGTCGTCGATGTCCTGGCCGTAGTCGAGTTCGTCGTCGGTGTAGCGGACTCCGAGTATCGCATCGGGGTCAATCGCCTCTCGTACTGAGGCCAGGCACTCTCGTGCGAACGTAAGCCGCCCGTCAATGGAACCCCCGTACCTGTCAGTGCGGCGATTGCTGTTAGGTGAGAGGAACTGGGGAATGAGGTTGCCGAACGCTATCGACACCTCAACGCCGTCGAAGCCTGCTTGCCTGACTCGACCGGCGGCGGCGCCAAACGCCGCGACGATCTCGTCAATTTCAGTAATGGAGAGTTCGTGAGGCATTACCCGGCCGAAGTGGACCGATGGCGCGGGCACGGCCGAGGGAGCGACCGTCACCGTCTCGGCCTCGCCGGAGGGGTGCGGCACGCGGCGACCTGCGTGGGTGATCTGGGCGACGATGACGGTGCCGTGCTCGTGCACCGCGTCGGCGATGCGGGCCATCGGTGGGATAACCGAGTCGTCGTGGATTCTTAGCGGGAACGTCGCCGTGGCGTGCACCGAAGCCCCCTCGGTGACGATCATCCCCACGCCGCCCTTCGCCCGCTCTGCGTAGTAGTGCACGTGCCGGTCCGAGAACGTGCCACGCTCTTCGAAGATGGTCGCGTGGGCCGTCCACACGAGCCGGTTCTTTAGCGTTTTCGAACCTATTTTTATAGAGCTAAAAAGGTCCGGAAACGTCATTTGGCGGTCTGTCCTCCGTCCAGGTAAATCACCTGTCCAGTCATGTAGTCAGAGGCAGGGCTGGCAAGATAGACGGCGAGCAAGCCCAGGTCGCGCAGGTCGCCAGCCACGCCCATGGGCACCAGCGCCATCATGCGAGCGCGTTCGACCGGGTCATCGCCTCCGAGGTTGTTCATTTGCGTTTCGAATTCGCCCGGTGCAATGGCGTTTACCCGGACGCCATGCGCCGCCCACTCTAGTGCCAGGACGCGGGTCAGCATGTTCAGGGCCGCCTTAGAAGAGTTGTAGGCGGCATCGAACTCAAACGCCTGGTGGGCGTTGTTCGACGATATGTTGATGATTTTGCCGTAGCCGCGCTCCAGCATGCCGGGTGCGACGGCCCGGCAGCCGTACATGACGGCGCTGAGGTTGGTGGCGTAGACGGTGTCCCACTCAGAGTTCTTCAGGGGGCTGTCGGCCAGGCGGCTAACACGAGGAGGCCCGACCGGGTGGCCAGGGATGGGCACGAGGGGCACGCTGACATAAGTGCCCGCGTTGTTGACGAGAATTCCAATTGGGCCAAGCTCTCGCTCAGTAGTCGCAATCAGGGCGTCGACCTGGAAAGACTCGGCAACGTCTGTCTGCACAGCCAGGGACCTGCGGCCAAGAGCCCGTATCTCGTCAGCAACCTTGTCTATCTCCGACACCGTGCGCGCGGCGACGGCAACGTCGGCCCCCGCCTCGGCAAGGGTCAGGGCGATGGCGCGGCCGATGCCCCGCCCACCACCGGTCACCAGGGCTACACGGCCTTCCAGGCTTAGCTCGTCAAGCATGATCTGCCCTCCAAAATATTTTGTAGTCGGAGTGTTTGGAGTCGGGGCCGCGCCCTATTCCAGCGTGACTATGGGGTCGCCGCCCTGCATCTGCTGGCCGGTCTGCACGTGCACTTCGCGCACCAGGCCAGCCCACTCTGCGCGCAGGGTCTGCTGCATCTTCATAGCTTCCAGCACACATACCTGGTCACCGGGCACCACCTGGTCGCCCTGCTTTACAGCCACCGAGACGATGACGCCGGGCATGGGGGAGGAGAATACCTTCACCGGCCCGGCCGCTGGCGGCGTGGCTGCCTGCGCAGGGGCGGACTCGGCCGGTGCCCCAGATGGCTCGGGCAGCGCGACAGCCGATTTCGCGGGCGCGAGGGCCTTGACCTCTTTGCCAGAAGTCAGGAACGCCACCTGGACGGGCTCACCGTCGACGACTACCTCGATGGGGTCGGCGTCGAGGTCGAGCACCTCTACTTCGTGCCAGGCGTCGCCTATCTTGATTCTTAGCTTGGTACCCATGTTTCTAATTTACTGCCATGCGGTGGTGCGTCATTATCCGATCAGGCTGATGAACACGCCCGCGACCACGGCGGACCCGATTACACCCGCCACGTTGGGTCCCAGTGCGTGGTGCAGCAGGAAGTTGTTCGGGTTTTCTTTCTGGCCCATATGGTGGGAAATGCGCGCCGCCATTGGCACGGCAGACACGCCAGCGGACCCGATGAGCGGGTTGATTTTGTCTTTGGAAAACAGGTTCATGGCCTTGGCGAACAGTATGCCACCCATCGTTCCACAGGCGAAGGCAACCAGCCCGAGTGCGAGAATAAGCAACGTGTCGAGCGAGAACACCAGGTCGGCCTTTAGCTGGGTGCCCACGGTCAGCATAAGAAATATGGTCGCGATGTTCAGTAGCTCATTCGACGCCGATTGCGTCAGGCGTGGCACCACGCCGCTTTCCCTGAACAGGTTGCCCGCCACCAGCATGGCCACCAGGGGCGCGGCCATGGGCACTACCAGCAGGATTATGATCATTAGCAAAATTGGGAAGATGAGCTTTTCCGTCTTGGAAACCGCTCGGGTGGGCTTCATCACTATCTGGCGCTCTTTTTTGGTGGTCAAGAGCTTCATGATTGGAGGCTGAATGAATGGCACGGCCGCCATGTACGTATAGGCAATAACGGCCGTAATGCCCAACAATTCGGGTGCCAGCTTGGCGGACAAAAAGATGGTGGTAGGACCGTCCGCACCGCCGATTATGCCGATGGAGGCAGCCTCGCCCAAGCCGAAGCGGCCGGGGTCGATTTCGTTGATCCCGAGAGCGCCCCAGAAGGCAACGAATATCCCCACCTGCGCCGCCGCGCCCAGAAGAAGGGTCTTCGGGTTGGCGATGAGCGGGCTGAAGTCGGTCAGGGCGCCGATGCCGATGAAGATGATCGGCGGCAGGATGTTCCAGTGCGACAACCCGTAGTGAAATATCACCCCGAGGATGCCCGCGTCCTGTACGCCGGTGCCCTCCACGGGCGTGGTGGCGATGCCTGACAGCGGCAGGTTGACAATAACAATGCCCAGGCCAATGGGAAGCAGCTCGTAGGGCTCCCACTTTTTGCTGATTGCCAGGTAGATCATGCCAAGCCCCACGGCCAGCATTACCACCTCTTGCCACCTCAGGTTGTAGAACCCGGAGGACTTGAGGAAGTCGACGAGTTCGGTCAACTCACGGCCCCCTCATCGCTCTTGTTTTCGCCCGCTTCCCTGCCCCCCAATTCGCTTCTGGACATAAGCACGCCGACGGCCACAACCGCAGCCGTCGCCCTTGCGCCGCGAAGCGCATCAGCAGAAACCAGCGCCAACTCGGCCTTAGCCGATTGCTCGGCCTGACGCCGCTGGATGCGTACGGCCACGAACCCCATAATCAGCAGGATTATGAGCAGGGCTGTGAGCAGTGCGAACGCGGTTCCCGCGCCAATGGCGGTGGTTATCGCGGCCTGCTGTAAAGACGTCTCTTCGATGGCGTGACTCCACTGCGAGAGGTGGTAATTCCACGATTCGGGCAACTCGCGCGGTTCCCAGTTTGGCGGTGCATAAGCCCGCCCACAAACCTGCACTGAGTACGGCACTCGGCGGTCGTGATTCTACACCACGGCCCAGGTGTCATCCACTGCACACGCCCCACCGTTCGTGGGCGAGCCTGGGGCGTGCGGCTGGTATCACCGGGGTTCGAGACATATAATCAGACTCCCCTTCGAGCTTGTTCCTACGGTGCCTACGGGGGGAAGTGTTTATGCGGATGGGAGAGCTTATGAGCGTCGACAGCGCCCGGCTCAAACGAATAGATTTCAATAGCGATATCGGCGAGAGCTTCGGTTCTTACAAGATGGGCCTCGACGAAGAGGTCATCAATTCCATTAGCTCGGCCAATATCGCGTGCGGCTTTCACGCTGGAGACCCGGGCTGGATGAGGCACACCGTCGAACTCGCACAGCGCAGCGGCGTGGGCATAGGCGCTCACCCGGCCTTCCCCGACCTGCGCGGTTTCGGCAGACGGAACATGAGCGTGACGCCCGATGAAGCCCGGGACGACGTCGTCTACCAGATAGGGGCTCTCACCGCGTTCACCAAAGACAAAAAACTCCAGCACGTCAAACCCCACGGGGCCATGTACAACATGGCGATCAATGACGAAAAACTGGCCCGTGCAATCTGCCGGGCAATTCTAGAGGTCGACCCCGACCTGATTTTGCTGGCGCTGTCCGGTTCCCGTTGGATCGACATCGCCGAGAAGATGGGCCTGCAGGTGGCGCGTGAAGTGTTCGCCGACCGCGCGCTGATGCCGGACGGGACACTGGCCCCGCGCTCGCAAGAGGGCGCTGTGCTGCACGACCCAAAGCGCATCGCCGAGCGCAGTCTGCGCATGGCCATCGACGGCGTCGTAGAGGCCGTTGACGGCTCGCTCGTCGAGGTGCAGGCCGACAGCATCTGCCTGCACGGCGACACTCCCGGCGCGGTCGAGATGGCGCGGCAGGTGCGCAGCGAACTGGAGGGCGCCGGTGTTGAGATAGTGCCCTTGAGAGAGCTAGTCTAGCCCCTCACATGTTCGAAACCCCACACATATCCGAGGCCGGAGACCGGGCGCTCGTCGTCGACCTTGGCGACACGATAGACCCGGAAACCAACGACCGCGTCCGCAGCCTGATGCTGGCCGTCGAGGGTATGGACGTGCCCGGTATTTCGAACCTGGTGCCCTCTTATCGCTCGCCTCTTATCGCTTATGACCCGACGCTCACCGACCACGACAAACTGGTCGATATAGTCACCCTCGCCGACGCCAACCTGGACGCCGCCCAGATAGACAGCCCAAGAGTGGTAACGCTGCCCACGCTGTACGGTGGCGAGCGCGGCCCAGACCTGGACTACGTGGCCGAGCGTGCCGGTATCAGCGTTGCCGAGGTCATCGACCTGCACAGCTGCGTCGACTACCGGGTGTACATGATCGGCTTCGCGCCAGGCTTCCCCTACCTTGGTGGACTGTCCGAAAAACTCGCTACCCCGAGGCTCAGTACACCGAGAATTCGCATCCCGGCTGGGTCGGTGGGAATTGCCGAGGCCCAGACCGGCGTCTACCCGTCGGCGAGCCCCGGCGGGTGGCAGCTGATAGGCCGAACGCCCGTACCGCTCTTCGAGCCCGACCGCCAGCCCCCGTCCCTGGTGGTCGCCGGGGACTACATAAAGTTCTCTGCAATCGGCACCGAGGTCGAGTACAAGGCCATCCAGGCCGCCGTCGCCACGGGCGAGTACCAGCTGGAAGTCGCGCTGGTCGAGCCCAACGCCCCGGACTCAGTCCCGGCCCCGGCCAGAGACGACGTATGACCCGGTTTCCCCTATGAGCCACTCTGGGAGCCATCAGGTAATAGAGGTCCTGGAACCGGGACTGCTGACAACCGTGCAGGACACCGGTCGCTACGGCTACCAACGCTTCGGCGTACCTGTCTCCGGCGCTATGGACCCGTTCTCGCTACGCGCTGCCAATGTGCTGGCCGGCAACGACCAGAACTCAGCATGCCTGGAAATGACGGTCGTGGGGCCGCGCTTGCGGTTTTTGGAAGACACTCTCATCGCCGTAACCGGCGCCGACCTGGCCGTCAGTCTCGACGGTGAGCGCGTGCATCGCTGGCAGGCCGTACACGTAGCCAAGGGCTCAGTGCTGACTTCCGACGGCATGGTGGACGGGATGCGGGCCTACCTAGCCGTCGACGGCGGCATAGACGTTCCCCAGGTAATGGGCAGCCGCTCTACCTACATGACGAGCCGTATTGGCGGTCTAAAAGGTCGCCCGCTAAAGAGTGGGGATGTAATTTCGATGATGCCCTCGGACCCTAGCCACCGCCACGACGAGCGCGCGTTGCCAGAGGACCTGGAGCCGGTGCACTACGGTCACTCGCACGTAATACGAGCCATTGTTGGTCCACAGGCAAGCGCATTCACACAGGGCGCCCTCGAAACCCTTTTTGACTCTCGCTACGCGGTGTCCAACGACTCCGACCGCGTCGGGTATCGCCTGGAAGGGCCACATCTCAAACACGTTGCTGGTGCCGATATCATCTCCGACGGCAGCCCCGCCGGGGCCATCCAGGTACCGGCGGACGGCATGCCCATCGTGCTAATGGCCGACCGGGGACCGACCGGTGGCTATGCCAAAATCGCCACCGTCATATCGACCGACCTCGGCCGCCTGGCACAGGCCCGACCGGGCGACACCATCTCGTTTAAGCAAGTTTCCGTGGCCCAGGCAAACAGCGCACTGCTGGAACAAGAAGCCATCCTCTACTCTCTCGACCCGGAGCTACTTTCCCGAGCACCCGAAGCCGTGGTTCGGGCACTGCAAGCGTCCGATGGAGCGCCTTCGCCAGCCCTGCGGGAAACCGAACTTCCCCACTTAGAAACGCGGGTTGCGCAGGCGACCATCGAGGGCCAAACGGTCGCCGTAGAGATCATGATCGAGCGCGACTGAGCCTTGGCCTGGCTGCACGAACTCTCCGACTGGCTGCTCGGGTTCGCCGAGAGCGGATGGGCCATCGGCATTCTCGTTCTATCGACTTTTACCGAGTCGATATTCAACCCGATACCGCCCGACCCGCTTCTAATAGCAATAGCGGTACTCCAGCCTCATAACGCGATATGGCTGGCTTTGCTGGCGACTGGCGCTTCGGTCGCAGGAGCCTTTGTCGGCCACTGGCTTGGCGGACGGCTCGGGCGGCCCATTGCCGAACGGCTTCTCCCAGAGAAGTACATCCTGCGCGGCGAGGCATTATTTGAGCGCTACGGCGTGTGGGCCATCCTCATCGCTGCGTTCACCCCTGTGCCGTACAAGGTTTTCGCCATACTGGCCGGGGTTCTGGGGTTCGACCGCAAACTGTTTCTCATCGCCTCTCTCATTGGTAGAGGAGCCAGGTTCCTGCTCATCGGCGTCCTCATCCTCGCCTTCGGCGAAGAGATCCAGGCGTGGGTCGAGGGAAATTTCGCCTGGATAACAGGGGTGGTCGGAGCGGCGATCATCGCGGCCGTCATAGCGTTCATCGGCTACCGTGTCTGGCGAGCAAAACGCCCCGCGCCAGGAGGCGCGACACCAGGGGAAGAGGCCAAGACTCCCTAGTTAAACGCCGTTGGCCGGTACTGCAACGCCTCGGCGACGTGGGGCAGGCCGATCTCGCTCTCGCCCGCCAGGTCGGCTATAGTCCGGGCCACTTTTAGCACCCGGTGGAAGCCGCGGGCCGACAGGTGCATCTGACGCATGGCCGCCTGCAAAAGCCCCTTCGCCGACTCCTCGGGCTGACAGAACTCCCACACCTGCTGCGGTCCCATGTCGGCGTTGGCGACCATGCCCGTATTGGCCAGCCGCGCTTGCTGGGCCCGGCGCGCCATCTCGATTCGGTCC
>Ga0114999_10005633_pt1 | contig 14692 bp, 9 predicted proteins | sample ArcticOcean_MG_C_3_FD_89820 | JGI IMG/M metagenome (GOLD analysis project Ga0114999, IMG submission 89820) | Marine microbial communities from western Arctic Ocean - ArcticOcean_MG_CB8_126 | ecosystem: Environmental > Aquatic > Marine > Oceanic | place: Arctic Ocean: Canada Basin | collected...
GACCCTCTTCCGATATGTTTCTAAAGAAATTTATCGCGAATTGCTACCAGCTGCTCTGGAAGTATAGTATCCCTCTCCCGCTTCGGACACTCCCGGTTCAGATAAAAACCGACGACAAGATGAACTTCGACGAAACCAGCAAGTCATATCTCATCTCGAGCCTCCCGAGCCACGAACGGCCACGCGAGCGCTTGCTCGAATCCGGGCCCGATGCCCTCAAGGACGCCGAGCTGCTGGCCATCGTCCTGCGAACGGGACCGACCGGTAAATCAACGCTCGACCTGGCGCGGGAACTGCTCCAACATTTCGACAACAGCCTGTTGCTCCTGGCCCAGGCAAGCCCGGCCGAACTCGAACAGGTCCATGGCATCGGGCCGGCAAAGGCGGCCGACTTGAAAGCGGCCTTCGCCCTGGCTGAACGCCTGGCCAAGTACAAGCAGGGCGATAAACCGAAAATCACCACGCCCGAGCAGGCCGCCGGACATATGCGAGAGAAATTTCGCCAAAAACGGCAGGAAGAGATTTGGGTCATCCTGCTCGACGCCCGCAACCAGTTAATCCGCTCGGAGATGGTCACCATCGGCCTGCTCGACCGCAGCCAGGCACACGCGCGTGAAATTTTTCGACCGGCGATCCAGCACAGCGCCGCCAAGCTCATTCTGGCTCACAACCACCCGTCCGGTGACCCGACGCCGTCGCCCAACGACATCAGTTCGACCCGTGACCTGATCAAGACCGGCGAGATCATTGGCATCCCGGTAATCGACCATGTCGTGGTTGGTCTCCCACAGGACGGACGGTGCGATTACTACAGCTTTCGTGAACACGAACTGATCAACTAAGCCCCTCCAACACCGGAGCATGATATGAACGGCAAGCAGAAATTTGTCGCCGGCGTCCTCGGCACCGTGCTGGTGCTCAACCTGGTGATCGGCTTTCGCGTCTATTGTGCCATCGCCCGCGAGAGCGATGAAGAAGAGGGCCTGCACCGCCTGCGCCAATTCGTCACCGTCATGCAGCTCATCCAGAAGCACTATGTCGACAAGACCGACGTCGCCTACGAAAAGTTGGTTTACGGCGCCATGACCGGCATGGTCGGCTCACTCGACCGCTTCAGTTCATTCATTCCGCCGACTGAATATATCGATATGCGCGAGGAAACCGAAGGCGAATTCGGCGGCATCGGCGTCTTCATCTCGATCCGCAACGACAGGCCTACCGTGATCGCACCGATGCCGGATTCCCCGGGCATGAAAGCCGGTTTGCAGGCCAAAGATCAGATCGTTGAAATCGATGGCGTCCTCTCTACCGACCTGCCGCTCCCCGATGCCATCCGCATGATCAAGGGCGAGCCCGGCACCTCCGTATCATTGACGGTCTATCGCCCCGAGACCAACCAGACCTTCAAAGTCGACGTCGTCCGTGCCATCATCGAGATTCAGACCATCCGCCGCCCCGCAGTTTTACCGGGCCAAATCGGCTACCTGTTAATTACCCAATTCAACGAAAACACCGCCGATGATTTGCGCGAAACGCTCACACAGATGCGTCACGACGGCATTCGTGGGCTGATCGTTGATCTGCGCTTCAACCCAGGCGGGCTGCTGACGTCCGCTATCGACGTCTCGTCCATGTTCGTCGAACATAAGAAACTCATCGTCTTTACCGAGGGCAACAAGCGCACGAAAAAACAAGAGTACAACTCGCTGTCTGGTGAGAAATTTTCCGACCTGCCCTGCGTCCTGCTGATCAATGAGGGCAGCGCCAGTGCCGCCGAAATTGTTGCCGGCTGCCTGCAGGACTACAACCACGCCGTGGTGATCGGCGAGCAGAGCTTTGGGAAAGGCTCGGTGCAGAGCATCATCGAGCTCGACGATGGCAGCGCCCTGCGCCTGACAACCTCGAAGTACTACACACCCGGCCGACGCGTCATCCACGGCAACGGCATCGAGCCGGACATCATCGTGGACATCAGCGATGAAGATGCCGGTCAGGTCCATCGTCAACTTTCACGGCCGGACGGTGCCGAGCCCGAGACCGATGAGCCAGCGAACATCGAGGACCTGCAACTCGACCAGGGCGTCGAAATCGTCCTTGACCTCATCCGACGCACTGGTGGCGAAGTCAACTCCAGCGCGCGACCAAGCAGCGCCAGCGTTCAGAATGCTACACAGGCCATACGCGAAGAACTCGCCGTGGCCACGGAAGCCGGTAACGCGGCGCTCGGCGACGCCCCAGCGCCGGTGGCACCGTGATCGTTCTCGGCATCGAGACCAGTTGCGACGAAACCGCTGCCGCCGTCGTCCGTGACGGGCACCAGGTACTCGCCAGCGTTATCGCCTCGCAGATCGCCAAACACGCACCGTACGGCGGTGTCGTGCCGGAGCTCGCAGCGCGCGAACATCTCCAAGCCGTTGATCCTGTCGTCCGGCAGGCGGTCGAACAAGCGGACATCACCATCGACGCTGTCGACGCCGTTGCGGTGACCGCAACGCCCGGGTTGCTGCCGGCGCTGCTGGTCGGCGTCGCCTATGCCAAGGGCCTGGCGGCCTCGTTGAAGCGGCCGCTGATTGCGGTCGATCACCTGCAGGGGCATGTCTTTGGCGCGCTCATTGATCACCCGGAGCACGTACGCAACCCCGCGATTTATCCGTTGTTGGCGCTGATCGTCTCCGGCGGCCATACGCTGCTGGTGATGGTCGCCGCCGATGGTGCGTGCCGTACCATCGGCCAGACCTTGGACGACGCTGCGGGCGAGGCCTTCGACAAAGCCGCGAGAATCCTCAACCTCGGCTATCCTGGCGGGCCGGTCATCGATCAACTCGCAACATCTGGCAATGCCAAGGCCATTGACTTCCCCCAGGGTCTTGTCGGCCGTGCCGGGACGCCCGTGCGCCAGGAAGACCGCTACAACTTCAGCTTCAGCGGCGTCAAGACATCCCTGCTGCAACACGTGCGCAAACGTTTCGGTCCGGACGGCGCCGCCACAGAGGCACAAGTCCCCGAGCTGCTCGACGTCATTGCCAGCTTTCAGAATTCCATCGTCTCAGTGCTGGTGCGCAAGACGATCGCAGCCGCAACCGAGTTCGGCGCCGCCACCGTCGTGCTTTGCGGCGGTGTCGCCTGCAACAGTCATCTGCGCCGAAAATTGCAGGAAGCAACCGACGATACCGGCGTCAGACTGATCATCGCACCACCGAAGTATTGTGTCGACAACGCCGCGATGATCGCCGGCCTGGGCTGCTATCAATTTGATGTCGGCCTGACTTCGCCCCTGGATATCGACGCTCATCCGCGCGCCCGCCCCTTCGTCGAGCTCCCGTTCGGCCCAGACCGTTGAATCAAGCAGTTGAGAAACTCGGGTGATCGTAATACTTACAACAGCCGGAGCTGGGCCAGAGCCAGGAAGGAGTAGATCTCTTCTTCGCCCGTGTAAAGTTCCCTGAACCGGTCACGGCTGACGATGCCGTACCAGCCGAGGGGATGATCGTAAACGCGATCAACGCTCGCTTTGCGCATAGCTACATAGGCGCGCTTCGCCGAGTCGAAGATGCCAAGGCTCCTGGCAATTTTTGCGAAACTGCCGATGGCACTGCTCGACAATGGTGCAGGCAGCCGGTCATCCAAGCCGATGACGTAGGCATCGTAGAATTGTTTGTCGAGTCGCCATTCCAGCGGCACGCATTGCCAGAACGCCAGCACTTCGCGCTCCCAAAACGGCAGCAGCCAGCTGAAGCCGAAGCTCTCGTATATCCGCACCGAATTGGCAATGAACTTTGCCTGCCGCTCCTGCCAGTCCCAACATTCGAAAGCACTCACCGCCTCGGCCATGGCCACGTGGCTCCCCGGTGCAAGAGTGTTACGGATTTTGTCACGGAGCTGTTGCTCCAACGCGGTCTCGGACATCGTCCAATCACGAAAGCCGTAGACCCTGTGCAAGGGCCAAAGCGAATACTGGATGCGGAAGATCGCATCGACCAGGCGGGACGTCCCGACCTCCCGCCGCAGCAGGTCCTGGGGTATATGGCTGCCTGCCAGGAAATCCATCGAATGTCCGGGCATGAACACGGCATCATCAGGAAGCCGGCGCTGCCGTTGCAGTTCGTAAACGGCGGGCCAGTCCTGCAGCAGCACGACGGATGTCATGCCGCTGGCGGTCCGCAGCAAGTCCTGACAGGCAGGCAGGGAAAACCAGTCGCACCACTGCTCATTGGAATACGGCACGAATTCCCATCGGTACCCGAGCCGGACTGCGACCTGCTCGGCGATAACGGATTCATCGTTGCCAGGCTGCCCATAGCCGTAGCAGATTACGTTGTCGTAGCCGATGCGTTTTAGCATCAACGCGATCAGCCGGGAATCACGGCCGCCACTGAGCGGCAACGCGATAGTGCGCCCGGCGATGGCTTCAAGTTCCCGTTCGATCACTCGTTGCAAGGTTGCATCCCAGCGCTCGGCAACGATCTCGCGGCTGTCCTGAAATGGCTCGGCGTGCTGAAACTCGAAGTACCTATACCGATTGATTTCGCCAGAACAGGCGGGCAGCAGTATCGCTTCGCCAGCCTGTACCTGACGGACTCCGGGCAAAAGGGTATAACGGTTGCTGACTTGCCCAGCCATGAGGAATTCAGCAACGGAGAGATCGTCGAACCGCCTGCTGTCGGAGTCGTCCGCCAGCTCCTGCGGGTCGTCGCTCAGGCGGTGGCGATCATCACTGCTGCTGTAGAACAGCGGGATGCTGCGGATCACGTCGCACACCGCTGTGAGGCCGCTATTGTCCTGCCGCACGGCGGCGAAATGACCGTCGCACGCCTGAACCAACGCCACGGCGTCGATGAACGCCAAGCCCTTCCAGGCGGTATCGAGTGCCGCTGCATCGAGTCGGCTTCCATCGAGCCAAGCACAGCCGAACAGATGCGTGCTGCCGAAGTGCTGCCAGCCAGGGTGGCGTAATTCCAGGTTCAGTTCCATTATCTATCAGTCTACGCGGTCGAGCAGCGCCGCGACCCGGTGATCATAGGTGTGATTGTTGATGACAAAATCATAGGCCTGCTCGGCGATGCGAGTTCGGCACCTGTCGTCCTTGAACTGCTCGATCGCCTCGTCGATGTCGGAAAGGTCTTTCTTGACAGCAATGTAGTGTTCATCCGCCTTCAGGATGCCGTTGTAGTCGCCTTCTACGAGAATCTGGCAGGTCCTTGTGCCGATCGGTTCAAAGTGACGTGACGATATCGCCTTGGCCGCGCGAAACTCTCTGCCACTGGTCAGTTCCGGTGTCCAGATATCATCGAAGCCGACGTCTGGGTTCCGCCGGATCATACGCCGGGAAATGTCCATCGCCTCCCCTTTGCAATCGAGATAATAGGTCCCGGATTCGGCGCCGACAATACCGCGGCAGCGGTTCAAAAAAACAGCCCACTCCTCGCGCGGCACGTTGCGCAAGCGTATATCACAATTGAGATCGTGGGCGGCACCGCTGTCGTTGAAGTACATGATCAGATTGGTGCGTTCCCAGTCACCAATCTGTCGCTCGTACAGCGAACCGATGAAGCCGACGTCGATGTCGCGTTCCACCTGGTTATCGCGATAGAGCCGTGGATTCAGCGCGTGGGGCGTGGCGACAAGCTGTGCGGAGGGGTAGTCATATATCCACCCGGCCACATCGAGCGGCAATTGTGTGCAGACAAATTCTGTACCGGTCGAGTTAATGAACTCAGCTTTCTTCGTCATGAATTCGTACTCGTTACTGAAAAATACGACCAGGCGCCCATTTCGGTTCTGATAAGCGGCCTCGGCTGCGAGCAACGCATCCATGTGCTGTCCGGTTGCGGAATGTAAAAGGACAATGAGGTCGTAGTCGCGAATCCGTTTGAGTTGGCGCCGGTAACCAAAGTAGTCGTTGATGTCGCAGGCCGTGACTGCCAGCCGTGGCGATTGCACAAAAGCCTCGCGCCAGTCGTCGATAAAGGAGTAGACATTGTACTGGCGGGCGAGCAGTCGGCCGTGAATGGTACGATTGCGATGCAGGCCGAACGGCAAGGTGCTGTTTTCATCGAGACCGAAGGCACCCCGAAGCGTCGTAAATCCGAGCGTTTTGATGCCCGAACCATTGGCATCAAGTAGAAGGGTTTTCAGGCGCTCGGCCATGGGCGGTAGTTTACCTGGCGGTGGGGTGAGAAAGGGAATTCAAATATAACCTCGCCGGGCATTAACGTAAGGTTAGGCGTCCGATCTAGATCTCAGCATTACAGGCGGCGAGGTTCACGGCGTGGCGCTCGATACAGGTCTCGATCACCGATAAATTCTCGCGCGTCCACGCGATCGTCCTCTCCAACCCGGTCCGGATATCCACTCCCGCCGAGAAGCCGATCTCCAGGTTCGATTTTTCCGTACTCCCGTAGCGCTTGCCGGACCGGTCCCAGGTCCTCGGCGCGACGGTTTCGAGCGCTGCTGTGCTGCCGGTCATTTCGACGATCAATTCCGCCAGTTCACGGATCGACGTCTCGATGCCGGACGCCAGATTATAGACTCCGGCCGCGGTCCCCCTGGCGGCACACAGTATGAGCCCGCGGGCGATGTCTTCGACGTAGATGAAGTCGCGCGTCGCGGCGCCGTTTTTGTCCAGGAGCAGCGACATGTTTTTCAGCGCTCGGTAAACAAACGTCGGGGTGACGTTGCGCCAAACCGTGTGCGGTGTGCCGCGCCAGCGTCCCGCCCCGAGGATTTCTCCCGGCCCATAGACATTTTGAAAGCGGGCCTTGACGCATGGCAACGCGTATTGATGATAGTAGTAGTTCAGGTACAGCTCACCGATGATTTTCGAGATCTGGTATGGGCTGTCGTAGTACAGCGAAATCTTTGCATCCTCGGTCGAGGCCTGGGCATCGTCAAAGGTTTTCTCTGCGACCGTGCAGCCGGCTGAAGCATAGACGACTTTCTTCAGGCGACCAAAGCCCTTGATACGTTCGCAGAGCTTGAGGGTCGTCAGCGTGTTGTTCTCGTGGTCCTGCAGCGGATCGTTGATCGAGCTCTGGTTGCCATGGAATGTGGCCAGGTGGAAAATGTAGTCGAAGTCGTCATCGATCGTACCAAGCACGGCGTCGTCTGTGATCGATCCGTTGACAAACGACACGCGTTCGTCGCCGGGGATATTTCTACGCTCTGCCGACAGCAAATTATCGATCACAACGATCTCGTCCGACCCTGCGGCAAGCAGCTGGCGGACCAGATTGCTGCCGACAAAGCCGGCGCCGCCAACGACGAGGCAATTTGTCGCAGAGAATTCCCGCACTGTTTCTATTCTGACCTTTTCTCGATGACGTTCTTCAGATGGGTGAAGGTCTGCGTGATGCCGTGTTCCTTGTACCACTCGATGGCTGCTTTGATGCCGTTCTCCAGCGGCGTACTTGCCTGCCAGTCAAAGTCCTGATTGGTCTTGCTGGGATCGATCAGGATTGTGAACACGTCGTCTTCGGATCGAGGCCGTACCTCGACCTCCTCATCCAGCTGGATCTCAAGCGCTTTCACGGTGCCATCGAACAATTCCTTGATGGAATAATCGGTGCCACTGGAAATGTGATAGTACCCCTGGCTGCCCATTCCATTCAAAGCCTTCACGACGACCTCGATCAGGTCATCGACGAAGATGAAATCCCGTCGCGTATCCATCACAAAACATGGCAGGCCCTTGGTCAGGCGATGGTAGAACGTAGGGAGCGGGCCGCTTAGGTTGCGCGGGCCATACGCATTGGCCAGGCGAAACGAAATCAACTCCGCACCGCTGAGCTCGAGGTATTGCTCGGCTGCCGTCTTGCTGATGGCATAACTGCTGCCGCCGGGGAAGCCACCTGAGAACAACGGGTGATTCAGCGTGATCGGCTGCTCAACGGGATGCAGGCCATAGCACAGAGCGGTCTGGAAGTATATCAGGCGCTGTACGCCAAGACGCTTCGACGCTCGCGCCACATTGATACCGCCCATGACATTTGTCAGAGCATCCTCTTCCCAGTCTTCGGGATCCTTGTACGAAGCGGCGGCATGGACAACCTGATCCGGCTGGAACTCATCGAACAACTTATCCAGGGTCGCGGCATCGGCGATCGTGCCTTCCAGTATCGTCAGCTTCGCCTGTGGCGTCAGGTTATCCCGTCGGCCGGTCTGGTAGTTGTCGATGACAGCAACATCATGTCCCGCAGCCAACAGACGGTCGGCAAGATGCGATCCGATAAAGCCGCCGCCGCCGGTGATGAGCACTTTCATCGAGCACCTCAGTCGGTTCTGGTCAGGTTTCGTAACAGCAGGCGTGTAGACGGGTGAGTGACCGGCTGCCGCATCACCATTTGCGACCGTGGGCACACCCCAGAATATAGTGTTGCCCGGAGACCCTGGCAACACGGAGGAAACTGCCCGCTGCAACCGCTCCAGCGGCTGCGAGTTGACTGCATGTGCCGGTTGTTTCCGGTACGATCCAGCGATATACTTCCAATGGATGCCAAGGTATCCCGCCGCCGCAGTTCAGTGGTCCCGGCCAGCCGCCAATTCCACAATGGCTTACACTGTAATGGTTTTCGTTCTGCTGCCAGCGTACAACGAAGAAGAAAAACTGCCGGTACGCCTGACCGATATTCGCCGACCGATCAACCGCGGTATCGACGCATGCAGCTTGACATGTACGAACTCGTGGTTGCCCATGCCGATGACCATGACATGCTGGTTTGCCAAAGCTTTGCTGTTCGGTATCACTGATCGACTCGGAAGGTGTCGGTCGCGGTGATATTGTCGCCTGCGGGCAGTTCGTCCATATCTGACCATGTCGCCTTTTGCCACTGGGTAATGCTGGATTCCGGCCTGGCGAAAATATCACCGCCACCTGCGACAGGGAGGCGCCTGATCAGTATCCCTGACCCGGGGTGAAAGCCGACCAATTTGCCACTGGGCTGAACGTCAGAAACGGATGCGGATGCGGTTGCAGCCGCAGTTAAGGAACGTTATGAAGAAGTGGATCAAACAGCTTGGCAAAGACAGCCTGGTATACGGCATCGGCGGCGTTGCTGCGAGGGGGCTCAGTTTTTTTCTGCTGCCAATTTACACGCGGATCTTTTCGATAGCGGACTATGGACTGATCGAATTGATCACCGTCGTGTGTATGTTTACCTTCGCCGTGATAGCAGGCGGCACGGATGCGAGCCTGGAGTTCTACTTCACCGAACGTGCGAAAGAAGGACGGCAGGCGCAGGCGCGCGTTGTCACATCGGTGTTGCTCTGGCGGGTGGTGTGGGGTGGCGTTGTTGTCGGCATTGTGCTTTTGCTGGCACCGCTGCTGAACACCTTCTTGCAGTACGACATACCGTTTACGCTGCTGGCTATTGCCATCACAAGCGTGTTCCTGGCAGGACTGACAGGGCCGGTACTGTCTGTTTTCCGGTTGCTGTTCAAGCCTTGGTGGTATGTTGGCATTTCGCTGCTCGGCACAGTAGCAGCGGCAGCCACGACCATCGTCCTGGTCGTGGGTTTCGACATGGGTGTCATGGGGGCCTTGATTGGCACATGCATCGGGGCAGCGATGGTCAGCGTTGTCGGGTTGTGGGGTGTCCGGCAATACCTGTTGTGGCAACCGCAGTTCCGCCAATGGTGGCCGCAGTTGCTACGGTTCGGCTTACCGCTGGTGCCGGCGGCGCTGGCATTATATGTGCTAAACTCCTGCGACCGCTTCTTCATCGTCCGTTTTCACGGCGACGACGCTCTCGGCCTGTATTCCGTCGGTGCGAAATTCGCTCTGATCATCTCGTTGATGGTCATAACATTTCGCCAGGCGTGGTGGCCGACCGCATTGAAGGCAATGCAGGATCCGGAAGGTCCGGCAGTTTTTCGAACGATTGCGCGGTTGTATTTGGGTTCTGGTGTGATTGCCGTTATGTGGCTTTCCGCCATGGCGCCATACCTGACCGCATGGATGACAGCACCGGATTATCACGCGGCCTTTCCGATCGTTGGGGCGCTGAGCTGGTCGGCACTGCTGTATGGTTTTTATCTGATCGGCTGCGCCGGCATCTGGAAAGTGAAAAAAACTTTCTGGGCAGGAGCCACCATGGCGGCGGCAGCTGTCGCCAACTTGATTCTTAATTATCTACTGGTGCCACGCTTCGGCGGTCTCGGTGCCGCTGTCGGCACATCCGTTTCCTTTCTTCTCTGGAACATTGCCGTGCTGCTGATCAGCGAACGTTTGTGGCGGGTCGGGCATTCGCTCGTGACCTTGGGCCTGCAGATCGTCATCGGTGTGACGGTCTGCTGCTGCATCCATCGATTTTACCAGGATCAAATGTCCCCCTGGTTGCCGTTCGCTTTCACTGTCGCCGCGACATTACTGCTTTTACCGACGCTGATGACAAGGCAGCACTGGGGAGACCTCCGCGCCTGGCTGCGGCACCGGCACTGAGGCATCGACTCGAACCGGACGACCAGGGTCACCTGCTTGCCGGTGTCGGGCTTTCGAGTTGCGCTTTTTCCACCAGGATATCGGCCAGAAGTTCGTGCAGTTTCTTCTCTTCTTTTTCCCAGTCCAGTGTAATGTGAGCCTTTCTCAAATTGCGTCGCAACTGCTCATATCGGCCGTTGTCGTTACGCAGGGTTTCGATGCCGGCCCGCAACGATTGGGAGTTCCGGGGGTCAATGCGTATGCCAATGTCGAAGTGCTCTGCGACCTTTTTGATTTCTATCAGATCCGGGTACAGCACAGGAAGCTCGGCAGCTACAGATTGGAAAAAACCGTTGGGCAGGCTGTAGGCGTAGTTGACGGATCGTGCATAGTACAATATCGCCGCGGCATCCGCGCTGCGGACAAACGGTACGACCTCAAACGGTTTCACCGGCGGAACAAAGTGCACCCGCCCCGCAAGGCCAAGGCGCTGCACATCATCAGCGAATTTGTCCTGATAGCCGGAGCCGAGAAAGGCAACATGCACTTTGTCAGGGAGATCCGCGACAGCCTGCAGCAGTTCCAAGATCGCCCGCCCCTTTTTCGCACGGCCGATAACCACGACCAGAAAATCGTCTGGCCGTATGCCAATCGTCTCACGCATAGCTGGCGGATGTTCCTGATCCAGTCGTGAATCATGGCAATTGCGAATTACGACCGACTCGCAGCCAAACGTCTCCCTCAGTAAATCCGCAATCCCGTCGGCAACCGTCACGATGGCGGCGGCGTGCTTTATGCACTTGCGTTCAAGCCATCTTTCGAACGGCAGCACCAGATGTCTGCGCGACCATGAAATCTGGTCGGGCTCTTCGAGGCGCGAATAAAAGTCGTGCGCGTCGTAAATGTACGGAACGCCATGGCGGCGCGACAGACAGTAGATGGCAGGAAACTGATAAAAGGCATGCAGGTAATAGAGCGATGCGGGTGGCGTTCTGCGGAACGTTACGAGACCGAAATCGATGGCATACATGGCAACATAACGGACCGCACGCCACGGCCATTTGAACGACTCCGGTGCACGTTGCAGGAAGGCCCTCAACCCGCTCGATTGGCTGCTTGCAGCCGGCCTCTCCGCCACTGCGTCTTCCGGATCGCCGTCAGGGCTTATCAGTTTGAACGGCAACATGTCAGGCTGCAGACGACTTAGCCGGCCCTCCACGACAATCGAGCGATACCCTGCCCGCGCCACCGTTGCTGCCTGTTTGAACGTACGGCTGTCAGCTTCCAGCGCCATCGGTGTGACTGTGACGACCGTCATCATGCCGCGTTGTTGACGAGTTTCTTGAACTTTCCTGCCTGATCGTGAAACTCCTGATGCCACAACTCCAGCGACATCAGGCCCCACAGCTTGCGGCTGAACATCTGGTTCTCGTCCAGCGCCGCCAAAATTGCCTCGCGGTGGAAGTATGGACGGTCGGCCGCGCCGGCATGGAAGAGGTCGAAAACGAATTCCTTCAGTTCGCCCGCTACCCAGTCGTTGAGCGGTACCGGGAACCCCATCTTGTCTTTGCGATTGGCCACCAGTTCCGGCAGTTCGTCCTTCATCGCATCGATCAGTATCTTCTTGAGCGTACCATCCTTGAACTTGACGTCGGCCGGCATCGTCGCTGCGAATTCAACGAGCGGATAATACAAAAACGGCACACGCGACTCGAGGCCATGTGCCATGCTCATGCGGTCCTCCACCTGCAGCAGTCCGGGCAGCAACGTTTTGAAGTCGAAATGCGTCATCCGGTCGAAGTATGAGTTGCTGCCGACGTTCGACGCGTTGAATATCTTGCTGAAGGTGTCGAACGGCGAATAATCGCCCAGCACATCCCAGTTGATTTCACCGGCCAGTGACGCCGCCCGGTTGACGAGTCGATAGTACCGCCGGTCCGGGGATTCGAACAGACCTTCGCGCCAGAACTCCTTGATCATCGGCTGATAGTTCTGCAGCGCCGCCAGGTTGGGAATGATCGACTCGTAGGTGACAACGAAATTGCCGGACTCCAGCGTGCCGTCGATGGCGCCGCGGATGCATTGTTCGAAGTAGGCCAGCAGGTAGCGCACATAGCCGCCGAAAATCTCATCACCGCCCTGGCCGCCGAGCACGACCTTGCGATGCTGCGCCGCCAGCTGCGACACGTGATACTGCGGAAACGCCCCGGGCCCGGCCACCGGATAGTCGAGATGATAGATCACCTTGCGAATCGAGTCGATGAAATCGCCGGCGCCGATGGTTACCTGGTGCAGGTCCATGCCACTGTTCTCGGCAACCGCTTTGGCATATCGTGATTCGTCGTACAACGGACCGTTGTCGAAGCGCCCGTTGAACGCTGCAAACCCGCCGCCACCCTGCAGCCGCGCGGCCAATGATGCCATGATACTTGAATCCGCGCCGCCGCTCAGATAGGCGCCCACAGGCACATCGCTACGCAGATGCAAGGCTACCGACTGCCCAATCAACTCGCGGAGCTGGTCCTCGAAGTCCTTCGGCGTGTGATCCCAGTTCAGGTCGTAGAAAACCTCCCAGTACTGCTCCTCACGGACAGTGCCGCCCTGCACGATCAACCGCTGCCCCGGACGCAACTGGTGGATGTCCTTGAACAATGTTCGACCGTCCAGGCAGAGCTGAAAGATGATATATTCCTTCAGCCCTTCGATATCTGTGGCAATCTCCGGCATGAACGGCAGCAGGGCCTTCGGCTCCGACGCCAGATAAAGATGCTGGCCGACTACGGTGTAGTAGAACGGCTTAATACCAAACCTGTCGCGGGCACAGAACAGCAGGTTGTTGCGCTCGTCCCAGATCGCGAAGGCAAACATACCTTGCAGATGATCGACACAAGCCGTGCCCCACTTTTCATACGCCGCCAGCAGCACCTCGGTGTCGGACGACGTGCGGAACGGATACGGCTTGAGTTGTTCACGCAGCTCGAGGTAGTTGTAGATCTCGCCGTTGTAGCTGACAACGTTGCCGGCCGGCGAGGTCATCGGCTGCTGGCCGGATTCCAGGTCGATGATGCTCAGGCGCCGATGCGCCAGGCCGACGTGGCCGTTGTCGTGCAGCCATACGCCTTCGTCGTCAGGTCCGCGGTGCGACAGCAGGTCGTTCATCACCTGCAGATGCCGTGCCGCACCATCGACTGCACGGTCGTCGAGCGCTATCAGTCCGGCTATGCCACACATTCTGTTTTGGCCCTCCCTGAGGCGCTAAGGCAGCGAATCGCCACGGTCCGTGGTTTAGCTGCGTCCTTGCTTCGGAAAACCGAACGCCTTACAGTTACACCGTAACTTCAAGCACCGCAACTAGTAAGTACGCCACATGTTCGATCCTAAGCGTATTTCTCATGCCGCCATCGTCGTGCTCGTCTTTGTGGTCGTACGGTCGATCCTGGGAATTGCCGTGCGCTCATCGGTCGCCGCGCTGTACGGGGTGAGCGATGTGACTGATGCATACTTCGCGGCAATCACGATTCCGCGCAGGGGCGGCGACTTCATCCTCGGCAGCGTTGTCGCCTTTGTGATCATCCCGGTGATCGAGCGCCGCCGCGCTGCGACCGGTGACAAGGCAGCAGCGACGGACGTAATCGGACTGTTCAACGTGCTGCTGCTCGCGGCGCTGGCGCTGTCGGTCGGTATCTGGCTGGGCGCCCCGCTGCTGCTCGACTATGTCGTGGCACCGGGCTTTGATGCGCCGACGCGCGACCTGGCAATTACGCTCACGCGATGGTGCTCGCCTCTGCTGCTGTTGTTTTCCGTGTCGCTGATCTACACCTCATTCATGCACGTGCATAGAGATTTTCTGACGCCGGCGCTGGCAGCGACCCTGTTTCCCCTGTGTTCGCTGCTTGCCTTGTGGCTGCTGCCGCGACAACTCGGCATCGTCGCGCTGGTGTACGGCAACCTCACCGGCTGCGCTGTCGGTTTCGCTGTCATGTTTCTGGCCATCCGCAAGAAACTTCCCTGGCGCCCGACACTCCGGCTCGGCGACCGTGCCGTTGTTCGCGACCTTTTTCAGCTCGCCTGGCCGGTGCTGCTTACCTCAGTCGTCATGCAGGTGATCATGGTCATGCAGCAGAACGCCGCCTCGCGGCTGCCGCTCCCGGGGCAGCTGTCACTGATCGAGTACGCCCAGTTCATCACGCTGGCCGTCTATCCGATTATCATCGGCCCGCTGCTGATAACGATCTATCCGGTCATGAGCCATCACGGCGCCCGCGACCAGCACGCCGA
>Ga0114999_10005637_pt1 | contig 14690 bp, 16 predicted proteins | sample ArcticOcean_MG_C_3_FD_89820 | JGI IMG/M metagenome (GOLD analysis project Ga0114999, IMG submission 89820) | Marine microbial communities from western Arctic Ocean - ArcticOcean_MG_CB8_126 | ecosystem: Environmental > Aquatic > Marine > Oceanic | place: Arctic Ocean: Canada Basin | collected...
CGTCAGGTCCGAAGCTTACTTTTCGACCGTCCTTCTTGGCTTTTGCGACAAGTTCCTTGATTGGGATGAAACTTAGACGAGAATGTGGATTGGCTATGGGTGAATCTTTATGGGCTATCCGCATGATCTCTTCCGAAGTCAACGGATTCCTCTTCCTTCGCTGTTGCTGGAGATAGAAGATCTCGGCCCTCGAGCCGTGCTTGTTTGTGGATCCTTTTCTGATGCCCACAAAAATCAAGGCACTTCCAAGCAGCGCTAAGTTTGCATTGGTCCGATCCATCAGAAGTCACCATTGAGGTGCAGTTGAAGCAGCAGATCTTTGTCCATACAGTCGGAATGCCATGTTGCAGCGGGCGTGTGCTTGTTGAAGTCCTCTCTCAATTGTTTGAGGACTGGGGGAGTAAGATAGAAAAAGTACTGGTGGGTTCCTATATCCAAGTCGTGGCCCGTCCCTTCCAAGAGGAAGTCGGTATTGTCCAGTGCCTGGGGGGTCTCGAATTTGATGGTCACATCATAGGAGTTGGGCAGCCAAAGGCCCCTTGCGGGATTATTGGGCAGTCCAAGAGAGGCCAGAGCCTGGTAGAGATAGTCGCTAAGCTCCATGCATAGAGGCGTGTCTTCGAACTCGCCCCTGGCGGCCTCGTTGTCCATGATGGTCACGCCATGAATCTGGAAGCTCACTGGCGGGAGAGGAATCCTTTTAAGTCTGCGTGGAATGGCAGCGTTCATCGTGGGTTCCTTACGGCCGCAAATATGGCGGTCATACCAGCAGCCAGCCAAAGCCAAGCCTTCGTCCGTTTCGTCGGGCTCATCTTGTTGAAGCCTCCCGCCACGCGTGGTCTGGGTCCGCCAGGAGCCCACAGGGGGCAGCTGAATACCGATTCCACCATCGGTCCCATTCCCCATGGCATGGGGTATCCCTTTTCAGCCCGCTCCTCCCACTGGGTGCAGGATCCACGAACCTGACCGCCCAGGCAGTGGGGCTTTCCTGGCTGGCATTGCGAGATAGGGGGAGCATGTTGTGCAATCGCGATTTCATCAGGCTTGACGATAAAATGAAAGCACGTTCCGCATTTTTTGGGAATTTTTTGCGTCGGTGTCTCGTCTTCCATCATGATATCCATCCAGTCAGACATTCGATTCTCCTTTCCTCCCTATAGTACCCCACAGAAAATCGCGCGGGATCACCACCGTCTTTTTTTCGTGAGGTAACATTGAAGAGAAGGAGAAAGCATGAACCACCAGAACACCGTTACCGCACTTTTGCTGAACGCAATGCAGACCTATGAGCGCCGATGGCGTGATTTCTACGACCAGCCTCTGGGGATTGCACCTCGAGCACGGAGATCAATGGAGAACATGGCTCAGCTTGCTGACAACCCCTATGTGGATGCTGTGGACATGCAGCAGCTCTACCGAGAGGGAATGTATGGACCCCGATTCGGAGGACATGGTGGACACCATGGCGGGGGACACCATGGCGGGGGACACCATGGCGGGGGCCGTCGCTGGAGGCGAGGCAGGCGCAGAGGCCGCGGAGGATGGGGGCGAGCTCGACGCTGGTGGCCAGCTCCCGTCTACTATCCTTCGTTCCGCGAACAGCAGATGGTCATGCTCCGCAACCTTGCTGCCAAGATCCAGCGCCTTTGGGCGCGTCTTCCCAACAAGACGAAATGGAGCCGCATGGCAAGACCCTACCAGCGCAACCCAGGGCGTTTCTTTGCCCGTTTCCCATTGCCCGTGATTTGATGAGATCCCAACCGTGGAACCTTGAACACAGCTTTGAAGATGGCATCTGCCAGGCGCTCGATGTAGTCTTTCTTTTGTCGTCTCATATAGTAAGTATATAAAACACATCCCGATAAATCAAGAGAATAAAAGATGCCAAATTCAGAAACGCCAACACCGACTACAGAACAATTCCCCCAAGTGGAGCTGCTCAAAGCCGCCCCCTCCAAGGAGGCGATTGTTAAATTTCTCAACAAAGAAAAGAATGCAATCCAGGACGTTGTGGTGACGATGGGGGCGAGAAGCCTTCTTATCGCCGCAGGAATCGCTTTGCTTGGTAGCCGCGATCATGTCATCCGAAACAGCATTGCTGGGTCGGTGGCCATCGAGGCCTATCTATTCTGGCACTACAGCCAGCAAATGAAAGAGATCAAGAAAAATGAGTAAAAAAAGCACCTCCTACTACACGCGAAAATCCAAGGGAAAAAAGTCCCGCACCCTGTACTACAAGGAGGTCGATGGAAAAAAGACCCGCCTCTCCAAGGAAAAATGGGATGCGGCTGTCATGAAGGGGATTAAGGATTTTCCCCCAATGGTTTTTGGGCGGCATGGCGGCGTTCAGATAACAACCTACACAGCTATTCGTGATTATACGGCACTCTTGAAGGGCTTGAAAAAGGGAGGTTACCTTTCCGCTGCGGAGGTCAAGTCCTTTGGAAAGAGCCTGGAACGCCTGATTGCAATCGTGCAGAAACGTCTTCCAGCACCCTATGAGTAAGAAGGTTTTTGTTGGGGCTTGCATTGACTTCGGTCAAAAAGGCGGCGGACAGTTCATAGAGTCGATCACCGACCATCCCGAAAGCCGCCTCATCACCAAGGCTACCTTTCAGCGCCACGCAGATCTTCACACGCTTCCCCGTTCCCATCCGTTCCACCCTGCGGAGAAGATGCGTGGTGTCCAATATCTGGAGAGCTACCACAAATCCAAGTTGCCCTCAGGCAAACCAGTGTACTACTTTGTCTGGTCAGGAATCGAGCATCTCTTTGTGGATAGACCTTTTTATCGCCAGCGAGAGATTAAAAACAGTCAATGAGCCCCATAGGTCACAGGGACCTCTTTCTTGAGCCAGCAGACGCGGCAGTTGGATCCCAGACAGGAATCAGCTGAACTCCGCGCGGTTCCGTCAGGGTTGGTCTCCATGTTCACAGGACACTGGTAGACGAAGGATCCATCCATGCTGTTGACGGGTGTGTAGCTCTGTTTCGGTAGTCTCCCATCATAGAGCTTCTCGAAATATTGGCGCAGATAGTCGCCAATACTCTTTTTCGCTGGGGGCCTTCCCGTGGAATAAGGCGGAAATGCCTGGTCGAAGGCAACCAGCTCAAAAGCGGTGTCGGTGAAGGTGTACTTGTTTTTCGAAGCGCTTTTGGTCAGAACTGCATTTACCCCTGAGCCCGCGGCGATATGGGTGATGGATGGATCCAATGTCTGCAGCATGGGAACGGAAATGAAGGCGTTGGTGAAGGGAGAGATTATGGTCAGCCCTGATGGACGGATCACAAGGTTGGGACTGAGTTCGCTGGCAGTGTTCATTGCGCGAACGTAGCTGTGCCACAACTTTTTTCCTTCTTTCAGAAGCCGTCCAATCCCCAGCTTTGCCGCGGTCTGTGTTCCAATGCCAGCTTCGAGCTCCGCCACAGAGGCTGCTAAGGCATCCGCATCTATGGTTTCGCCGAGGTCAATCTCGCTATATCCCAATGACCAGGCACGGGTTGGAACCCAAAAACGGACTTGCCTGAATGCGTCAGCTACAAGCGCCCAGCTGTTGATGTAGGCCAAGTTGGTCTCATTATTGTTGGAGATGGTAAAGTCCCCGCTGTCATGGATGCGAAAGTAGCCTGCGACCTCGTTGGTCTTGGAGAAATCAATAAAGTCCTGGCTCGTTCCGCCGATAACCATGGGGGTGGAATCAAAACGGGAGTACGAGTTCTCTCCAATGGGATAGATCAGAGCCTGGTTGCGAATGACACCAAATTCCAGCTTTGAGCGTTTTTGGCGCTCGCCTCTTCCATATCTTGCATAGCTTTCCATTGCGAGCGAGAGAAGTGCGCCCATCCTGTTCCCTGTCAAATCAGCACGGCAGTTGTCCACAATCCAGTTCATCCGTGGTGCAGCTGAGAAAACATAGCTCAGATACATGTAGTGACCTTTGAGGGCATAGCACTTGCGGCAGACAAAAGTGGCATCATTGACACCGATGCCAGGGCGTGAAGCAGTGTATGCAGATGCGATACAGGATCCACCCGCCTGTGGCATTCCCGCGGGAATGGAAAAGGATGGTGCATTCATCTTTTCTGTGACTGTGAAAATAGTGGTTCTTCGCGCAGTCATCGAACCCGCAGTGTAGGAATAGTAGATGATGGTAACGGGTTCGCCTGTTTCCCGATCGTAGTAGTAGAGATAGGGTTGCGTCAGACTGGAATCCACCACAGCGCTTGCGCTCTCTGGGGTGATCTGGAAAGCGCTGTGTGCGGTGGGAAATGATTCTGCCGAACTTGAAGGGCCAGGCAGGTGCATCCTATAGGCAAGACGGGTGAAAACCGTGTTGCCAATGTTTCCCCGCGCTGTAAAGACATTCTCCACAGGGTAGGTGAAGAGAAGATCGCTTCCACGCGTAACCCCGCAGGCCTTTGCCACAGCCACGAACCATGCAACCATGGACAGGTTCTTGAGAGCCGATACCTTTTGGAGGGGGGTCTTCAGATATTTCTTCCGCTTCGTGTCGTAGACATAGGTCACACGGGTGTGATTGAGATCCAGCCCCAGCCGAGCCAGCATGCGTTCGGTGGTTGAGATGGTTTTCTCAATGGGCTTTCTCATTGCCTCGCAGGTCCATTCGTATCGCCAGTCATCGGCTTCTTTCACCAGAGGCAACTCGCTGACCGAAGGAGGTACAAGGACAGCGATACGCTGAAGGTAGCGGTTCATGAAATTTCTCACACCGACCGACTCAGCGAGTTTCAGCATCTTCACGGCTTGAGTGTATCTCCCCCCGACGCTTGTGGTTGCGCCCATATTCCCCAAGAGTTTCAGTTGTTGCATGCCGCACTTGGAGATAAGCTCGGTGGCAACCTCAAAAAGGTCGGGGATCCATGTTTGGAGCCAGCCCAGCATGGACTGGAACTTCTCGTAGTCGGCTTTGTTCAGAATTCCTTTTTTCCGAGCCTCGTCCAGATTGAAGATGGTGACTTTTGCAAGCGATCCCCGCCGTCCAGAGGCGCTGGCAACTTCGGATAGGATCTGCGACATCTCTGGAAGGTTGTAGTTGCAGTCACTTATGGTCTGTGCCATCTCGATCAAGGAGGCCTGCTGGGTGTCACAGGCGGAGCAGATCGAACGAGAGCCTTTTGCTTTTTGTCTCGAAGCGAGACCGATGAGGGCAAGTCCCGACAAGAGAGCACCTTCTCCAAAACGTTTTTTCTTCATTTCTGCGACCCTCCTATTTTATGGCGCATCTGTGCAATCTCTGCTTGTCTGATGGCGAGTTGTGCCTGGAGCTGCGTGACGCGGGCCGACTGTTTCGGCGGAGCAAGGTTAAGCTGCTCGGCAATTAGCTCCAACATGTAGGGCAGATACGGAAGAGATGCGTCCAGTATCTGGTCGCGCAGGTAGGCGTATTGCTGCCCATGTCCGCTTGTCGGAATATGGCAGAACTCATGGACTGCGATGGAGAACAGTCTGGTTCCGAACGCATCCACGGGTTCGTTCCTCTCCTGGAGGCCTTCGATCACGCCAACGAAACGGTCTGCGCTGAGAAATATCAGTCCCGATTTGTCGCCCAGGGACTGGGCAAGCGCCAGCTCTTCACCACCGAAACCCAGTCCGCAGGTTATGGAGAGCTTCAAGCCTGAAACGGCATTGATCATTCCCAAGAGCGAACTCCAGCAACACAGGAGCGGGAGATATGTTATTGAGCGCTTCTCCACCCGCTTTATACGGCTCCTGCCCATTGCCGACCCATAGCGAACCAGGCCGAAACCGTCAAAAGGGTTGACAACAATTTCCAGGGGCAGTTCCTGGGCATCTTTTACCCGCTTGGGGATATGGGTATATAGCTGACGCATTGTGGCGATGGTGGTCTGGAGTCTCTTCTGGGATGTCTTGGTTTCTTGGAGGAACTCCTGGCGGGTTTGCTTTCCCAGCTTTGTGGCTCGGCTCAGCTGGTAGCTGACTGCAAAATTCCCAACTTGCTTGCTCTTGAGGATATCGTACCAGTAGGTTACAAAACCAAGGGTGAAGCCGTGTTCCCAGCCTTGGTTGGAAGCGCTTTCTTCCTCTGTGAGGAATTGGAGGGGATATGAGGGCGAGCCTTCCTCGTCCGTCATTCCCTGGAGCATGGTCACCAGCTGAGAGCCAAGGTATGTGGTGCGGAGGGCGAACGGACGCTTCAACGCCTCGGCCCAGAAGTCCTGCGACGCGTAGGAAAGTGTCCCTGTGCCGAAGAGGCCGCCGCGTCTGGGGAAATCCATCAGGGCGCTTCGCTCTCCAGCGGTGAGGTCGGAAATCATTACATCGCCAAGTGGCTTCTGGATCCGCGTTGGCGCACCCATCAGGTCGTGGCCTGGTTCCCTGGGCTGAACAAGATCCGCAAACCCATCTGACAGGCTGACAATCTTGAACATCTTCTCCGCCAGGCGTTTTCTCTTCTTGGTCCACGGTTTTGTTGCCGTTCCGAAGAAAAGCTCTGTGAGCTGGAGCTTCGGCCACCAGAAACCCGATGGCTTCATGCCGTAGAAGTAGGATTGGGATCCAGACTCGGTGTAGTAGTCAGGCCCCTGCGAAATATGGGCTATGATTCCCGATACGATGTCTCGGAATCCAGACAGGCCGCCGTAATGGGCGTCGCTGGAATCATCGGGAAAGAGGCGAGACCAGTCATAGAGAAGGTTTTCCCAGAGCCATCCAAAGCCCTGGGGATTGCCAAACAAGGCGATAAGAAGCCCCAAGCGGTTCACATACATGCGAGAGTGGTCGTTCTGAACGGGTGAGCGCGCCAGAACGTCGCGAACGTCCATGATAACAAGGTGCAGCGGTGGCATGAGAACGCGTGGCTGGCGGGTACCTTGCGGACTGCCCATGAGATCGCCCTTGGGCCACCGCAGATCCATAGGTTCCTCTGCGCCGTGGAAAACAAACAGTGACCATGCTTCAGATATCTTGGTCTGGACATGAAGCAGCTCGTTTATGCCCCTGTTGATCATTTCCATATAGCGCAGATGGTATTCCCATTTCCCAGGATGAGCATCGGAAACGATGTGGGCCACAGTCTGATGGGCGTGGTGCATCTCTCTATACCATGCCTCGATGTCGAGTAAGGTGTATTGCAGCAGCCTTAGAGCACGGGTATTGTATGCCTTGTCCTCCATCGGCGTGACAGGTGCGAAATTGGGGAACATCACATCGGCTTCAACCCCGCTGTGCAGGGGGCTGCTCCCTGACGTTCGAATGTCGCTCTTCTTTTGGAACTCCCTGTTCTGCCAGGTGCTCCCTGCCATATTGCGTTCCACCTCCCTACGCGCTTTCTCGAGATCTTTCTGGATGTTCTGCGACAGTTGCTCGATTCTATTCTTTTCCTTGTCGTTGCTGATTCCCGCGCGCTTGAACAGTTCCTGGATGATTCCTCCCTGGAACTCTGCGAGCCCATCGAGGCTGGAGCTTTGAATTACCGTGGCTTCATAGTCTGCGCCTGCGGATACCGCCTCTTGGTTCATCTCTGAAAGGAGTGAGTCCAGAACCGACTTCGCTTTACCTGTTAGGTTCTCCCGTGTCTTGGATACGGGATACACCTCTTCCTGGTAGGGGCGGATGTTGGTGTAGATGTCATAGAGTATGGTCATCCCCTGTATCCCCTTGCTGCTGACGTATGTCGTGGTGTAGAACATGAACATGCCGTTAAGTCGCACACAGGTGACCAGCTTTGTGGAATCCAAGCTGGCCAGTCCATGTGAGAGAAAGTCGCGGCCCAGATTTTGGGATTTCCCGAGATACAGCTTTGCGCGGAGGTACAGAGATTTCTCTTTCCAGAGTTCGTCCACCGTCTTCTTGCGGGATTTGCGTCCGTTGACGGGGCTTATGCGCGTTAGCTTCGCGGGATCGAAAATCTTGCCGACCTTTATGGGAGATCCTGGATCTGCGAAGCGGGGCCGAGGGATGTGGTTCATTGCCTTGAGGTCAGGGGATTCGACACCGTTCTTGGGTTCTTTGCTTCCAAGGTAGATCGGTATGTCGGTACCAACCGACCCAAGCAGAAGACCCAGAAGCTGCTCAAATGGCACCCCATCCCATGCGAAATCGCGTCCGCCGAACAGGTGTACTGAATGCTCATCGAAGGTAGGGGGATGCCCGTATGAGCCACTCACTATCTGGTCTTCCTGTACATCGTAGATGATCAGACGGGTACCCTGCACCCACGGAAGGCCGCGCACATAGCCTTCGTCTATGGCTTCGCCGTATTCTGCAAATCCCTCTACGGGAACGAAGAGATCCTGTGTTCTGAGTGCCGCCCTTATGGTATCTGAAAGGGAGTAGATCACGGCCTTTGCCACACCCCATCCGCCCGCTGCTGTATCTCCCGAGGTATCGCCTTTGTCGGTTCCATGCATTGTCAGGAACGTCATGGCACGCTTCATGTCCATCCCGATCCCCGTGTCGTCGATGGTCACCGTGCGGGTTTCGGCATCGACATAGACCGCAATGAAGGCATCTTCGGGGCGAACAGTCCCTTCGTCTATCGCCACCCTGACCGCATCGAGGCTGTTTTGGACAGCTTCCCGTATGGTGAGCAGGATAAGATTCTTCTGCTGGTAGGTCTGGCTCTGCTTCCGCCAGGTTGTCTCCGCTCCCATGGTGGTGAGCTTGGCCGAAGAACCCTTGCGCCTTGCGGCTGAAGTGATGAGCCCTGCGCCTGCAAGAAGGCTGAGAACCGCTTTTTTGTCCCGTTTCATATCTCCCCCTTCTCTTGGAGCTTCCGATAGAGCCATTCGGGTATGTCAAGCGTGATTTCAGTGACATTCCAGTTGGTCGTGTTGTACAGGTGCTGACCCCAGTGGACGCTGCTTGCGAAGTCCTCACGAATGAAAATATTCTTCGCTTTCCCATCGGGCCGTACAACGTAGGATTTCTTGCCGCTCCGTGGATTCGTATACATCATTTTGAACACCCCGCGAATGGTCTTGGTTTGCTTGTTCCGCGCCCCAAACCGTTCGCGATCATAGGCAATGCTGACGAGGACAATGCTCCCCAGGATGAGGCTGTTGGCTATCGTCTTGTTCATCTCTTCTCCACCAGTTCTATGAATTCGGCTTCCGTAACCACTCTGGTTCCGAGCTTTTGAGCTTTGGACACCTTGCTCTTCCCTGGGCTTTCGCCGATCACCAGAATGTCCAGATCCTTGTTGAAGGAAGAGGCGGGCTTGAAGCCGTGCGTCTTGGCATAGTCCTGCATCTTCTTTCTCGAACCGAAATCCATGGTCCCTGTGAACAGGACGGTCAACGCGTCCTCAGCTATGCTTGCAGCAACGGGGGAATTGAAGACGAAATCGTGCTTCATGACACGCTGAACCTGGGGCCAAACCTCTTGGATTCCATCGAACATCTCCTGGCTTGTCTTGGCACCCACGCCATGGAGCTTGCGCAGATCTGCGACCTTCAGGTTCTGGACCCCTGTTATTCCAGGGTACTCTTCGAGCAGTTTTGTCGATTCGGAGCGACCGAGATGGGGGATCCCAAACGCCGAAAGGAAGTAGTTCTCGTCCACGCCTTTGTCGAAAGTGCGCGTTATCTCAGCCGCCAGGTTCTTGGAGGTCTTGGGTCCAAACCCTATTCCTTGTAAATCCGCAGCTGTCAGATCAAGGATCTGGGAGGCACGGGTGTAGCCTGCGTCCACCAGCTTGTACAAGGTCTTCTTCCCGAATCCCTTGATGTTGAGACGTTCGAAGAACCGAAGCAGCTTCTTCATCCCCGTTCCACGGCAGTCTGGGTTGGGGCAGAGCAAGTCGTCTTTCTTTACGACAGTCGGTGTTCCACAGTAGGGACAGTTCTCAGGATGGGGCGTTGTTTTGGACTGCTTGTTGACCTTGGCGATGTATGGAATGATCTCCCCGCTGCGGAGAATCGAGACCATTGCGCCTGGCCCGACCTTCTTCTTGCGGTAGTATCCCAGATTATGGGCGGACACACGGCTTACGTTCGCGCCAACAAAGACAGGGTCAAGCTCGAGAACGGGAGTGAGCGTGCCGAACCGACCTGGGCTCCAGGTTACGCCAGTGACCTTTGTCGGTTTCGCCTTGCCTTGGATCTTGTAGGCGAGCTGCCAGCGGTTATGGCTGCTGGTTGATCCCATCCTCTCCCGCAGTTTGCTGTGCTTGGCTGCCACGGACAGCACAACCCCGTCACACAGATAGTCCACAGAACTTATCAGTTCATGGTAGATGTCCTCGATGTTGTCCACGATGTAGCTGATGTTTTCGGGTGTCAGAGGACACGTTCGGCGCTGGTCGGGTTTGAACGCCTTGAACGAAACAACACGGACAGCTCCGTCCTTCAACGCTTCCTTTTTCTCCTTGCTCAGTGTCTTGGCGTTCGCCAGGCCTGCCACGAAGTTTCGGGGATGGTCGTTTTCCTTGGTCTTGAGGTGTTCCTGGAAATAGGACATTGAAACGACCAGCTCACCGCGGAAGTGCTCCTTCTTGGCGGACGGTGGAGCAAATTCCAGACCCTGGCTCACAAGATGGCTGATGTTGTTGCCGTACTTCCCGTTGCCGCGGGTGCTCAGGATGCCGTTCGTCCAGTCCACGGCAATGCCGTCCAGCTTGGGGGTGATGACAATGGTGTCATAGCCCGTTCCTGTTCCTGTGCTGTCCACATCCTTGAGCCACTGCTTCAAGCGTTTGGTCTGGTAGACCTTCTGTATGGAGAGCATTGGCGGGTCATGGTAGACCTTGGGGCCGCGCACCAGCTCTGGCTCCACCTTCTTGAGCCATGCGTTGTCTGGATCGAGGCGTTTCAGGTTCTCGATGATGGTATCGTATTCCTCGTCGGTGACGAGGGGTGTGCCCTTTCGGTAGGCGCGGTTGTATTTCTTGAGGTCCCGCACCAAGTCCTGCACCGCGATGTTCGCCGAACCGCCACGCGGCAGAGAGGCCAGCCGTATGGCAGCCAGTCCCGTGAAAATTGACAGCAGCGCTTTCTGGTTCATTGAACAAACTCCAACTCATTATGAATAGTACCCCACCGTTGGGAATTTGGTCAGAGGCGGGTGAAGATCTGCCAGAGTTCCATAGTCCTGAAGACAGGGCTATCGAGAATGTGGGGGGGGAAATCAAAGACATAGCCGTCCGTCATAGGAGAGCCAGCCCGCGTATCAATGTCTCATAGGCTTTGGAAATCTCCCCTTCGCTCACCTTCTCGGGTTGGGGTTTCTTCTTCTCGCTCTGGGATTTCGCAAGGAGCACCGCAACGGTGAGCGCCATGATCATATATCCCAGATGCCCTGCCCGTCCGTCATGGCGTTCGGCGAGGTGTATGCGGAAATTCTTTTTGGGTCGGAGATATTTCTGGATGCTCATATCTGCACCCCCGCCCGCTGAAGCTGTGTCTTTAACAGGAGGCGAATGAAATCAATGGAGAGAATGCTGCCACGAATATTCATTTCCTCAGCTGACTTGAAATAGGTGTTTGCCTTGTCGTAGTCGATCGCGACCGCGAACTCAAGGGAATTGGTGGACTTGGGAAGCACGAAGGCCGATCTTGTGCCTGGCACCACAGTGTAGTTTCGATTCAGAAACGGTTTGAGGCTTCGCACAAAAGTCTGGAAGGTTGCAGGGTTTCTGTCCGTGAGGGGTACGATGGAATACCGCCCAATAATGCTTTTCTTTCCCCGCATAATCCCGTGGAAGGCTATCTCGAAGGTGTCAGAGACACGGGCAGGGCCTTTTGGAAATAGAACAACGGTGGTTTCATCGGTCTTCTTTGTCGGAATGTCATTCATTGCACGCTCGCGTCACGCGGCGACGCAGAACAGCGGGGCTTCTTGGGAGATATCTTATCACCTTTACCTTCTGCATGAATGGGGTTCCAGCTGCGCCCTTGTTCCAGAATTTCATGCTATGGCCGTAGTTGAGCACAACAATCCGCTTGTACTGCTCCGCCTGGTGGTGGAGCCAAGACCGAACGGCCACAGCTGTTGTCTGGAGCATTTTTTTTTCAGGAGTGTTGTAGATGCCCTTCAAGAGATCTGGATGATAGGCCCTGGAACTGACGATCCCCCACTGGGGAAGAAGATAGACGACGTTTGTCTTTCCCTTGCAGCCAGAGACAACCGATTTCATGTTGTCGCTCTGCACGCCCCAATTCGGGGTGCCGAAAGGAATGATTATCAGGTTCATGATCGGTTCGGGTCACGGGCAACGGCATTGGTTATGACGATTTCTCCATTGCCGAGGTCCAGCTTTCCGAGTTTTATGTTTGCCGCGCTTCTCGAGGCGGGGCTTGGCACCAGCGGGTCGCCGAATATGGAATCATCCAGCATGTCCACAACGAGGTTCATGGAGAAGGGGATGGGCGGGATCTTGGGCAACGGAGGGCCAACAGGGTAAGCCGCGAGAGATGCCAGAATGGCATTGATGAAGCCTTCGACCTTGACGAAAACTTGCGAGTTCGTCTCCACAATTGGCTGGTCGCGGAAGCCGATGAACTTGTAGTCGTGCTCATTCTTGAAGTTCTGGAGGGTGACGGCGGGCTGGCCCTGTGGGGTGCAAGGAAAGCCACCGTATCCATAGGTGTACTGAAAGGTTTCAGGACGGTCCAGGATATTGAAATCGTTTGCTCCCACGGATTCACTGTCTTCCACGATCAGGATGTTGTCCCCGTTGTACACAGTGAGCTCTCGGATGGTTATCCCAATCGGAGAGAGGGGGTTGACAAGGTTGAGGCCGATAGGAAGTCCGGTAACGCCACCAGCAAAGCCAACGGCCGCCAGTTCCGCAGGAACAGGGGAAACGATTGCGGTGTTCCCTGCGGCTCCAGTCACGTTCTGGGTGAAGTTGACCGTCAGGCCCGCAACCGCGGTTATCGTCAGAGCAGATGCAGTCACTGCATTGGCTAAATTAGTCATGGTGGTCAAGGGGGTTGCCTGGACGATGTTGATCTGTGGAGCGACCGCGCCACTTGTGACGGGAGTGAAAATAACGGTCAGGCCTCCTGAGTCGGTCAGGCTGACGGTGGAGCCAGCGCTAACGTTGTTCACTCCGCCAACACCCGTCCCGAAAAAACCACTACAGTCTATGCCGTTTGGGTCTCCAGGAGCCGAAGTGCTTGTCGCATTGGCTCCATCTCCAACCGTTCCAAACTGCGTCATAGTCACATCGACGAAACGTGGTCCTACAAATATCGCGGAGAGAGAGGTAGGTGGAAAATTAGCGGTTATGCATGCTGCAAGGGCTGTGGCCACTGCGACAGCCCCACCAGCGGTAGTGAATTGCGTTGGTGCCAGAACTGGATTGGCAGAGGTCAATGTTGTAATTCCGCCAATAGGGGCTCCATCCACGTCAACAGCTTGAAGGGTGATGTTGATTCCATTCGAAGTTGGTCCAGTGAAGCCAGTCTCGTTAATGGTGAACCTCGTTGTGGACTGCACCGCTGCGGGAGCGACATTCTGGACACTTCCCGTGGCTGCTGCTGCTGCTGCGGGTGCAGTCATTGCTCCTTGGTAGCGAGCTCCCTGGTGGACATTGATTTCGAGGCCGATCATGCGATAGGCTCCATACTCGACTTTGCGGGTCTGCATGCTGAACGGCCCAGACTTGGTGGTGTTCTGCGTAGTGAGCCAGGGGCCAAGCGCAAGCACAGGATCATCACCAATCTCATCTATTCCAAAGGCTTGCTGTTGCGGGGTGGCCGTGTCAATGTTCAGCCATCGGGAGGACCAGGCATCCGTGGGTGAATGTGGATAGAACGGAACTCGGCACAATCGGGTGGGGCCTGGGGGCGAAGCGGTCTTGAACAGCAGCTGGTTGCGCTTTTTGTAGAGCATCTCACGCACGGGTGGCGCAATCAGCAGCGATGTTGCCACCAGCCGCTTGGCCTTCGCGTATGCCTTCTTGTCTCCGTCCGCGAGCAGCTTGAGATAGGCCCTGATCAGGTTTGCCTGGTCAACAGGGCTCTTGGTTTTCTGGGCTTTTTTCAACAGGAAGGACACAACCTTGTCCTGTCGCCTGGAGAATTTCGTTGGAACCATGACTTTCGGATTGGCTTCCTGAAATTCTTTTAGGAGTATCCCGAAAAGTTTTGAGGCTATCATGGCTTCCCTTCACTATACGTTACCCATGAGACTTGGCGACATAGGCTTTTTGGAGGTTTACATCCATTCGGCTGACCAGTGCCTTCAGGGTATTGCGCTTATGTGTATCCGCTGGTGGGCTGTCGTACAACTCGGCGACAAAAGCATTGCGAACAATCTCGGTTTGGGCATTGGGATCCAACACCCCTTGGGCGGTAAGTTGTCGACGCATCTCTCCAGACATTGTTGTGTATTCGCCGACGTACTGGGCGATACTTGAAACCAGAGAATCGTTGGGCGTGGTGGATCGGTGCTTGGCAACGTTTGCTTTTCCTGTCGTCGATCTTCCACGCTTTTCTGTCTGCTTCGCTCCTGTGGTAAGCGAGACCCCAGCAGCTGCGATCTCAGCTGTCGCGTCGGGGTTGGCCTTCACCCATGCCTTTACTCCGTGTCCTGCCGTCTTCAGGCCGGTTAGGAGGGCATCAAGACCCCCCCCGAACGCATCTGTATCAGAAAGCCCGTATTCCCTCATGGCCTTGCGGAGCATCCGGTTTGCGCTCCCATAACAATTACTACTGTCCATGATATCCTCCGTTTATCGCGAGTCTCTTCATCTTATTGGAAG
>Ga0114999_10005641_pt1 | contig 14683 bp, 16 predicted proteins | sample ArcticOcean_MG_C_3_FD_89820 | JGI IMG/M metagenome (GOLD analysis project Ga0114999, IMG submission 89820) | Marine microbial communities from western Arctic Ocean - ArcticOcean_MG_CB8_126 | ecosystem: Environmental > Aquatic > Marine > Oceanic | place: Arctic Ocean: Canada Basin | collected...
AGACAGGTCTAGAAAAGATGAAAACCTCTTTAATGGGGGAAAACGAAGACAGGGAGATGCAAGATGGCCGATGAATTTCGTGCCTTGGTTCTCGACGAAGCGGAAAAAGTTGTTTCGGCGTCAATTCAGCAGCTGACCGATGATCAGCTTCCGGAAGGTGACGTAACCGTCGCTATCTCCCATTCGACCTTGAATTATAAAGACGGCATGGTTCTCAAGGGGATAGGCCGTCTTGTTCGAAACTACCCCCATGTTCCCGGTATCGATTTCGCTGGAACCGTCGAATCCTCGGAGTCAGCCAGTTATAAGGCTGGCGACAAGGTGGTCTTAACGGGTTGGCGTGTCGGTGAGGCGCATTGGGGCGGTTATGCTCAAAAGGCACGTGTGAAATCCGATTGGCTTGTGCCATTGCCTGAGATGATGACCGAGAAGCGCTCGATGGCCATCGGAACGGCAGGATTTACGGCAATGCTGGCTGTCATGGAGCTGGAGGCTCATGGCATCACGCCCGACAGCGGGCCGGTATTAGTGACAGGCGCCAATGGCGGTGTTGGTGGTGTGGCCATTGGTATTCTGGCGGGGTGTGGCTACGAGGTTCACGCCTCAACTGGGCGGCCGCAGCTCGCAGATCATCTTAAATCCATAGGTGCCAACGAAATTATTCCGCGCGAAGAGCTCGATGTCGTCCCGGAGAGGCCACTTGCTTCTGAGCGTTGGGCAGGCGTTGTTGACGCTGTGGGCGGCAATACATTGGCATCAATTCTACCGCAGATGAAATATCGTGGCGCCGTAGCGGCTTGCGGTCTTGCAGGCGGCGTGGATCTGAATTCGACGGTTATTCCGTTCTTGTTGAGGGGTGTAAAGCTTCTCGGCATAGATTCGGTGATGTGTCCCTTTGATCAAAGAAAAGCGGCCTGGCAGCGTCTCGCGACAGACCTTTCTGTTGAGTCATTGGATGCGCTCACTGAAGTGGTGTCTTTAGATAAATTGCCTGAATTGGCTGGGAAAATTCTTAAAGGCGAAACACGGGGGCGGATCGTCGTCGATTTAAACAAATAACAACAAATAAAAATAACAACTTAATCGCAGTAAGAGGTAAAGAGATGGATTTCAATCTTCCGGAAGAATTGCAAATGCTGAAGGATAACCTTCGGCGGTTTGTCGATACTGAGCTCATTCCGATTGAGCGTGAAACCAATGACGGCACAGAATTTTTGCCTGGCGTCCAAGAAAAACTGGAAGAAAAGGCGCGGGATCTTGGGCTTTGGTTGTTTGACGTGCCGGAGGAGTATGGTGGCCTCGGTCTTGGCCATCTATCGAAAGCGGTCATGTGGGAGGAAATGGCGCGCACTATTGCTGTTCCGGCCCGAAACGCGTCGATTTTCGGCCCCCGTGTCAGCCCTATTCTTTATTCCCTTAATGATGAGCAAAAAGAGCGCTTTCTCTATCCGGTTGTCAAAGGTGAGAAGACCAGCTGTTTTTGTCAGACGGAACCTGAAGCGGGTGGCGACCCCGGTGGCATCAGGACGACGGCGGTTCGAGATGGCGACGACTACATTATCAACGGTCATAAACGTTTCATTACTGGGGCAAGCAACGCAGATTTTGCTCAGATCGTAACGGCTACTGACCGGGAAAAAGGATCGCGTGGCGGGCTGACGGTGTTTCTTGTTGATATGGATGCGCCCGGTATCACAAAGCTACGTCAACAAGACATGATGATCGCCGACCGGCCATGGGAAATATTATTTGAGAATGTCCGGGTCCCAGCTTCTCAGCGCGTTGGTGAGGAAGGTGATGGCATGCGTGCCGCGCAAAGCTGGCTGACGGAGGGCCGTTTGCGGCATGGTGCTCGTGGCGTTGGCGTTATCACGCGCTGTTTGGAGCTCGCTGCAACTTATGCCAATCAGCGATCAACTTTTGGCGCGAAATTGTCGTCGCGGCAAACAGTGCAGAATATGTTGGTTGATATGTTCCAGAACCGGCATCAGCTGCAGCTTATGGTCTACAACGCATCGTGGCGTGCCGATCAGGGTGAGGACGTTCGCAAAGAATCGTATATGTGCAAATATTTCGGTGACGAAATGTCGTTTCAGGCGGCAGATCGCTGCATGCAGATTCATGGCGGTATGGGGCTCACCAAGGACCTACCCATTGAGCAGTTCTTCCGTGACCAGCGCAGTATGGTCATTACTGAAGGGCCGACTGAAATTCTAAAAATGGCTCTGGCGCGCCAGATCTTGCGCGATTACGGGGAGTAAAAGTTCCTATGGCTAATAAAACAGAAAAGCCTGAACTCCCGCCTGCGCGGCCTACGCTGAAAGAGTTTGCAGCGTTTGCTGATAATATCGGTATTCGTCTTGTTGAATGGGAGCTGGATCGCTGCTTGATTGAGTTCGATGTCGAAGAGCACACTCTGAATGGTACAGGTGTTTTGCATGGTGGGTGCATGTCGACCGTTATTGATACGGCGCTGGCGCATGCTGCTATCTATTGCGCCGTGCCTGGGAACTATCGGTCAGGCGCAACAGTGACATTGACTGTTAACTTCATCTTACCGGTAAAGCATGGCAGCCGAGTAACGATTGAGTCTAAAAAGACCGGTGGCGGGCGGACGATGTTTATGTCGGTGGCTGAGGCAAAAGACGAAACTGGCCGTATCGTTGCCACCGGGCAGGGCATTGGTCGTTATCGGGATGGGTGCCATACGCTTGAGGGATTGCCGCGGCCAGACGGTGTGGCAGATGGTAAATCACCCGGTCGGTTTTCCTGAAAAAAATTGGCGGCTTAAGTTAGATAATTTTAGCGAGATAGAATCATGTTTCGTAACGTAGATCCTCTATTAAAACCTAAATCAATCGCGATCGTTGGAGCCAGTGAAACTGGCGGCGACGGCTGGTCCCGTGTCCTGTTCAATAACCTCAAGGAAGCGGGCTTTCCGGTTCCGACCTATTTGATCAATCCCCGCCGCGAAGAATTGTGGGGCGAGAAAGTTTATCCCAATTTTGCCTCTCTACCGGAAGCCGTCGATCATGCATTGGTCATTGTTCCGGCCCGTTTCGTGAACGATATGATCCGCGAAGGTGTCGATAACGGTTTGAAGGCGGCAACGATATTCTCCGCGAGTTTTGGCGAAGGTCGTAAAAAGATTGGCCTGGAGCGCGGCGAAGAACTTAAGGCCATTATCGCAGAGTCTGGTCTCTCGGTGTGCGGCCCCAACTGCATGGGTCTGTTTTGCTTGCCGCAAGATATTCAGCTATATCCGACCACGCGATTGCGGAACCTCCCTAAAGGCGAGGTGGGTGGTATATTCCACTCGGGCGGTACTTTGGGCTATTGGTTTGCGCAAGCCGCGCAACGCGGGCTTGGTTTTTCTTATGCCATGTCATGTGGCAATGAATTTGGCCTTGATAGCGCGGATTATCTCAACTTTTTGGTCGATGACCCTGATACGGAAATCATTGTTGGCATGATCGAAAGTATCCGTCGTCCCAAAGAGTTTATGGAAGCGGCACGCCGCGCCTTTGAAGCGAAGAAACCAGTAATCCTGATGAAACTCGGCAGTAGCGAGCTTGGAAAGGAACAGGCAAAAACTCATACTGGTGCGGTTGCAGTCGATGACGATGTTTTCAATGCTATGTGTCACCGCTATGGCATTACCCGTTGTAAATCTATTGATGAGATGGTGGATTTTGCCTTGGCGTTTCGACAGAAGCGCTTGCCCCGTGGCAACAAGCTGGCAGTCGTCACTACGAGTGGTGGGGCCGTAGGGTTGACCCTCGAGGCAGTCGGTGATGAAGGCGGAGAACTTGCGGAACTTTCCTCCGAAACCTTTCAGAAAATGGATGAGTTCGTTCCAGAGGGTGTCGATGTTCACAACCCGATGGATGCTGGGTCGACGTTAGCTGGCAAGGTGCCGGATTTCTGTAAACTCTGTGAAATGTTCGCGGCCGATGACGATGTCGATATAATTGCGGTGCAAGGCCGCGTGCCACTAGCCGATGATGCCGTTAAGACGCCTGAAAGCTATATCAAGCTTAAAGACTCCACGGACAAACCGATCTTCGCCTTTACCCGAATGGCACAGAATTGTGATGCGGGCCTGCGTGAGTTTCAGGATGGCGCTGGCATGCCGTTTTTGTTCAGTGTGCCGACCATGGTGCGTTCGATGCAGGCGCTGGTCCACTATAGCGCGGCGCGGCGGCGCGGGCTCCCTGAGTTGCCTGATGTGGCGGGTGAAGCCAGTAATGTATCCGAAGACAGGCTTGCTGCAGTGTTGTCGGCACGCGGCCTGACCGCACCGAAGCAAACGGTGGCATCCGATCCCGGTGGGGCTGCAGTAGCGGCAACCGAAATCGGTTTTCCGGTGGTGCTGAAGATTGTTTCTGACGAAATAAGCCATAAAACGGAAGCTGGTGGCGTCGTTCTGGGTTTAGGGGATGCTGACGCGGTCAGGGATGCGGCAATCGACCTGCAGAACAGGATAGGCGCTGAGAAGATTAGTGGGTTCCTGGTCCAGGAAATGGTCGACGGGCTGGAAATGCTGGTTGGTGTGCGGGAAGACCCGGATTTTGGACCGCTCGTCGTCGTTGGGCTGGGGGGCATCTTTGTCGAGTTGATGAAAGACGTATCCTTGAGATTGGCACCCATAAATGAGGCGGATGCGAAAGAGATGTTGTCTGAGCTCCGCGGCGCAAAGGCGCTTGAGGGTTTCCGCGGTCAAGCGCCTCGTGATGTCGATGCATTGGCTAAATCTATAGTCGCGCTATCAGACTTTTTTGTTGATCATCGGACATGGTTGTCAGAGATCGAAGTTAATCCGGTGATTGTCCTTGAAGAAGGAAAAGGAGTGCGGGCGGTTGACGTACGGCCCGTTCGGAGAGATTAAAAGAGTAAGTGTTTTTGTGAACCAAAGGTGCGCCATTTTCCGTGGCGCGTTGAAATTAGTTTTTTAACGGGAGAAAATTGATGCTTAAGAAGAAATATAGCTGCGTAAAAGTTGATCAGCAAAAGGATGGGATCACCTGGGTGACCTTCAACCGTCCTGAAAAACGCAATGCCATGAGCCCGACATTTCATGCTGAAATGATGGAAATTATGACACTGCTGGAAACCGACTCGGACACCAAGCTGGTGATTTTAACTGGTGAAGGCGTTTCCTACAGCGCTGGCCAAGATCTCAAGGAGTATTTCCGGGAGACTGATGGCAAGCCGGAAGTTAAGGCAAAGGCGAGTGCCGACAGCCGTTGGCGCAGTGAGAAGCTGTGGATGTACAGCAAGCCAACGATTTCGATGGTCAATGGTTTTTGCATCGGCGGTGCGTTCACTCATTGCATCTGCGCTGATTTCTCGGTTGCTTCGGATGATGCGATTTTCTGCCTGTCAGAAGTCAATTGGGGCATTCTGCCGGGTGGCATGGTGTCCAAAATGGTCACGGACCTTTTTCGCCAGCGAGACGCAATGTTCTATGCCTGCACCGGTCGTACTTTTACCGGCAAGGAAGCAGCGAACATGGGCATGGTGAATTATTCCGTGCCTAAGAAGAATTTGCGCAAGGAAACTCTCAAGCTTGCCAAAGAGCTGCTCGAGAAGAACCCGAACGTGTTGCGTGCAACCAAGCATGCGATCCGGGCCACTCAGGATATGTCCTGGCGTGCAGCAGCGGATTATCTCAATGCCAAGGGTGCAGAAATTAAGATCCGTGATGCAGCTCGGGGACATGATGCCTATGCTGAAGGCATCCGTCAGTTCATCGATGAGAAGGCCTATCGCCCTGTGTTCTCACCTTATGTTGGTGCTGCCGATGGCAAGACGACGGAGAAGGGTGGCAAGCCACGGGCTTCTGCCGCTCGCAAAAAGAAGACTCCTGCTAAGAAGAAAAAATAAGAAGTTTTCCAATTCCCGGTTTGCTGGGTGGAGACCAGAACGGCGCGGATACTCTCCGCGCCGTTTTCTTATTTGGTCCTATATTTATGGCCGTCACTATGGTGACATCGTTGGTAGAATAATTTAGGAGGCAGGACATGTATCAGGTCGGTGAACCGGTCGAGAGTGTCAGCAAAATTCGTGACGCTATTGACTACCCATCATTGATGCCGACGCGCATGTCATCGAAGCGCGTTTTGCGTTGCATGATTTTGTAAAGCAGATCGCGGGGCCTGATGTATTGAAGGCATTTGAGGCCCGTCAGGAACGCCGAAATAAGACAGCACAGAGAAACGGCTTTTGGGCGTCGCCGTCAGGAGAGATGACGATAGACCGGGCGACCGTAATGCTCCCTGGTCTTTACTATGAACGGCTTGCAGAAGCTGGAATTGATTTCGCCTTTATCTATACCAGTGAAGGGCTGAGCGCGCAGCAGATCAGAGAACCGGAAATGCGCCAAACTCTCCATCGGGCCTTGAATATGCTCTATGCGGATATGTTCGGGCCTTACGCAGATCGCATGACGGCATCAGCGGTGATCCCGATGCATTCGCCAGAAGAAGCTCTCGCCGAGTTGGAGTTCGCTGTCGGTGAGCTGGGGTTGAAAACCGTGTCTATTCCGGGTGAGTGGCGTGGCCCGGTACCGGAGGTGGCTGCTGCGGCACCTGAGTTGGCTGACAAAACGATGGAAATCCATTCATTCACGATCGATAGTGAAATGGATTACGACCCGTTCTGGCGGCGCTGTGTCGAACTCGGTGTGGCTATTACCGGTCATGGTGGGTCACAAAGCACGGCTCGGCGCATGTCTCCCGATAATTTTGTCTATAACCGACTTGGTAGCTTTGGTGTTGGTAACGAACATCTTTGTCGGTCGATGTTCATGGGTGGAGTGACACGCCGGTTTCCGACCCTAAATTTTGGATTTCTTGAAGGAGGCGTTGGTTGGGCAAGTGCGCTCTATAACGATCTCTGTGAATTTTGGGAAAAGCGCAATGTCGGCTACCTCAAAGATCATATGGACCCAGCTAAACTTAATGTGGAACTCATGGTCGCGATGTTCGAGAAATACGGCAATGACTATTTGACGGCGGAGCGTATTTCCATCCGCGAGAACGCCGATAACTTATTCTCGTTCCATTGGGAGGATGATCGCAGCCTGGACGATTTCCGGTTTTGTCAGGCGGTAAGCGAGGAAGATATCCGTGATCTGTTCATACCGAATTTCTATTTCGGATGTGAGGCTGATGACCGAATGAATGCCGTTGGATTTAATTCGGAGCTGAACCATTTTGATGTGAAGCTGAAGGCGCTGTTTAGTTCAGATATCGGTCATTGGGACGTCCCTGACATTCGTTTGCCAGTCGCTGAAGCACATGAATTGGTCGAGAAGGACCTGATTACCGATGACGATTTCCGCAGCTTTATGTTCAAGAACGTTGCCGAACTTCATGTGCAGATGGACCCGGATTTTTTCAAGGGAACAGCGGTCGAAGATGCCGTCCAGAAGCTCGTCGATGACGGAGAAATCATTTTGCCGGATCACAAAGATGCTCTGATTCAGCCAAGTGCGGCGGAATAGAGCCTGCGTTCAGGGCTCTATTCGCTCCAGGAAATGATTGGCGTGAAGTAATCGTCGATGGGTTCAGCCTTTGCGAGGAAATGCTGATCGACCAAATGTTTCATAAAGGTCTCGAGTGTTCCCCGGTTAGGATCGACGCCATAGGCCCATGTGTTGGCTCCCATCAGCGCCTGCATTTCTTCGATTTCGTCATGCAGCCAGGGAAGCATGAGACGTTGAGCGCCCGAAAACCGCATTTGTTCGATAGCCCAGCTTTTTGATTGTTCGCAGGCCTTGAAGAGCGCTTCTGCCACCCAACGGTGTTCGGCATAAAGTTCGTCGCGAATGACTAATGTGTGCATGATCGGGTGAATACCGGTTTTCTGGTAATAGGATTTTTCCAGTTCACGGTAATTAGGGAACAATCTCGTGACGTTTTGCCCCTCATGCAGGGCATCAGGCCTACGGGCACCGAAATAGGCGTCAATTTCACCTGCTTCGAGCATCTCATTGAGGGATCTGTCCCCTGGAATGATTGTCAGCTGTAACTCTTTAGTGGGGCGGAGGTCCATTTCATTATCTTCGGCACGGGGAGTGTTCACGCCTCCTTCGAACCAATGGATGGAGTCCATGTCGACATTAAACTCGTCTTGTAAAATACCGCGTACCCAGACCCCGGCGGTCTGTCGGTATTCCTGGACACCTACTCGTTTTCCTTCCAAATCTTTAGCAGTTTTTATATTGGCATTTTTGTTAATGAAAACAAAGCCGTGACGAAATACCCGAGACGGAAATACGGGTATGGCGACATAGGGAAAGTCACCGCGAATTTTTGAGATTAAGTAATGAGCCAGTGACATTTCCGCGACATCGAATGAGCGTGTTTTGATCATTCGGGCAAAAATTTCCGGAGGGGATTGAATGGCGATGTATCGGAGGTCAATACCTTCTGGCTGGATCGTTCCAGTACTAAGCGCTTCCATTCTGTCGTAAGGGCCACAGGCCATTGTTACCGGCAATTTCGTCACGGGATACACTCCTCAGGGTACGGTGAGTATTTGGATGATCACCTTGTTTGATTTCGACGCGAGCCTAGAGACGTCGGAATTGAAGTCAAGGGTGGCTCTGGAAATTGCGCCCGGCAATGTGATTGGGATTTAAATTCTCCAGGCTCAGTATAGAATAGATCGGAGTTTTGTGAATTTAAAACATCCCTTTTTGTGAATTCGGAGCAATGGCAAAGCAAGAGATAAAGACCATGTCACCAAATCAATGCCGTGCGGCCCGCGGATTGCTTAAATGGACACAACCGCGCCTCGCTGGAGCGTCAGGCGTCGGCTTATCGACGATCAATCGCTATGAGAATGAGACTAGACCGCCACGTCATGCCGCGATTTTACGCTTGCAGGGTGCGTTTGAGTCTGCGGGCGTTGATTTCCTGTTTGACGACGGTTCACAGGGTGTTGGCGTCCGTCTCCGTAAGAATTGAAATATCTGACTAATCGTCATTGGTGCGCGGCTTCGCGGCTTCAATATGGTCGTCCGCGTCATATCCCTTCCGGCTGCTATAAAAAACAAGGCACATTAATCCTGCTCCGAGAGCAAATGTGGCGGTAACCCCTAGGGCCAGAGCGAACTTGCCATGAGTTGAAATCTCTACGTCGTTGAGACCGACCCAGGTTTCATAGGCTGCATACCCGGTTCCTCCTAGCAGAGCGATCCAAAATACTATGACAAGGAAGGTTTTCATGATTTCAATTCCTGGGTTTATTGTTGCACTGCAGACAATTCCCACGGAGCATCTTCGCTGTACCGCCTTTCGAATCTGGTGATGTCATCTTCGTACTGCAATGTGTACCCGACAGCATCTAACCCCTTTAAAAGACGGTTGCGGCGATGTGCGTCAATTTCGAATGGATAGACTGATCGATCTGGCCCGGTGACGGTTTGTGCCTCGAGGTCGACGGTCACTTCAGCGCCATCCCCCTGATGAAGTTGCTGTCTTAGAAGCTGAACTATTTCTTCGGGCAATGCGACGGGAAGAAGCCCGTTATTAAAAGAGTTATTGTAAAAAATGTCGCCAAAGCTGGTTGCAATAATCGCGCGGAAACCTGCATCGACTAGCGTAAAGACCGCGCCTTCGCGGGATGACCCACAACCAAAGTTGTGGGCGGCAACGATAATACGGGATGGCCGAAACCCTTCTTGATTGAGGATGAAAGTGTCAATTTCGTTGCCGTCCCGGTCTAGTCGTAGATCCTTAAAAACATAGCCACCATAGCGTTCGTCGCGAGGCATCATGAGGTGACGGGCTGGTAAAATTTGATCGGTATCGATGTTGTCCTGATCCATTGGCACCGCCACCGCGGTAAAGCAGGTAAATGGCTCCATCAGTTTTTCTCCATCTTGCGAACGTCCGTGAAATGGCCGGTTACGGCGGCGGCAGCTGCCATGGCGGGGCTAACGAGGTGCGTGCGTGCGCCGCGGCCTTGTCGCCCTTCGAAATTTCGATTTGATGTTGAGGCGCAACGTTCTTCGTTTTTGACGAAATCGCCATTGACGCCAATACACATTGAACAACCGGCTGCCGGGCGCCATTCAACGCCCGCGCTCTCAAATATTTTGTCCAACCCTTCCTGTTCAGCCTGCGCCCGGATTAATCCGGAGCCAGGGACAATGATTGCCGGGATGCGCGCGGTACGGCCGTTAAGAATACTTGCCGCATCTCGAAGATCTTCAATGCGGCTGTTGGTACAAGATCCAATAAAAACCCGATCAACTTTGATGTCTAAAATCGGTTGTCCCGGGATGAGGCCCATATAGTCCATTTTGCGGTTTAAGGCGTCCTGACGCTTGGGGTCAGTTTCTTGTGCTGGGTCAGGTATGGCGCCGCCGATAGGTAAAACGTCTTCCGGACTGGTTCCCCAGGTTACCATTGGCTCGATCGAGGCAGCGTCTAAAGTTTCTTCTCTGTCGAACGTGGCGTCTTCGTCGGTCGGTAAACTACGCCAGTATTCCTCGGCGCGCTCCCAATTGTCGCCCTGAGGTGCAAATGGGCGGCCACGTAAGTAGTTATAGGTAGTATCATCTGGCGCGATCATTCCGGCGCGCGCACCCGCTTCAATCGACATATTGCAAACGGTTAGGCGCTGATCAACGGATAGTTCTTGAATGGCTGGGCCCACATATTCGATGACATGCCCGGTGCCGCCCGCGGCGCCGATATGGCCAATGATAGTTAGAATAACATCCTTTGCCGTGACACCAGTGGGGCGTTTCCCGGTCACCGTGACGCGCATGGATTTGGGCTTGGGCTGCCATAGTGTCTGCGTTGCCAGTACGTGGCTGACATCCGACGCGCCTATGCCGAAGGCTAGGGCACCTAGGGCTCCATGGGTTGATGTATGAGAGTCGCCGCAAACAATAATTGTGCCCGGTTGGGTAATGCCTTGCTCGGGTCCTACGACATGGATGATGCCGCGGCGTTCATCTCCCAGGCCAAACAGGTTGAGCTTGTTGAGCTCTGCGTTGCTGATGAGGTTTTGAACGAGTGCTTTTGTGTCGGTATCTACATGGTCAGAGTCATCTAAACCGGTCGTCGGGGTGTAGTGATCGGGTATCGCGAAGGTTCGTTCGGGGTGCCGGACCGTACGGTTATTTTCATGCAGCATGTTGAACGCATGAAACGAAAGTTCATGGCAGAAATGACGATCAATAAATAGGAGAGACTGGCCTGCCTCATTCGTGGTTATGGAGTGCCGGTCCCAAATTTTTTCAAATAAAGATCGTGGTTGAGCCATATCTAATCTTCCCCCCGATTTTCAATGAGAAAAGCTTAGCATGTCCAGCAGGATGACGTCCTGCGGCGTATTATCCGTCCTTCTTCTGCTCGGCTTCGATAGGCAGGGCATGGCGTTGCATAAGCCGGGCCTGCGCCACAGCAAACAGCAATGTCAGGGTCATCAAACCGAAGACCTTGAAGGTGACCCAAAAATCTGTGCTTTGCGTACGCCAGACAATCTCATTAAGAACCGCCATGGAGGCGAAGAACCAGGCAAATCGGAATGTGAGTTTGTGCCATCCGGTATCGTCCATTGGCCATGCTGATGACATCAATGGCTTTAGCAGAGGTTTTTTGAAGAAAAGTCCACCAAACAAAATAAGGGAAAATAAGGATTCGACGATGGTCGGCTTCATTTTAATAAAGGTGTCGTCCTTTAGCCACAGCGTCAGGCCTCCAAAAACGCCAACGATGATTGCGGTGATAAGCGGCATCATTGGGACACGCCGTGCCACGATCAGAGAGATTATCAAAGCGATGACCGTCGCAATCATTAGCGCGGCGGTTGCTGTCAGAAGGGAGGTGCTATCGTTGGTTTTAGGCGCAAAAAGATAGGCAGCAAAAAATACGGCCAAAGGGACATAATCAACGACTGGTTTTAGCCAGGCGGGTTCAGTTTTCTTGTCGGTCATTTGCAATCCTGAAATCTATCGCGCGGATAATAGTGATGGGCATAACGGAGGGCAATGAATCAATATTAAAGGTGGTCGCGCGTTGACGTCGGGGCAATGGCAAATTACCGTTCCGAATAACGAAAAGAGCGGCATTTTGCCGATTATCTTGGGTAATTGGGAGATTTTGATGGTTGAATATACCGAAGTACAGGTTGACGAAAACCCGATGCGGATAGCCTACTCGGTACCTGCTGGAGACGGTCCGCACCCGGCTGTAGTGGTGATGTATCACCGCGGCGGTTATGACGATTTTACACTGAAGGTTTGTGATAACCTTGCTGAGGCGGGATATGTGGCCGCTTCGATGGATCTCTATCATTGGCCTCCGCTTCTCGAACCAGCCTCGGAAAACCCGTTTCCGAAAGATCCTGAAATTATTCAGGACGTTACTGCGACCGTCGATTGGCTAGCTGCCCGTGGTGATGTTGATATGGGTAATCTTGGAATTCTTGGTCACTGTATGGGCGGTCGCATGGCATTGCTGGGCGCATCCACGCATGAGGCTTTCAAAGCCTGTGTATCTTACTATCCGGGTAATATGTTCAAGCCATGGAGTGAAGATGGGCCAGCGCCTTTTGAGCTGCTAAGTAGAATTAAGGGCACTGTGCGTGGTTTCTTCGGTAACGACGATCAGAATCCCTCGCCAGAAGATCGTGAGAAAATTTCGGCGGAATTGACACGTTTAGACGTCGGGCATGAGTTCCATGGCTATGACGGTGCAGGTCATGCTTTTCAGAATTTCGTAGCGCCCGAACGTTTCCGCCCGGAGGCAACGGCTGATTCCTGGGGCAAGACTATCAGCTATCTTGATAGCACTTTGAAGGGATGACGATATTCGTCTTCCAGTGGCATTTCGGTTTGCGCGGCTGATATTTGCTTTAAGTTTTGCTTGCCGCTGCCTTCAGTGGCGAAGGATTTGCCGGTTCGGGATGCAACATTAATTGTCGAAGTAACCGGCCTGCGGTCGGGGAAAGGAGGCGTTCACTACGTGGTGTACGGTTCTCCAGAAAATTTTCCTAAGCGAAAAGGTCGGGTTTTTTACGGTAATGTCCCAGCAAAGGCAGCTGGCGTGGCAATTTCGGTTAAGGGGTTGAAACGCGGTACTTACGCCATTGAGGTTTTTCATGATGAAAACCGCAATGGCGAGTTTGATCAGGGGTTGTTGGGTATTCCGTTGGAGGATTACGGTTTTAGCAATAACGCGAGTGGGTTCTTGGGGCCGCCGTCGTTTAAGGGCGCTGTCGTGATACTCAATAAAAATCCGGTTCGGACAGTTATCCGTCTGAATTAATTTTTTGCTCGTTACACAGGAAATGTAGGCACGATATGGATTTAGAGACATCACATGTCATTCTTCAGGAACTCGTCATTGCCAATCGGATTCTGGCAAATGAAGGGATCGTCGATGCCTTCGGGCATGCCAGCGTGCGGCATCCCGATCATCCTGACAGGTATATTATGGCTTGTTCCCGAAGCCCGGGTATCGTGACTGTTGGTGATTTAATGGAGTACACGCTTGATGGTGACCCACTCGATCAACAGGGTCGGCCGATGTATGCCGAGCGCCATATTCATGGCGGTGTTTATGAAATTCGACCTGATATTAAAGCGGTTATCCATAATCATTCACATGCCGTCATCCCATTTGGTTTGACGGATACAGAAATTCGGCCGGTCTTCCATATGGGGTCCACCATGCTGGGTCCTGTGCCGATTTGGGATATTGCTGACAATTTTGGTGATACGACGTTGCTTGTCCTCAATATGGACCAAGGACGGGATCTCGCGCAGGGGATGCAGGGTGGTCGGATCGCTCTGATGCGTGGTCATGGCTGCGTCGTTGGCGGCAATACGATCAAAGAAGCAGTGATGATTGCGATTTATCTGGAAGCGAATGCGAAGCTCCAAATGCAGGCATTGCAGTTGGGTGAGCCGCGCTATATGACCGGTGGTGAGATAGAACAATGTAGTGAGCGGATCACCGGCGAGCTCGCGATTGACCGCGCTTGGGAATACTGGACGATTCGTGCTGGCTGCCAGATTCTTTAAACATATTTTTTGAAGTATTTTTCAATTGATTTAGAGCTATTTTACCTCTGTTTTCTATTCTCCTTAGCTTAATTTCCGCAATAGCCTGCCGTATCCAGTAAATGAATCCTGAAGGTCTACTCAACACCTATAAGCAGCGTATCGAACGGGGTGAAATTCGTTCCGACCCTGGCCAGCACGCGATTGCTGAGGTTTTACATTCGCTGAATGATGAATTGATTTTGGCGGATGAGAAAACTGGTAGGTTAGACGGTCTTTTTAAATCGTTATTTGGTGGGTCGCAACGCAATCCCAGTCCGCGGGGCATGTATATTTACGGGCCTCCAGGTCGAGGTAAATCCATGCTGATGGATTTGTTCTATGAGACGACGCCGATTGCCAAACGCCGTCGGGTGCACGTTCACCCCTTTATGCAGGAAGTTCAGCAGAAACTGCATAAGTGGCGTCAAGAAGGTGGTGGTAAGCAGGCTGAAGATCCTTTGCCGCGCCTAGCGAAGGAAATATCAGAGACGAGTTCGTTATTGTGCTTTGACGAGTTTCAGGTGGAGGCCGTTGTTGATGCTATGATTCTCCGACGATTGTTTGAGGCGATGTTTGAATTTGGTGTCACTGTCGTGGCTACTTCCAATACCG
>Ga0114999_10005642_pt1 | contig 14683 bp, 13 predicted proteins | sample ArcticOcean_MG_C_3_FD_89820 | JGI IMG/M metagenome (GOLD analysis project Ga0114999, IMG submission 89820) | Marine microbial communities from western Arctic Ocean - ArcticOcean_MG_CB8_126 | ecosystem: Environmental > Aquatic > Marine > Oceanic | place: Arctic Ocean: Canada Basin | collected...
CCCGTTGTTGGTATTCTGTTGCTTAGCTAAGAGGTTTTTATGGTATTCGATTTCTTCCGATCAAAGCGACAGACTGCGCTCGAGCAAATCGAAGCGACGATCGCTGGCATGCTTCGCGACAGTCGCGTTGTGTTCGATACCGCGTTAGAGGCGCTCTTCGGTGGCGGTAAGTCAAACGAGGCAAAGAAGGAAGTTCGCGCCACTGATCGAGCCATCAATCGCGCCCAGGAAGACGTCCGCCGGGCGCTCATGCTGCACAGTTCGGTTATGGCAGGTTCAGATTTGTCCGCTGCATTGGCGTACATGAGCATCGTCAAGGATGCAGAGCGGGTGGGCGACTACTCGAAGAACATGTACGAGCTCGTCAAGTTTGGGGCCGACTTCGAGGCCGCTGAAGACGCCGAGCATCTGGCGCTCAATCGTGATCTGGTGGGGCAGCTCATCATGGACGCCGCTGACGTGTTCGACGGGCACGATGCTGAAGCCGCGCAGCGACTCATCGGTAAGGCTGACGGATTCCTTTCCGAGCATGACGCGAACGTCAAGAAGGCTTTCAAGTCAGAGGGGAAGGCCGACCAAGCGGTAGCTCGCGCCATGTACTTCAGGTTCCTTAAGCGCATCACTGCTCACGTGATGAACGTGCTGACCTCCCTAGTTGTGCCCCTGCATCGTCTAGACCACTATGACGAAGCGCCCGAAGGCCGCGAGTAAGCAATCAACTAGATCGCCGCGACACGGCGTTCCAGCTCTTCGTTGTCGAGCTTCTCAAAGAGCGGCTGAATGTCACCAAAGGCCTGTCCGCTGGGCAGGTCCGTTGCTTCCCAGACGCCGATTGCGTTGCTGTGGTCGTATTGGAGGACTTGATGCTCGCCGCGGGCGTCGGTCACCATCTGTGACGACTGTGTTCCAAAGAGTGTTCCCCCGAAGCCGAGCATCTCGTGGATGCTCTGCGATGAGAACGGGAGGATGGGGGACCACAGCGTCTTGAGCCACTCAATCGCTTGAAGAGCGACCCACACCGAAGTAGCCGCCTGCTCAGGGTCAGCCTTGATCGCTTTCCACGGTTCCTTTTCGTTGAGATACTGATTTACGCGCTGGCTCAAGCGACGACACTCGACAAGGGCAGCCTTGAGTTTGGCTGCCTCGTAGAGCTCGCCGACCGAGGTGAAGCCAGCCTTCACGTCGGCAAGGAGTGTTGCATCGGTATCGTCGAGCGTCCCTGCGGTAGGCACTACTCCCTCAAAGCGCTTGTTGGCGAAACCGATCACTCGGTTCACGGCATTGCCCCAGTTGGCGACGAGTTCGTTGTTGACTCGTTGTTGGAAGTCGGCCCAAGTGAACTCAACATCGTTGGTCTCTGGAGCGACCGCGGTGAGGGCGTACCGCCAGGCATCAGGCTGGAATTGCTTGAGAACTGAGTTGATCCCGATGACCCGGCCACGGCTGGTCGAGAACTGTTCACCGTTCAAGTTGAGATACTCCGACGCCGGCAAGTCAGTTGGCAGATTGAGATAGCCGCCACCTTTGTTATATGCAATGATCATCCCGGGCCAGAAAATGGTGTGGAAGGGGATGTTGTCCTTGCCGATAAAGTTGTAGATCCTCGCGTCAGGGTTGACCTCAGCATCCCACCACTGTCGCCAAGCCTGTGGGTCACCTTGGAGCTGTGCCCATTCTTTGGCTGCCGAGAGGTACCCAATCACCGCTTCGTACCAGACGTAGATCCGCTTGGTATCGAACCCTTCCACGGGAATTGAAACGCCCCAACTGATGTCACGTGTGATGGCGCGCCCTCGAAGCTCTCTCAGCTCCAGCTGGCTCTTAGTGAAGTTGAGAACGTTGGCTCGCCAATGATCTTTTTCGTCCAGTACCCAATCGAGGAGGTCCTCGTTTACCTTTCCCAAGTCGAAGAAAAACTGCTCGGTGTCGCGGATGTCGATGTTGGTAGAGGCACTGATCTTGGACCGGGGCTCCCCAAGTTGGATCGCGTCGATGAGCTGACCACAGTTGTCGCATTGGTCTCCTCGGGCCTCGGCGTACCCGCAGAACGGGCAGGTGCCTTCCACGTACCGATCAGTCAGGAACAAACCAGCGTCAATGTCGTACAGCTGTTGTTGCGTCTCTTTGTAGATATAACCCTGTTCTACATGCCGTTGGAACAACTCGTGGGTGGTGTCCCAGTGGTTCTGCGTATCGGTGTGGGTGAAGAGATCGAACGTGAGCCCCATTCCGATGCAGCCTTCGATGAACAGTCCGTGGTAGCTGTTCACGATCTCAATGGGTGTGGCTCCTTCTTCCTCAGCCTTGATGGTGAGCGGAGTACCGTGGGAGTCCGACCCTGAAACCATGAGAACCTCGTGTCCCAACATTCTTTGATAGCGCGAGAAAGTATCGGGAGGGAGGTAGCTTCCGGCAATCTGTCCAATGTGCTTTTCACCGTTGGGGTAAGGCCAAGAAACGCCAACAAGAATGTGGTCTGTCATGGGCGAAGGATAGGCCAGAGCTTCAGGGCGGACGTAATTTGATCTCCCCGACTAGGTATCCTTGCCGGATGCTTGAGTTCAGGAATCTGTCGAAGAGGTATGGAGACGTTCAAGCGTTGGACGACGTCAGTTTCTCGGTTAGCCCTGGCAGAGCCGTTGGATTCCTTGGCTCAAACGGGGCAGGGAAGACGACGACGATGCGGACCGTCTTTGGGTTGGTCCGACCAGATGTTGGCACGACGTTGTGGGCCGGGAGCGAGATCGGTGACGAGACACGGCTGCGGTTTGGGTACATGCCCGAACAAAGAGGCCTGTACGGCACGATGGCCGTCAAAGAGCAGCTCGTCTTTTTGGGGAGGCTCCATGGTATGAGTGTCTCGGCTGCAAAGGAGCAGGCTGATGTGTGGCTTGATCGTCTTGGGCTAGTCGACAGGGCGAGTGACGCTCTCGAGAAGCTTTCACACGGAAACCAGCAGCGCGTTCAGCTAGCCGCGGCGCCGCTCCACGACCCGGATCTGTTGGTGCTCGATGAACCTTTCTCTGGATTGGATCCAACAGGCGTTGACAACATGAAAGAAATCCTCTCTGAACAGACAGCGCGCGGCGCCGCGGTTCTCTTCTCGTCTCACCAGCTGGATTTGGTTGAGGACGTGTGTGATGACATTGCCATCATCCACGACGGCGCTATTGCTCGCTCTGGGGATCTCGCAGCGATACGGGCGTCCGCCGCGCTACGTAACGTGCAGATTCTGGGTCTGGACAACTCCGACTGGGTCGCCACCGCTCCTGGAGTAGTGAGCCACCGGTACAACCCGGTCAGCGGAGTGCATGAGCTGATTGTTAATGATGATGTGGCGGCTGAGGACTTACTTCATCACGCGACCGCCGCAGGGACCATCACCTCTTTCAGCTACACCCCGCCCAGCCTCGAAGACATCTATCGGGAGACGGTCCGATGAGCCAGATGCACCTTGTCAGGATCATTGCTCGCCGCGAGTTTGTCATGCGTGTGAGGTCCAAAGCTTTCCTAGTGGCGATGGCGGTCACAGTCCTTGTTCTGGTGGGCTTCATAGTGGTCCCAGCGCTTACGGGGGACGACACCGATACCATCAAGATCGGTGTCCTAGTGGGACAGGCGGAGCGACTTCAAGCCGCCGTGGTACAAGTACCGGGCAAAGTGGGAGGCGACATGGCTGACGACGTCCTCGAGTTCACGAGTTTTGACTCCCAACAAGCTGCCGAACAAGCCTTGAGTGATGGCGAAATTCGAGTGCTACTCACTGGCGACAATCAAGTGACCCTCAACAGGCCCGGTTTCTTCAGTAACTCTCGAGTTCCGGGCGTCGTCACCGTAGCGGCTCAGGTGCTGCGGCTACAGGAGGCCAGCGTCGCTAGTGGCTTGACGGTAGAGGAACTTGTTGGCCTGACCCAATCTCCGCTCGAAATCGCGGTACTCGAGGATGAGGGATCTGATCCCATCCGAACGATCATCGCCTACATCGGGATGATGGCCACGTACATGGCGATCCTTCTGTACGGAAGCTGGACCTTGTCGGGCGTGGTTGAGGAGAAGGCCTCCAAGGTCGTGGAAACGATCGTGTCCACCCTTCGTCCGCGCTACTTGCTTGCCGGCAAAGTGATTGGGATCGGAAGCCTGGCGATTCTGCAAATGAGCGTGTTCGCTGCGGCTGGGATTATTGCCGTGAAGGCAACGGGTGCCCTCGATGACATTGGGGTGGCTTCGGAGGGTCTACCTAGCGATTCCTTAGCGATGCTGGCGCTGTGGTTCGTGGTTGGGTTCTTCTTGTACAACACTTTGTTTGCTGCGGCGGGCGCTCTCATAAACAGGATCGATGACGCTCAGATGGCCAACATGCCGCTTGCCTTGGTGGCGGTTGCTTCGATGCTGGCGTCATCTGCGGCCCTTGGCAACCCAACAGGGACCACTGCCCTGGTTGGTACCTACTTCCCGCTCTCGGCTCCGTTTGTGGTGCCCATTCGGTACGCCCTGAAGGCCATCTCTGCCTGGGAGATTGCTTTGTCGCTGATTCTGACGTTGGCTTTTGCGGTCCTCGCCGTACGAGCCGCGGGAAGGATCTACGAAGGTGCCATTCTGCGCTCCGGTGGTCGGGTCAAGCTTCGTGAAGCCTGGCGCGGAGACTCCTAAGCCTCTCGTTCGGCGGCCTTCAAGCCTGCCAGTACAAGATCAGGTGTCAGTGGGAACTCGTTGAACCAGACGCCCGTCGCGTCGTGGAGGGCAGCGATCACGGCGGGAGCGTACGCTACGAGTGGCATTTCGGCCATGCCTCGGACACCCCAAGGACCTGAGGGATCAGGCTCCTCGACGATGATGGTCTCAATCTTGGCCGGCATATCTTTGGTTCCTGGAAGGAGGTAGCCGGAGAAGGTTGGGTTGCGTGTCCTACCGTCTGTGACCACGAGCTTCTCGGAGAGGACGTACCCATGAGCCTGGGCGATCGCGCCCTCCGCTTGGCCTCGGATGAGATCAGGGTTGATGGCTTTGCCGACGTCGACAGCGCACCACACCGTGCCAACGCTGATATGGCCGGTTTCGGTATCCACTGACAGATCGACCACTTCAGCCACGTACCCGAGCGCAACCATCGGTTGTCCCTCGCCTGTCTCGGGATCGATAACGTCTGTAGGTGGGGGAGAGAAGTGCTCGTGGCCAATGGCTGGTCGGTCTCCAGCCTCCCACGCCTCAGCGGCAGCTCTTGCAGCCCCCTGAATAGCGTGACCAGACATGTAGGTCAGTCGCGAGGCTGAGGCTGAGCCCGAGTCGCCCGCCGTCGCCGTGTCGGAGAAGGTTCCTGCTACTTGGGCGAGCGGAATCCCGACTGCCTCAGAGGTCATCTGGAGCCAGGCGGTATGCCCGCCTTGTCCCACGTCTGCACCAGCGTGAGCGAGGTGGGCGGACCTGACTACGGCATCACCGTTGAGGGTGATGGTTGCCTCGCAGCGCTCAGGGAAGCCCATTGTGAACCCGACGTTCTTGAGCGCGCAGGCCACACCCCGGCCGGTTTTGGTCGTGCTCTGGTTTGGTCCAAGGGTCCTGATGGCATCAACAGCGGGAACGTCAGCCACCGGTTGACCCCAAGAGGAACCGAGAGAGGCCGCTTCTAGGACGGCGTCAATGCTGACTCCGGGAAGTATTGGTCGCTGCGTGATGAAATCGTCGCCTTCGTGGAGGGTGTTGGCTAGTCGAATGGTTACCGGATCCATGTCGAGCGCCTCCGCCACCTTGTTCATCTGCATCTCAGCTACGAACGCCCCTTGTGGTCCACCGAATCCTCGATACGCACCGCCGGGAACGGAGTGGGTGTACATCGCACGGGCGTCGACCCGAGCGTTGGGGATGTTGTAGGGCCCAGTGAGTGAGAGGTGAAGGTTGGAAAGCACCTTGTTGGATGTGTAGTTGTAGGCACCGGCGTCGAGCACTCCGTCGGCATCAACAGCCACGATCTTGCCTTCTTTGGTTGCTCCCCATCGGGCGGTGACTTGAGCCCGATGACGCTTGTGGTGACCAATAATGCTTTCTTCGCGATTCCACACGGAGCGGACTGGTCGAAGGATTCCGCGATCGCGCAGCTTTGATGATGCGGCAGCGAGGACGACCTGCAGGCTCATATCTTCTCGTCCTCCGAAGGCTCCTCCGATTGCTGGATAGATCACTCGGACTTGTTCGGGTGGAATGTCCAATGCATGGGCAATCTGTTCTTGGTCCTCATGAGTCCACTGGCCCGCTATCTGCACGGTGATGCGGCCTTCGTCGTCGATATAAGAGACAGCGGCTTCGGGTTGGAGGTACGCGTGCTCCTGATGGGGGAGTGAGTAGGTCGCTTCTACGACTACGTCTGCTAGGTCCCAGCCTTTCTCCATGTCGCCCTTGCGGATCTTGTACTCGTAGTAGGCGTTGGTTTTGAGGCCGTTCTCGGGGTGGATTAGTACATCCCCCTTTGTGGCAGAGTCGATGTCGGGCGCCAGGGGAAGTCGTTCCCATTCAATCTTCAGAGCTTTCGCACCTGCAAGAGCCGCCTCAGCAGTCTCAGCGACCACCACCGCCACTTGGTCGGCTTCCCATCTCGATATGTCGGAAGGAACTGGTGACCGCCCGTTGGCATCGATCCCGATGAGGACCGGTTGGTCGAACATCGTTAGCCCGTACTCGTTGAGCGGGATGTCGCCGGCTGTGACAATCTCGACAACACCGGGGACTGCCAACGTCTGGGCGGTATCCATGGAGAGCATGCGGGCGTGCGGTTCGTTTGAGAACACAACTTTCGCGTGGAGGGCGTTGTCGGCCTCGAGGTCGTCTGGATAGAGCGCAGTTCCCAACACTTTGTCGCGAGCGTCTCGCTTTGGTGGTGACGTCCCGATGCTCATGCGCTCACCTCCGCGGTGGCTTGTTCCACAGCGGTGAGGATGGCCTCATATCCGGTACATCGACAGATGTTCCCGCTGAGCCCGTCGCGAACTTCGTCGTCGGCGAGCTCATCATGCTCAGCTATGAGGGAGCTGGCGCTCATGATGAATCCTGGGATGCAGTATCCGCATTGGACCGCGCCGCATGCTACGAACGCGTCTTGGATGGCTCTGTCAGAGGCCGAAGAAAGGCCTTCGACGGTTGTCAGGCTATGCCCGCTCGCTGCCCCGGCCGGTATAAGACAGGCCAGGACAGATTTGCCGTCCAAATGCACAGTGCACGCGCCGCACTCTCCCTCGCCGCAACCTTCCTTGGTACCGGTGAGCGGAGCCCCAGAAGGTGCTGTTGCGTTGTCGCGAATCCAGTCGAGCAGAGTCTCGTCTGTGCCGCCGGTGCCCCGCACTACTACGCCATTGATTGTGGCTTCAATCAGGTCTTTTGTGCCAACTGAGAGCGCCGGAGGCAAGGCGGGTTCTGCTGCGTTGTCGAGCGTGATGACTCGTCGCGGCCATCTCTTGGAGTCTTCACCGTTCGCGAGGGCGGTGAGGATCCGCTTGACAGCCACCTCGACCATGTCTGTGCGGTACTGCGCGGTTGCCCGACCATCCGTGATGGGATCGACACTCATCGCTGCCGAGGAGGCGCAAGCGGCAATGATGTCTTCGTTGAGAGGATGGCCAACGAGGAGTTGGGCTGCGTCTGACAGGGTGATTGTGGGAGCGACGCTCCCAAGTGCGATGCGGGCGTCCTCTACAGATCCGTCCTCCATCGTCAGCACGATGGCAGCGTGCACCACTGATATAGCCTGCGCTGATCTGAGGCCGATCTTGGCAAACATGCCTCGCTGGTGTCCGCCGAGTTCCGGAAAACGGATCTCGGTCACCAACTCATTGGGTTGCATCACTGTCTTACGAACCCCGAGATAGAACTCGGTGATTGGGACGCTGCGGACACCGTCTATCGATGCCAGCTGCAGGGAAGCGTCCAAGGCGAAGAGAGCTGTGATGGTGTCGTTGGCTGGGCTTGCTGTTACCACGTTCCCGGCAACCGTTGCCCGATTGCGGAGCTGCGGGGAGCCGACTTCCAAAGAGGCTTGAGCCAGCGGCAGCCCACTCTCTCTGATCATCGGAGATCCCACCACTTGGCCGTGGGTTACTAATGGTCCGAGCGCTGTGGCCCCGTGGTCGGATCTGATCTCATCGAGTCCGGAGATTGACGAGAGGTCGACCAAGACGTCGACCGTGCGTACCTTGCGTTGCATCTCAAGGAGGAGGTCAGTTGCGCCGGCGATGATTCGCGCCCGCTGCCCGTGCTGGTCGAGTAGCGTCAGAGCCTCTTCGAGAGTGCCTGGTCGCTCATATCGGGAAGCTGACCAGGTGCGGTCCTGAACTTCGTGCATCTATTCGTCTCTCTGGTCGGCGCTAGGGGCGCTGTTGTAGATTTCATTGCCTGCGGCAGCGTAGGCCTTGAGGACGCTTGCCGCTTCGTCACGCAGCACATCTTGAGTGACTTCGATGCCGCGAGCGTTGAGGGATTCCACCCAGTTGGCTGGCTTGTCTCCTTCGTCGAAGCCGATGGCTCGAGCATCGGCGTCCCTTGCTCCGATGATGAGGCGAGAGACGCCGCTCCAGGGAGTGGCGCCTAGACACATGGCGCATGGTTCAACGCTCGATACCAGAACGGTGGGTAGCGCGCCTTCATTGCCGAGGTCGTAGCTGCCAAGACGGGTCCCTGCCATACCCATGGCGACTACCTCGGCATGTGCCGTGGGGTTAAAGGCCGGGACTACAAGGTTGACCCCAGGCGCCACAAGGCGGTGATCCGTGCAATCGAAGATGGCGGCACCGAATGGGCCGCCAGTGGCGTTCTTCACGTTCTCGCTCGCCAACGCGTTGGCGAGCGACATCTTCTCTTCGTCGGTACGGTACGGCCGATCGAGGTCGATCAGTCGGTCAACCCACCCTGGAAGGATGAGAGAAATCGAAAAGCTAGGCCTTGTCATTGGCGTCTCCGTTCTTGATGGCATTGAGATAGTTATAGATCGTGATCCTGCTGACGCCCATGATCTCCCCGACATCCTCGATCGACTTGCGCAGGAGGAAGGCACCCCGCTCGTCGAGGATTCGGATGGCCCGCTGCTTGTCCGCCCGACTGAGTTCAGACAGCGGCGCACCCATCTGATCCTCCACGCCTCCCACCAGACGTTCAAGCGACACCAGTTCCGTGAGTCTCACGCCCACAGAAGGGGAGCCTTCCCATTCCAACACCACGTCGCCTGCCTGAATCTCGTCTTCGGGGATCAGTGCGCCACCGATGGTCTCGAGAAGAGGCAGCAATGCTTGGGCGAGGGGGTGAGGCGAGTGAGTCATGATGGATCGATCATCACCTCGACACGAACGCTCTGTGCTCCGTCGATGGCCGCAGCGTTCACCATTGCCCCGAGTGCGCTGGAAACTTCTCTTAGGTCCCCGGTCACCGTGGAGCCGAACGGACCCATCGAGACTGTGAGCCCTGCTGCCTCCATGGCCGCAATGCCCGATCTGACATGGCTGCCCAGAACACCTTCTTCAAATGGTTCGATGAAGAACTCGGCCGTGCAGTTTCTCACAATGCGGCGATTCCTTCGTAGGCCTCAGGTCTCCGGTCCCTATAGAACGCCCAGTGACGTCTGGCGGCCTCGAGTTCGTTCATGTCTAGGTCTCGAACTACTACCTCGTCCTGACTGTCAGATGCTACCTCTCCGACTGTTTGGCCTCTCGGATCAACAAAGTACGAGGATCCGTAATAGTCGGTGTCTGTCAAATCTTCGGGTCCAACACGGTTGATGGCTCCGACGAAGTACTGGTTGGCAACGGCTGCCGCAGGCTGCTCGACCTGCCACAGGTATTTGGAATGGCCTCGTGTTGTTGCGGAGGGATTGAAGACGATCTTGGCCCCCTTGAGACCAAGCTCACGCCAGCCTTCGGGGAAGTGACGGTCGTAACAGATGTAGACACCGATTCGGCCAATGGCTGTGTCAAAGACCGGGTAACCCAGATTGCCGGGGCGGAAGTAGAACTTCTCCCAAAACCCTTCGACCTGTGGGATATGTGTCTTGCGGTAGATTCCCAGCAACTCACCATCATTGTCGATTACCGCAGCAGTGTTGTAGAACGTACCTTCGTCGACTCGTTCGTAGATGGGTACGACCATGACCATCTCGGTCTCTTTCGCGAGGGCCTTCATGGCGGTGACGGTTGGCCCGCTCGGGATGGGTTCGGCGAGATCGTAGAAGTCTGGGTTTTGGACGTTGCAGAAGTAGGGACCGGTGAAGATCTCTTGAAAGCAGAGCACTTTGGCGCCGTCGTCAGCGGCTTGGCGTGCGTAGTTGCTGTTGGTCTCGAGCATCGACTCGTAATCGCCAGTCCATGCGGTCTGGATAAGCGCTGCTCGTACTACGTCGGCCATGGAAGTTCCCCTTCAGTTTGTCTTACCTCAGCCTAGCTTCCCGCTTTACAAAACGTCAAAAGTCATTTGACATTTTGTAAAGAACTGGCAACACTGCCGGTGACAGCTCGTGGGTGTTGTCGCCTGCGGGGAAGAATAATCGAGGAGTGAGCGTGGCGAGGAAACTAGTCGTTGGGGCGGCCCAGATGGGACCCATCGCCCAGAACGAAACCCGGCCTGAGGTCGTGGCGAGACTGATAACCCTCTTGAACGAAGGCGCTGACCGGAATTGTGATCTTGTCGTCTTTCCTGAACTCACGCTCACGACGTTCTTCCCGAGAGAGTTGATAACCGACGAGGACAAGGTAGATGCCTTGTTTGAGTCTGAAATGCCGGGCCCCGAGACGCAGCCGTTGTTCGATCGAGCGGCGGAGCTGGGTGTTGGCTTCTGCCTTGGATACGCAGAGTTGCACTTCGATGAAGAGGGGACCAAGCATCGGTACAACACGCAGGTCTTGGTGGAGCGGGATGGTTCAATCGTTGCCAAGTATCGCAAGGTCCATGTGCCCGGCCACTCAGAGGTTGAGCCGGACCGGCCGTTTCAACACTTGGAGCGCTACTACTTCGAACCGGGACCCGACGGGTTTGGTGTCTGGAATGCCTTTGGCGGACGGGTAGGAATGGCTATTTGTAACGACAGACGATGGCCAGAGACTTATCGGGTTATGGGACTCCAGGGTGTCGAGTTGATTCTCATTGGGTACAACACCCCACTTCACTACAGCCCGGACCCGCAGCAGAACGCACTTGCTGGATTCCACAACGCCCTAGTGCTGCAATCGGGGGCCTATCAGAACGGCACCTTCGTTGTTGGAGTGGCCAAGGGGGGTATCGAGGAAGGCGTCGATTCACTCGCCCAGTCAGGGATCTACGCACCATCGGGTCAAACGATCGCCCAATGTATCACTACCGGTGATGAGATCGCTGTCGCCAGTATCGATTTGGATTTCTGCGCGTTCTACAAAGACACACTTTTCGATTTCGACCGCTATCGACTGCCGGAGCATTACACCAACATCACCGAGCCCAAGGAAAGCAAATGACGGCATCTTTCGATCTAAACGGAGCTCCGGTTGAGGTCGGCGACGAGCATCCGCATCTGCTCTCGGCACTTCGGGACGGGCTTGGTGTCACTTCCCCTAAGGACGGCTGCTCCCCTTCGGGACAGTGCGGAGCTTGCACTGTTCTAGTCAATGGTCGGGCTACCGCTAGCTGTCTTGTCTCTCTTGAGAAGGCTGAAGGCAAGGAGATCGTGACCCTTGAAGGTTTCGGAGATGCTGAACGAGATCGCTACGCGAGCGCGTTCGCAGCAACCGGAGCCCTGCAGTGCGGCTTCTGTACTCCTGGCATTGTAGTCCGAGCCAAGGCGCTCATCGACAAAAAGGGTGCAGCGCTAGACCGCGGCACTATCGAAGGCCGTCTTGGAGCCCACCTCTGTAGGTGTACTGGCTACACCAAGATCATTGAAGCCGTGGAACTCTTGGCTTCGGGAGCCCCCATCCCTGTGAAGGGACGTTCCGGCAAAATCGGCGGGGACGGGGTCAAGTACGAAGCCAAGGAGCTTTCCCTCGGCGATCGTGGGTTCGTTGACGACATCCAAATCGACGGAATGCTTCACGCAACCCTGCACTTCACGGACCATGCCCGAGCCGACATCCTCGGTATCGACACCGCAGCGGCAGAAGCAGCTGACGGCGTGGTAGCGGTGTACACGGCCGCCGATATCCCAGGGGATCTACGAGTCGGCATCATATACAAGGACTGGCCTGTCATGATCCCAGTGGGCGGCCGAACTTCCTATCGCGGGGATGTTCTTGCGGTGGTGGTTGCCACTGATGTGATTAAGGCCCGGGCCGCAACAGCTTTGGTCAACGTGACGTATGAGCCGCACACACCGTTTACCGATACGGCGTCAGCACTGGCCTCAAGTGAAGACGCAGTGTGGGAGCAGGCCGGCAATGTCCTTTCGACATCTGTCTACGCACGGGGCGACGTCGATACCGCTCTCGAGTCGGCTGCTCACGTAGTCCACGAAGTCTTCACAACCCAACGGGTAGAGCACGCTTTCCTTGAACCGGAGTCAACCGTTGCGGTGCCAAACGGGGATGGGTCCTTGCATGTCTACTCGGGTGGCCAAGGAGTTTGGGATGATCGAGACCAGATCGCGGCCATGCTGGCGCTCAGCACGGAGCAAGTCAGCGTTCAGCTTGTCTCGAACGGAGGAGCGTTCGGGGGCAAAGAGGACATGTCGAATCAGGGCCATACGTCGCTCGCGGCGTTCCTGACTGGGCAGCCCGTGAAGTGCACCCTTAGCCGGACGGAGTCCTTTCTCATGCACCCCAAGCGGCATCCGATTACCACCGAGATGTGGATGGGGTGTGACGCAGAGGGACGAGTGATCGCGGTTAGGGCGAGGATGGTCGGAGACTCGGGTCCCTACGCGTCGGTCGGCATGAAAGTGCTCGAGCGTGCTGCTGGCCATGCGTGCGGGCCCTACGCCGTGGCCAACGTGGACGTCGAAGCAGTCGCCGTAAGGACCAACAACCCCGTGTGTGGGGCGTTTAGAGGTTTTGGAGCCAATCAAGCCCAGTTCGCAACTGAGGGTTGTATCGATCGGCTAGCTGAAAAGACCGGCATCTCAGGATTGGATATTCGTCTCAGGAACATTGCCGTTCCGGGATCCGTTTGGGGTCCGGGCCAGATAATGGACGACGGAGTGGTCGGAATCAGAGAGTGCCTAGAGGCCGTGCGTCCGCACTACGAAGCTGCCCTAGCTGCAGGCAAGGCTGTTGGAATCGGGGCGGGAATCAAGAACTCTGGTCTCGGCAACGGGTTCAAGGAAGTAGCTAAGGCCGTGGTTCGGTTCAATCAGGACGGATCTGTTGTGGTCAGGCATGCTTGGACAGAAATGGGCCAAGGAGTGCACACAGTTGCCCTGCAGGTCGCAGCAGAACTTCTCGACGTTGACCCAAACAAAATCACCGTTCTCGTTGATACGAGCCGAGACCTCTCTGCCGGCCAAACGACCGGGTCTCGGGGCACTCTGATGACCGCCGGATCCGTGGAGGATGCTTGCAAGAACGCCGAGGCAGATGGCCGACAAGCCGATGTCGATTATTATGGGGTGTACACCGTTGACTGGACGAATAGCCTCGAGGAAGGGCTGGAAAACCCGATCATCCATTCGGCGTTCGGATACGCCTCTCAGGTCGTCATCGCAGACAAAGAGACAGGTGTCATTGAGAAAGTCGTTGCCGCGCATGACGTGGGCCGAGCGATCAACCCGAACCTTGCTACCGGCCAGGTGGAAGGGGCCATTCACATGGGCCTCGGCTACGCGCTCTCCGAAGAGTTCCCAACCGATGAAGAGGGTATGCCGACTAAATCTACGTTGCGGCAGCTCAACATCATTCGTCCAAAAGATATGCCAGACATTGAGGTCATCCTTGTTGAGGTTCCACAACCGAGGTCACCCTTCGGCGTCAAGGGCGTTGGTGAGATTGGGCTTGTGCCAACCGCAGGAGCGGTTGCTAGCGCCTTCCATGCGGTTGATGGCACTTGGCGAACCCAACTACCCATGAATGTGCATCAGCCGCTAAAGATCGACAGTTGATGGCAGCTATTACTTCGGGCTTGGTCTGCGCTCACAACCATCTCTACTCGGCTCTGGCGAGAGGCATGCCAGCGCCACCCAAGACACCAACGAATTTTCAAGAGATTCTCGAGCAGGTGTGGTGGCGACTCGACTTAGCTCTTGACATGGAGATGGTTCGTTGGTCAGCCATGCTTGGAGCGCTCGAAGCTCTCGAGCGGGGTACCACCGCGATTATTGACCACCACGTTTCGCCGAACGCAGTCGAAGGGTCCTTGTCGGTGATAGCAGATGCTTGCGCCGAGGTCGGCGTGCGGGTTGCTTGCGCCTATGAGGTGACAGATCGAAACGGCCTTGACGGCGCCGCCCGAGGGCTGGAGGAGAATCGAAGGTTCCTGGCCGGCGGCGGAAAGGGGTGGGTTGGCGCTCACGCCTGTTTCACGTTGTCGGATGACACGCTCGATCAGGTCGTTGGGTTGGCTCAGGACTTGGGCGCAGGAGTGCACATTCATGTGCATGAGGGGCCCGAAGATACCGAGGCCGGTGCCCGTCTCCGAGGCCGGACGGATGACTCTTGCCTATTAGCCCACTGTGTGTATCTCGATGCAGACTTGGACGGCACCACTCTGCACAACCCTGAATCGAACATGAACAACGCCGTTGGATACGCAAACCCAG
>Ga0114999_10005643_pt1 | contig 14682 bp, 13 predicted proteins | sample ArcticOcean_MG_C_3_FD_89820 | JGI IMG/M metagenome (GOLD analysis project Ga0114999, IMG submission 89820) | Marine microbial communities from western Arctic Ocean - ArcticOcean_MG_CB8_126 | ecosystem: Environmental > Aquatic > Marine > Oceanic | place: Arctic Ocean: Canada Basin | collected...
CCTTTAAAAATGCAATTAAATATCTATATTAGAAATTTTTATTCACCTAAAAATTCTAGAATTGATTTTGAGTTAGATTCTTTTGAAATTTTGTGTTGGCAGTCATAAATTAAAGGAACTATTCCTTGTTTGTTAATCTCCAATATTCGTTTTTTAACGCTATCATGATGCTGTACAACACATAAACATGAAACTCCTTTCAAGTTTTCATCATTCAGATTCTCTATTTTTTTAAAATTTAACTCATTAAGATTATTTTCTATTAGATATTTTTCAATTGATTCATTATTGAAATATGGATCATATCCATAAACTTTAAATTTTTTCTTTTTTAAATCTGAAATAAGCTTGAAACTAGCAGAATCTCTCATGTCTTCTACATTTGGTTTGTACGATAAACCACATACAATGATTGATTTTTCTAAATTTTTTTGGTATAATGATTTTTCAATACTGTTTGCAATATAATTTGGCATTTGTAAATTAATTTTTAAGGCATTTTCAATTGTTGCAAAATTTATTTGAAACTTTTTAGCTGATTCTAACAAAAATCTTGGATCTTTAGGTATACAATGTCCACCTGCGCCTGCCCCCGGATAATGGGGCATAAATCCAAAAGGCTTGGTTGCTGCTGCATCTATGACGTCCTTTACATTTATTTCTAATTTATCACATAACATTGCAAGTTCATTTACTAATGAGATATTTACAAGTCGGAATGCATTTTCAAATGACTTTACAATTTCTGCAATTTTTGGTGAATCCACACGAATCAGATTTGCACCATTAACAAATTTGTAAATTTCTTTTGCAATGAGAAAACTTTCATCATCTGAGCAGTAAATTACTCTGGGTATATTCTCTATTTTCCATTCTTTATTAGCTGGATCTATTCTTTCTGGACAAAAACATACTCCATAATCATTTCCCACTTTCAATCCTTTAGACTCAATTAACTCAATCATATTTTCAGTTGTTCCTACCTCTATACTACTTTCCAAAATTATTACATCTCCTGGTTTTGAAGTATTTAGAAATGATTCAATCGCAGATTTTACATAAACATCTGACTTTATTTTTTCGTTAGGAATTGGAGTTGGAACACATATTATTCCAATTTTAGGAGTATCTATTTTTGTTGGAGCATTATTGAGCTCTAATTTTCTGTTTGTTCTAGATTCAACAAATTCTTTCTTCAAATTTAATTCTGAATCTAATAGTTCATTTTTCTTTAATCTTTGAATTCTATTAGCATTAACATCTATTCCATGAATCGTTATGCCTTCTTTTGCTAATTTTACTGCTAAAGGAAATCCCACATAGCCTAAACCATAAATCTCTACAATAATTTTCTGTTTTTTCAAATATTCCAGAGTTTCTTTAAGTTTCATTAAACATCACTATTCTTTATCAATTCTTAACTTTTTGTATTTTTTAGCTCATTTCTTTTGTATTAATTCTGAATATATTTCAGCTTCTCGTTTTTCAATTATTTTTCCATCAAAATCTTTTGATTTGTTTATGCAATTGTTAGATAATTCATGAGAAATATTCTGATTATTGAGTATTTTCTTAATATTATTGTGAAATTCAATAGAGTTTCTCCCAGAAAATACTACAGAATTTTCCAACCCATCTGAAAATCCTTCTTTTTGAAAAGGTATTACTATAGGTAATCCTGATGCCATTGCCTCTATTACGGGCATTGGCAATCCTTCTAGTTCTGGATCATAAGCTAAAGCAAAAACAGATGCTGATTTATAATAATTTTGAATCTCATTGTATGCGATAGAATCAATAATCTGAATTTTATTTTCTAACTTCTCTTCTATAATTATTTTTTGTAATCTTTCAAAATCATTTCCTTTTCCAATAATCAAACAATGGGCATCCAAATTTTTCATTGCTCTAATTACACATTCATGATTTTTCTCTTTAATCAAATTGCCTACTGATAAAACTAATGGAGTTGGTAAACCTTCTATTTTTTTTCCATTTAAAAATTGTGATAAATCTATTCTATTATAGAGTAATTCGAAATTTTTTCCTCCTTTTTTTATTATGTATGGCTCAATAATTTTGTATACTATAGTAATTTTATTTGCCTGTTGTATAACATAAGGTTCAATAAATTTTTCTAGATATTTTAATCCAAGATATTTTTTAATATTTGTTTTTTTTGCAATTTTTCTATTATGATCCATTTGAGTATGAATAGATAAAAAAAATGGAATATTCAATTTTTCTGCACAATTTGCTGCAAACCATCCTTCTAATCTAGAATTATATGCTCTAATTACATCTGGATTTATTGATTTAACTATATTTATTACATTATTTACATAGTCTTTTCTTTTGTTGATCTCAACTTTTCCTATTAGATGTATTTTTAATTTTGCACTACCTCCCATTAACTGAACTTCATTTTCTTCTACATCTTTATCAATAAATGAAATAATGTGTATTTCATCAAAAAAATTATTAGGATTAAAATATCTTTTTTTAACTTCACCTTTTTCTACATATGATATCAATGGATCATTTGGAAAAATACATAATTTTTTCACTGAATTTTTTACATTAGTAGTTTTATATTCATGTTTCATTCTTTTTTTAGTATTAGATATAGTGAAGTAGCTTGTTTGTAAAATAGTTTTTTACCAATTATTTCAAATATATCATCAAGAATTTTATATTTTCTAAATATGGGATCAGCCTTCCAAATGGGTACTCCCCAACCAATATGTTCAGTATGTATGATCTTAAAACCTACATTTTTTGCAATTTTTTCCAAAGATTTTGCTGTATAGAAATTTACATGATCTGTTTTTTTTTTAATTTCTGGTTCAATAAAATATGCAAATTTCCATGCAACAGATCCTTCGTTAGGAGTTCCTACAATTACTATGCCCCCTGGTTTTGTAATATTATAAATATTTTGTAATGCCTCTCGATCATTTTCTAAATGTTCTAACACATGATTAAAAAAAATTAGATCAAATGAATTTTTTTTAAAAGGCAATGAAAATATATCTGATAAGTAAATTTTCGCATTAATTCCTAATGTGTTCATTGTTTTGTACGTTCTTTCTAATCTCAAAAGATTGTAATCTGTTGCCCAAATATTTTCTCCAAATTCATTTAACCATCTTAAATTAGCCCCATCCCCACATCCTAAATCTAATATGTTTTGAAATTTTCCATCTTTTTTTATATGTGACTGTATGGTTTTTTTGAGAAATTTAATTCTCTTTTGTATGTGAAATCTATAAGGTCCTTTATCATATGATTGTATTTGATCTGATGTATACCAATCTTTTGTAGAACTTTTCATTTTTTCATTAATTTTGGTTAGATGTTTTTCTGGTGATGGCACTAAAACTCCAACATTGTTTACTATTGGAAATTTTTTTTGACATTTTTTGCAATTATATTTCTGATCTTGAGTAATAAAATTCGAACAACAAATAGGACAAATTAAAAAATTATCATTAATCAACTATTTTTTTAATTGTTAATACATTTATTAAATTTAATTATTTTTTATATATAATGACATGTTTCTGATAATATTCAAATTTTAAAGATATTCTTCAAAATTCATTTTAATAAAACTTAATTATTAATATTTGATATCGGTAGTTATAATTTGTCAAAATTAGAATTAATTATTATTTATGGTAACACTTCAAAAACGATCGAAAATCAAATTTTTGTTAGTGAAAAAGATTTTTTGATACCTTATGGTGAAAACTATGATCTTGCAATAAATGAATTAAATAGAATTCAAAAATCTACTGTTAACAATGATTCTTTTTTATCATTATTTTTGTATGATGATGTATCATTGTGGTGGATGATTTATCCAAGTTTGATGCCAGTTATTAATAAAATCATAAATTTTATTTCTAAATTCCAAATTTTACTCGATGAAAAAAAACCTGATAAAATAATTGTAGAAAATTTTGCTTATTTTGATTTGATAGAACAAATTTGTAAATCTAAAAATATTAAATTAGTTTATTCTCGTTCGTCGCTATTATCTTATTTATTAATTAAAAAAACAAAAATACGTTTACAGAAATATCGCTATCAAAAAATTACAAATTCAAAAATTAATTTGAGAAAAAAGTTATTTTTAAAACAAAAAGAAACTATTCCATCATTAACTGATAAAATAGTATTTGTTACTCACTCATCATCCTGGAAAAATACTATTCATTCAAAATCTGGAGATCGTGGAGAATCATGGCAAAATTTGATAAATTTACTTAAACAAAAAAAGAATGTTGTTTGTATTGATATTGATTATACTCTTAATGGAGATCCAAATGTTTTAGAAGAAAAAATGCACGATGAAAATGATTGGATTCCTATGGAATCCATATTAAATTTTAATTTCTTTCAAAATGACAAACATCAATCTTTTTTACAAAATTATACTCAATTAATAAATCAAAAACAATTTCAAAATCTTTTCAATTTTGAAGGACTTTCTTTGTGGTCTCAACTTAAAGATTTTTTCTATATGATGACTTTTTCACCTTATATCCCATTGTACCTGCAATTACTGGATTCAACAAAAATATTTTTTGAGAAAAATAGACCTAATAGTGTTTTTTTGAGTTATGAGAATGGCTCAATTGCCCAGTGCTTTATTGCATCTTTAATTAAATTAAATGTAAAAACTATTGGCACACAACATGGTATAATATATAAAAATAGTTCTAATTATGTATTTGATAATTTTTACACAATTGATAACCCTCTAGGATTTCCATTACCTGATTTTCTTTTATTATTTGGTGATTATGCAAAAACAATTTTAAAAGAAAGTAATTATCCTATTGAACGATTAATCACTTTTGGTAATTCATTTTTATTTAATCTTAAAAATATCCAGAAAAAACTGGATAGTAAAGAACTATTTGTTAAATATGGGATAAACAAGAATCAAAAAGTAATTTTATTTACTACTGGTAGAATGCAAAGAAATTATCAAACAACCCAAGGAAATTATGATTATGATGAACAAATCTGGAAACATTTGTTAGATAATTTTGGCGGTAATGATGAATATTTTCTTATCTTAAAACCACATCCTACTGAATATGATGTTAAAGTTTATCGGGAGATATTAAAAAAATACCCATTTGATAATGCAAAGATTATCCAAAATGATCTATTTGAACTGATTTCTGTTTCTTCTATACTTGTATCTGTTTTTTCAACAACTATGATTGATGCTATGTGTTTTCAAAAAAATTCAATTCAAGTGATTTTTGATAATGTCAAATGGCCAATATCGATAGATGAGTCTGGAGTTATTTTAGAATCTAAATTACTTCATTTATCCGAAAACATCATTAATATTTTTAAAGATAAAAATTTACAAAATTCCTTATCTAAAAATGGAGTTGATTTTATTAAAAATCATTATAATCTCCCAGAAAATGATCCTTTAAGTATTATAACTCGTATCATCTTAAGATAACATGTTAAATTTGATAAACATAAACTATATTTTTGAATGTAATAATGAAAAGTAATAGTTGAATCAGAAAATGGATTTTATAACTCAGATTGATTTGAATGTTGATAAAAAAAGTTGGATGGATAATTTAAAACGTATAGGATCATCTACTACATATCAAATCCCATCTTGGTTAGAAATCTACAAAAATTCTTTTAATTCGATTCCACTTTATATTACAGTAAAAAACTTAAATCACGAGGTTGTTGGCCAACTTGCATGCATAATACATAATGATTATGTTTGGCGTCATTCTAACACTGTTTCAAAGTTTCTCAGTAAAAAATTGAATCTAGGTTGCATTTTAAATTGGTCATATGGACCAATAATCCACGAAAAATATGATAAAAATTTAATTTTGTATGAAATACTTGCTGCAGTCGATGAAATTATTTCTAAAAATAACATAATACTTGTGCAAGGTTCTTCATCACCATTTGACAAATTCAATTTAAATATTTTTGAGAATTTTGGATATTTAGAAAAAAAATGGTCTACATATGTATTAGATTTAACTAAACTTGATTCAGATTTACTGTCAAATTTTAATAAAAAAATAAGATATGATGTTAAACAAGCAAAAAAAATGAATTTACAATTTGAGGTTGTATCTGATAAGAAACAATATGTTGAATTTGCAAAATTTGCTGTAACAACAAAAAATTTTACTGACAAATCAAGAAAATGGAATCCCATTTTTTATGATAATTATTGGAATTTAGCCTCAAAATCAGGTTCTCATCAAGGATTTTTAGTACGACATGAAAATGAAATTATAGGTACAATTGATACTCTTAATTTCAATGGAAATGTTGTACAGACTGGCGTAGTTAATTCTCCAAAAAGAGAATTTAATGCAGGTACTTTTCTAACATTCAAAACTATAGAATGGTTGACTCAACACAAACAAAATATTTTTGATTTTGGTGGTGCAAATCCTAATACTACTAATGAAAAAGAAAAACAAATTGATTTTTACAAATCAAAATGGGGAGGAATAAAAAAAGAATATTATATTTATTCTAAAGTTATTGATAGCACAAAATTAAATCTGATATCTTTCATGAAAACACCTACTAGAATCACAAAAAAAATACTCAAAAAATCAATTTCGATGAAATAATTCTGATTTAATTGAATTAATCATTTTTTTAGTTCTTGAATCTATGAAATATGTAATTGCAATGTAAGAAATAGATGTAAATCCAACTAGAATCAAAATTTGAGGCATAAATTCCAAAATAATTTCTTTGTATACGACAAAATTTTGAATCAAAAAGTATGTTACTCCAAATACCAAAATACTTGTAATCATATATTTTACTATGGTGTTTGTATGTTTTTTCAATTCAAAATTTTCCCTTGCAAGATAAGTCGAGTAAATTGTAAATGGAATTTGTACTACAAGTGCAATAATTGACCAATAAAAAACTAAATCTACTTCTTTAATATTATTTTGAGATAAAATCAATAAAACAACGGTTAATGATATTATGTAAAACCCATGATGGATATTTTTCAGTGTAGGTAAGAAAAACAATTTACTTTTAATGTAATTTTTCCATGTAGCTTCTTTATCAATATCAACTTTTTCTAATCCACTTAATGTTGAATCAAACATACCGCGAATTAAACCTAATAATGTTTTAATACTCATAATTATTACAATTGGGTAAGCATCTACATATAGTGGATTTAATGCAAAAAGTCCAGGCTTTGCAAAAACTATGCTCAACGAACATAATGGAATTGCAAAATACAATAATCTAATTAGGGTTTCTTCGATATGCGCTTTTTTTCCACCTGATATTAATTTTGAGTAAATTGCTTCAGAAATAGAACCGGCATGACCCACAACATATGCTACTGCAGTAGCTGCTGTCCAAAAGGCAAGTCCGGTTACACTGCCTGTAATTATTGTGAAAATTACTACATCTAAAGCGAGAATCATATTCTGAACACCTCCATAGAGAGGAATCCATGAAAATTTGATCCATTTTTTTACATATTGAATTTGGAATTTTTCTCTTAATTTTTCTCTAGCATACCATCCTAAAATGACTATGCTGGACAAATGAGCAATAAATGTTGTAATGATTGCACCTGTGATACCCCAATCCAAAAAGTAAACCAATAAAATACCTGCAGGTATTTTAACTGATTCAAAAACTACTAAAGAAAAAGAAATTGTATGTGGTTTCCATCCTAAATTAATATCAGATAATGCTCTTTGAATAAATTGCATTGGAATCAATAAAATTGCTAATAATAAAATATCCAATGATACATTAGATTCAACAGAAACTATGTATGCAAATAAAATATACACTATTGAACCTACTACGGAGAAATAACCACTTGTCAATAGTGCTGTTTTCGCTGATTTCTCACCTCTTGCAATTTCCCTTGTAGCCCAATATCCGATTATTGGTTGAATCATCAATGGATATACTAAAAGACTTCCAAGTAATCCCCAAGTACCAAGTTCTTCAGGGGATAATCTCCTAGTAATTATTAAAGTAAAAACTAACCCTGTAAATATTGAAATTAATCCTACACTAAATGAAATTAATCCTGAATAAGTAACTCTGATTCCAGACAATTTCTAACTCTAATTTTATTGAGATCCTTTCTCAATTCTACATTTCAAAATAAATTCTGCTACCTTAAAATCAAATTCATTATCTATATCTACATATTCTGATTTATCTACTAATACAGTACCAAAATTTTCTGATAATAATGTTTTTTTAATAATCAACGATTCATTATAAACATAAACTGCACCATTATCTATGAAATATCCTTCTAAATCTTGAGTTCTTTTCATATTTGTTGGCCATCTTACATATTTTGCAATTATTCCTGACGCCACTGCATCAAATTTATTATCTACAAATTTTTTTATACATGCATCAATTAATCCTTTTTGTCTTACAGGGCTAGTTGGATTTAAGTAAAGAATATCAAAACCAGAATTCTTTCTTGAAATGTCATATAATGTATCTATTATTAAACTCGTTTCTGATGATAGTTCAGGACTTCTATGATGAATTTCAATTTTTGATTTTTCACCTATTTCTTTAATTTTTGGATCATCTGTAGAAAGAATTATTCGATCTAAAAATTTTGATTTTTTAGCGTCATCAATAGTCCATTTAACTAATGGTTTTCCTAATAACATTCTGAGATTTTTTTTAGGTAGTCTTGTACTACCGCCTCTAGCTGGAATTATGGCAAGAAATTTTTTATTATTATACATATTTTAATAACAAATTAATGATATTTACCACTTGATTATGAATCATACTTAGAAATTCAATATTTTAATAATTTTTTCACTATTTTTTTAAAATGTAGATAGCACCTGCACCCATTTTATTGAATGGCTCAACATTTGAATAAAATCTATTGATGTTTGAATTGCCATCATCTAAATACTGTTTAATATTTTTTGGAGAATTACTTGGAATGTTAAGAATTTTCTTAAGTGGTCTTTTTTTAATATATTTTTTATTTTCTAAAAATTTCAAATATTCATTATTAAATTCATATTTTGAATCTAACCAATTATTTATTGACTTTAAATTAACAAATTTTTCCATTTTTCCATCTTTTGTAGCTAAATTTATTCTACGTTTCATATCTTCTATTGCCCAATCACTCCAACCCCATTCAAAAGAATATCCTGTAGTTTTAATTAGTTTTAATTTAGCTTTTTTAGAAAGTTTTTTCATTTCTTCTGATGTTATTTGGAATGTATCTGTGAGTGACATTGGTAAATTAAACATTGATTGGAGTGTTAACCAAACATGTCCTCTAAAATTATTGAAGTTTGGAATACTTATGATTACTATTCCATTTCGCTTCAAAATTTTATGACATTGTTTTAGAGTTTTTAGTGGATCATCTACATGTTGTAATACATCTGAGATAAGAATTACATCAAATTTTTCATTTTTGAATAAATCTAGATCTCCTACTTGAAATGTAACATTTTTACTCTTAGTAACCCCTGCAAAATTATTTGCATAATCAATAGCTTTTTCTATATAATCAATACCAAATACTTCTTTTGCATATTTTGCTGCAAATAAAGAAAGTCTGCCAGCACCACATCCTAAATCCAATACTTTTTTACCTTTTATCAAATCTTTTGTTTGAAAAATTATGTGAGCTGCTGTTCCAGGTACATTTGTTTCAAATGTTTCTTCATAAACTACTTGATATCGTTTTTTTACTGCAGGTTTTTTCAATGATAATGACTCTCTAAATTTTTTATTTTTTACTTTTAGATTATGTGCTTTTGTTACCATGCTGTCCAGCCTCCATCTACAACAAATTCAGAACCAGTCACATATGAGGATTTTTCACCACAAAGAAATTCAACTAATTCATTTAACTCATCTTTTTTCATCATCCTACCTAATGGTGTTAATTTAGCATATTTTTTTAGAAATTCTTCATCTTGTCCATTTTCTGCACCTCCAGGGGCTATACAATTAACTCTAAAATTTGGTGCAAGATGAGTTGACAAAAATTTTGTAAGATTTGTAACTCCAGCTTTTGAAATACTGTATGCTGGATGTTTATGTGCTCCATTATACAAATCTGGTCTTGCTGAAACAATTCCAGTAGTTGCTGAAAAATTTACTATAGTTCCAGAAGAATTATTTTTTGCATATTCCCTACAAACAGAAAATAAAGTTGTTAAATTAATTTTAAGAAATTCTGAAAAAGAATTTAACGAAATATCAAAAAACGTACCTCTTTTCTCCCCTTTTTCTACATGATCATTTAATGCAAAACAATTTACTAAAGAATCTACATTATTTTCTTTAAACCAATCTTTTACAAAAGTTTCATTTGTAAGATCATGACCTAATTTGATATCTAACTCATACACTTGATGATTTTTTTTTAAATGATTTGAAATTTCTTTTCCTAAAAAACCCTCAGATCCAGTAACAACAATTTTCATTATAGACCTGATTGTGATATTATTTATCAATATTGTGATTCTTTAATTATGCAAATTTCAAATTTTTATGCCTATTTAAAACGAGTAATTGAAATATTGATAAATAATTAATTTAATTAGATGAAAATCAGTATAATTTCAAAATGTAAAAAAATTAAATTAGTAATTACTGATGTTGATGGAGTTTTAACTGATGGTGGAATGTATTATTCTATTAAAGGTGATATCATGAAAAAATTCTTTACACGTGATGGAATGGGGGTTACTTTGCTGAGAAAAAAATCAATTCCTACTTTGATAATTACTAAAGAAAAAACTACAATGGTAAAACATTGGGCAAAAAATATGAAAATTGAAAAATTATATGATGGGGTTTTAAAAAAAGAATTAATTATTGATAAGATTTGTAAAATTATCATTTAAAACATGAAAATATTGCATATATTGGTGATGATGTTAATGATCTTGAATTATTAAAAAAAGTTGGTTTTTCTGCATGTCCTGCAGATGCAATTTCTGATGTTAAAGTAATTTGTCATTATACATGTAAATCAAATGGTGGTCATGGTGCTTTTAGAGAAATTTCAGATTTAATTTTACAGGTACAAAAATAAAAAATTATTTTTTAATAAAAAACTTAATGTATACATTATAATAATCTAAACTAATGAATAAGCAAAATGAAATTCAGGAACTTTTTGAAATTAGTAAGAATACTATTGAAAAATCAAAATCTTTAGGAATTATAATTGAACAAGTTAGTAATAAAATTATTAGTTGTTTACAAAAAAATAAAAAAATTATTATTTTTGGAAATGGTGGAAGTGCAGCTGATGCTCAACATATGGCTGCTGAATTCATTGGAAGATATCTTAAAGAAAGAAAAAGTTATGCTGCAATTGCATTAACTACTGACTCATCTATTCTTACTGCATTAGGAAATGATTATAATTTTAATATAATTTTTTCACGTCAATGTGAAGCACTAGTAAATAAGGGGGATTTGGTAATTGGTATATCTACTAGTGGTAATTCTCAAAATATTATTAATGCAATTAAAACTTCTAAAAAAAATGGAGCCATTACAGTTAGTCTAACTGGTGGAAATGGTGGAAAATTAAAAAATATTTCTGACTATACAATTATTTCCCCTTCTGATAAAACTCCACATATTCAGGAATCTCATAGAATAATTATTCATATAATTTGTAATTTAGTAGAAAAATATAGTAAAAATTGATATAATAAAATTATTTAGAATAGTTACAATTATGCCCTTTTCTTTTCAAAAAAAATCCATTGATGTTAAATTTGTTGAAACTAAGCATAGAAAAATTTCTTCAAAAATCCCCTCAGAGAATTCAATTAATATTTTAGAATCTTTAGAAAAATATGAACCAAATTCAATGAATCAAGAACTACCATTAATTTGGGATAAAGCAAAAGGATATCAAATTTTTGACAATGCTGGAAATATTTGGATTGATTTTTCTTCAGGTATATTTGTCACAAATGTGGGACATGCACATCCGATTGTTAAAAAAGCTATAATTGATACCGTCAATAATGATCTTCTTCATAACTATTATTTCCCTAGTGAAATTCGGTCAAAATTAACAAAAAAATTAATTGATATTACTCCTTCAAATATGGATACAGTTTTTCTTCTTACAACAGGAGCAGAAGCAACTGAATGTGCACTAAAACTTTCGAGAATTTACGGTAAAAAACAAGATCCCAAAAAAATAGGCATATTGTGTTTTGAAGGTGCAATGCATGGAAAAACTCTTGGCGCATTAATGATGGGGGGAAAATCAAAAGAAAAACACTGGATTGGAAATTTAGATTCAAATATTCATCACATATCATTTCCATATAGTAAGACCTGCCCCTGGAGTGAAAATGATTCTCATCAATGTTCTGCAAACTGCTTTAAAAAAAGTCTAGACGAATTAACAAATAATGGCATTGACCTCTCTAGCATTTCTTCAATTATGATAGAGTCATATCAAGGCTGGGGAGCAATGTTTTATCCTGTTGATTATATACAAGCAGTAAAAAAATGGGCAGAAGAAAATAATTCCTTAGTAATTTTTGATGAAATTCAATCAGGATTTGGAAGAACAGGTAAACTTTTTGCTTTTGAACATTATGGTATTGAACCTGATCTAATATGTTGTGGAAAAGGAATTTCTTCTAGCCTACCTATATCTGCAGTAATTGGACGTAAAAATATTATTGATACAGATCCCTCTCTTAATAGTACTCATGGAGGTAATCCTATTTGTTGTGCAGCAACATTAGCAAGCATTGATGTTTTACTTTCTGAAAATCTTGTTACTGAATCAGATAGGAAAGGAAAAATTTTAGAATATGAGCTCAAAAAAATACAAAATGATTTTCCAAAAATCATTTATGATATATGTGGAAAAGGATTGGTTTTTGCAATACATGTTAAAAATCCTTTGACAAATAAATTAGATATTGAAATTGTTGATAGAATTATTGAAAAATGTATGCATAAAGGATTACTCTTAGTACGAACAGGCTCTGGAACAATCAAAATTGGCCCTCCTCTAATGATCCCTGACGATGCTTTAATTGAGGGAATTCAAATTATTCATGAATCTATTTTGGAATGTATTAATAAATAAAAAAATGGCTGAAAAAATTAAACTGGGAATAATAGGATGTTCAAATATTGCTAAAAAATCTGTCTTACCTGCAATACAATCATCAAAAAATGCTGAAATCTCCATCATTGGAAGTCGGTCCATTGATAAATCTAAATTCTATTCTAAATTATTTTCTTGTAAAGAATTTGGAACTTATGAAGATGTACTTGATTCAAAAGAAATTGATGCTGTATACATTTCATTACCTGTTGGATTACAGAAAGAATGGGTTTCAAAAGCTGCTAAATTAGGAAAACATATTATTTGTGAAAAATCTGCTACTGATTCATTTCAATCTGCAGAAGAAATTATTTCAGTCTGTAAAGAAAATGGAGTTAGATTGATGGAGGGATTTATGTTTCGATTTCATCCTCAACAAAAAAAAGTCCAGGATATTATCAACCAACATCAACTAGGTAATCTTTTTTCTTTTCATGGAGAATATGGTTTTCCGATGCCTTTAGATAATGATATTAGATTAAATCATAAACTTGGAGGTGGAGTGCTTAATGATGCAGGATGTTATCCTGTTTGTGCTAGTAGAATATTATTTGGTGATGAACCATTACAAGCATCATGCCATCTTTTTGAAAATGAAAAATATTCCGTAGATCTTAAGTTCAATGGTGTCTTAACTTATTCAAATAATAGAATAGCTTCCATGCATGTAGGTTATGATATGTATTTTCAATCTACGTATAGTTTATGGGGTGAGAAAGGAAAACTTCATCTTTCTAGAGCATATAATGTACCTCCTAAAAATAAAACTTTGATAACGTTAGAAACCAATCAAACTTCACAAATTGAAATTGATGCTAATGATCATTTTAAAATAATGATTGAAACATTTTGCTCTGAATTACAAGGTAATAAAATCTCAGATTATAATTTTGAGGATGATCTATTAAATCAGGCCAGAACTATGGAAGCATTACGTATTTCACATAAGGAGCAACGGGTAGTTTACATTTCTGATATTACCTAATTTTGTAGAGATGATTATATTCTTCATAGATTTTTGATTATTATATGAATAAAATTGGAATAATGCAAGGAAGACTTTCGCCCTCTATCGATGGAAGAATTCAAGCATTTCCTAGTAATAATTGGGAAAATGAATTTGAAAAAGCGGCAAAAATTGGTTTTAACTGTATTGAATGGATATTTGATACTTTTTCACCAAACCCAATTTTAAATAAAACAGAACTTAGAAAAATTGATAAAATATCTACTGAATTTGGTATCTCTATCAATTCTTTATGTGCTGATTTTTTTATGGAAAAAAAACTATTTAATCTACCTGAAGACGAAATTTCTTCTAATTTAGATACTTTAAAAATTTTAATTGAGAATTGTAATGAATTAGAAATTAATATTTTAGAAATTCCTCTAGTTGATTCATCATCAATTAAAAATGAATTATTTGAAAAGGAATTTATAAATAATTTAAAAAAAATTCTTCCAATTGCTGAAAAGAATAATGTTGTCTTGAC
>Ga0114999_10005647_pt1 | contig 14673 bp, 16 predicted proteins | sample ArcticOcean_MG_C_3_FD_89820 | JGI IMG/M metagenome (GOLD analysis project Ga0114999, IMG submission 89820) | Marine microbial communities from western Arctic Ocean - ArcticOcean_MG_CB8_126 | ecosystem: Environmental > Aquatic > Marine > Oceanic | place: Arctic Ocean: Canada Basin | collected...
AAAACAAGAACTAGATCAATTGTATGATAAGTAAAAGCATGAGATACCGTTACAAATCCTGTGACAAATATAGTAACGAATAACGAAGTTCCAGGAACTAATTTGGTTGGCATCCCAATCAAATATATCATTGCTGGAACCATCAAGAACGCTCCTCCCACGCCCATCATAGCAGAAACAAAACCAACTATTATACCCAGAATGATAGGAACTAAGGCGCTTTCATATAGTTTAGAAGTTTTGAATCTCATTCTAAGAGGAAGACCATGTATCCAATAGTGAGTGTGTAACTTTTTTTTAAATATTTCTTTTTTTTTAAATCTAGTTATTTCCAAAATACCATCTCTAAGCATAAAGCTTCCGATGATTGCCAGGACATACATATACGCCAATGCAATTATTAAATCTATTTTTCCAATTCCTTTAAAGTAACTAAATGTTAAGATTCCTAAAAAAGTTCCTAAAAGTCCACCAATAATTATTAACCAACCCATTTTAACATCCATAGTTTTTTTAAACCAATGGGTTAAAGTACCTGAGCTCGATGATGCTAAAATATTATTAGCCTCATTAGCTACAGCATAAATTGGAGGTATTCCCATAAAGATTAAAAAGGGAGTCATTAAAAAGCCACCTCCCACACCAAACAGGCCTGATAAAAAGCCTATTATAAAACTCACGAAAAGTATCAATACTATATTTATTTGAACTTCAGCTATAGGTAAGTAAATTTCCATCTAAAACTTACTAATCCTGGATATTGTTGTTGTCAATATGAATATATTGTCTTGACCAGCGTCATGACTGCATTTATATACTTTAGGGAAATTATTTATGTCAAAAAAATGTGAACTTAGCGGAAAGAGACCTTTAAAGGGTCATAAGGTTAGCCATGCTAATAACAAGACTAAAAGGAAATTTTTGCCTAATCTTAAACACGCAACTTTTAAAAGCGAAATACTAAGAAGAAATATAAGATTCAATGTAACAAATGCTGCGCTAAGATCTGTGGATTATAAGGGTGGAATAGATTTTTATCTTAAGAGTGCAAAATCATATAAATTATCTCCAAAAGCAAAGAAATTTAAAAATCAAATATTTTCAAAAATCTAATCTTTTATGTTTAAAGCAAAAGATCGTTTATTTTTTCTTTTGTCAATATTAATGGCTTCAATAGTAGCTCTGTCAAACTATTTAGTTCAATTTCCTATTAAATATTTTAATTTGGAAGAAATTCTAACTTACGGTGCTTTTAGTTATCCAATTGCTTTTTTAATTACCGATTTAACAAACAGAAGATATGGAAAAAATATTGCAAAGAAAATTGTATATATGGGTTTTATATTGGGTATATTTTTAACACTTTTTTTTTCAACAAATTTTTTAGATTTAATTTCAATAAGAATAGCAGTAGGTTCAGGAACCGCATTCATTATAGCACAACTAATTGACGTTTTTATTTTTGATATTTTAAGAAAAAAAAAATGGTTTATAGCACCATTGGCATCATCTTTAATAGGATCGGCAATTGATACATTTTTATTTTTTTCTATAGCATTCTATGGAACAGGAATTAATTGGATTACGCTATCTGCGGGTGATTTTTTTGTAAAAATATTTATTGCGCTAATTATGCTTATACCATTTAGATTTTTGATAATTTATATTAAAGAAGCCTCTACAGTAAAAGAAAAAATTAATGCATAGTTTTTTTATTATTATCCGAAAATAGATTTGTTAATTGATTTATCATAACGTCACCAAGCTCTTGAACATCAGTGATTTTAATTGCTTTATTGTAATATCTAGTCACATCATGACCAATGCCAATCGCTAAAATTTCTACGTTAGTATTATCTTCAATCCACTTCACTGTTTGTTTAAGGTGTTTTTCTAAATAGTTTCCAGAATTTACAGATAAAGTTGAATCATCAACAGGAGCGCCATCTGAGATTATCATTAATATTTTTCTTTCCTCTTTTCTTTTTGATATCCTTTTGAAGGACCATAGAAGAGCTTCCCCGTCTATATTTTCTTTCAACAAACCTTCTTTTAGCATTAGACCAAGATTTTTTTTAGACTGTCTCCATGGAGTATCAGCAGATTTATAAATTATATGTCTCAAATCATTCAACCTTCCTGGATTTGACGGTTTGCTATTTAAATTCCATTTTTCTCTACTTCTTCCACCTTTCCAATTTTTAGTTGTAAAACCTAAAATTTCTACTTTTACTGAACATCTTTCTAAAGTCCTTGATAAAATATCAGCACAAATTGCCGCCACTGATATTGGCCTTCCTCTCATAGAACCAGAATTATCAATAAGTATCGATACAACTGTATCTTTAAAATCAGTTTCTTTTTCATTTTTATAGGATAGTGAACGCAGAGGATCAATGATTACTCTTGCTAATTTTGAAGCATCTAAAATTCCCTCTTCCAAATCAAATTCCCATGATTTATTTTGTTTTGCTAAAAGCTGCCTTTGGAGTTTGTTTGCTAGCTTAGTTATTACTCCTTGTAAATTTATTAACTGCTGGTCTAGCATTTTTCGCAGTTTAACTAATTCATTTTCATCTTCCAGGTCTTCAGCTTTTTTAATTTCGTCAAATTCGGGTGTAAAAATTTTATACCTCTCTTTCCTCGAAATGCTTTCATTTTTTTTTTGTAAGTTTGCATTTTTTTCAATTTCATCTATTTCTTTCTGCTCAGAATCACTGTTATTTGAAGAATCCAAATCGCTATCCACATAACTTAGACCAGCATCCATTTCTTTATTTTCTTTTTCACCCGTTTCTTGCTCTTTTTCTGTTTCATCATTATTATCCTCAGGCTGTGGTTTTTCCTCAGTGGTTTCTTGTTTTTCATTTTTTTCTTTAGAATCGGAATCTTCAAATTCTAGGCTATCAATTAATTTGGATATAAATTGGTTAAATTTTTCTTGATCATTTTTATATTTGTCTAAATCTTTCAGATTATCTTTTAAATTTTTATCAAATATGTCTTTCCAGTAGCTTAAAATTTTCTTGGTTGTTTGATTTTGTTTTAAATTAAAAAAATAAGATCTTAAATACAACTCAAATGCTTCCGTAACACTTACATCAGATTCAGGCTTTACTTCTTCAATTTTTCTATTTTTATATTTATTGTTATAATGTTGAGTTATATTATTTTTAACTCCTCTTAATCTATCTGAACCAATTTTTTCATATCTTATTTTTTCTGCTATAGCGTAAAGTTCCTTTGCCATTTTGCCCATAGGTTCGTTTTCAATATAAATTTTTTTATTTGTATATTTAATTTTTAATGCTTCAGAGTCAGCAATGGCCCTGATATCTATGTAATCTTGTATATTTTTAATATCTGAGATTTCAGGTAAATTTAAAATATTCTTTTTTGCTTCTTGATTGTTGCTAAATTTAACATCAATGTCGTAATTTTCTGAAATAGCTTTAACAGCAGACGAAATTGCTATTTTAAATCTTTCTTTTAATAACTCTTTGTGATCCATGCTCAAAAGTTAAATTTTAATATTAACAGATGACTCTGGAAGATCATTACCAAAGCATCTTTGATAATATTCTGCAATAATATGTTTTTCTAATTCATCACATTTATTTAAGAATGTTACTCTGAAGGCATAACCCACATCTTTAAAAATATCAGAATTTTCGGCCCAATGAAGAACAGTTCTTGGGCTCATTACAGTAGAAATATCGCCATTTATGAATCCTTTTCTAGTTAAATCTGCAACTTTAATCATATTTGATAAAACTTCTTTGCCTTCTTTATTGTTAAAATTTTTTGATTTTGCCGAGACTATTTCTAGCTCTTTATCAAATTTAAGGTAGTTTAGAGTTGATATAATATTCCACCTATCTAATTGACCTTGATTAATTTGTTGGGTTCCTTGATAAAGTCCAGTCGTGTCTCCAAGTCCAATAGTGTTAGTAGTCGCAAACAATCTAAAAAAATCATGTTGCTTTAAAACTTTATTTTGATCTAACAGCGTAAAGCTTCCTTCTTTTTCCAGCACTCTTTGAATTACAAACATAACATCTGGACGACCCGCATCATATTCATCAAATACAAGCGCGATAGGATTTTGAATAGACCATGGAAGTATACCTTCTTTAAATTCAGTAATTTGTTTATTATCTTTAATTACAATTGCATCTTTTCCTATTAAATCTATACGACTAATATGACTATCTAAATTAACTCTAATGCATGGCCAGTTTAACCTTGCAGCAACTTGTTCTATGTGAGTTGATTTTCCTGTTCCATGATAGCCTTGAATTAGAACACGTTTGTTAAATGCAAATCCTGAAATTATTGCTAATGTAGTATCTCTATCAAATTTATATTTACTATCAATTTCTGGAACATATTCATTTTTTTTTGAAAATGCATCAATTTTCATTTCTGTATCTATCCCAAAAACTTGACTTACAGAAATTTTTATATCTGGCGCTAACTCTCTTAAACTACTCATTTTACTTTTGTACCATTACCATTTTTAGGTGACTATAAGCCAATGTAATTTTCTTTAATTTATCTTCATACATTTTATTTCCAGAATGTTTATCAGGGTGAAATTTTTTTACAAGGATTTTAAATTTTTTTTGCAAATCTTTAATATCTGCATTAAAATCTAGTTCCATAATTTTAAAGGCGTCCTTATCTTCCTTGCGTAAATTGTTTCTATTTACATGAGAGGCTCCATTTTCATTGAAAATTTTAAATTTATCATTTAACGCATTATTCCATAGAATATTAAAAAAATTATCAGGTGATCCAAATTTTTGGGTGGGTCTATGCCAGGTTACGTCAGATTTTAAAAAATTTAAGATTTGGTCTTCTGACATGCCATCAAAATAATCCCAGCTTTTATTAAAAAGCTTAATATGATCTTCACATAAAAGTTTAAATTTCTTACTATTATCTTTTTCAGCGGGAGCTTTAAACTTTCCGAATTCCTTGCAATTTCGCCATTCACAAATATTTTTCATTGTTTAAAACTATTATATGTTTTAATATTTTTGTAGTTAAATTATAATGAATTATCCAGATAAAATAAAAAGCATTGTTAATGACGCAGTCAAACCCGAAAACATAAATATAATTGATAACTCAGCTTTACATTCCAAACATAAGTTCTTTTCACCTGATAAATTCCATCTTAAACTTGTAATTAAGTCAGAAAAGCTAAAAAGAATGAAACAAATTGATGCCCACAAGTTAATTTTTTCTATACTAAAAAATGAAATGAAATATAAAATTCACGCTCTAGAAATAGAGCTGCAATAAAAGTAATTATATTTGTTTAGATAAAAATTTTCTAACTTTATCGGCATGCAAACTGTAATTAAAAGATTTACTTACCTCGCCAATTTTTTTTATAAGGATTAAATTAATTTTATCATCAAAATTTTTTTTATCTTTTTTCATAAAAAAAACTATTTTATTGATGTCACTTTTTTTAAAATATTTTCCTAAATTTATTGGCAAATTTAAATTAACATAATGATTCCTTATTTGAATCATTTCCGAATAAGACAAACTTTCTCTCTCGTGTCCCAGTTTGATAGCCATCATCATACCAAGTATAACAGCTTCTCCATGATTTAATTTTTTTGAGAAACTTTTTGCTGCCTCAAAACCATGGGCAAAGGTATGTCCAAAATTTAAAACTTTTCTTAAATTTTTCTCATTTTCATCTTTCTCGATAACTTTAGTTTTAATTTTACAGCTTTTAAGAATAGCTTTTTTTATCATATTTTTATTTTTGTTAATAATAATTTTCTTCCCATTTTTTGAAAGCCAATTAAAGAATTGTTTATCTAAAATTAAAGAATGCTTAAGTATTTCTCCATAACCACAAACCATTTCTCTATAAGGAAGTGAATCGAGAGTAGATACATCCGTTATAACAAAATCTGGTAGGTAAAAAGTCCCTATTAAATTTTTACCATGCAATGTGTTGACTGCAGTTTTCCCACCTATAGAAGAATCAACTTGAGATAATAAAGTTGTTGGAATATTTATAAATTTTATTCCACGCTTAGTAATGCTGGCTATAAAAGCAGCTAGGTCACCTACAATGCCGCCGCCAAATGCTATAATACAGTCGGATCTATTAAAATTTTTTTTGAGAAGTGCTTCTATGATTTTATTAGCAACTTTAAAACTTTTAATTTTTTCATTAACTTTTAAATCATAAACTGTTAAATCATATTTTTGTAAACTTTTATTTAATTTCTTTTTAATGTGAAGTGGAATATTTTTATCAGAAATAATGCATATTTTATTTACTCCAGTTAATTTTTTTTCTATTAAATATTTTATTTTTCCTATATTTTTATTACCAATATAAATTGGGTATATTTTGCTTTTAGACCTAACAAGAATTCTATTTGTTTTCATATAAATCTATTATTCTTTTAAGTAAATTTTTTTTAGTAAAGTCTGAGCATTTAATTTTATAATTTGCTTTTTTATAAATATTTTTTCTTACAGCGTGCAATTTTTTTATTGCGGCTACACTATCTTCTTTAAATAACAAAGGCCTTTTTTTATTCCAACTTACTCGCTTAATAAGTATTTTTAAATCCACATCGAGCCAAATAGATATACTGTTTTTTAAAATACTTTCTCTTATAGATTTATTCACAAAAGAACCGCCTCCTACTGAAATAACACAATTTTTAATTTTTAGGCATTTTAAAACTTCCTTTTCCTCTTCGGATCTAAAAAAAGCTTCCCCTCTTTTTTCAAAAATCTGGTTTATTGTCATAGAATTTTTTTTTTCGATGTTGAAATCTGTATCAATAAAGTGCAAATGCTGTTTTTTAGCAGTCATTCTGCCTAAAGTGGTTTTTCCAGAACCCATCATTCCTATTAAAACAAGGTTTTTTTTCACAAATAGAGCCAGATTTTTAAATTTGATTTTTCACAATTTTGTCTTATTTTTCGAGTTTAAATAGAATTTATTAATTATGCAACTTAGATTAAACCCCAGGCAAAAAGAAAGTTTTTTTCAAAAAAGACTAGTAATTAAAATAGTTTTTTTTGCTACCATATTTAGTATAGCTATTTTTTTGATTGATAAAATAGAGAAACCGGCACCAAGTAAACTTATTAAGCATAAAATTAGCAATGATAAGCTCATTACGATCAAATAAATTAATATACATTATAATTTTTTTTACATTTTTTTTAATAAAATCTGTAAATGGAATTGCTGCAGAAGATATATGGAAAAAAAAAGAAAATGAATCTAGCAACTCCAATCAGATAACCAACAGAAATAAGATTACAATCGAAAGTCCCATCTCATCCAAAGGAATAGAAAAAATATCTATAACAATAAATGAGCAGAAGATTGATAAATTTGAGCAGGGAGTGGTTGGAATATTTGATCCACAAATAAATAATTTCAATTTGAATATGTGGACCGAGTCCGATGGAGAAGATGTAAAAAGAGTTTTAGAAAGAATTAATAAAATGAAGCTTTCTAAATTTTCTGAAGACTTGCTCTTTCAGGTTTTGTTCACCAACTCCTATCCACCCAAAAAGAATTTAAGTTCTAAAGAATTTTTAAAAATAAAAGTTGATTGGTTAATAAAAAAAAAAAGATTAGAAGATTTAGAAACTTTACTTAATCTAAATCCCTCAGTAGGTGAAAATGAAAAAACAATAAAGCTTCTAGTAAATGAGTATCTTTCATCGTCTGACATTAAATCAGCTTGTGAAAAAACAAATTTAATGAGCAAAGATATACAAAGTAATTATTTAGATAAATTTCTAATTTATTGTTTGATAAATCAAGATAGAAAAGAGGAAGCCCAGTTAATTTTTGAACTACTAAAAGAAAAAGGAAATAAAGATAAATTCTTTGAAGACAAAGCTAATTTTTTATTAGGAACGCAAGATACAACTGTTGCAAAAATACGAGATGATAATTTACTTAATTTTTTTCTATCTCACATTACAAGCAAGAATTTTTTATACAATCCTGATGAAAAAACAGATAAATATATTTGGCGCTATTTATCATCTGCAAATTTAATAAAATTAAAAGATTTTAAAAATGAAGAAATAATATTAACATATGAGAAGGCCGCCGCAGAAGAATCATTAAAAAGTAATGAAATATTTGAAATATATAAACAGATGCTTTTTAGCGTTAATCAATTAATTAATTCTAAAGAGGTGTACAAAAACTTGCCCAACTTTAAAGCTAGAGCTCTAATTTACCAAAGTCTTTTATTAGCCGATGATGCAGAAAAAAAGATATATCTAGCATTTTTACTCAAAGATCTTTTTGAAAGAGATAATTTAGCATCGGTATACCAAAAAAAATTATTTAAAATTTTAAATAATATTGATGAGACAAAAATACCAGAGGCATATAAGGATATCATCGCAAATGTATTATCAAAAAATTCGCTAACAGCTAAAAATGTTAAGTTTGACAATGATATTTTACATAGATCAAAAGTAATAAAACATTTTTTAGAAAATAAAAACAAAATATCAAAGACTGAAAAAGATTTTAAATCTGTTTATAAAAAAATTAAAAGAAATAAGAAGTATTTTGTTTCAATAAAAGATATTGTTGTTTTAGAGTCCCTACAATCTGATGGCATGAAGATACCTAACGACCTGGATATCAAAAACCTTCCAATCGAGCTTACTGTCCCGACGAGTCTTAAAGAAATGGGCAAACAAAAACAAGTAGGTCTAGTGGTTCTTAAAATGGTAGAAATAATTGGTGAAGATAAAATTCAAGATTTAGATCCTGAAACAATATATTTTCTAAATAACATATTAAATCAACTAAATTTGAAAAAAATAAGAAATCATATTTTAAGCGAGGTTCTTCCAGTTAGAATTTAACTCATTTTTTTTATAAATTTCAAATACTTGACTAAAATAAGCTAATAATTTATTCATAATTTAATGACTTTAAAAAAAATTTTAACGGAACCCAATCCAGTTTTGAGACAAAAATCGATTGCCGTCGAACAGGTCGATGGAGAGCTTCAAAAACTTATGGATGATATGTTGGAAACAATGTACGCTGCTCCAGGAATTGGTCTGGCTGCAATCCAAGTAGGGGTACCAAAAAGAGTTATTGTGCTTGATATAACTTCAAAAGAAGAGCCAAAAAATCCTATGTATTTTATAAACCCAGAAATAGTTGAAAAATCAAAAGCTAATTCTACTTATGAAGAGGGATGCTTATCAGTTCCAGGCCAGTTTGCTGAAATTGATAGGCCAAACAAATGTAACGTAAAGTATTTAGATTATTATGGTCAGCCAAAACAACTTAATACAGAAGGTATGCTTGCAACATGTATTCAGCATGAGATAGACCACTTAGAAGGAATATTATTTATTGATTATTTATCTAAACTAAAAAAAACAATGATTGTTAAAAAGCTTACTAAACAAAAAAAAGAATTTGAAAGAATTGTAGTTTAATTTCAACAATATATTAATGTCATTAAAAATAGTTTTTATGGGAACCCCGGAGTTTTCAGTTCCTGCGCTAGATGCTTTAATAAAAAATAAATTTAATGTTATAAAAGTCTACACACAGCCAGGGAAAAAATCTAAAAGGGGGCTAAAGTTTAATACATCCCCAGTAGAACAATTTTGTAAAAAAAATAAATTAAATTTTAGCACTCCAAATTATTTGAATAATGAGGAAACTTTTAAAACATTTGTAAAAATAATGCCTGATATAGTTGTTGTAGTTGCTTATGGACAAATAATACCTAAATCTTTTTTCACTACAGCTAAATATGGATTTATTAATGTTCATGCATCACTACTTCCTAAATGGAGAGGTGCTGCCCCAATTCAAAGAGCCATAATGAATGAAGATAAAAAAATAGGAATAAGCCTTATGAAAATAGCGGAAAAATTAGATAGTGGCCCTGTATTAGCTACACAAGAATACAGTCTGGATCAAAATTCAACTCATGGAGAAACTGAACAAAAACTTTCTGAGGTAGGAGCGAGTTTATTAATTAAATATATAAAAGATAAAAATTTTAAAAACCCAAAATTTATAAACCAGGCTCACTCTGAAGCAACATATGCAAAAAAAATAAATAAAAATGAAACAAAAATTAATTGGAATTTAGATGCTAATAGAGTTCTTGCACATATACATGGGTTAAGTCCAAGCCCAGGCGCCTGGTTTGAGTATCAAAAAGAAAGATTTAAAGTTATAAAAGGAAAAGTTTCATCAATGAATGGGAAGCCTGGCCATGTTATGGATGAGTATTTAACAATTGGATGTAAATCAAATTCTATTAGAATTTTAGAATTACAAAGACAAGGGAAAAATAAGCAAACTACAAAAGAGTTTTTATTGGGTAAAAAAATTAATAGTAGCTCCATTCTAATTTGATGCAAAGGTATAAAATAAAAATAGAATATGACGGCACTTTATTTGTAGGCTGGCAATTCCAAAAAAATGGATTATCTATTCAAGAGGTATTGCAAAAAGCAATATTCAGTTTTTCTAAAGAAAAAGTAGTCGTTTCAGGAGCTGGAAGAACAGACTCGGGTGTGCATGCGCTTGCACAAGCTGCCCATTTTGATTTAAAAAAAAAAATAGAATATAAAAAATTATTACCAGGTTTAAATCAAAATATTGGTAATAAGCCGATAACAATTTTGGAAATAGAGAAAGTTAGTAAAAAATTTCATGCAAGATTTAGTGCCAAAAAAAGAACTTACCAATATATTATAGTGAATAGAGAATCACCATTAGCATTACAAAAAAATAAAGCGTGGCATATTAGAAAAAAATTAGATATTGAAAAAATGAGAAAAGCAGCTGCATTATTATTAGGTACTCATGATTTTTCAACCTTCCGATCGTCTTCATGTGGAGCTAAATCTCCAATTAAAACTATGGAGAAAATATCTATTAAAAAAAATAAAGATAAAATTGTCTTAAAGTTTACTTCTAAATCTTTTTTGCAACAACAGGTGAGGTCTATGGTTGGCTGCATTAAATATCTGGGAGAAGGAAAATGGAGTTTTGATAATTTTAAAAAAGCCTTTAAATCAAAAAGACGTTTCCAATGTGCACCACCAGCACCAGCTTGTGGCCTTTTTTTAAGAAAAGTTTGGTATTAATTTTCCATTAAAGAATTTAAGTGAAAATCAACACTTTCCCGAAGTGCATTTAGATCATAACCACCCTCTAAAATTGAAACAATTTTTTCACTACAAATCTCTTTAGCGAGAGACATTATTCTTGTTGTTAAAGTATAGTAGTCTTTAGATTCAAGGTTTAGTTGTGCAAGAGGATCATCTTTATGTGCGTCAAAGCCCGCTGATAGCAAAATGAATTCAGGCTTGAATTCCTTAATTTTTTTAAAAATACTATCATAAGCATTTAGAAACTCATGAGTTTGCGTTCCTGCAGCTAAGGGAATATTTAGCACATTGCCATTGCAACCTTTTTCATTTGCTGCGCCAGATCCTGGGTAATAAGGATATTGATGAGAAGATATGTATAGAACTTTTTCGTTATTATAAAAAATGTCCTGTGTTCCGTTGCCATGATGTACATCAAAATCAATAATTGCTAGTTTAGATAAATTGTACTTCTCTAACAAGTAATAAGCGCCAACAGCTACATTATTATAGACACAAAATCCCATCGCCTTTTTTTTTTCAGCATGATGCCCGGGCGGTCTTACAGCACAAAAAGCATTTCTAAAATCTTTTTTCATTACACCATCAATGGCTGTAATAATTGAACCAACAGCATCTTTTGTTGCTTCTTTACTTCCAGGAGATAGGATTGTGTCCCCATCTAAAAAATTTACACCGTTTATTGGAAAGGAATCATTTACATTTTTTAAGTAATCTTTGTCGTGAGTAAGTTGTAAATATTTAAGGTCAAATTTTTTTGGTTTTTTCCAAACCAAATTTTTAGATTTCAGTTTTTTTAAATGTTCAATGATAACAGTAACACGATCAGCTTTTTCTGGATGACCCTGTCCAGTATTATGTTTTAAATAAGTATTAGTTGTAATTATTCCTGTTTTCATTTTAATTCATATACATCCCAACTAGTTTTTTCTGCAACTCTATCATATAAAGACTTGGCTCTAGCATTGTCATCATGTGTTATCCACCTTATTAAATTCCATCCTTTAGATTTTGATATTTTTTTTAATTCATTAAGAATTTTTTCACCAATTTTTTGTCCTCTGTGGTCCGGATCAACGAAAAGGTCATCCAGAAAACCTATGTCTTGTCCTCTTAATGGTCTTGGCATTCTTCTGTAATGAGCAAGTCCAACTATATTTCCACCGACTTCATAGACAAGACCCTCAACTTCATGGCTTTCATCATGCAACCAATTCCATACCGTTTGAAGAATTTTGTCATTCATTTCTACTTTATAAAAATTTGCATAATCCCTATAAAGTTTTTTCCATTGATCTTTATCTTTTAATTGAATTTCCCTTATCATTTAGTAATTATCCTTTTATTAAATCTATCTTTTTTTTACCCAATCTTTCATTTCCATTTTGAGTAACTAAATAAGTTTCCCTGGATTCAAAGCTAATTGGTTAGAAGACTCACAACCACGATCTCTAAAATTTTTGGCACTTTTTGAAAAGTTTATTGAGATACTTATCGCCCTTGTCTTATTTTTAAAGTTTCGCCTGTGTCTTTGATTTCAACAATTTTTCTAAGCGTTTCCGTTGGTAAATTAATCTTTTTAAATATATTTAAACTCCAGTAAATGTGTCCAAAAATCAATTTAAAGAACCCATTTTTAGCCGCTTCTTGTCGTTTGTGAAAATTTATTGTTAGTGATCCTTTTATGAATCTTGACAAACCTTTTGATTCCTTAAATGCAACTAAAACTAAAATAAACGGAGAAGTAAATTTATTCCAAGGAAACAATAGTTTTAATCCATACTGAAAGTAAAAATAGTTATTAAATTTTGTTCGTATATTTTTTCCAGTATTGCTTTCCAATCTATCAAATTCTTTTTTTAAAGGTGAGCTTAGTTTTGTTTTAAATATTTGGTTTATAGAAACTATTAACAAGCTTAGAAGAATACTTAATTTTGAAAGTGAAATTTTAAGATTAGTTTTTGCATGTTCTCTAAAAACTGTCCACAATATTCTAGGTCGCCAACTTAGTACTTTCAACAAAGGCTGCTGAGTGTAATTTACAAAGTGATCATTGTCATAAGCGTCTGTATCACTAATTTTAAGTAAATAGGATTCTTCGGAGTCTATATTTGTGCCGACAAAACCATGTTCTCTGGCATATTCATATAAAGGTGTGCCTGGTAATGCTTGAGCATAATTAATACTTAATTGGTAGTCGACTTTATTTCTATAAATATCAGGATAATATGGCATTGTTTTTATTAAAAAATCAATTGTTTCATCAATAGTCTTATCAGTCTCTCCGGGCATACCAACAACCAGCTGAGGACCAGTTGCTAGACCAGCATCATACGTGGCTTTTAATGATAAAATATTTTGTTCAAGAGAAACTTTCTTTTCCATAACTTTAAGCATAGTGGGACTTCCAGTTTCATGGCCAAAAGTAACAGCAACACAGCCATTGTCTTTCCAAAGTTTTAAAACGTCATAATTCACTGTATGCGCGCGAACCCCACCGGCTGTCCATACAAATCCTAATGATTTCATCGCTTTAACTAATTTTATTGTATCTTCTTTATATGAACCAAAATTTTCATCACCGATCCGAATATATTTAACATTGTACTTATCTCTTAACATTTTCATATGATTGATTATGCTGTCTACAGGACTGACTCTATAGCCTTTTTCAAAACGATGACAAAAAGTACACCTAGCGACACAACCTTTTGCAACAATAACAACAGTTGCTTTGTATTTATCATTTTCGTTATAGTTTTTGTCTGTATCCCACGGATATCCAAAACTTTCAGGAATATAATAATTGATTGAATTATCATCTTCCAAAATTGAGAAGTCGGGTCTTTCTATCATAGAAGCAGGCAAAGCATGATCATAACCAGTAAATTTAAATTTATTTTTTGAGTCAACGTAGGTTATGCCAGGAATTTTTTTTAAATCATCATCGCTTGTTTTTTTTTCTTTAATAGCTTTAACCAAATTCTGTACAATAATTTCTCCGTCACCAATGACACAGTAATCTACATTACTTTTCCTGTGTAAAATTTCCGAACTTGCTGCAAGACTCCCTCCAACAAATACAATAGTTTTTGGACTAACTTTTTTAATTAACTGTGTCAGATATTTGGTATATGCGTAAGCTGTTGATACTACGGCGCTAATACCCACCATATCAAACTGCTGACTAGCAAAATATTCAGAATTTTGACTATGGTTATATCTATGGTAGTCAATGTGATAAAAACTTGCTTTTTCATCAAGGTTTCGTAGGGCTTGAATTACAGCCATAGATCCAAATGGAGGAAACGGCGTAGGATTGGGTCTTATTGGTGTTGTGCAAATGCAAATTTTCATTTTATTAATATTTTCAAAACAAGACTATATCTTAATTTTATTTAAATCAAAGGCAAGTTTAGATAATTATTGTAATTATATACATAAAAACTGTTCAAATATTGAACATTTGTTAATAATTTTAAAAAA
>Ga0114999_10005648_pt1 | contig 14673 bp, 14 predicted proteins | sample ArcticOcean_MG_C_3_FD_89820 | JGI IMG/M metagenome (GOLD analysis project Ga0114999, IMG submission 89820) | Marine microbial communities from western Arctic Ocean - ArcticOcean_MG_CB8_126 | ecosystem: Environmental > Aquatic > Marine > Oceanic | place: Arctic Ocean: Canada Basin | collected...
TCGTCTTCCTCGATTTGGGTCAGCAGTTCGCCGATCGGCTGCTTGCGGCCGCGCGCCTTGAACAACCTGTCCATGTCGTCCTGCACGAGCTGGCGGAAAGCGACGGGGCTCATCGCGCCCGCGCCCATACCGGCGCTGTAGATATGCCCGGCGACGTCGTCGTCCTGCAGCGTGTCGAGTCGTTGTAGCTCGTCGAGTCCGAAGGCGAAGACGTTCTCGTAGAGCGTCTCGGTCGTGCCGCGCAGCAGGTTCTCGAGTTTGCCGGTGGGGAACGCGCCCCCGTCGTCGCCGCTGATCTCGAGTTCCCCGCGCGAGGTGCCGTCGTCGCTTCGGGTGACCCGGAACTCGCGCCCCTCGGTGGTGATGTCCAGGTAGCCACCGTGAGTCCCGCCGCGCAGGGGTACGTAACGATGGGGATCGCTGCGGCGCTTGAAGCCGAACAACACGGCACGAACGAATGCCATGAGCGTCGACTTGCCGCCCTCGTTGGGGGCCAGAAAGACGTTGAGACCAGGAGAAAGCTCGTCGAGTTTCAGGTCTTGCCAGATACCAAACCCGTCGACATAGATCCGCCGGAAGATCATGTATCGATCTCCGCCGGTGCGAGGCATTCCACGGCGCGAGCCTCTGCCCGGTTCAGCAGTTCGTCGAAGCGCAGGACGTCCCACACGCTTTCGTCGCCGAGCGCGCGCACCAGGCGAGGTTCATCGAGCAGGCTCGCGAGTGTCCCGCGAACCGCCGCCCCTGCAGGTGGGTCCTCGATCGGCGGCCGGGCGTCACCAACTTCGGCGCGCGGCGATCGCGGTCGCCACGCAGCCAGCCCATCGGCCAGCCCCAGCATGTCGCCCAGATAGTCGGGCTGCTGTCGCAAACGGTCGACATCGTGCGTCGGATGTGTGGCCACGTCGATGCGCTCCAGCCAGACGGGATTGCCCATCTCCCGCACCCCATGCTCGCTTCGTAGAGCGCCACGAAGGTCGGCCTCCGCGCCGGGAGCGTTGAGTAGCGGATGCAGCGGGCCGCTACCGAACAGGGTCCAGCGAACGATATTGAGGCGATTGGGCGCCGCCAGGCGGATATTGCCCACGATCTGGTCGAAGTCCGCGGTCAGGTCGTCGATAGTCGCCATGTCGTCAATCGCGGTGCGGTGACGATGCCAGCGCACGACATCGGTCCACAACGGCTCCACTTCAACGGCACCGCTGTCGCTCACCTGCACCAATGTGGCACCACGCGCTCCCGGTTCCCGGGTGTGAAGCGCCTGCGGATTGCCGGGGTAGTGCACGACCGGATCCTTCGAGTGCAGGGTCTCGCGGGTGTGGACGTGACCCAAAGCCCAGTAGTCAAAGCCGGCGTCCGTCAGATGGCGGAGCTTGCATGGCGAGTAGCGGCCGTGCGGCTCGCGGTCGCCGACATTGGCATGGAGAACCGCGATATTGAAAGGGCCGTCGGGGCGTCGCGGAAACTCGTTGGCAAGGTTGCGGCGAACGGCCTTTTTTTCGTAGGAGACCCCAAAGACGCGAGCGATCTCCGCTCCGTCGCGGAGGATCGGGAACGACTCCACCCTCGGCCCGAAGATCTGAACCGCGTCGGGGAGCGTTACGCCGCCCGATAGCCCGCCCAGTGGATCGTGATTCCCGCATGCCACGAAGCACGCGATGTCGGCGTCATCCAGTCGGGCGAGTTCGCTACGCAGGCGAACATGAGCCCGCAGGTTTCGGTCTTCGGCGTCAAAGAGATCACCGGCAATGATGACCGCGTCGACCTCGCGGTGCACTGCTTCGCTTACGATCTTGGCGAAGGCATCTGCGGGCGCGTCGCGCAGTCGGTCGCGCAGGCCGCGCGGCATTCTCGCGGAACCGCGCACGGGCGCACCAAGATGAACATCCGCGCAATGGATGAACGACAGCGAGGCCATGGTTCCCAACCCTGTAGCCGTCCGAAGCAATCGCCCCCCGGCGCCCGCACGACGGCTGTATCATTAGTGCCGAGGCCCCCACCGGGGGCGTATCGCCAGCCCAATCATAGTCCGCGCAGGCCCGTGGAGGAACTGTTGCCGCAGCAGTCGCATTGCCCACTGGATTGCCCCGATCTCTGCAGCCTCGATGTCGAAGTCGAGGCCGGCCGCGTTGTCACCGTCGATGGCAACAACGTCAATTCCCTCACCGACGGCTACATCTGTTCGAAGGTCCGCAGATTGCCACGCCTACTCTACGGCGATGAGCGTCTGCATCATCCGATGGTCCGCGCCGGCGCGAAGGGTAGCGGGAGCTTCGAGCGTACGAGTTGGGACGACGCACTCGACTTGATCGCGGACCAGTTGCGCGGTGCTCGCGACCACTACGGTGGCGAGTCGATTCTGCCGATGTCCTATGGCGGGTCCAACGGACTGCTCACACAGGACACCACCGACGCCCGACTGTGGCGGCGACTCGGTGCCTCGAACCTGGCGCGCAACGTGTGCGCCGTACCCACCACCCGAGCGGCCACCGAGATGTACGGCAAGATGCCGGGCGTGGCGTTCCACGACTACGCTGGCGCCGAGCTGATCGTCGTCTGGGGCTGCAACCCGGGAGCGACCGGGATCCACGTATTGCCGCACATTCGCGCCGCGCAGCAAAAGGGTGCCAAGCTCGTGGTGGTCGACCCTCGGCGCAACAAGCTGGCCCGATCTGCGGATCTGCACCTGGCGGTCAAGCCCGGCACGGATGTCGCCTTGGCTCTGGCTTTCGGGGAATGGCTATTCGACAACGGTCACGCGGATCTCGACTTCCTCGCGAATCACGCGCTGCAGGTTGATGAATATCGCGCGCGCGCGTCGAAATGGAGCCTGGAGTCGGCATCCGCGATAGCCGGCGTGGACCCAGCCGACCTGGCCACCCTGGCGAACTGGTACGCGGACGCGTCGCCAGCGGTTGTTCGATGCGGCTGGGGACTCGAGCGCAATCGCAACGGCTGCGGTGCTGCGGCCGCGGTACTCGCGCTGCCGGCCATCGCCGGCAAGTTCGGCGTTCGCGGCGGTGGCTACACGATGAGCAATTCCGCCGCCTCCGCGCTGGACGCCACCGCTGCAGCCAACGAGCCGCCGAGTGCCGCGCGGACCATCAACATGAACCGAATGGGGCGCGAGCTTCTGGAACAAGCCGACCCGCCGGTGAAGGTTCTCTTCGTCTACAACTGCAACGCCGTCGCCACGCTTCCCGACCAGGAACGCGTCCTCGCCGGCCTGGCCCGCGACGATCTTTTCACGGTGGTCTTCGAGCAGGTGCATAACGACACCGTGGACTGGGCGGATGTCGTCTTGCCCGCCACAGCCATGCTCGAGCACGCGGAGCTCTCGAGCGGGTATGGCGCCATGGTCGTGCAGCATCACGGACCGGTCGCCACCGCCGTCGGCGAAGCACGCCCGAACTATGACGTGTTCGCCGACCTGTGCGACCGGCTCGATCTCACGCGCGACGGGGATCCAGTCGGCGCGGATGCTCTCGCGGCAGCGATTCTCGGGTCGAACGGGCTGTCGGAGCAGATCGCAGAAAATGGAATCGCCATCCCGGCGGGCGGCGAACGCCCGGTCCAGATGGTGGACATCCTGCCGCAGACGGCCGACGGCAAGATTCACCTTGTCCCAGCCGCTCTCGACACCGAAACGGGGGGCGAGTTCTATGCGCTGCGCCCGGATCCGGCGACCGACGAGTACCCCCTGACATTGATCTCACCGGCGACCAACAAGATGGTCTCCTCGACGTTTGGCCAGACGGTAAGACGGCAGTGGCCGGTGCAGATGAACCCGGCTGACGCTGAACCGCGTGGGGTCACCGACGGTGCCAGCATCCGGATGCACAACGAACTGGGCGAGGTCCATGCGTTGGTACAGGTGACCGACCGGGTACGCCCGGGCGTGGTCTTCCTGCCCAAGGGGTTATGGAGTCACCACACGTTGAACGGTCGGACGACCAATGCCCTGTGCTCGGATGCTCCGACTGACTGCGGCGAAGGGGCGACGTTCAACGACGCCCGTGTTCAAGTGGAAGTGCTCGCGTCCTGAGATCGGTGAGGGAGGGGCGGGCCGGCACCGAGCGGGCTGCGGCTGGCGGGCGTTTCGTGCTCTAGGGGACGCGGTTGAGATCGTTGCGACGGAGGAAGGGCCACGCCAACAGGTAGCCGACGTTGGCGGCGACGGGCGCTAGTCTGCGGTTTCGGAGCTCCGCGCACGAGAGCGGCCGCCCCGGATCCTGCCAGGGCTCGCTGGCAGCTCTCGGCGTCGGGGCCGCTGGGATCGGAGTCGGTTCAAGATCGATAGGGTCGTCCCATTCCGCCATGGGCCCGGCCAGCCACTCCATGGCCGCGGGGCCACGGTAGGCGAACCAGCAATGCAGGCCGCTGATCGCCAGGAAGAAGAGTCCCATAGTCCGATTTCCGTTCAGCCAGTTGGAGACACTGAGCAGACCAAAGCAGACGGCCTGCACCGCAACGAACTTACGGTGATTCGTCTGGCCCCATTCACCAAACCGGCGAAACCAGTTCATTAGGTTCAGCCAACCCGGCTGCGCACCAGCCCAGATCACCGCGCACACTCAGCCACAATAGAAGCGGCAGCGCCGCCGCGCCGATCGTGATCAACAGAACCCAGCCACCAGAACTCATCAGTTACCTCCTTACGGAGAATAACCGCCCACGACTCAGATTTGCGGGAGCCGAAGCGTGATCAACGAAGTTCTTGGCCGCATGGGCCCTAGACCTGCAGCGTCTCTAGGTGGCGCCCCTCCCGCCTCGCAGCTCTAGTTGACCGCTAGCTCGTCGAAGATCCCAGTGAGATCCACGTTCGAGTTGCCATTGGAATCCTCAATAACCTTCCGCGCCGGCGTCTGCTCCGCATACGTCGTCACCCGCTCCCGGATGCGCTCAGCGAAGTTGTTGACGCTCGTGTTCTCCATGAACACGCCGGTCGGGATCTCGTTGCCCCAACGATGCGTCTCTTCCATGAAGCGTCGCGCGTGCGACAGCACGTCTTCTTCGCTGGTCGAAGCGTCGATGTGCGGGTTGTAGCTCTCGTCGAGCGCCTGCACGCGAGGCCGCGGGGCCTCCATGTCCTTGCCGGCGTACCACTCCTTCGTATGAAGGTCGTTGTACGTCGGACAAGGTTGCAGAACGTCGAGGAAGGCCAGACCTGGGTGGGCCATTGCCGCCATCGTCAGTTCGACAAGCTGTTTGACGTTGTACGAGTAGCCGCGACCGATCCATGTGAAGCCCGAGGCGTACGCCATCATCATCGGGTTCAGCTTCATCTGGATGTTGGGCCCCGGCAAACTCTTGGTCTGCAGGCCCATTGCCAGGGTCGGCGCAGCCTGGCCCTTGGTGAGGCCGTAGACCTCGTTGTCGAACATCAGGTAGGTGATGTCGACGTTGCGCCGTCCGACGTTAACGAAGTGACCGGCGCCGATGCCAAGCCCATCGCCGTCACCCGCTGTCACGGTCACCGTCAGATCGGGGTTGGCGAGCTTGATGCCCGTTGCGAACGGAATGGGTCGGCCGTGCAGCGTGTGCACTCCGTAGTTGCCCATGTAATAGGGCGCCTTGCCGGAGCAACCGATACCGCCCACCGTCACCACACTCGACGGGTCGAGGCCGAGCTTGGAGCAGGCCTGATGCATGGCGTTGATGATGCCGAAATCGCCACAACCCGGGCACCAGTCGTTGGCGTTGGGCTGCTGGAAGTCCTTGGCGGTGTATTTCTTTTCTTCTGTAGTCGTTGTCATCGGATCAGCGCCTACTGGTAGTGGTTGCGAAGAACGATGCGCGAGTCGGCATCACCCTGAAGGATTTCGTGCATGGTGCGGATCAGCTCCTCGGCGGAGATCGGTCTGCCGTTGTATTTGAGCACCAGATGATCGGGCGTGATCCCGGTATTGGCGCGCAACAGTTCGGCGTACTGGCCCGAGAAGTTGGCCTCGATGATCACCAGCGGACTGGCAGTCGCGAGTAACTCGGTGATCTCCTCGGCGGGGAAGGGCTTCATCAGTCGCGCGTGCAGGTAGCGTGCAGAGATGCCCTCGGCCTCGAGCAAGTCGAGAGTCTCGAGAATCGCACCCTTGTTCGACCCCCAGCTGACGATGGTCAGCTCGGCATCGCGGTCGCCGTAGATCTTGACCTTATCCTCGAGAGGGATCTCGCGCAGGGCGAGCTCCATCTTCCGCTGCCGCTTCTCGATCTGTTCCTCACGGATCACCGGATCCTCGGTGACACGACCCTCGGGAGTGTGCTCGCCGCCGGTGCACCAGTGGGCGTTGCCCTGCTGGCCCAGCAGCGTGCGTGGTGAGACTCCCGACTCGGTTACCGCGTAGCGGTGGAACGCGCCGTCGTCATGGTCGTCGCCGCGGGGTTCGGCGATCTGCCCCCGGTCGATCTTGATGCGGTCGGTATCCAGGTAGGGGACCGTCCGTGACGAACTCGACAGTGCCTTATCGAGAATGTGGACAACCACACTCTGGTAGCGGTCGGCATAGTTGAAGCACTGCGCGGCATCGTAGAACGCCTCGATCACATCGCCCGAGGCGACCACGATGATCGGGAAGTCACCGTGGGCTCCTGTTGTGGCGAGGCGAAGATCGCCCTGCTCGGTACGCGTTGGCATCCCGGTCGACGGACCGCCGCGCTGCCAGTTCGTAACGACCAGGGGCACCTCGTTGATGCCGGCCCAGCCGATGCCCTCGCACATGAGCGCGAAGCCTGGCCCCGAGGTCGCGGTCGACGCTCGGGCGCCTGTGAGTGCAGCCCCGGCGGCCATGGTCACCGCCGAGATCTCATCTTCGGTCTGCACGACCACCACGTTGGTCTGCCCGCCGTCCTTGGTGGCGAACTCCTCGTGCGCCTCAAGGAAGACGCTCTCGTCGGTTGCCGGCGAGATCGGGTAGTAGCTCTGGAACGCGAGACCACCGGCCAGCTTGCCGAGCGCAACGGCCTGATTGCCGTTCACAATCATGCGCTTCTCGGTGCTGTCGCAGCCGCGCAGCGTGACACCGAAGTCGGAGCGGTCGTAGTTCGCGTCGACGAACTCATACGCCTGATCGACGGCCTTCAGGTTCAGATCGATGATCTTCTGACGGCCGGGCCACGTCTTGGCGATGGCCTTGTGGACGTAGTCGCGGGGAAAGTCGAGCAGTGCCGTGGATACGGCAACGGCCAGCGTGTTGCGGGCTCTGCCGGCAATCGCCTGCGCCACGTCCATGGCTTCGGCGAGCTGGTCGACGACTTCATCGAAGTCGATCGAGAACAGCTGCACGCCGCGGCTTTCCGCATCGGCCAGCTGCCCGGCCGTTGTCGGTGGCAGGCCGCGCTCGTCCAGATACTTGGCCAGGTCGTCGGCGTAGCGCTCGTCCAAGTACGTGATCTTGTGCAGTTCGACGTCGGCGTCGTCCTTGCGGTAGATCACGCCGCTGCCTGCACTGAGCGCCATCAGATGTCGCGACAGCGTTTCCGACTCGAAGGTTGTCAGCAGATCAACCGCGTCGCGGTGTGAACCACGCGGGATCTCTGAGGCGCGCACATCGTAGTAGCTGTGCCGGCCCATGATGTTCGAGTAGTACTCGCGACGGCCATACAGATGAAGGCCGGCGATACCGCAGGCGCGCTGGAAGATCAGAGCCGCGGTATCGACACCGCTACCCTGTGGTCCACCGACGCGCCATGCCAGATCCTGGGCTCGTGCTGTTCCGTTTGTGCTTTCCGCAGCCAATTTGATCGCTCCAGAGGGAGACGTGCCTCCGGGCCGCGATCACATATCGCCGATGCGAGGACGAACCAAAGCCGGAAGCAGGGCACAGATTGAGTTCGCTATAGCTCGCTAGATGCTCCTCACCGACACAACCCGGGGTGGGGCGAGTGGCGCGCGGAGTTTGGCAGACATGCCCGGCGATTATGCCACTTTGCGATGCCGCAAGCAGCTACCCTCCGCCCCATTGATCGATCCTGGCTCACCATTCAATGGTCAGCGGCCCCGACAGTTGATGAGTGCCAATGACTCCGAGGGGGCCGATGCTATTCTGGGCCGCATTAAAGGAGGTCTCAAATGGCACTACTCGGTATCCCCCTTCTCGCCATTCTCGGTCTGGTCGTCGTCCTCGCCATGTGGGCGATCGGTGTGTACAACAGGCTCGTCAAGCTCAAGGTCCGCTGCCAAGACGCGTGGGCTTCCATTGACGTCCAGCTGAAGCGACGCTACGACCTGATTCCGAATCTCATTGAGACCGTGAAGGGCTACGCCAGCCATGAGCGCGAGACGCTCGAGGCGGTGATCGCGGCCCGGCAGGCCGGCATGAACGCTGGCAACGTGGCGGATCAGGCGCAGGCCGAGAACATGATCTCGGGCGCACTCAAGTCGTTGTTCGCGCTCTCCGAGGCGTATCCTGACCTGAAGGCCAATACGAATTTTGGCCAACTGCAGGAAGAGTTGTCGTCGACCGAGAACAAGATCTCGTTCGCACGCCAGAACTACAACGGCAACGTGCGGGGCTACAACACCCGGCTCGAGTCGTTCCCGGACAACGTCCTCGGCGGTATGTTCGGATTCATGCGGCGGGACTTCTTCGAACTGGATGACGCCGAGCAGCGTGAGGCGCCCCAGGTCAAGTTCTAGCGGGATCTTCCGACACGGAGGTCACTCCGATGGCTACCACCAGTGCGACCTATCTCGATCTGATTGCGCGTAATCGGCGCAACAGCGTGCTTCTGGTTGTCGTGTTCATCGTCTTCGTCGGCATCACCGTCGGAGTGTTGAGCGTGGCCGCCCTCGGCGCGCCCCCGGAGGGTGCGCTGGGCACAGGGCTGATTGCCATCGTGGGTGCCGGTCTCCTGGCAGCGTGGAGCTACTACGGCGGTGGCTCCGCGATCCTCGGCATGAGCGGCGCGCAGGAAGTTGTGAAGGACGACGATCCGCAACTGTTCAACGTCGTCGAGGAGATGGCGATCGCGGCCGGTGTGCCGGTGCCGAAGGTTTACCTGATCGACGACACGGCGCTCAATGCGTTCGCGACAGGCCGCGATCCCGAGCATGCGGCGGTCGCCATCACGCGCGGGCTGCGCGTGAAACTCTCGCGCGACGAGTTGCAGGCGGTCATAGCGCACGAGGTGTCGCATGTGCGCCACTTCGACATCCGTCTGATGATGTTGCTGGCGACCCTGGTGGGAACCATCGTCCTGATTACCGACTTCTTTTGGCGCACGATGCACTTCCGCGCCTGGACCGGTGGGAGTCGTCGAGGTGGCTCGCGCGACGGCGGTGCGGGCGCCGTAATGTTCGTCGTTGCGATCGTGTTTTCGGTGGTGGCGCCACTGTTCGCGAGGATCATTCAGCTGGCGGCTTCGCGTGAGCGCGAGTATCTCGCCGACGCTGGCGCCGTTGAACTGACCCGCAATCCGGAAGCGATGATCTCGGCGCTGCAGAAACTCACCGCCGACACTGAAGTTCTCGAGGCTGCCAACCGTGCCACCGCGCACCTATATATTGTGCAGCCGATCAAGAAGTTGGAGAAACGCGCGAAAGGCATGTTCGCCACGCATCCGTCGCTAGATTCACGGATCGCGCGCCTGCGCACGTTGATCCCGAGGCCCGCGGCAGGCGAAGAGGCTGCCGCCTGACCGTTGGAGAGCGCCATGAACAGCGACGATCAGAAGCGTGCGGCCGCCGAGGCGGCGCTCGAGTTCGTGCGACCGGGGGAGATTCTCGGTGTCGGCACAGGTTCTACCGCGAACCATTTCATCGACCTGCTCGGCGAGCGGTTCGCGGGCCAGATTCCGGCGTGTGTGTCGAGCTCGCATGCGAGCACCGAGAGGTTGCGTAGCTTCGGTTTCGAGTCGGTAGAGCTGGGCGAGATCGACAGCTACTCGATCTACGTCGATGGCGCCGACGAGTTCGACCCCGGTCTGGCGATGATCAAGGGTGGCGGCGCGGCACTCACGAGCGAAAAGATCGTGTTGTCGCAGGCGCAGCAGTTCATCTGCATCGTCGATGCGAGCAAGCGCGTGGATGTGCTGGGCGCGTTTCCGTTGCCGGTCGAGATCATCGGCATTGCCGAGCGGGCGGTCAGCAAGGCGCTGCGGGATCTCGGCGGCGATCCCGTACTGCGGGCCGGAGTTGCCACCGATCACGGCAATCCGGTACTGGACGTGCACGGGTTCCGCATCACCGATCCGGTGATACTCGAGGGCGAGATCGAGGCGATTCCCGGCGTGGTGACCTGCGGCCTGTTCGCCCGCCGGCCAGCGGACGTGGTGCTCATGGGGACCGCACATGGCGTGCAGCGGTTCGGCGGCTAGAGCCCGGCGATCGTCCGGCTCTATTGAGGTTGGGCGTTGACGATCGCATCGACGTGCTGGTCGATAATGTCGCCCTGCACGATCTCCAGGACGGACTCACTGATCCTGTAGGATTGCGAGGCTTCGCCCGCGGAGCCATCGGAATGAAACACATCGTCCTCCTGCATGGCGCGCGAAGGCGCGATGCCGATAGCGAGACCCTATGAATCCTAGCTTGGCCCGCCCGCTCGTCCGCACCACGCTTTGCCTGGCCCTGTTCGTCTTCGCCGCCGTGACGCCGGCGGTCGCCCAGCAGGAAGAGAGCGCCGAGCCTACAGGTCCCTTGCCGCACGTACGCGTGGTGGCAACCGGAGGCACGATCGCGGGCAGGGCGCAGTCGGCCGAGGCCGGAGCCGGCTACCAGTCCGGGTCATTGCCCATCGAGGAGCTTCTGGTCGATTTGCCGGGGCTCGACCGGATGGCGGACGTCACCGCGGAGCAGTTCATCAACGTGGCCTCGACGGGCGTGACGCCGGAACATTGGCTAGGGCTGGCGCAGCGCATCAACGTGATTCTCGACGAAGGCGTAGATGGCCGCGATGTTGACGGTGTGGTGGTGACGCATGGCACCGACGCGCTCGAGGAGACTGCGTACTTCCTCGACCTCACCGTCAGCAGCGACAAGCCGGTGGTCGTGGTGGGTGCGATGCGGCCGCCGGGAACGGTCTCGGCCGATGGCCCGATCAACCTCATCCATGCCATTCAAACGGCGGGTGCCGAGGCGTCGCGGGGGCGCGGCACGCTGGTGGTTCTGAACGAGGAAATTCACGACGCGCGTGACGCCACCAAGACCAACACACGCTCGGTGCAGACGTTCCAGTCCCGCGCCTGGGGCCCACTCGGCAATGTCCGCCGCGGCGGGGTGAACTACTACAGGATATCGACCAAGCGGCAGGGCGCTGAGATGGAATTCGATGTCAGCGATATGACGCCGGGCGATCTGCCACGCGTCGATATTGTGTACAGCTACAACGGTGCCGACGGCGCGGGGGCGCAGGGATTTGCCGACGCGGGCGCGGACGCGATCGTGATCGCGGGATCTGGCGGCGGCGGAACATCGCGGGAACTCGGTGAGACCCTGCGCGAACTGGGCGAGGGTGGCCTGTGGCTCGTTCGCACGAGCCGCGTCGGTTCGGGCTCCGTGGGCAGTTGGGGGCGTGGGACCTTCGTGGGCGCCGACGACCTGATTCCCCAGAAGGCTCGCATTCTGATGATGGTGGCGCTGATGCACACCGAAGAATCGACAGAGCTGCAGCGCATTTTCGGCGAATACTAGTGACCGCCGCCTAGTCGCGCGGAACCAGCGCGACGACGCGTGCCGGTGCGCCGCTGCCGCCCTCGATCTTGGCCGGCAAGGCGACGAGGTACGCGCCGGCAGCCGGAAGCTGGTCGAGGTTCATCAGGTTCTCGAGATTGAAGACCTGGGCCTCGGCCAGAACGCGATGGGCGTCAAAAGCGGTGTCGTTGCCCGCGTCGATACTTGCGGTATCAACCCCAACGCCGACTGCGCCCGCCTCGATTGCGCGGGAGGCACCCTCCGCGGATACCCCGGGAAAATTCAGCGTCGTGGTGTCGAACGGGTCGTCGCTGCCGTAGTAGGCGTTCCAGTCAGGCCACTTCGTGGACCAGCCGGTGCGGACCAGGATGATGGCACTGTCCGGGATCGCACCATGTCCGGCGACCCATTCGTCGATATCAGATGCCCGCAGGGTGGCGTTCGGGTCGGACGTCGCGCGCTCGCTGATGTCGACTACGACGGCTGGCGCGAAGAATCGATCCACGGGGATCTCGGTGTTCGTCCAACGGCCCTCGGCGAAGTGAATCGGCGCATCGAGATGGGTCCCGAGATGTTCGGGCGTGGCGAAGTAGCCCATCGCGTACCACTTGCCGTCGTCGCCAGTGCCCCAGACCTGGCGCTCATACTCGAACGCCGAGCCGTTTGGCCAGTAGAGACTGTCGGGACTCAGCGGGTGGCTGAGATCGACCAAGTCGTAGCCGTCGAACGGTTCCGTCCAGACCTTGTCCGTGCTGTCTCCCGCAGGGGAGTTCAGCTCGACCGTTAGCGAACACCCGCTGACAGCCACTGCCAGGCTCAAGAGGACCGTGGAGATCGGCGTGCTATTGCCACGGGGGGCGCAGGTCGGGATCGCGGAGTGACGCATCGATAAAGCCTCAGGTTAGCGAAGGGACCGGTTCGCGGGCGGCAGGTGACCGCGTCGCGAGATAATGCACCGATGGACCTGATCTTCGAAACCATGCCGGGCCTGGAAGACGTCGCTGCTGCCGAGGTGGAGGACCTGATCGGTGCGCTGCCGCGGCGGATTGCCCCGGGCCGACTGGCGGTTACCGTGCCCGCGGCGGCGCCAGTGCTCGATGCGTTGCGTGCCGGCGTCCGATGCAGCGACCGGGTGGGAATCCTTCTGGCGGACACCACGGCGCGGTCACTGGACGAGGCCAAGCAGGTCGCGGCGGCGGTGCGGATCGAGCGCTTTCTGAATCTCGACCAGACGTTCGGAGTGCGGTACACCCGGCAGGGCCGGCACGACTTCAATCGGCAGGATCTCGGGTCCGCCGTCGGGGCCGGCATCATCGCGCGATTCCGCGAACGCGAGGATGCGCGCCCTGCGGTAGATCTTGATCAGCCCGACGTCATCGTTCGGGCCGATCTGTTCGACGATCAACTCCTGCTCTGGATCGATACCGTCGGCGATCGGGACCTATCCTGGCGCGAGTACCGCGGCTACGCGCACATGGCGTCGATGCGCCCGATGTTTGCCAACCTGCTTCTGCGTCTGGCGGGGTGGACGGTCGACGCCGACCTGGGCGCGTTCCAGCTCGTCGACCCTTTCTGCGGCAGCGCCACGATCCTTATTGAGGCGTCGCTGATCGCGCAGCGTGCGGACCCCGAACGGGTCGGGGCCGTTCACGGCGTCGAGCGTTTCCCGGGCCACGTTCTCGGCGCCACAGGCAATATCAAGGCTGCCGGACTCACTGAGCATGTGGTTATCCACGCCGGCCTGGCCGAGGAAACGGATCTCTTGCTGCCGCGCCGCCGCGAGGACGATGTGCGCCAGCGACTGGTGGTGACCAATCCGCCTTTTGGGAGGCGCGTCGCCAATCCTCGACAGGTGGACGCGATCTATCGTGCGGTTACGCTGAGCTGGGCACGCGCGGACGTCAGACGCGTAGTAACGCTGGCGGAGCGGGCAGCATCGATGGCCGATTCGCTGACCGCCGCTGGCTACACGATCGAGCGTCGCAGTCGGGCCGTCTACGGGGCAACTCCCGTGACGGTCTTCGTGGCCGTTAGCTAGTCTCGTCGACGATCTCGATGGCGTCCGGAAGGTTGGGCACCATGCAGAGGAACTCGAACGGCGCCCCGACGACGTCGTAGGAGTGCGCTACGCCGGCGGGGATGTACACGGCATCGTTTGCTTTGACGTCGTGAACCTCGTCGCCAATCCGAACTCGGGCGCTCCCACGCAGCACGTACTGCTCGTGCTCCACAGCGTTCGTGTGGTACGGCATCCCGCCACCCTCGCCCATGACGAAGCGGCGCATGGCGAAGTTGGGCATCCCGTCGCCCTCGCCCAACAGAACCTGTGACTGCGCGGCGGTGCCGGCGCCTACTTCGTGGAGCTCGAGTTCGGCGACGGGCTTCACGATCCCACTGGACTCAGTCATCACGGGTCTCCTGGGTCATGCCTGGGGCGGGGCGCGGCTCGTCCGGCGCCTGACGGATATAGAGGTCACGTTTTGGATACGGAATCTCGATCCCGGCCGCGTCGAAGAGCGTCTTCACGCGCTCGGTGATCCAGTCGTCGGCATCACGGCGGCACCGAGCGTCGCGCAGCCAGATGCGCAATTCGAGGTCAACCGACGAGGCTCCGAAGGCTCGCAGAATGCAGGCGGCTTCTGGCTCTTGCTCGACGTGCTCGCACTCGTCAGCCGCCTGAAGGCAGAGCTTCTTGGCCTTTTCCAAGTCGGCGTCGTAGGCGATTCCGATCGGGATGCGCAAACGGATCGTCGAACCTGACGCTGTGTAGTTGACGATGTCGCGACGCATGATCTCGTTGTTCGGAATGATGATCATGATGTTGTCGGTCGTCCGGATCTTGGTCGCACGAATACCGATCTCCGTAACATCGCCCCAGTTCGCCTGACCACGCGGTGCTCCCCAGATCTCGATCCGATCGCCGACCTCGAAGGGGCGATCGACGATGAGCAGGACCCCGGCGATGAGGTTCGAGAGGGTGTCCTTGGCCGCAAACGAGATCGCCACGCCCATCACGCTTGCGCCTGCCAGCAAGGGCGTGATGGAAA
>Ga0114999_10005650_pt1 | contig 14671 bp, 13 predicted proteins | sample ArcticOcean_MG_C_3_FD_89820 | JGI IMG/M metagenome (GOLD analysis project Ga0114999, IMG submission 89820) | Marine microbial communities from western Arctic Ocean - ArcticOcean_MG_CB8_126 | ecosystem: Environmental > Aquatic > Marine > Oceanic | place: Arctic Ocean: Canada Basin | collected...
AATGAGTTCCTGACTGGGAGTTGATCTGATGGCTGCAAACTGGGCGCCGAATAGCTGGCGTACAAAGAATATCAAGCAAGTGCCGGTATATACCGATCCGGCGGCGTTGGAGGCTGCAGAAAACACACTGCGCAGTTATCCGCCATTGGTGTTTGCCGGTGAAGCCCGGAGACTGAAATATGCCCTGGCGGAAGCGGCGGCAGGACGTGCGTTTCTGATGCAGGGTGGCGATTGCGCCGAAAGCTTTGCCGAGTTTCATCCCGATAATATTCGCGACACTTTCCGTGTCTTACTGCAGATGTCGGTTGTTCTAACCTTCGCGGCGCATCGTCCGGTCATCAAAGTCGGTCGTCTGGCGGGGCAGTTTGCCAAGCCGCGCAGTGAACCAACCGAAAAGCAGGGCGATGTCGAACTGCCGAGTTATCGCGGCGATTCCGTCAACGCTATGGAGTTTACACCGGAAGCCCGGAACCCTGACCCGCAGCGGATGGTGCAGGCCTATAATCAATCTGCCGCCACGCTGAATTTGTTGCGCGCCTTTGCGCAGGGTGGTTACGCCGACCTCCATGAGGTCCATCGCTGGACATTGGGTTTTGTCGAGCAAAGCCCGGCTGGCGAGCGCTATAAGGATTTGGCAGAGCGTCTTAATGACTCGCTGGCTTTCATGGCGGCGTGTGGTTTGACATCCGAGACTACACCGCAAATTCGTGAGACGGATTTCTACACGTCGCATGAAGCGTTGCTGCCGGCGTTTGAAGAATCCATGACCCGTGTCGATTCGACGTCGGGCGAGTGGTATGACACCTCGGCGCATATGTTGTGGATTGGCGATCGCACGCGCGATCCGGACGATGCACATATCGAATTCCTGCGCGGCGTTGGTAATCCATTAGGCTGCAAGTGCGGTCCGACAATGAACCCAGATGCTTTGCTGCGGGTGATTGATACGCTGAACCCGGAGAATGAAGCCGGACGCCTGACCCTGATTACGCGGATGGGCAATGCGCAGGTCGAGAAATATCTGCCGACTCTCATTCGCGCTGTTGAACGTGAAGGTCGTACCGTCGTCTGGTCGTGTGATCCGATGCATGGCAATACGATTAAAGCGGATAACGGCTATAAAACCCGTCCGTTTGATCGCGTCCGCGATGAGGTAGAGCGCTGTTTTGCGGTTCATAAGGCAGAAGGCACTTATCTCGGTGGTATCCATCTGGAATTGACTGGCAAGAACGTCACCGAATGTGTTGGTGGCGCGCAGGAGATTACCGAGGCAGGTCTCGCTGATCGCTATCATACCCATTGTGATCCGCGCCTGAATTCGGATCAGTCTCTCGAACTAGCCTTCCTGATTGCTGAAATGTTGAAGGAAGACCGTGTCACCAATGAAGGCACGGCAAAAACGGCGGCGATCGCATAACATCTTTCACAATACCTGACGACTTCGGAACAATCTGTTGTTTGTAACGGATGGTTTCGGGATTGTTGGCAATCAACCTAGAAACAATTCATGACCGATAAACTTTCCATAGCCCTTGCGCAGCTTAACCCCACTGTCGGTGATATCGACGGCAATGTCGATCTGGTGCGCGAGGCCCGAAAACAGGCCGCCGCTCAAGGTGCTGACCTGGTGGTCGCCAGTGAGTTGGTCATTTCCGGATATCCGCCGGAAGATCTCGTCATTCGTCCGTCTTTTCAGAAGGCCTGCGCCGCAGTGGTTGAGAAGCTTGCCACCGAAACAGACGATGGCGGGCCGGGGGTTTTGATCGGCTCGCTGTGGGTTGATGACGATGGAAAAGTCTATAACGCAGCATTGCTGCTGGACGGCGGCAAAATTGCGGCGGTTCGGTTAAAGCATGATTTGCCGAACTATGGCGTATTTGACGAAAAGCGCGTGTTTGCCGCAGGCCCCTTGCCGGGGCCGGTTAATTTTCGAGATGTCCGGCTTGGCGTGATGATCTGTGAAGATATGTGGCAGTCTGAAGTGGCTGAATGTTTGCAAGAATCCGGGGCAGAGATTCTCGTTGTTCTTAATGGCTCGCCCTATGCGCTCGACAAATGGGATCAACGGTTACACCTAGCTGTCGAGCGGGTGACTGAAACCCGACTGCCGATGGTCTATGTCAATCAGGTTGGAGGCCAGGACGAGCTGGTCTTCGATGGCGGGTCATTTGTCCTCAATACAGACCGGACCCTTCGCGCGCGCTGCGCCGACTGGTATCCCGGATTACAGATAACGAGCTGGCAGCGCGAGGACGATGACTGGGTATGTGAACAGGGTGAAACTGTTGCGCCGGAAGACAGTCTGTCGAGCATCTATTCAGCGATGATGCTGGGTCTTCGCGATTATGTTGAAAAGAACCATTTCCCCGGTGTGCTGATCGGTATGTCGGGTGGTATCGATTCGGGCCTTACAGCCGCGGTTGCTGTCGATGCGCTGGGGCCGGATCGTGTGCATTGCGTGATGATGCCATCACCTTATACCTCGACCGAAAGTCTCGAAGACGCGGCGGCGGCGACCAAGCTGCTGGGCTGCCGACTGGACGAGATAAATATCGGCCCGGCGATGGGGGCATTTGATGAAATGTTGTCGCCTTTGTTTGGCGATGCACCGCCCGATACGACGGAAGAAAACATTCAGGCCCGCTCGCGGGGATTGGCGTTGATGGGGCTATCGAATAAAACCGGTGCTATGGTGGTCTCGACCGGCAATAAATCAGAGATGTCGGTTGGCTATGCGACGCTTTATGGCGATATGTGCGGTGGTTTCTCGGTGCTCAAGGACGTCTATAAAATGACAGTCTTCGCGCTGTGTCGCTGGCGCAATGATAACTTCCCGGTAAGCAGTATCGGCCCGCAGGGCGAAGTCGTCCCGGAACGAATTATCACCAAGCCACCATCGGCGGAATTGAAACCGGATCAGACGGATCAGGACACATTGCCGCCTTATGAAGATCTTGATGCCATCCTTGAAAGCCTGATAGAGAAAGATCTCGGTGTGAAGGCAACGGCGGCGGCAGGGTATGACGAGGCGCTGGTCCAGCGCATTTGGCGTATGTTGTTGCTGGCCGAATACAAGCGTCGTCAGGCACCTCCCGGAGTGAAGATCACGCATCGGTCGTTTGGCCGTGACCGGCGCTATCCGATCACCGATGGTTTTCGGGAAAGCTGATATGGCCTTGCGGATCACCAATACGCTGTCGCGGCAGAAGGAAGAATTTGTCCCGGTCGATCCGGCGCACATTCGTTTTTATGTCTGTGGCCCGACGGTTTATGACTATGCCCATATCGGTAATGCGCGGCCTGTCGTCGTCTTCGATGTGCTGTATCGGTTACTCAAGCAGCTTTATCCGCGGGTCACCTATGTTCGCAACATCACCGATGTCGATGATAAGATTATCGAAGCCTCTCAGAAGAGCGGTGATGAGATCATTGATATTACGACAAAGTTCGCCGATATCTTCCGGACAGATATGAGGGCGCTGAATGCGCTGGCGCCGGACGTTGAACCTCGGGCGACCGATCACATCGCGGAAATGCTGGCGATGATCAAATGTCTGCTGGCGAGCGAGCATGCTTATGAAGCGGAAGGCCACGTCCTGTTTGGCATCGCGGCGATGGACGATTATGGTGAGTTATCGCGTCATTCGCGGGATGAGCTGATCGCCGGTGCTCGTGTTGAAATCGCGCCATATAAACGGGACGCTGCAGATTTTGTTCTGTGGAAGCCATCATCCGATGATCAACCGGGCTGGGACAGTCCGTGGGGCCGCGGCCGACCAGGTTGGCATCTTGAATGCTCGGCGATGAGCGCCAAGCATCTCGGCGAGACGTTTGATATTCATGGCGGCGGTCAGGATTTGATCTTTCCACACCACGAGAATGAAATCGCACAATCGGTGTGCAGCCATGGCGGTGCACCCTTCGTGAAATACTGGATGCATAACGGCTATCTGACGGTCGATGGCGAGAAGATGTCGAAGTCGCTGGGCAATTTTCATACTGTCCATGATTTGCTGGATCGTACGCCCGGTGAATCTATCCGGCTTGGGTTGCTTGCAGCGCATTACCGTCAGCCGCTGGATTTCAGCTTGCGCGCGCTCGATGAAGCGAAGAATGCACTCGACCGGTTCTACACGGCGTTGCGCGCCGCAGCCGATACGAAAACCAACCACTGTGCAGCCGTTGGTGTGCAGGCCGCATTAGAAGACGACCTCAACACACCAAAAGCTTTAGCCGAGCTGCACGGTTTGGCAACGGAGCTAAATAAGAACCCAGGCGACGGCGCTATCAAAGGCGCGTTGCTGGCCGGTGGCGCAATGCTCGGTTTATTGCAGCAGGATCCAGAAGAGTGGTTCAAGCAGGGCGCCGGTGATATTGAAGAAGCAGAGATTGAAGCGCAAATCGAGAAACGCGTTGAGGCGCGGGTGGCCAAGGATTTTGCCGAAAGTGATAGAATACGCGATGAGCTGGCGGCTGCCGGTATAGTGTTGGAAGACGGTGCCGCTGGCACCACTTGGAAAAGAGGCTAGAGATACGGGCGATGAGTGAGAAGCGGGTCTACATCTACGACTCAACGCTGCGCGATGGAGCGCAGACGCAGGGTGTTGATTTTTCAGCGGCAGACAAAGCCGCGATTGCGCTCGAGCTCGACCGAATTGGTGTTGATTACGTCGAAGGTGGTTGGCCGGGTGCCAACCCAACCGATGACAGCTTCTTTAGTGATCCGCCTACTTTGAAACGTGCGCATTTAAGTGCGTTTGGTATGACAAGGCGGTCTGGCCGCAGCGCCGAGAATGATCCCGGGTTGACAGCGATCTTCAATGCCAAAACGAAAATCGTCTGTCTGGTGGGCAAGACATGGGACTTCCATGCCAAGGTCGCTTTGGGTGTCGAGCTCGATGAAAATATTGAGATGATAAAAGACAGCATTGCGCTGGCCGCCGAACGCGCCGATGAAGCAGTGTTCGACGCGGAGCATTTTTTTGATGGCTATAAGGAAAACCCTGAATTCGCGCTGGGGTGTATTATCGCCGCCTATAAGGCGGGCGCCCGTTGGGTCGTTCTGTGTGATACCAATGGCGGCACGCTGCCGGACGAAATTGAGCGCATTGTTGGCGAGGTTACTGAGCATGTGCCCGGTAGCCATCTCGGCATTCATTGCCATGATGATACTGGTAATGCGGTGGCCAACTCGCTGGCGGCAGTGCGCGCTGGTGTGCGTCAGGTGCAGGGCACCCTCAACGGTCTTGGGGAACGCTGCGGTAATGCTAATTTGATCTCGATCATCCCGTCACTCGTCCTCAAGATGGGCTACGAAACTGGCATGAATGATGAAGATGTCGGACGGCTGACGCATCTGTCGCGCTTTATCGATGACCGTCTGAATCGGCCGTCAGATACCAGTGCTGCCTATGTTGGCGACCGTGCCTTTGCTCATAAGGGCGGGCTGCATGTGTCGGCGATCGAGAAAGATCCCAAGACCTATGAGCATGTCGACCCGACGATGATTGGTAACGAACGCCATATCGTGGTGTCCGATCAGGCCGGGCGATCCAACGTGCTGGCGCGGTTTCGCGAGATTGGCATCGAAATTGATGCTAAGGATCCCAAGGTCACGGCTCTGCTGGAAGACGTTAAACAACGCGAACATGAGGGCTACGCCTATGACGGGGCCGAGGCGAGTTTTGAATTACTGGCGCGCCGCGTGCTGGACGATGTGCCGGAGTATTTCCAACTGCAAAGCTTCCGGGTGATGGATGAGCGGCGCTGGAACGCCAAAGGCGAGTTAATCACCCTGTCGGAGGCGACGCTCAAAGTTGTGGTTGATGACATGGAGGCCATGACAGTCGCGGAGGGCAACGGCCCGGTCAACGCGCTGGATAACGCCTTGCGCAAAGCGCTGGACCCGCTTTATCCGCAGCTCGAAGATATGAAGCTGACAGATTATAAAGTTCGTATTCTGTCCCCCGGTGGCGGTACCGGAGCCATCACGCGGGTGATGATTGAAAGCGTTGATGGCAAAGGCCAGCGCTGGTCAACTATTGGCGTGTCGGCCAACGTTATTGATGCCTCCTACAATGCGCTGAATGATGCAATTACCTATAAATTATTCCGCGATGGGGCCGTTGCGTAACTGCGCTGTATAAAACCAATGGCAAATCTCAAACCGACAAAACGTGAAGCGGTGACTAGAACGTCTGGTGATGGCCCGGTGATTATCCTGATCGAAACGTCATTGGCCGAGAATATCGGCATGACGGCGCGGGCTATGATGAATTTCGGCTTGACTGAACTTCGACTGGTGCGGCCGAAATGCAAATGGCCACATGCCAAGGCCATCAGCGCCTCCTCCGGTGCGCACGCTGTGCTCAAAGAGGCAAAGGTCTTCGAGACGACGGCTGAGGCAGTAGCGGATTTACACCGCGTCGGCGCCACCACAGCGCGGCTGCGGGACATGATCAAGCCGGTTCAGGACCCACGTGGTTGGGCAGGCACGATGCGCGATGCCTTCGCTGAGGGTAATCAATGCGGCATCCTGTTTGGGGCCGAGCGGGTAGGACTGCATAACGACGACCTGGCGTTGGCGGACACGCTGATTACCGTGCCAACCAATCCGGCTTTCTCATCCCTTAACCTGGCACAGTCAGTTCTGTTGATGGGTTATGAGTGGCAGATGGCTGGGGGCGCTGAGGTGCCGACTGAAATTCGCCGCAAAGGCCGCGGCGCCGCCCTTGCCGACCAGGGCGAGATCATTGGTTTCTATCAGCATCTCGAAGACGAGATGGAGAAGGCTGGGTTTCTGCGGGTGAAAGAGAAACGCTCGCGTATGATCCGCAATATTCGCAACATCTTTAACCGCGCAAAAATGACCGAACAGGAAGTTCGCACGATGCGCGGTGTGGTGGTGGCGATTGCCGAAAAAAAATGGCGGAGCGAAGACGGGGCGGAGTAAATCCGCCGTCGCCTAACTCAATCAGAAACTTATTCCGCAGCTTGGCTGTAAGTTGCCAACGGTGCCAAATGTGACAGCATCCGTACTGCATTTCCGTGGCGGATTTGATCTTTGGCGTGGTCACTGATACCGGCTTCGGCCAATGCGTTGTTGGTCCATTTGCCACCAAACTCAGTGCCATCAGTGCCAAACACAATGCGGTCTTCGCCATAGAGCCGGACACCCGCTTCAATTGCATGGGCGCCAAGTGAGTTACAATCGACAAACACATTGGCTTCGCGGAAGCGTTGGGAGGGTAGTTCCTCGTCCGGCGTATCCAGTAGGCAGCGGTGATCCATACGTTCGACTTCGAAAGGAATATTGCCGCCAAGATTATGCAGGATCATCATCGCATCAGGATAGTCGTCCATAATGTCGGTCATCGATAGGGTGACCATGTTGGCTGACAGGCTCGCTTGCATATCGAGCGTACCCATGCGGCGGCGCGCGTTATCGGTACCCTTGGGTACACGCGGCCAAGTATCTCCCGGCATTGGCGCGAAATGGATAAGGACAGCGGCCTTATTGCGATGAGCGACTTCGATCACTGGGCGGAACGCATCGGCTTCCTTGTAGGTGAGGAAGGCATTGCCCGGTGCCTGTGCTCCGACCATACCCGGCAGGGTCATGGCTCGATCAAACTCGGTAGCGGCGGCCTTAATATCAGCAAGCGGCAGTGCACACAGCGCAGTGAACTGGCCTTCATGTGCGGCACATAGCGCGGAGAGGCTATTGTTGTAGAGCTTTACCAGCGGCAGGGACTCTTCGAGCGGCAGGCGCTCAATCCAGGTGAACTCGCTAAGCAGTGACAGCACAGCGGTGCTGATCCCCTGGCGTTCCATCTCTTCAAGACGGGTTTCAATATTATCGAAAGCCTCGCTTATCGGTACTTCGCCGTTGCGGGCTTTATAGACCTCAACGCCATCATCATTTTTGAAAACCCTGGGCTCGGTAGTGCGCAAACGAAGCGCGTCAATTAACTCGGCTGGGCGCCAATGGGCATGCATATCAATGGCCATTTTCATTCTCCTAGAAGGTCTGCACAGCAACAGACGGTTACGTTGGCAAAAGTTTAGCGTTATATGGTGCGGATGACGATAGAGATATCGCCTTCCTATTTTTTAACAACAGCCCGCGCGTAATCGGATGCACGGATAGCTTTCTCGTCAAAGATCTCGCCCATTTCGGACAGGTAGCCTTTGCCGTCCATTTCTTCCAGCCAGATAGCATGGTTGTCGGGTGGCTGGTCCTCATACTCGATTTGATTGCCGCCATCTTTGACCGACGTATCATTACCGGAAGTCCACTTTTTCATCTTGGCGGAGATCATCGGATACCGGACGGTGCCGAACTGGACCGCAAGATAGCGAGACGGTGTGGTGCCAGTATTAAAATGCTGATGGAACATCTGTTCCGGCGGCGTGACCACCACGCCATGATCCCAATCAATTCGTACGCGCTCGTCTTCCTTGCCCTCATACCACAGCATCGAATAGCCCTCGCCATCAATGGTGAAGACATTGGTGCCAGAGGTATGGCGATGCGCCTTTTTATAGGTGCCAGGGATAATCTGTGATGTGTGGCAGCCCATTGTGCTGTCTGACAAAACCCAGCGCAGGCTGGAGGAGCCTTTGCCACGAGCAGCCCAGTCCTTGAGCTCGAAATTGGTGATGTCGGCGACAAAGTTAGTTTCCCATTGATGCCGACCGGGGCGGATTTCAATCATCTGCCCATCACCCTTGAAATAGCCGTTTGGCCCAGCACGTTCCGGGAAGTTGCGTTCGGTGTTGAAGAGAAATTCTTCATTGCGGAACAGCTTGATCAGGAATGGAAAATTATTAACCGAGGCGAGACGGGCCGGTTCGGTGCCGGAGCCGTTAAAATGCTGGTACTTGGCGTTGAGCGGTACGGAGAATAGAGAATTGCGTCCCCATTCGAAGGCGTGCTTGTCGCCATCGGGGGTTTCAATCTGGGTCGAGCCATAGCCATCGATCACATAGATTATCTCTTCATAGAGATGATGCATTTCGCGTGATGTGGACCCCGGCTTCATTTCGAAGCAAAAAATGGAGTTGTAATCGTCACGGCCTTTGAGCAGGCAGATCGTACCGTCCATGCCATAGAGGTCCCATGGTTCTACCGGCAATTTCGATAAATCCATGCCAAAATCTTCGACCACGGGAACCGGTTGCTCCTCGCACCAGGCTAAATAGCTGTCATGCAGGAAGGGTGGTTGATCTGTTCTGGTTTCTGTCTCGGCCATGGGTACGGCTCCTGTTATCAGATTACTGTTTCAGTGTAGTTATATGAATCGTAGGGCATGGGGTCAAACCGCTGTGTCATATTAGGATAGGCCATAAATCATATGGGTCAGAGATTGAAAAAGGCGGCGAACAAATGAGTGATACAAAACCAGTTATCCACATGGTAGGCAGCATTCCACTGGATGATTCGGAAACGGTATTTAAGACTTTAGGTCAACGAGTTGGCGATCATGCAGAGCGTATACCTGATGGCGAAACAGGCCGCCGTCAGCGCTGGATCAGCTTTGTAATGGATCAGCTCAAAGCCAATCCTGCCTTTGAAGTTGATCAGACTCTGCCACCGTTTCAGTTCACTCAGTTTGACGGCACGGTGGTGTATGAGATTCCACGTCTCACCATCAAGGACGGCGTTGATCCGAAGTCCATTACTTTTGAGACCGGCTATGCCGATGATGCTATCCGCAACTTTGCAATCTTTGACCGTTTACAGAAAGCCGGCGATATTCCAGCTGGGGTCAAATATCAGATCGATATGGCAACACCGCTGGCAATTACCTACAACTTCATGGTGCCGTCGATCTATGATAGCTTTGCCGAAATCTATACTAAGCATCTGGCGACGGAATTTGCCTGGATACAGGAAAGCCTGCCGCATGATCGTATCTCCTATCAGTGGGATGTTTGTCAGGAAGTGCTGATGTGGGAAGGCTATTACGATCAGTTCCCCGGCTATAAGGAGAAGATTTTCTCCGTTCTAGGCGAAATAGGCGGCATGGTGCCCGCCGATATCGACCTTGGTTATCACCTTTGCTATGGCAGCCCGAAAGACGAACATATGGTTCTGCCCGACGACATGGCTAATCTGGTGGATATTGCTAATGGCATCGTTGCAGCGGTACCGCGCTCTGTTCAGTATGTCCATATGCCGGTGCCAAAGAACTGCAATGACGACGCGTTCTTTGCGCCACTTTCTGGTCTGGTTCTGGTTGATACGCGTTTGTATCTCGGTCTGGTCCATGCCGGTGACGGTGATGGCAGTGCCGCGAAACTGAAGACGGCGCGGAAATACGCCACGGTGTCGGGCGTTGCGACCGAATGCGGCATGGGCCGCGGTGATCCCGGAATCTTCGAACCTGCTCTGGATATTTCTCTGAATCTGGTCGGGTAGTATGGTCGGGATGAAATTACTGACGGTCAGCGTCGGGACCCCAAAAGAGGTTTCCTATGTGGATCGTAAAAGTCGTGAAAAGACGACGACCACCACCGGAATTTTTAAGACGCCGGTCGATAGCCGCGTGATGTTGCGGCGCACTAATCTCGATGGTGATGGCCAAGCTGACCTCGACGCCCATGGTGGGCCGGATAAGGCAGTTTATGTCTACGCTAAAGAGAATTATGATTTCTGGGCAGCTGAGTTGGGGCGTGATGATTTCTCCACCGCCGGTCAGTTCGGTGAGAACTTCACGGTTGAAGGCATGTCGGATGAAGATGTGTGCGTCGGTGACCAGTTCCGGATTGGCGGCGCGTTGACGGTGGTCACCCAGCCAAGAGTGCCATGTTTCAAGCTTGGTATTCTGATGCGGATCGACAATTTTCAGAAACAGTTTGCCGAAAAATGCCGGGTCGGGTTTTATCTCCGGGTTCTGGAAGAGGGTGAGGTCGGCGCAGGCGATGCCATTGAATCTGCCGGTACTGGATCAGTTCGTATGTCAGTTCGTGACATGATGCATCTGCTGTATTTTGAGCCCGACAACGTCGATGGTGCCCGTAGGGCATTGGAGATCGAGGCGATGTCCCCCGGCTGGCGTAGTTCGTTTGAGGAAAGAGTGGCGACGGGTCCTAGGGTGGTTGCCCCATAAAAAAACACGGATTTACCCGGCAGACTGCAGAAATAACCTGAATTTGATCGGTTGTGGATGGAAACTTATAATTCTAGCTGATTGGTACCTTGGAATGCTGAAACCGTAAGGTTTGGCAGCGTAAAACTCTCTACAAATCAGAAATGCAATCGTTTGCACACTTAACGTTTTCTTATTAGAGCGCCCGTTAAATTTGTAGGTGAACGGTTTGTATGTGTTTGGTTTGGTACTGTGGCTGGGTGACGTAATGAATGTAGCCGCCGTGCGAAGCCAAGTTTCTTTAAACGGGCTTCAACTCTGCTCGATAGTGCGCGGCTCGGTTTACATAGGATTTGATGTTGTTCGCCATCATCGCGATGGTCTTGTCATCGACTTCGCGGATCACCTTACCCGGTGAGCCCATGACCAGTGAGTTGTCCGGGATTTCCTTGCCCTCGGTGATCAATGAGTTGGCCCCGACCAGACAGTTTTTACCAATCTTGGCCCCGTTCAGAACAATGCTGCCGATACCGATCAGTGAGCCTTCACCGATGGTGCAACCATGCAGCATGCACATATGACCAATTGAGACATTAGTGGCGATATCCATAGGAAAGCCGGGGTCGGTATGGAGTACGCTGCCGTCCTGCACGTTTGTATTGTCGCCAATGGTGATGGGCTCGTTATCGGCGCGGAGAACCGCGTTCCACCAGATGCTGGATTTATTGCCGAGATTAACCGCGCCAATCAAATGGGCGCTGGCGGCGACATAGTAATCATTGCTCGCTGTGGTCAGGGTCATATAGCCAAGGGAGTAGATCATCGGAGTCTCGGAATTCCCTAGACCGGGATAACTAGCAGCGTATCAATACGCCGCGAGTCGAGGATCACTGTGCGTTCCTTGAACTTCAATTCACCGTCTACTTCGGTCACCGTGTCGAAAATCTTGCCACAGAGGAAGGTCATCATGCCGCCCTCGGACATTGTGCGAGTGATGGTGAAATTGGACTGGGTTTTAATCTCCGGTCCACTGCTATCGAGGATTTTAAGTGCGCTGACCATATGGCAGTAAACATGTGGCTCATAAATATTGGCTGTACGCAGGGCCGAGATACGATCTTCAAACATACCGCGGCCATCGCAATAGATCAGGGCGACCGGCAGGCCGAGGTCAAAATTCTCCCGCGTGATAACCTTGTAGCGGCCATCGGCGGTGAAATAATCCGGCCATTCTTCCAGTCGGTCTTCATCGATGCAGTGAATGTAATCGGCAATCAGGGCGTCAATACGCAGTCGGTGAATGAGGTCGTGGTCGAGATCGGTTTTTGTCGTCATGATATCGCGCTCACACTCCCATACATTCGCGCCAGCCCTTCCAGAAGCCGCGCACGGCGGATTCTGTAACGCGCGACCCAACGCTGGGCTCGATCTTGCGGCCCCCCATCGGCAGGATGGTTTGCGCATCGCCATTGGCCTTGGCGGCGGTCTGGATAAAGCCGCCAACGCAGCCATCTTCCATTGAAATAAAGCCGGCCGGCCCGACGAGGTTATTCACCTGCAGCCGCAGCTCATCCATATCGGCATCGTCATCTTCAAAACCGAGGATCGTCCAGATCAGCTCGCTTTCATGCACGCCCTTGGGGATTAACTGACGCACGGCGATCGCGTTAAGAATCTGCTGCAGCACCATGGTCGGGAACACGGTTTGGATCGAGTTGGTGACCTGGTCACCAAGCTCCAATACATGTTGCATCATCCTGGTGTCGGAGAGGGCGTAATCATCCTGCTTTGAGCGGAGATTTTCCTTGGCGATATTTTCGTCGCCGATTTCTTCGCGCTGCGTGTAGCTCAGGTGATGCCAGCCGCTCTTGCTGAGTTTAATGCCGCCCGTCATCGTCGGGCGCACAACGCCAAACGTGTTGTGGAATACATGCAGCAGGCTCGCGTGATAGGAGTCCTTGTTATTCTCGACATAGAGCTTCCAGTTATTGGGGAAGATCTGGCTGTGATAGCCGAGGACTTTCAGGGGTTTGATAAATACCCGGTCGATGCTGGCCATCAGCTCCTCGCCGATATACTCGGCAAAGGGTGGGGTCTCATCGCTAAACGTGCCCATGATAAAGCCACGCACGTTCTCAACCCGGATGCGCTCCAGCCCGTGCTCGTCATGCTTGAATTCTTCAGTCAGCCCGCCCTTACCACGGACGCCTTTACCAAAGGCGACGCCGGTGAGCTTACCGCGCAGATTGTAGGTCCAGTTATGATAGATGCAGGCAAATTCTTTTACATTACCGCGCGGCTTGTAGCAGATCAGCGAGCCTTTATGGGCGCAGCGATTGACCATGGCGTTGATGTCGCCGTTCTCGTCGCGCACCACGACAATCGGCGCATCACCGATATAGGTCATCTTGTAATCGCCGGGCTCGGGGATTTCGCAATCGAGACACAGGAAGTTCCAGGTCGGCCCCTGAAAGAGAACGCGCTGTTCGCGGTCATAAAGATCCTGATCGGTATAAACTCGGAACGGAATCTGTGAGACATCTTCCGAAGTCCAGACGAAATCTATGCCGGGGGCGATCTGTGCGGTATCCATGTTGCTACTCCTTAATTCTGGCCGGACAATACCGCATAGCGGGGGGTAGTGAAAAGCAGAAGGTGAGGGGCTTTGATGATGTTGTCTTACCTACTTCGCCGACTTGCCGCCATCGGCCATCAGGATTACGCCGGTGATGAAAGACGCCTCGTCGGAGGCGAGCCATAATATTGGATAGGCGATCTCCTCAACTTCGGCCCAGCGGCGCATCAGCGTGGCATCTGCCTGGATCTCGTCGATATCTGATTGATCCAAGCCGTCTGCAGCGAAGCGCGCTTTGTGAAACGGCGTCAGAGTGCCGCCGGGGCAAACGCAGTTCACCCGCACACCATGTTCAGCTTCTTCATGGGCGAGGGTGCGGGTCATCGAGTTGATGGCGGCCTTGGTGGCGTCATATTGGCCCATATTCTGGCGGCCAATCACGCCGTAGACCGATGAGACATTGACGATGGTGCCGGTGGCCGACTCGCGCAGAAACGGCATTGCTGCTTTGGCGCAGTAGGCGGTGCCCAGCAGATTGACGGAAATAATGTCCTGCCAGGATTCTGGCGTTGCATCGACGAGAAGAGTGAATTTGCGGATACCGGCATTATTGACTAGCACATCAATCCCGCTCATACGTTCTGCTGCCTCTGTCAGGGCGCGGGAAGCGTCATCTTCCTCGGCAATGTTGGCGCTGATGGTGGTGAGTTTGGCATCCAGTTTGTTGGCGATGATGTCAGCTGCCGTGCGGGTGAGGGCCTCTTCATCGAGATCGAGTAAAACCACCTCGGCACCCTCGGCACAAAACAGCGCACCGGTTGCGCCGCCGATTCCACCACCGCCGCCGGTGATGACGCATTTCTTTCCTGCTAGCCTGCCAGTCATTGCTCTGTCCTTGATTCTTTTTAGTCGTGCAGGCGCGATCTTATGTGGCAGTCATCGGGATGTCTATTTTATGGGTCTGATTTTCCGCGTATAGTGAGATGGTCGTAGAGCTAACAAT
>Ga0114999_10005652_pt1 | contig 14671 bp, 11 predicted proteins | sample ArcticOcean_MG_C_3_FD_89820 | JGI IMG/M metagenome (GOLD analysis project Ga0114999, IMG submission 89820) | Marine microbial communities from western Arctic Ocean - ArcticOcean_MG_CB8_126 | ecosystem: Environmental > Aquatic > Marine > Oceanic | place: Arctic Ocean: Canada Basin | collected...
ATCGTGAGCGTCAGCACCATCAGCACAAAGGGGAGGGTGAGTCTGGTTCGCAGGTTCATAGCTGTTCCCTATAGTGAGTGAGTGAAGCTACGGACCGAGATTGTAGCGAGCGCGAATAGCAGGGTTCTCTTCATGAGCTGATTCTGCCCCGCCCCACTCAGGCCCGCAACTCAGGACGCGCAGAACAGTGGATAGCTGCGTGTGGCTGGGTGCCACTGAGGGGCTAGTTGCCGGGGGGATGCGCCTCTATCCACTCGCGGGACAGCCGTTGGGCTTCAGCTATGCCGAACCGCACGGATATACTGACGTGCCACCGAGATTGGCATATACACACATAGAGAGACTAGTTGCCGTCCACGCTAACCACCGTCTAGGGGGACGGGGCGATCCCCACCAGCAGCACCAATCGTTCCTCACCTCGGTTCCTGACCCCGTGCAGTATCTCTGATGGCGCCCACACGGTGTGGCCCACTCCCGCCTCGCGCACCTCGTCACCGACCGTGAATTCCCCACGCCCCTCCAGCACATGATAGAATTTGTCCTGACCCTCGTGCGTGTGGACCCGCTGCTCGACTCCGGGCTCCAGGCAATTCAGCCCCAGGAGCAGACGGGTGCTCTGGAACAGGGTCGCCTTGCCCACGCCACCGTCCTTTCTGGGGATGTGGCTACGGTAATCCTTGATCGTTTCCAAGTTGAGAACGCTCCCTCGTCTTGCCGCGACGGTATTTGTCGGGGATCAGTGCGATGTCAGAGAGTAGCTGGCGCATACCCTGATTCTGCTCCGCCCCACTCAGGCCCGCAACTCAGGACGCGCAGAACAGTGCTGGGCGTGGCTGGATGCCACGAAGGGGGGGCTAGTTACCACCGGGGGAATGCGCCTCTAGCCACTCGCGGGACAGACGTTGGGCCTCATTAGATCCTCCAGCAAAGGTCTACAACACTCAGACGTGGCTGTACGATCACACCATACCCATGCGGAGTTTGAGACTCAACCTCCGAAGTCGAGAGCCACCTCGTGCCTACGCCCATTGGATGACGCTAGGGGCGATGATCGGGCCGGGAGACGGGACGTTTAGGTCCCGCCTCTTCTCGGCGGTCATCGGGATTGGTGACAATCTGTTGGACCTGTTGGACTACATTCCGCGCCCTCAGAACACGACCGACGACACTGTTAGCGAAGGCAATCAATCCCGTGATACCGACGACCAAACCCACGAGATTGTTGAACGCAAATAACAACACGACAGCGACGATCAACCACCGCCACCGAGCCCCTACCCAATCCACTAGGGTTCCCTTCCAGTCTTGTGATTCCTCACCTGAGATTGTCATGATCTTGGGTTCACGTCCGTGGCAGAGGCGACGACTAGCGGCCTCATCGAGTCCAGATGAGGACCACGCCGCAGGAATTAAGAAGGCCATATTCGACGGAGGTTGCAAGTCCGCGGTAGACCTCCACCGGGTACGCAAAAAAGTGCTGGATAGCTGGGTGTGGCTGGGTGCCACGGAGGGGGGGCTGTCTTGGCCAGAGCAGGACCTACCGGCCCCGTTCCCTGTACCTCATCACCTTCTAGGCGTAGTGCCATCCCCGAGCTTCATAGTCCGACGCGCCTTCATGTCGTAGGCATCTCCGGGCGCCAGCACGAAGTACGGCTTCTGCCAGGGCTGGTACGTGCGGGTGTTGTCGTGCACCGCGACCTTCCACTTGCCCATCACCTCGAAGGTGTCGCCGGTGACGATGATCGCCGTGCCCTCGGAGAGGCCGATGCCGAGCAGATGCGGCTGCTGCTCGATGACCGGGATGATGTCGTCCCAGCGCATGCGAGCGTTGATGTGTTGATCGATCGCCGATTTGCGCAGGAACTCGAAGCCGAGTTGGTGGTTTTCCTCGTCCGTCATGACGATCTGTGAGCCTTCGGTGGCGCCGCGGACGAGGTACTCACCTTGGATCGTGGCGCCCGCAGAGCTGCCGCCGATCACGCCTCCGCGCTCGAGTACCGCGTGGAAGAGGTCGTACGTGCGCGTGCCCGCGTAGGAGTCGACGATGTTCCACTGGCGACCACCGTTGAACCACACGGCCGTCGCTTGCGCGAGATCAGCCGAGAAGGCCTCAGTGTCGGCGAGCTTCGCATCATGCGTATGCAGCATCGAGACATTCATGACCCCGCGCTCCCGCCACGACGCCAGGACCTGGTCCTCGTCGAACACTCGGAGGTCGCCCTCCCGGTCATAGTTGCCACCGGCGGTCGGCACGACGACGAAGCGGCCCTCTTCGGCACCGCCTCCCAGCTCGATGAACCTCTCCATGATACCTGTTCCCGCCATCGATCCACCGCCGACGATAACGAGCGTGCCGGTCGCGGGGCCGTATTCGGTGGCCTGTTGCGCGGTGATCGGAGCTGACAGCGCAATCGTGAGCGTCAGCACCATCAGCACAAAGGGGAGGGTGAGTCTGGTTCGCAGGTTCATAGCTGTTCCCTATAGTGAGTGAGTGAGTGAAGCTACGGACCGAGATTGTAGCGAGTACGAACAGCAGGGCTCTCTTCATCAGGCCATCCTCCACCAGAAGTCTTCTCGCAACGTACTAGCCTGATCGGACGAACAGAACAGTGCTGGATGTGGCTGGGTGCCATGGAGGGGAGGCATACCAAAGGCGATTCACCCCTCGAAATGCCTCCCGTGGCTCACTCATGGCTCACTGTGCCATAAGGGGAGGCATAATAGCAAGAGCCCCCCAACAACCTAAGTCGTTGAGGGGACTCTCTCTTTACATCAGTCGGGGCGCCCGGATGGCGGGCGGGGCAATGTGGGTCTCGCAGATGCTGTGGAGGGGACCTCCCCACTGGCACCGCCCCGTGCCCTCACGCATGATAGGACCACACTGCTCCCCTCACCTCTCCTCACAAGGCACCGGTGTCCGCCGACCGCGTAACTCCATGACCGAGCAACTCCCCAACCCCGCCGATCGAGTCAACGCCGTGGGTGGAAACGCCAAGGCCACCGGGGACTGAGCCGATGCCGCAGACCCACAGCCGCATCTTCCTAAACTGGGACCAACCTGCCCTTCCGGCAGCCGCGGCCCATCTCATCGACCATTACGTGGATGGGGCCGTTGTAGACATGCGCTCCGCCACCCTCGTCGTCCCCGGCGGTAGAGCGCTCCGCCGCATTATCGAACTCCTGCTCGACGAGACCGAGGCCCGGGGTGCCACGCTGATCCCACCCACGGCCACGACGGTGGGGAACCTCCCGTACGAACTCCACACTGACCCCAAGGCATTGGCGGACGACGCCACCTCCCGGCGTGCCTGGTCGCAGGCGCTCCGCAGCGTCCGCGCAGAGTCTCTACGAGTGGTCTTTCCGCACCTACCCAAGAAGAACAACCTCGCTGAGTGGGATGAGCTAGCCGGACTGCTTTCAGACCTTCACCAGAGCGTCGCCGGAGAGGGACACAGCTTCTCGGATGTCGCCAGGATCTGCCACTCTGGGTCACTCTATGATGACGGACCACGCTGGGGTGTGATGGCCCAGGTTCAAGCGCACTACCTACGACTTCTGGATCAAGCCGGACTCTCCGACCGATTCCAGTCGCGCATGGTGGCCCTCGAGGCTGGGGTGACCCCCTTCGCCAGCGTCTTGTGGCTCATCTCGATCGTGGAACTGCCGTCTGTCACTCGCCGACTCATCGAAGCCAGCGGCGCCGAGGTGCGCACGTTCATCCATGCGCCGGACCTCGCACCAGCGGGAGCTGACGATGGGCCTGTGTTCGACGACTTCGGCCTCCCTTCCACCGACTACTGGGAGACGGCCAAGGTGCCGGTGACGGATGAAGTATTGCGAGTCGTGGGCAGCCCCGGAGATCAAGCGGATGCGGTCATCGACTCCCTGACCGGTCTCGCGGGGCAGTACGCCGCCGAAGACGTGGTGCTCGCCGTGCATGCCGACTCCGACGTCGTGCCATACCTGGAGCACCGCCTCGAAGCCCGGGGCGTCCCACCACGCTACGCCGCCGGCACCCCCCTTCCCCACACAGGACCCCTGCGCCTCCTGGAGGCCGTGGCCAACTACCTCGACGACCGTGCGTACCTGTCTCTCGCGGCTCTACTCAGGCATCCGGATGCCGGCCCGCTAACCCAGACCACATCGGGAATACCCGCCCGGCTCGAAGCGATCGACGCGGCCGACCAGTACTTCAATGACCACTTCCCATACCGATTACAGGGCAGCATTCCGCTCGGTGAAAAGAGAGCCGCCCAATTCCCTCCTCTGGTCTACGCCCTCGACCGCTCAGGGCCTCTCAGCCAACTCAAGGGGCCCAAGCGCCTTTCCGAGTGGATGCCTCCCATCAGAGATGTTCTCCTGACGGCATACGGGGAGCGCAAACTGGAACAGAGCAAGCCAACTCACCGGCGCCTCCTGGACGTCCTGGGCCGTGTTCGCTCTGTGGCGATCACACTTGCGAGCCTGCCCGCTGCGCTGGACGAGGAGTGCTCCGGCAGCGCAGCCATCCGGGCCGTCCTGCTGGAGCTCCGGGACGACACGCTCCCACCGGAACCCAGGCGCGATGCGGTGGAGTTGCTGGACTGGCTGGAGGTTCCACTAGATGACGCACCCGTTGTGATGCTTACGGGATTCAACGAAGGAATGCTCCCCGAGTCCGTGAGCGGACACGCATTCCTTCCGGATGCTCTTCGGAGCCGCCTGGGCCTAATCGACAACCGACGCAGGCTGGCCCGGGACGCCTATCGCCTCACCACGCTGCTGCACTCGAAGGTGGAAGTACGGCTCATCGCGGGTCGCCGCGGCGCCCAAGATGATCCGCTGCGGCCAAGCCGTCTCATGTTCCGGATTCCGGAAGAAGAAATGGCCCCTCGGGTGCTCCACTTCCTCAGGGGCGATGGGGCCGCCCCAAGCGGATCGAAGCTGGCCGCGCTTGGCCTTGAGCCCGGCGCTCGCAGCCAATTCACGGTTCCGCCCCAGCCGATGCTCGAATTGAGCTCGGACGAGGTACCGACCAGGCTTCGGGTCACGGACTTCAAGTCCATTCTTTCCGACCCCTATCGCTTTGTACTCGAGCGGGTTTACGGGCTCGATAGTGTCGACGACGAGGCACGAGAGCTGGATCCGCTGGGGTTCGGCAGCCTCGCGCACGATGTCATGGAAGGCTTCGGCCGGATGGCGCTAGAGGCTCCGCCCACGGTGGACATCACCGACGCTGAAGCGGTGTTCCAAGCGCTTGCGGATGTCCTCAACGCCGAGGTCTCCGCCCGCTTCGGGAGCGCCGCTCTCCCAGCAGTCGCACTCCAAGTTGAGCAGCTCAGGTCCCGCTTCCGCGCGTTCGCCGCCAAGCAGGCCGAGTGGGCCTCCCACGGTTGGCGCATCGTGGCCGTGGAGCAGCAGCCCGAGGGCGATGGTATTCCGTTCGATGTGGACGGCCAAGCCATTCTCCTCCGGGGCCGCATCGACCGCATCGACCACAACACGTCCACGGGCGATTGGGCTGTACTCGACTACAAGACCGGAAACTCCGTGGACGCCCCGGACAAGACACATCGGAAGGGCCGGGGTGACGCCCGTGAGTGGGTGGATCTTCAACTTCCCCTCTACAGACACCTTCTGTCTGGAGTCGTCGATGAGGACGGTCAGCAAGTGGTCCGTCCGGACTCCGATGGAAACGGCAGTATTGAGTTGGGATACATCTCCCTCCCCAAGAACACCGAAGAGAGCGCGTTCATACTCGCTCCCTGGACCGAAGGAGAGTTGGCCGCAGCCGAGGAAGTAGCACGCGAGGCCGTCCGCACCCTCCGGGCACGTAGCTTCGAGTTCGACCCCGCGGTGACGAAGTCCAGCTGGTTCGGCGGAGACGCACTGGAACCGATATTGGCAAAAGGGTGGCAGGCTAGCGGCGAAGAGGATCCCGGCTCGCCGGCTGCTGAGAACGTCACTGACGGAGGCGACCGATGACCACATCCTCCGCACCTCCGTCCCTCCCACGTGAGTTGGTGCTGGCTTCGGCCGGATCAGGAAAGACATATCACCTGTCCAGCCAGATCATCAAACTGTTGGCGATAGGCACGCCACCCGGCGAGATCCTCGCATCCACCTTCACTCGAAAGGCAGCAGGAGAGATTCTGGACCGGGTCCTGATCCGTCTGGCCGAAGGTGCTGTCACCGCTGAGAGCGCTCGTGAGCTTGGCAAGAGTGCACATCCCCGCCTGGCCGACCCTGGAGAGTGCCGCGCTCTTCTGGCCCAGCTGCTCACAGACCTCCACCAGATGAACGTGGGCACGTTGGACGCATTCTTCATCCGCGTGGCCCGGAGTTTCTTCCAGGAATTGGGACTCGCGCCCGGGTGGAGCATCACAGATCAGCCCACAGAGGATCGGCTTCGCACCGAAGCTGTGCAGGCCACGCTGACCGAGGCCGACAAACCAGAGTTCGTTGAGCTCCTGCGCATGATCAACCGGGGGGCGACGAACCGAACCGTCCACGACGATCTCGTGAAGAAGGTGGACATCCTCCTTCGCATACGCAGGCAGTTGGATCCCGCTGCGGTGGATCCGTGGAAGCCAGACTTCGGCCTGACGAAGCCGCTCTCGCCTGAAGAAGTCCGGGAAGCTGCAACCGATCTAGCTGTTCGACTGCGAGGCTTGGAGGTGCCGCTCACGAAAGCAGGCACACCGCGGAAGCGCTGGGTCACAGCCCGGGATGACGCTGCGGACGCGATTCAGGACCTCCAATGGGCTGCTGTCTTCGAAAAAGGGATCGGTGTAAAGATCATCACCGACCAGGAAGCCTACTCCTTCGCGCCGATCACCGAAGACTTCGCGAAGATCTTCGAAGAAGCGATCCAACTCGTACGCAGCGATCTCACCCCTCAGTTCCGGCGCGAGTGCGAAGCCCTGGGCCGCCTTGCCGAACTTCTCGAGACCGCCTTTGAGCAGGTCCAACGCCGGATGGGCGCCTACCGGTTCGAGGACGTCACCTACATGATTGGCGGCGATGACGGCGCCGGGAGCAGAGACGACCTCCACTATCGCCTCGATCAGCAGGTTCGGCACATCCTGCTCGATGAATTCCAGGACACGTCCCTCGAACAGTGGAGGGCTCTGTCACCCCTGGCCGACGAGTTGCTGTCCGGACATCTGGAGGAGCGAGCCGGGGTCATCGTGGCTGATCCGAAGCAGTCCATCTACGGATGGCGGGGCGCGCGTCCAGAGTTGGTGCGTCAGGTCGGAGCACGGTACAGCCTGACCGGTGAAACGATGGACCAGTCCTGGCGTTCCAGTTCCGTGGTGCTCGATTTCGTGGCAGACGTATTCCGAGATCTTCCGTCGAACGTGGTCCTCTCGAAGTTCAACGTCGGACCCGGGGTCGCTGCCGATTGGATGAGCGACTTCACGGAGTTGAAGCCAGCGAAAGAGCTGCCCGGCCACGTGCGCATCCACTTAGGTCCGGAAGACGACGGAGCTGGTGCTATCCAGCCCAACCTCCTACGGCGCGCTGCAGAGGTCGTACGGGACCTCAACGCACAGATGCCGGATCGCAGCATTGGCGTGCTGGTTAGGCGCAATACGGTCTTGGGGCGCATGATGAACGAGTTGCAGGCCTTAGGTGTGCGAGCTAGCGGCGAAGGGGGCACGCCCCTGACAGACACGCCGCCCGTCAACGCCTTGCTATCGCTCCTCCACCTGGCGGATCACCCACGCAGCCGGGCCGCTCAGTACCATGTGGCGTGCTCACCGCTGGGCGACGTCGTCGGGTTCAACGATCACCGAGACTCGGGCGCCGCACAGCGTCTGGCGGACCGGGTCCGCGCTGCGCTCGCCTCAGACGGGTACGGCCCTACTCTCGCGGAGTGGGTCCAGGAGCTCGCGCCAAGCTGCGACGGGCGGGAGGTAATGCGTCTTCTACAACTGGTGGAACTCGGGCACCTCTGGGACGCGCGGCCTACCCTTCGCCCGGACGACTTCGGTCGGTACGTCGCCCGCCAATCCGTTGAGGATCCCTCACCTGCCTCAGTTCGGGTCATGACCGTCCACCGGTCGAAAGGCCTCGAATTCGACGTGGTGGTGCTTCCCGAGATGTATGCGTCTATCACGCCCAAAGCCTCTGGCATAGCCATACCGGAGCATGATCCGAGCACTGGCCAAATCAGGCAGATCTACCCCCGCATCAATAAGGAACTCCTCCCGCTGTTTCCCGAGGTCACGGCAGCCAATGAAGAACTCGAGGCTGCCGACCTAAGAGACGCACTGAGCGGGCTCTACGTGGCACTGACCCGTGCACGGTACGCACTGCACCTGATCGTTCCCCCAGATGGTGGTGAGGCAAAGCACAGCGCGGGAGTGGTCCGTGATGCTCTGAGACTCGACGATGAGTCAGTCCGGGAGATCGGAGTGCTGTGGGAAGCCGGGGATCCCCTGTGGTTCGAGCAGCTCAATGAGGGGGGTGGGGCAAAGCCGGTCGAAGAAAAGTCCCGTGCGCAGTCGACTGACCCGGTGGGTCCGCTTCTCGGGCCCGCAACGAAGGGGCCGGGTCGCAACCTGGCGCGCCGGAGTCCGTCGAGCATGGAAGGCGGCTCTGACGTCGACCTAGCATTCCATCTCATGCTTGATGCCGGCCCTGCCCTTCAGCGGGGAACTGTGGTGCACGCATGGTGCGAGGCCATAGAATGGCTGGAGGACGGTCTTCCGAGCGATGAGGCACTACAGACCATCGCCCACAAGGAGGCGCCGACCATGCATGCTGATGAGGTGGCGCAGATTGCTCAGGACTTCCGGGGGTGGATGGAGTCAGCGGACATTCGGCAGAAGCTGAGTCGAGCCGCCTATCCTGCTGACCCAGGCATCAACGTGCAGGTCGAGAATGAACTGCCGTTCGTCCGGCGCGTGGACGGCAATATTCAGCAGGGATTCATCGACCGGCTGGTGCTTATTGAGCGCGATGGGCGGGTCGTGGGTGCTGAGGTGCTGGACTTCAAGACAGATCGCATTGCGGCCGGGGATGATGTGGGGCTGACTGCTGGGACGGAGCACTACCAACCCCAGATCGAGGCGTATTGTGAGGTTGTTCGGGAGCGGTATGGGCTTGCTGAAGGGGAAGTCGTTGGGAAGCTGTTGTTTTTGGAGGCGGGCGTGGTGAGGGGGGTCGGATGACCCCCGCCCGCCACCTAGTCTCCGTCTCGAACCCGGCCTACGCCGTGGACGCCATGGATGCCCACGTGGCCGTTCTTGTGGAGCGGGCCCGCGCGCACCGCCGGGGTGAGATCTCCGAGGACGAATTCCACGTCTGGTGGGGACGCGTCCGAAGCGCGCGCCGTCAGGACGAGCTGCCCCACCTTCCGGACGTCCGAGAGCTGGCGAGCCAGGCCGGGGAACGGCGTTGCAGTGGCGACAATGTGTGCCGACCGGCACCAGTACCTGCCCCGTGGACGCCAATGAGGGGGCGCTAACAGTACCCCGGACTGATAGCACGAGATTGGGTGGGCACTGGGGTCAGGTTAGGGCACCACTTACGATCTATTAGGGAACACGCACTACCGTTTGGCGGCGCTCATTCCTTTCTTGATCCCCTCCCGGAAGGGCGTGCTACCAATGGGTGTGATGGGAGCGATCGGACAAATGGGCACGATCGCGAGAGAGCCCTTGACGGTCTTCCAACCCTCAGAAAATCCGTCGCAGAATTTTGCTCTATCCTGACCCTGACCGTGCGCCTCAGACGGTGCCACGACCAAGACTAACGCGAGGAAGGCGGAAATCCAGAATCTCATTGCAACCTCCAAGTCATGAGCTGCTGACCCAAGCTACTGACCCAAGCTAATGCCAAAATTCAGTGGAGCAAGCCGATCAAACACCCATTTTCTCTGCCCGAGCTTGCCACTTATTACAATTTCCGTTTGTTGGACGTCTCTTATACGAGTAATACGGGCAAAGACGGGGTTAGGGCACGGGTCTGGACCCTTACTCAATTTGAAATTTGAGAATCGCCAGCGCAAAACCGTGTTTATTGATTGGCTGGTGTGACGCCCGAGAACGGGGGGCCGGGGGTACTGGGGGGGCTGGATAGCTGGGTGTGGCTGGGTGCCACGGAGGGGCTAGTTGCCGTCAGCTAGGTCGCGTCTCAACAGGGTGGGTGGGTCACAGTCCGGCCATACTCAATCCACTCACCGCATTCCTTATCCATGTGCCAGTTCCCTCTCGCCATCAATTGGCCGTTTTCATCGAACATCTCCGAATGTCCGTGTGGCAGACCGTCCTTGAAGTTGCATTTGGTCTGCAGTTGGCCGTTCGAGTGGTACGTCTCTACCAGTCCGTGCTTCTCACCATCTTTGTAGGTGCCCCTCTCCCTCAGTTGAGTGTTCGCGTAGTACCACTCGTAAGGCCCGTGCGACAACCCGTCCCTCATAACGCCCCTGATCTTCACGAAGACCTCGTCGAGGTACCAGATATCGCCGAGTCGTCCCTGGCGATGCCTGAGTTTCCTTGCGTACTCGGGTCCAAACTTCCGACACCACTGCCTGTATGACCCGTGCTTCGAATTCAAACTGGATCCTGCTGTCGGCAACCATGCATGACTCATTCGATGCCGAGGTGTCGGCGGGCTTAAGTCGGCCACCGGTCGCCCCGGTGATCTCCTCGGTTTACTATGCGACGAAATGTACGCAAAGCACCTCGGGGTGATCGTGCGCCTTCGGAGACGGCGAAGTCAAGCGGTGCGACGATGATTTCAGGCAGGCGGGAACGGACCGGTATGCGCGACACAGATCCATCATCAATGCTGCTCGGCGAAGACCAGTGGCGGGAAAAAATCAACCGCGTCCGCGCGGGCCGGTCGCTCTCGCCGTCCGGCTGGCCCGGCGGCGCAAAGTGCGCGGTCGCGTTGTCGTTCGACTGCGATCACGAGACCTTCGAACTGGGCATGGGCAAGAGCGCCATCGGCCGCCTCGCCTGGGGCGAATTCGGTCGTCGCGTCGGCGTGCCACGCATCCTCGATGTGCTCGCGAAACGCTCGGTGCCGGCGTCGTTTTTCATGCCCGCCGTGTGTTCGCTCATCGACCCGGACGAAACGCGGCGCATCGTCGCCGAAGGCCACGAGATCGGCGTGCACGGTTGGATGCACGAGAACAACTCGCTGCTCGACGGCGACACGGAGCGCGCGCTCATCGAGCGATCGATCGAGGTGCTGACCACCAACGCGGGCTCGCGGCCCATCGGATTCCGATCGGCAAACTGGGACCTCAGCGAACATACGATCGAGATCGTGCGGGACCTAGGATTCGAATACGACAGCTCGCTCATGGCTGACGAGGAGTGCTACGAACTCGTGCTCGACGGCGAGCCCTCGGGCGTCGTCGAGGTGCCCGTCGAATGGCTGCGCGACGACGCCGTCTACCTGCTGTTCAACCGCCAGCCCGCCACGCGGCCATGGATGTCACCCGATGACGTGTTCTCAATATTTCGCCGCGAGTTCGACCGGGCCCGCGAGGACGGCGGCCTGTTCCAGGTCGTGATGCACCCCTTCGTCATCGGCTACCGGTCGAGAATCTGGATCCTCGAGCAGCTCATCGACCATGCAGAGGCCTGCGGCGACGCCTGGTTCGGCACACACGCTGAAGTGGCGCGCTGGGTGCGGGAAGAAAGCGCCTAGAGTGCGGTTTCCCTGAAATCGCCGGCACATTCGCCGCGTGTGCTCCCGCGCGTCGCACCGCCCGCACCGTCGCCCCCCTGGGACACCGAGGGCGATCCGGAAACCGGCCGCGCCCGACGACGACGGCACCTGGAGCGCCTGAGACGCGCGGGCCCGAAGCTCAGCTGCTGCCTGTGCAACACTCGCCTATCTGCGCATCATCCCGACGCATGCGCTCATGCACCCCTGACGGCATTCGCCCGACCCTCGCGGTCCCAACCGACACCACCCCAGATCTCGCGGGCTTGATGTCCCGGTGGATGACACCCTGTTCGTGAGCTGCCTGGAGTGCGTCTGCTATCTCGGTCGCGATCTTGACGGCCTCGTCTACCGGAAGCTGGCTCTCACGCTCCAAGCGGTCCGCGAGCGTCTCGCCTTCGATGTAGGGCATCACATAGAAGAGGAACGAGTCCGCCTCGCCGGAATCGAAGAGTGGGAGGATGTGGGGGTGCTGGAGGTTGGCGGTCGTCTTGATCTCGGCCAGAAACCGCTCGGCTCCGACCACAGCGGCCAGTTCGGGCTTCAGGACCTTCAGCGCGACCTTGCGCTCGTGCTTTAGGTCGTCAGCTAGGTAGACGGTCGCCATGCCGCCTTCACCCAGCTCTCGCTCGATGGTGTAGCGGCCCGCTAGGGCTGCGTTCAGGCGAGTGACCGGATCCTCCTTGCTCATCTTCTCCATGTTCGGCGGAGTGGTCCGGCTGGCCAACCGGGTGTGGCTGGTCCCGGTGGTCCCACCTCGAGCGAGCCCAACCCCGAGCCCCGAAGGTCCCAGCCCCGCGCCGGCTAGTGTGGTTTTGGATGAGCTGGTAGAGCTCTGTTCTTCGTAGACGACGGAGAACTTCCTGACATCGCTGCTACCGCACCCCTCGCACACCATAGCATGCGGGCTCGATGCAGCCTCCACCGGAGGGGCAGCGGCCTCCGTCATCGGTCGGCCGCAACCAATGCACTGTTCCGCGGCATCTGAAACCCGCTTTCCGCAGTCGGGACATTCTATGAGAGCCATGCCCCAATTCTGCCCTGCCCCACTCAGGCCCGCAACTCAGGACGCGCAGAACAGTGCTAGATAGCTAGGTGTGGCTGGGTGCCACGGAGGGGCTAAGGGCTGGAGGAAGGATGCCGAGAACCTGTTCTGTGGGTTGATTAGAAGATTCTCTCTCCCTCGGCGCCGCTCGGTAGCGCGCCTGCTTTGGGAGCCAATTTCTGGCGTCGGTGGGCTTGAGATTGGAGAGGTATCTCAGGAGGCCGATGACCCTCGCCAGCGTGGACTTGCCTGTCCCGGAGGGACCCAAGAGCAGGATGCCTCGTGCGTACGGATCGGACGCCGCCGCTATGCTCGCTCGTAGCTCGCTAGCGGCATCCGATCGCCCCGGGGCCAGGCGCTCCAGGACGCTGCGGTCAAAATCCTCACGGCTATCGTTGAACCAGTGCGAACCGTGGGCGTAACTAGGCGCTCATCGCGCCCCGACGGACCCCCGGACCGCCTCAAGCAGCTTGGCGGAGTCGTAGCCGACTCCGTCCTTGAAGACGATGGTCACGTTTCTGATGTCAGCCGGATTCGAGATGGGATCGCCACGGATCACGACCACGTCCGCCCGCTTGCCGGCCGAGATAGATCCCACCTCGTCGTACTCGCCTAGGACCCTGGCACCGTTGGCCGTCATGACCTCGATCGCTTGGATCGGCGCTAATCCGGCTTCGACCAGCAGTTCGAAGTTCCGCTGGTCGCCGAAGCCCGGGATGGCACCACCGTTGCCCGTGGGATCCACTCCCGCCACCAGCACGCCGCCCGCGTCTACGAAGGCCTTCTCGAAGGCCAGGGCATTCCTCCAGATCAGGGCGAGGATTGAAGACGTGCCCGATTGCATCTGCAGGAGCTCATGCCGCTCCAGGAAAGCCTCCCGTACCTCGGGGGCCATGACCTCCAGCACGCGGTCTTCGACGGGCCGGTCGGGTGTCAGCTGCTCGATGACGGCCAAGGTGGACGTGATCGCGACGCCATTGTCCACCGCCTTCTGAATCAGCGCCTGGGCCTCGGGGCTCTCGACATCGAGGTTGACCAGGCTCGTCCGCTGATCCCCCGGGCAGACGTCCGGCTCCTTGTCGGGCACGAAATCCGACGAGACGAAGACGCCGTGCTCGAGGTTGTCGATCCCCATGTCGATGGCCTCGGAGTAGGTGACCGAGCAGACGTGGCCCGTGAAGTGGATCCCCTGCCTGTGCGCCTCGTCGATGGCAGCCGCCAGGGTGGCACGACTGATGCGAGCGTGCGCCTTGATCCAGGTCGCCCCCTCCTCGGCCCAGTAGCGCACGAACCTGCGCGCCTGCTCTTCGGTGGTCGGAGAGTAGTTCGCGAGCCCCTCGGACAGGCGCGGGCCGGTGACGTGCATGCGCGGCCCCGGGGTCTGCCCGGACTCGATGGAGTTCTTGATATTGAGCTCGATGTATGGGGACATGCTTCCCGTGGTGCGGATCGTCGTGACGCCGCTCGCCAGGTAGATTCGGGGGGCGCTGAAGCTGAGCGTCAACCTCCCCTTGGCTCCCGCATAGTCGGTGTGGTCGTGCATCCCGATGATGCCCGGAATGACGGTGTGGCCGGAGAGATCGATAACCCGGGCGACCCCCGGGTCGAGGACCGTCCCGGTCGGGCCCACCTCCGTGATCACGCCGTCGACAACCACTACGGTTTGGGCGTCTCGCGGTGGCGCACCGGTTCCGTCGACGACTCGCACGTTGGTGAGTGCGAAAGATCGCTCTCCCACGCTCACGTACTCGAGGACCTCGGGGGCAAGGGAAGCGGCCGACTGAGCCACGAGGGGCGCCCGGTGGACGAGTAGGGCAGCGATGAACAAGCAGAAGAGAGAGGCGACCGTTCGCATGCTGGGCTCCTTGTGTGTCGGGCACCGACGAGAAACACGCCGGACCTCGGAAGGTGTAACGCTCAAGTCGGCATTCCCTGCATCTGAGGGCCAATCTGTAAGCC
>Ga0114999_10005654_pt1 | contig 14666 bp, 16 predicted proteins | sample ArcticOcean_MG_C_3_FD_89820 | JGI IMG/M metagenome (GOLD analysis project Ga0114999, IMG submission 89820) | Marine microbial communities from western Arctic Ocean - ArcticOcean_MG_CB8_126 | ecosystem: Environmental > Aquatic > Marine > Oceanic | place: Arctic Ocean: Canada Basin | collected...
CTTTGCGAATGGCATTAAGGTCCGCGAAGACCAGGACCTGGCCGAAGTTCTTAGCAGTATTGATATCGATTCTAAAATTCCTGTGGAGGCCTTCGCGGCCGTCGCTGAGATTTTGATCTATGTATACCGTGCCAATGGCGGCGAACTAGAAATTCTCGCCCCGGAAATGGAAACGGAAACGGAAAAAGAAAACCAAGCCCCCAAACCAGGAGACCCTGCTTCATGATAAATACAGAAACACCCAACACCGAAACCGTTGATCAGGCTATGATCGAGAAAGAAATCGGCAAAATATCCGCCTTCATCGATACTGCCCGCAAACACATCAAGGAAGACAAGATGGTTGATGTCGTTGCGTTGGAGGGAAAGGTTAGATCGGTCTGCAGTAAGGTGAAGGATTCTAGTGATAAAGATTCCGAAAACTTGCGCCCGGCAATCAACAAAATCCGCGAGGATCTTGACAGGTTGGATAAAGAATTGACGCGGCAGTTTAAAAGGGTCACGGCAAGCATGGCGGGCTCTACCCGCAATCATGCGACGGCGGCCTATGCCAAATCCGGCGACGATGCTTAACTAAACATTCGGTAAGACGACCGTCATGGAGCTCAATTCCTCAGAATACTTTTATGTCTTCCTCGTCCTGGTTTTTGTCTTAGGGCTGATCGGCTTGCTGGCACTTATTGCGCGGCGTTTCGGCTTGGGGTTTCCGGTGAGTGGACGGGCCAATAGCACACGCAGGCTAGCAGTTTCCGAAATGCTGCCGCTTGATTCAAAACGTCGACTGGTGCTGTTTAGAAGGGATGGCACGGAACATTTGGTCCTGCTAGGCACTGAGTCTGATCTTCTGGTCGAAGCCAATATTCAGCCCCCCCAAGACACCTTTGCAACTGTTTTAAGTGAAACAAGCAGTCGCCTCCCAGCTATCGGTAAGGATATTAATTAATGGCGAAGGCGCTTCTTATTCTTGGCTTTGCAGGACTTACCATACTCATCCTGGCAGCTGGCACAGACCCTGCATTAGCACAGACGATGTCACTGGATCTTGGCAAGGGAGCAGACTCGACCGGGCGTCTCATTCAAATTGTTCTGTTGATGACGGTGCTAACCCTGGCACCGTCGATCCTGATCATGATGACGTCGTTTACCCGTATCGTCATTGTCCTGTCGTTTGTTCGTACCGCCCTTGGCACGCAACAGACACCCCCGAACCAAGTCCTCGTCAGCCTCGCGATGTTCCTTACTTTCTTTATTATGATGCCGACGTTTGAGAAAGTGTACGACAATGGCATTCAGCCCTTAATGGAAGGCAAAATTTCGGAGGCCGATGCTTTCGAACGCTCCGCCGCCCCGATCCGGGATTTTATGATGCGTCACGTGCGGGAAAAGGATTTGATTCTGTTCGCCGATCTTTCAGGAACTCCGGATACAGAAATCCGAAAGAAAATGCCGCTTCGAATTCTGATACCGTCGTTCATGATCAGCGAACTCCGCCGAGCATTTGAGATAGGCTTCTTGGTTTTCATTCCCTTCCTCATCATCGACATGGTCGTCGCCTCTGTACTGATGGCCATGGGCATGATGATGCTCCCACCTATCATTATCGCCCTGCCCTTCAAGATCGTCTTCTTCGTGCTGGTCGATGGCTGGTTTATGATTGTGGGCAGCTTGGTGAAGAGTTTTGGAGGCGGGTAGGTAGGTAACTCTGCCTCCTTCGAAACGCGCAATCTTCGCGTTCCTCAGAACGAGGTTATTAATTAATTTCAAATTCATACCTCGTCCTGAGGAGCCGCGTTAGCGGCGTCTCGAAGAACGCAAATCAGATTAAGTCTATTGGTCGAAATCCACTTCGCCGGATTGTGGCGAAACGCCAGTCGGTATCCATGCGCCTTTCGGGGCCCATCCACTCGGTTAGGGCCTTACGGCGATCTTTGCCATATTCGAAATTTATATTTTAACGTGTGTAAATATCTCGGACACTTTGATAAGCAGGACCAGGTTCGTTTTTTGTTTTATTTTCCATTATTATAACCTCTCAGGTTACAACGTTTCTGTTGTTTCCCCCGAACGTCCCGGACCTTCTGGCCGGACGCCGCCAATTATTTTTGAATGGCGATAACATGAACTATAATCTGGAGTCATTAAAATTGGCTTTATGGGGCAGGTTAAAAGAGTCTTTCCCGCCTCTTGCATGAACTTAATATTCCCAGCATTATTTCCTTACGTGAAAACGCATCTAGGGGGATGCCCGTGTTTCCGTTAGCAAGAGCAATTCTAATTGTGTGTTCGCCGCCGCATGGTCGTTGGGCGCGGAAGCTGGCATCGTCAATAAAGGAGGGCCGTCGGATCGCCCGCGGATCGCCTTGGTAATTGGCAATGGCGCCTACAAGAGCGTCTCTCTGCCAAATTCCAGCGATGATGCGCGATTGATTTCGACAACATTGAAATCGCTGGGCTTTGATGTTGATGAACAGATCGACATCACCCGCCGCCAAATGAAAAGCGCTGTCGCCAGGTTTGAAGACCGTCTGACGAGAGCCGGTAAGAAAGCAGCCGGCGTTTTTTATTACGCGGGCTATGGGGTCCAGGTCAGAGGGAAAAACTACCTCGTACCCGTTAATGCTGAGATAAATAAAGAGTACGAGGTCGATGACGAAGCGCTCGACGCGTCCAACGTTCTGGAAGCAATGGAATTCGCCGGTAACGAGCTTAACTTTGTCATATTGGACGCCTGTCGTAACAATCCATTCCCGCGCAGTTTCCGTTCTTCGAGCTAAGGATTGGCCCGCATGGATGCACCGAGCGGTACCCTGATTTTGTATTCGACAGCACCCGGAGACGTGGCGGCGGACGGCACGGGGTCGAACAGTCCCTATTCCACGGCGCTCGCATCTGCCATGGTTAAACCAGGAATCGCCGTCGAACAGATGTTTAAAAAAGTCCGGGTCGCGGTCCGCTTTGCCACTAAGGATGAACAAATGCCATGGGAGGCGTCGTCCTTAACCGGCGATTTCTTTTTGTGCCACGGTCAGCGGGAGTAGTCGCACCGTCCACGGATTCCCTAATCCCCACCGACACCACGAACACCAGCGAAGAAATCGCCTGTTGGTAATCAATTCAGGCCAGCGACGACCCAAAAGATTTTGAATCCTACCTGGATCGCTACGGCAACGATGGCGCGTTCACCGTGTTGGCCCGAAACCGAGCCAAATCATTGCGCGCGCACCGGGCTGATGGCACTTCCTCTTCTAAGCAGGGCACCACCAGAATAAAAAACTAGCAACAACTGGCTGCCAAAGCCCTGATCCGGGGTCGTAAGATGATCGAAGAATTGGCCGAGAGTGCCAACCTTGTCATGGACAACGACAACGTCCCCTTTGGACGCCGGATCAAAAAATTCCGCGGACTTCTGGGCGAAGTCGTCGACTTTAAACCAATGGCCCGCTTCGTGCTTGAAGATCACTACGAAAGAGCCTCACCGTCGGAATGGGAAGATTTCTACGCAACCTATAAAGAACTCTTTCTTTCTGGTTATGATTTCACCTCGGGCGACCGTTGGTCGGGTGCATCCGAGATCAAAAAAAATCGCGCCTATGGCAAAGATACCCTCGTCACTGTCCGCCTGACCCAGAACAACAAAGAACCGCTCCAAGTCGCCTTTCGAGTCCGCATTAGACCCAACAACTTCTTCAGCTATAAATAATCTATGTCCTGGTCTCAGACCTCAGCCTGCTGGTCACCCAACGTGCTGATTTCAAACCTGCATTGAGGTCTCGTGGCATCCGACATCTGATCGGCTCCCTGGAAAGGAAATTTGGCAAAGCCGTGACGCCGGTGGAAATCCCGTGAGGGACGTTTAACTCATCAACTTCGCAATAAACGGCGGCAGTTCAAACGCTGCCTTGTGTATCTCAGGGCTATAGTAGTCAGCAGAGAATCCCTCAACCTCGACCCGAGCCCGCAAATCCCGCACTGATACCTCACGCAAACTTTCATCATCGCTCGCCCATCCCAACGCCATGAACCCACCGACATAACTCGGCACGACCGTGAGGTAAAACGCCACATCCGCAAACAGAGGCGTCAATCTTTGATAGGTCGTCGTCACCTCATCCGGCTGAAAAAACGGCACCCCGTTCTGGGTAACGAGAACCCCGCCCGGCGCGAGACAACGTTTACAATCGGCATAAAATTCTTCGGTGAACAGAACTTCTCCGGGGCCTATCGGATCGGTTGAATCGACAAGGATCACATCGAAGGTGTCCGCCGAACTTTCGGCCACGTACTTCACCCCATCCGCGATTACGACATCGGCCCGCGCATCATCAAACGCGCCATCGCTTAACGTCGGCATGTGTTCCAAGCAGGCATCGATCACCGTGCGATCCAATTCCACCAGGGTCGCAGAACGCACCCCCTTGTGGCGCAGCACTTCGCGGAGCGCCCCCCCGTCACCCCCGCCAATGATCAACACCCGCGCCGCACGTCCATGCGCAAACAACGGTACATGGGTCAGCATTTCATGATAGCTGGGCTCGTCTTTCTCGGTCGTCTGAACAACCCCATCAAGCGTCAAAACCCGCCCGAACCGAGGGTTCTCAAAGATAACTAGATCCTGAAATTTAGACCGATCCCGATGAACAACCCGGCTGACTTCAAAGCGCTGGGTATAGCCATGGTTCAATCTGCTCTGATGCAAATCCTCATCGAACCAGTCCATTAGGGGTGTAGCTCCAACATAAACTAACCTTATGTGAGGGCCTCCCGGTTGGCAAAAAAATACACGCCCGATCCCCGCCCCTCCAAGTGTAACCGCCAGTTGACGTTGGCCTGTAACAACCTATAACGTATCGTGTGAAATAAAGATAATGTTTTTAGTTTTTGAAGGGCTAATTGTGGCCCCGTTCGGCAATATGGAACAGGTGATAAAATATCTCGGAACCGATCTGTTCAAAGGCCAAAAAGTCAAAACCTTAGTCCCCGGCGACAAATCCGGTGAAATACGTGCGGCGTTTCTAAAAACGGGGGAGGCGGAGTATGTGGACCTCTCTGGGGAGACTTAATGATGGACAGGAGTATTCATTCGTGACGCCCACAAAAGAACAAATTGCTGGTAACGACACCTAAATTATTCACCCATCAATAGGGAAAAACATTTTAGTTGCCATTGGCATGTCATTTCTAGCTCTTGGCGGATTACCGGGTTTTTCTGTCTCGGATGAAGGCGACGTAATGCTACGTTTAGACTGGGGAGCCCTTTTTTTGTTATTAGGTGTAATAGGCGTTTTTTATTTTACTCTTAGTCTAGTACGAGGTCTTCCTAACATTGTTCTGACACCAATCGGCCTACGACAAAATTCACTTTTAAATCCTGCGAATGGAAATGGTCGAGTGTCAGAAAACTTTACCTTGATAGTGTAATTGGTGTCGTTAATGCGTATGTACTCTGCGCTTATACTAACGAGAATTCTAAATCTTTGTTGGCTCTCAATAAAAATGCGAAAGCTAATAGAACTGATTCCGACATAAAAATCCCACTTTCTTTCCTTTCAGTAGGCGTTAGCCGAAACAAGGCAAGTGAATTTTCCTTGAAGGTCAATGCGTGGCGTGACCGCTATGGTGATTTTGAAGAAAATTTTAACATTGAAATACCCAAAGATTAAGCGGGAACGAAAGGACTGGATCAGCGAAAGGACGGGGTCAGGTCTTGATCGGGGGAACAGGTGAAGCCGTTTTATAAAAATGGCGTTTCAACTCCCCCCTATCTCACCCCTCTCTTCTGCTCCGATATATTCAGTTTCTCCGGCGCAAAGAATTCGTGAATTTTGGGGATGGATTTGTAGGGGTCGCAGGCGCCGCACATGAAGATGTCGATTGCGGCGAAGGCGCGTTCTGGCCAAGTGTGGATGCTGATGTGGGATTCGGCAAGCACGACGACGCCGGAGACTCCGCCGCCGCTTTCGAAGCGGTGGACGTGGGCATGCAATGCCGTCGCCCCGGCATCTTCCGCCGCGGCGATGAGAACTTGCTCGACTTGTTTTGCATCCTCAAGGTTGATGGCACCCCATAGGTCGAGCAACAGGTGGGAGCCTGCAAAGGTCACGCCGTCCTGCTCAACAAAGTAGTCGGGGCTTACAATTCTGGGCAATTGAACGTTGCTGCTGGCCATATGCTACTCACTCCTAAATCACGATAGGAGATTTAGGAGATATGGACGGGGGGTGGCAAGCAAATTGGGGATTTTAAGACTAATTAATTCCGCTCAGGTTGCCCTGCTTCAAGCGTTCTTTATAGGCCGCCATGAAGGTTGTGAATCGCTCTGCATCCTTCACCTTTCCGGCGATTGTCCGGTAATCAATCAAGGCGCCGGTTTGCGGGGTCGCGATCAAGCGGAAGGCATCGCCGTAGGATGTCACATTCATCGCCGGGCCGAAATCACGTCGGATGCGGCTGGTGGCGCGCTCATTGCCGCTTAAGGTCATCGAAATCGCCAGGTTCAAAACATAGCGCCCTTGCTCATCGGTCAACGGCTCGTCTGGTTTGGCCCTAAGCTGGCGCAACAGCCGCCGTAGGACTTGCGATGCGTTGGCCCAGTCTTTTCCAGCCCAGAAAATTTCGATGCGGAGTAAATTGGCGTTGATGCTTTTATCCTTCTTCAGCAATTGCAAAGCCGCCGTATCAAGCTTCATACCCATTAACGCCTTTGCCTGAAGATGGCGGCGTTCTTCGGCTAATTCGTTTGATATATTAGGCTCGTTGCTTGAGGACAGCGCTTCGCGGGCTTTGATATATTTCCGATCCATTAATTCGACAACGGCAAGCCGTGCACCAACCCGCGCCTTTTCCTCTCCCTTAAGCCGGTACTTGATCTGGTCTTTTAATAATTCTGCCCCTTCAGACAACAGATCCACATTAACCATGCGGTCCGCCAACTTGCGGATCATTTCATCACCCTTTGCACCAACGGGAGTCAGTTCCTTAAACTCTTCGAACAGGGCAATAGCGGTAACTGGCGGCAGTGAGTCGGCCGCACTGTTTAAATACAATTCAGCAAAGGCATCGGTCATTTCCAGAGTTACTTCCTTAGCCTTATTGATCTCCCGGAAATGTATCGCGGATTCCTTCAGTGTCCTTAACCCATTTCGGAAATTTCCGTCTTCCATATATAGCCGTCCCAACCGACGCAGCAGATTGAGTTCGAACTCATCCCCCCGCCACGCAAACCGGAGCTTTTCTAATTCATCGATGGTTTCACCGCGGGTAATATTCTTAAGCTTCAGCAGAAGTTCGGCGCGTGCCACCGCGGCACGGGCCCGGGTCGGTCGGTGCGGGCCTTTCATTGCCTTTTCCCATTCCGCCACGGCGTTTTCAAAATCCCCGGACAATTCCATGAACCGGCCCTTGGCGAAACTGAGTTGCCCCTTAATGCTGGGCTTAAGATTTTCTTCGGCTTCGACAACGTCTAAAAACCGTTTGGAAATCCGCGCATCACCGACGTCAATGGCTGCTTCTGCAATAAGAATACTTAGGGGGTACTTTAATTCAGTCGGGTAAGGTCTGGTAATTCCCGCTAGGCGACGAAGGTTAAGCGATGCCTTGGCCCTATCCCCCATCTTCCCGCTAACCGCGGACCGCCAGAACTTACCTTCGTCATATTCATCGACACTTTTGTAATTCACATCGGCCGCAGCTTCCGTGTATCGGCCCAGCATGTAATTGCCGATTCCACGCATCAGTCTAAATTCTGCGTCTTTCGTTACCGCAGGCCTGTCTTTCTCTATCAGTCGCATCATGCCAATGACTTCCGCACCAAACCCATTGGCCATATAGAAACGCGCCAAATCCAGCCGAGCACCTTCCTTTTTGAGACCTTTTTTTCGGGTAATTGTATATTGAAGTTTCCGCCGATCTCGGGTGAAAGTTTTAACTTTTACGTTCCGCCATATCTTGAAATCTAACAGTCGCGTCAGTGACCTAAGGCCTCCGCTTTTGGACCCTGCCGCCGCGGCCCTAGAAACTTTGGAAATGAGCAGTTTCCCAGGGCTGCTAATTTCCACCCCTTGTCGGAGCGAACGAACCCGGATGTTATCTACCCAAGGTCGTATTACGACCCCTTGGCTGGAGGGAAGCAGTTGAAGCTGTGGATACATGTAACGTTTCACCACACCATTCCCCAAAGGAACAACAGGTATGACGATCAAGCTATCACCGACCTCTGGGTCCGTAACGATAACCGGGTCGCCCGGTTCCTGAACTGGCATAAATATGCGAGCCCCAATGGGAGAATTCGGTTGAGCCTTGGCATGGATTGCTTTGTTAACTTGCAGTCTCTGTTTCTTGAAATCAAAAATCCAGGCAAACCCATCGCGTTTGAGGGAGGGGTTAATTCCAGCAAGGGCAACCAAGCGCAGAACGGTTCCATTTTGTGATGGAATAAGATCGATACTGCGGATTGCATTTCCCCCAGCAGCGCGAAGGGAATCCAAATTTAAACCCGGTGCCTTGCGATCGAACACAATCCAAAGAGCACCTGCCCGTGGGAACACCGCAGCCGCGACCGATTTTTCCCAATTGATCCGAAGCAACACAGTGCCGGCAGCGACTTTCAATTGCTCCGCTGGGCTGAGAGACTTTGGCGGATTCTTTTTAACCGCAGTTGAACTTGTTGGTTTGGCTGGCGCATGTGCCGTCGGTGAGGCCGTCTCTCCACGCTTTCCGCCTTCGGTAATTTTAATACCTTTCCCGGGCGTCAAAGACATGGGTTTACCAGGTTTGGAAGCAACAGATTTGGAAGCAGCCGATGTTTTGGCCACCGCTTTAGCAGGCGGGTGCTTTGCAGCAACTTTTGGGACCGCTGCCAGTTGAGTTGGCTTCTTTGAAATTTTCTTATTTATTTTGGCCGCAGTTTTTTTTGCCGGTTTGGCGGCAGGCCTTTTGACAGGTGAAGCCTTGGCGGTTTTTGTAGGAGATTTAGAGTCTGCGGTTCGGGTCCCTGGCGCCATCACATCAATAACGACCTTAGACCCCGCCAGAAAATGGCGGACCTTTGAAGTTTCGGGAACCTTTAAGGTGACGACAGGTCCCTTATTTCCGGCACCGGCGACGATACTTTTTAAAAACTTCGGCGGCCTGCGGCCAACTGATCCCAAATTAATTTTGGCCGGACTTTGAAACGCGATCGTTGCCGTGTCGCCGCTTTGTGAAAACTTATATTTCACCTTGCGAGGCCAATCGAAAACAACACGGCTGTATTTCGCGTGCTGGCCCTTGCGGACCTTTATCGACGGACCGCCAGAGGAAAACGGTGCAGCGGTTGGTGCTGTTGAAGCTCGTTTTTTTGCTTTTTTGGGTGTCGGTTGTGATTTTGGAGTCTCGGCTTTTTTTGGCGCATCGTCAAGCAGATCTACGACCACAGCCGTCCCTGAATCAAAACTGCGTAAGCCAAATTTTTTAGTAAGTGCAAAAGAGACCGTCCGCCTATCCGGCCCCGGTTTCACACCACCGATGTATTTCTTTAGGCCGCCAATAGCCTGCGCGTAATTCGCAACGATGGGACGACCAAATTGGATAACCAATTGATTGCCCGAAATTCTTGCAGAATATTGCACTGATGCAGGCCAATTAAATACCAATCGCCCATACCCTTGATGGGGCGCAGATTTGACCGGCACTTGATCGGCAAAAGCACCAGCGCCTGCCAACAGCCAGACAGCCGCTGTAAGCGCAACCACCAGAACTGGGCGGGCCAAATATCTATTCTTCATCGGCCCTCCCAATCGTCGGCATGACGACGATATCCACTCGGCGCCCCAACGCGCGTCTTTCCGCGTCCGGAAAATCCGGCAAGTACTTGAAACGTCCATCCGCATATCCGAAGGCGCTCAAACTTTCGGTATAGCCAGACTGGCGAAGCGTATTGGCAACTGACACAGCACGCGCCAATGACAGCTCCCATTTAGAGGCATAGGCGCCGCCTGAAACTTTGCCCGGTTCGGAGTGTCCATTAACAATAACTTTGTTGCCGATGTGGCGAAGCGCGCCGCCTAAATTGGAAATTGCCTGCCTGGCGCTCTCGGTCAAGTTCGCCAAGCCGCTAGAAAATAATAAATTACCAGGAATTGAAATGATCATTCGGTCTTCAAGCCAGATCAACTGCGCTTGTGCTAGAAACGTATCTTTGCTGCCAGCTTCCGTCAAAATTGATGTTAGATAGTCTAGATTGATCGCTTTCTTGCGGAATATTCCAGAGATATTGAACTGCGCCGTAGCTTTGGCTTTGGTTTGGGTGCTGTTTGGACGCAAGCTTTGCGACAAAGCGTCGGTAATTGATTTCCATTTATCAACAGTTACGTTCAACATCGAGAATAACAGTACGAAAAATGTCAGCATTAACGCGACCAAGTCGGTAAAGATCACCATCCAGGCAAAATTTCTGTGCTGTGGCTTGATACCACAAACATCCGTTTTCGATACGGTCATTACCGCACATCTCCGCCGTTGGGTTGCTTCGCTGGGATGCTTTTGTGTTCCTTAAATTTGATCGTCAGGTCATTCGGATTTCGCGTGAAGAACCAGAATTTTACCACATCTATGTCGCCTGGTTCCACACCGACAGAAACGGCATCGGGTGGCGCGCCGCGCCGCAGCATCTCACGCGCGAAAACATCTGCGCGTTCAACCTCAAGTGTTCGACCAAGCGGGAAATTTCCGTCTTTGTCCATCCTGGCACCAAGAACAAATTCTAGATCGTGGTGGGCGCCTTCAGGCCGCCCCGCCAATGCGCTGACCAATCGTTCCATTAAATCTTCCTGCACGGGTTTGAGCTTAGACTGACCGGGCACGAACAACACATCGGTCGGAACTTTAATCAGCATCACCCGGCCGGGCTGAATTGATTCGACCTTCGCAACCTGTAACGATGTTGCGAACATGCCGGTGATTTCTTCTTGGAATGCCTGGCCCGCTTCTATGCCGCTATCTTCAGAAGATGTGGCAATCCCTTCATTGCTGGGCAGGACAGTACTAAACACCGCCGTCAGGCTTTGCATCGCCAGCTTCGATTTAACATCTTCCAATGTTGAGATACTTACCAGTATGATAAAAAATGCGATGACAAGCAGGTATAAGGCCAGGAAGAGAAACAGCGTACTACGGCCCTGACTGCTTGTATCGGTGTGCCCTGCATATTCTAAATCAGACATAACGCACCCTCCCTCTCACGGGGCATCAACCGCCGCCACCTTCTTGATCAGGGTTCGGAAGTTGGCGCAAGCGCGACAGTTCTACGGTAATTTCTGTCGCCTTTTTGGGATTCATTTTGGCCATGATCGGTGCCAGTTTGCGCTCGCTCATTTTCTCAACGACGAGCATCAGCACATTAATCTCCAATTCCTGGAAAATACGGGCGGCATCTTTCGGCTTCATATTCTGGTAAATCTTGACCATCTTTTCAGTTTTCTTCTGCTGCTCTTGATCGTGGGTGGTAAGCAAGTTCTCGATGGTTTTTTTAATTGCTTTCAATTCACGAATTTTTTCGTCAATCCGGGTTTCCGCGGCCTCCATTAAAGCAACCCGCATTTCCAATTCTTTCGCACGTCCATCCAAAACATCGCGCCTTTCGGAGAGTTTTTGCAGCAGGTCAATTTCCGCCTGTGTTAACAACGTTGGATCTTTTGAAAGCAGGCCTGCCTGGCTCGGGTCACCCGCCATTTTACCATCATCACCACCGGAACTTCCTGGCGCCGGTTGGCTGCCTTCTTCCAGTTGAACTGTCGATGAATTTGCTGCGGCGGGTTTGGCAGCAGCCGGTTGTTTTGGTTTAGGTGTAGCTTTTTCTTGAGGCTTTTCCTGAGCGACAGCATCGGAAACGGAGATGCTACCATTCATCATCACGTCCACGCCTTCCCAAATATTGCCGATTTTTACCGTTAACATTAAAACAGCGGCAAAAATTGTAATTGGCAAAAAGCGGATTTTTGAAACTAAGTTCGTCATGACATCCTCAAGACGCTAATTAACGTGCTGCTTGCAAGGCTTTTAGAAGTTCCCGCTCTGCTTCGGCTCGGGTATCGTCCGCCTCAGACGAATTGTCCTGCGTGGGTTGTGCGCTTGCCTTAGCCGATTGAGCCTCAAAATTTTCTGGCGGCTTTTCTGCACCCTCGGTCTGTGGGCGGGGCGAGATATCGCCGTGCTTGCGCGCGGTTCGAACAGTATCTTCCAATCGATCCGCGGCAGAACCACCCCGATCAATTAAAAAGACCAAGTCGTCTCTCAATGACTGCGCCTTATCGACACGCTGTTGCAGTTGCTCAGCCGTATTTTTCAGCTTGCCGACACCTTCTTCAGCCCGAAGTGTCGCATTCGCAAACGTTGATGCTAGCTTTTCCAGGTCTTCTTTATCCTGGCGAAGCATTCCCAAACGTTTATTAAGAGACATTGCATAGCCGATCGTAATGACCAACAGAACAGCAAGTAACAAATCGAGCATTAAGGATATGGGCACGGTTAGTCCTTCAATTCATCGATATGGCGGTCAGAGATACGCACGGCTATTCTATCACCTTTGCGCCCCATCTTTCCGGTATATAATGAAACGTCTCCGCAACGTAGATCAACAGGCGTATCCGGTTTTGCGTTGAACATGATCTGGGAACCAAGCTTCAGGTTCATGACCTGACTTAGACGCATCAGTTGCTCGTCCAAAACAGCGACTAAATCCACATCTGTCACCCAAAGTTCTTCACCCAAGTGGGTTTCCCAAATTGAGTCACGACCAAATTTCTCACCCATGAACTGCTGCAACAGAAGTTCACGAACAGGTTCCAGCGTCGCGTATGGCATAAGTAGCTCAAAGCGTCCGCCGCGATCTTCCATATCAATCCGGAGCTTAACCACAATCGCGGCATTCGCGGGCTGAGTAATGGTCGCAAATCGGGGGTTGGTTTCCAAACGGTCGAAGCGGAATGTGACCGGGCTCAGCGGCTCAAACGCGGCACCGAGATCTTCCAGCATCACATGAACCATACGTTCAACAAGGCTACGTTCAATGGTCGTATAAGGGCGACCTTCAATTCGCATGGCTGCCGTTCCCCGGCGCCCGCCCAACAAAACGTCCACGATGGAATAGATCAGTGACGAATCAACCGTGATCAGGCCGTGGTTGTCCCATTCTTCCGCCTTGAACACACTGAGCATGGCCGGCAGCGGAATTGAATTCAAATAATCGCCAAAACGGGTGGAGGTAATACTGTCGAGAGAGACTTCGACGTTATCAGAAGTAAAGTTTCGAAGGGATGTGGACATCAAACGAACCAGCCTATCGAACACGACTTCTAACATCGGCAAGCGTTCGTACGACACCATCGCACTGTTTAGAATGGCCTGGATACCGGTACGGTCTAAGCCAGAAACGTCTTCTTCGTCATCGAAACCAAGCAGGCTATCGATCTCGTTCTGATCAAGAACACGAGTCGACTCGCTACTTTGACCGCCGCCGCCCATGGGGCCGGCCGCAGCGGCACCATCGCCATCACCACCACCGGCCATCGCGGATTCCCATTCGGCCGCAAGGACGTCCTGGCTGTCGCCATCACCACCGCCGTCGTCGCCGCCCATGGCAGCTTCCAATTCTGCGGCTAGCACATCTTGGTCTTCATCACCCGGAGCCGTCATTGTTTCATACTCTTATGTTGCATCGTCTTTGCTTAATTCGCGGTGTTTTGTCCGCGTTCAATTTTAATACCCTTATTGCCCGCGGTATTTTGTCCGCGTTCTATTTGCATACTCTTATTGAATGAGTATTTGATTAAAAAGAACGTCCCGTACTTTTATCGGCGCAACAGCAACGCGGACCCGGGCCAGCAATTCTTCTCGCAAACGGTACATACCAGCTGAGCCTTTCAAGTCTTCAACGCGCAATTCCCTCAGATACACCAAAAAATAATCAGTTACCCGGGGCATCAATGCTTCGATTTTGTCCTTATCTGCATTACTCGTGAGCTCTAAACTAACCTTCATATTCAAAAAAACCGATTTCTTACCGCCTGTATTAAGGTTGACGATCAGGTCAGGCAAAGGCTTGAAAGCACTTTCGCCCGACATAATGCCTACGTCTTTACCTTTACCCTCACCTTCCGCAGATGCGTCCTCCCCACCACCCGATATCATCTCGATAACAGGCTGTAGTAACCCGGTGAAATAGGCCGCTGCTGCGCCACCGACGACTAGGAATAGAACTAATCCAACGATGATGAGGAGCTTCTTATTACCACCGCCCCCTCCTCCTTCTTCTTCTTCTTCATCGTCAATATCTTCGTCTTCGTCGGCCATACTTTCGCCTCGATCACGCTCTGAGCCCGAGCCCACACTATTAACCAATTGGTCATGGTAGGCTCAGTTCGTTAATAACTGGTTGATAAACCTAACCCAATTTGACTTCTCTTAGGGTTCAACTTGGGCCGCAAACAAGGAGCTGTATCGCACATGAATGCGGACTCGCGTTAACCGTACCAAATAGCCCCCCCCAAGAGCAACTATGAGAGCGACAATTGTCAGTAACAAATGATATGTCCGGTGTAGGTAACATGTGATCTGTCCGGTTTTATAGTGTTCCCCAAAGGGGGATCGCCGATGAAACGGACAGAACTGTTACAAGGGATACGGACGATGAA
>Ga0114999_10005656_pt1 | contig 14654 bp, 17 predicted proteins | sample ArcticOcean_MG_C_3_FD_89820 | JGI IMG/M metagenome (GOLD analysis project Ga0114999, IMG submission 89820) | Marine microbial communities from western Arctic Ocean - ArcticOcean_MG_CB8_126 | ecosystem: Environmental > Aquatic > Marine > Oceanic | place: Arctic Ocean: Canada Basin | collected...
GGCATTGCGGTAGATGACACAACTTGGGGGAAAATTTGCGAGGCTGCAAAAACGTTTGGAATCGATCCGACAGCTTGGGCGTAAAACAGTTTCAGCACGTCATAAATCAATCAACAAAGCCCCAAAGTCACCTGCGTTTCCATTTTTGTAGGGCAGGGTTCCCCTGCTCTCGATTTTCGGGCCAAAAAGCAAGCGGGCACGGAAACCGTGCTTCTACGGAAAATAATTGGATCGGATATTCCATCCATAACGTATTGAGTTAAGGCACACATTGAAAAATGCGATCTCAAATCTTACCGAAATAAACACACCTTCAAAATATTGAGTATATTCGTGTGACAGAGAAATGACGCATTTGACTTCTGCACCATTTTACGCCATTTTTTATACGTTCGGTTTGCAAACTCACTTGTGAAAAGGAGACGTCAATGGCTTACCCTCAAACAGACGTCCAAACCCTTCAAATGTCCTTTGAAGATTTTCTAAAATATGACGAACATACATGCGCCGAGTGGATTAACGGGGAGGTGATTCCGATGTCACCAGCTTCTGACAGACATCAAAACGTGAGTGGATTTCTTGAATCGATACTCCGTATCTATGTCGAATCCAAAAACTTGGGCCTTATTCGAAGTGCACCTTTTCTCATGCGCCTCAATAAAAACAAAGCGCGTGAACCTGATTTATTATTTCTTTCAAATGCCCACCAAGATCGACTGCTCCCAACTTACTTAGATGGCGTAGCAGATCTTGTTATCGAAATCATCTCGCCCGAGAGCATCGGCAGAGTTCGCAATGACAAATTTTCCGAATACGAACAAGCTGGCATATTAGAATACTGGCTGATCGACCCCATTCGCAAACAAGCAGCGTTCTATCAATTGGAAAACAGTCACTATCACATCATTGATATTCACGATGGTGTCTATCACTCAAAAGTCCTAACAGATTTCCAACTCAAAGAAAGTTGGTTGTGGCAAGATCCACTGCCCAACGTATTGGACATATTAAAACACCTCAACATTTTATAAGGCTTTGCCCGTCATACCCAAGTGCATCTCACGAGCGGAGCCTACAAAATAACCCATTGATCTGGCAGATATAAAAAAGCGGATTCCAAACTTAGTCGGAACCCGCTTCTTGTGTTGCAACCTATTTATCCTCTTGTTGGTTCGGGAGGTATGGGTGGCTCCGGTGGAATCGGTGGAATCGGTGGTTCTGGGGGAACTGGCGGTTCGGATGGTTCGGGCACATCATCAATTTCATCCCCATCTAAACCGTGCAATTTAAATTTCCCACGATCCACATCCACTGCCACGCGATAACCACCGCCGTTCAACTTTCCAGAAATCGTCTGCGCTGATCCTTCAGCACCCGTTACAGACAGCGGTAAATTTGTACGCAATTGCCCTCGATTTACCACACCTTGCACATCAATTTCTGAATGCTCAGGAATCAGCAAAGCAACATTACCCTCTTTGCACTGAATGGCAAAATCACCCCCAACGCCTCGCTCTGCTTTAATCATAACACTGCCGCCATTATTTTGCACTGCCACCGCTGCGCCCGGATTATCGATCTCTACAGATCCACGCTGATTACGCGTACTGATATTGCCCGCTACATTTTCCAAGTGGATCGACCCATGGCTGTTTTCGGCAACCACTTCACCTGCCACCTGCCCCAAAAGAATACTCCCACGTTTGGTCTTCACCACGGCACGCCCACCCACTTCTTCGGCATCGATAGGGCCATAACTATTTTCGGCAATAAAGTCGCCCCCAATGATGCGTGTCATAATTGACCCATGACTGTTCGTAATTTGCGCATTGCCAGTTGCGCCATCAAAATTAATATTGCCATGACTGCTATGCAGCGAAGCCGCACCCCCAATGCCCGATAACGTTTGATTACCATGTGCGGTGCGGGCATCCAAATCGATTTTTTCAGGGTGATGAATCACAAAATCAATATTCACGGAACGTACAGAATCACCTCGTTTGCGTTCTGGAATATTAGGTTGCACACGCAAAACACCCGCATCGCGTTCAATTGAAATTTCAATTTGCGCAAGAAAATCCTTCACCGCAGCTTTGTCATTACCCTCTGCCGTGATGGTTGCCTCAATCTGAATTTCGTCTTTCTCCCAAACTTCAGATTTTAGATTTCCGTGCGGAGTACGAATGGCCAAACGCGTACCAGGTTCTACTGCAACAGACTCAACAACCTTTTTCACTTCCGTATCCGAAAATTCAGCATCCGAAATATCCCAATCGGAAAATGCATCGGGAATCGACTGCATCGCATCGCGAATAATCTTACACACATCCGGAATCGAACGCGTGGCTGCTCGGACAATGCGATCCACTTCTGGCATCGCATCTTTCACCGCCCGCCGAACCCGAGGCATCGACGCCCGCAAAGTTTCCCGTGCGTCTCGAATACGGTCTTGAATCTCATCTTGAATATCCGACATATTGTCGCCCAAATCATCCATATCCACATGAATATGTCTGTGGCGTCTGCGTTGCCGACGACGTGATCGAGAACGCGGGCCTCTTGATTCTTCTGTCTCCTCATCCTCATCTTCCGGCACCTCCCCATCACCCAAAGCTTCCAAAAGCTTCACCGCATCATCTGCCGATATCTTGCCGTCTTGAAGTAATTCCAATATTTTCAACCGTTCTTCTTTCATAACCGTCTCCAATCTTCACGCTGATTTGGCATAACAATGCGCAATTCGATTTTCAAGCACCGTTTGTAATCGCTTGAATCGTTCACTCTTTAATTGTCCTGTTTGTTTCCACGCGCGCAATTTGCGCAATGCTTCTCGTGTTGCATCTATATGTTTCATGTTTCCCAAAAGGACGAAAGACCGTCCCCCTTCTATTTATAATTTAAGCCAATTCATATCCATAAATCCCCACGCGCTTAAGCCGCTGCTTCAATTCCAACCGCCCTCGGTTCAGCCACGTTTTTACTGTGCCTATTGGTACCTTAAGAATTTTTGTAATATCTTCATAAGAATGATCCAAAACATAATGCAACCAAATGGCCCGCCGATATTTTTCAGGTAAATGCGCAATCACATCGCGCACAAGGGCTTCAAACTCTGCACGCTGCAAACCCATATCGGGCAGTTCAAGATCGGCAGCGGATTCCGTAACATCAACCGAAACATATCTGGCTTGTTGCTGAGCACGCGTGCGCCATTGGGTATGACATGCATTCATCGCAATGCGCGTGAGCCAAGTTGAAAAAGCCGACTCACCCCGAAACAAAGCCAAGCATTCAAATGCCCTCAAAAAAGTAACCTGAACCAAATCGTCCACATCATCTGGATGTGCCCGAGACAAAACCGTATGGTAAATCTGAGGATGATGTGTTTTATACAACGCATCAAATGCTTCAAGATCACCCGACTGGGCTTCGTTAACCAATTGGATTTCTGAAGACAACGCCATTATTCATCCCCGTCGTGATGTGTCTTCACTTTTATCTTCATTTTTACATCTCTATCTACCTGCGCGTCTATATCTTCATCTATCCTTGCCTCTATATCTTCGTCGTCATCTCGAAGTATCTTCACCTTCACTTTTACTTTCGCACCTTCGTCATCGCCGTCATCCACAGGCGTTTTATTCAAAGCCTCAAGCAACCGCGCTGCATCCTCCGCATTAATCTTTCCTTCCTGCAAAATCGCCAACACCTTCAAACGTTCTTCCGTCATAAAAACCTCCCGTGGCCTAACTTAGGTTGGCCAACTGTTCAGCAGCAACCACTGCTGTAATCTCACCGGCTTCTAACCGGTGCAAAACCTCTCGCCGTGTGACATGAGACGCTGGTTTATCGTCAGAGTCCGTATGCAACAAACCCGGCACAAAACCCAACTCACCAATCACATCATCTAAGCGATTGCGAATGGAACTATAAGGAATGTTCAATTCGCGCTCCATATCCTTAATATTGCCCCGCAAACGCACAAATGTTTCCACAAAGGCCAGACTCTCAGGTGACAACCGATTAAAAATCGTGGGCTGAAAATGCCCTGTCACTTCACAATCGCATTCCTTACAACTGATTCGCGTCACAGCAACATCTCCTCGGCAAGCAGGACAACTTTCAATAATCTTACGCATTTTTACTCCTTTTGCATGTTTAGACATAAAATGTTGTTTAATATTTCAAATATTTTCACAATATATGTAAAATATTTACAATAAATGAAATATATAGACATTTTTTTGATATGTAAACAAAAAAGTCGATCTCAGAAAAGATCGACTTAGAAACGAAAATTATTATAATTTTCCCACTACATTGCAGCAACTAAACTCACCTACACATTCCGGTGCTCTTTATTTTTGATTTTTCTAAAATCTTTTTTGCACTTTTACTTCCTAAGATGCAACCCGAAAACCGCCCACCTTCCCCTTATTATGGCTCTCTGCACTGGCCGAAATACGTTCACAGCACCGCAAACCAAATGTGTTATTCTCCCAAGCCCCACCCCGAATTGCTCGAAATGCTTGGGGTGACACACCCAAATGGTCACTGTTCTCCCACTTTATAATCGGACAATCGATATCTTTCACATCTTTGGTCGGGCCTTTGGGATTGTCTCGTGGGCTATTCTCATAATAAGCCGGGTGATACGCATCGGAACACCACTCCCAAACATTGCCCGACATATCGTATAGACCATATCCATTGGCAGGATAACTGCCCACAGGTGTCAACCCCCACCCGCTTTTATTGAGCACCAACACGTTGGGTTTCTTAGACGCACCCCGCCAATTACACCGACTTCGAGAATCTTCATCTCCCCACGGATAATCTGCACCATCAAGCCCACCACGCGCTGCCTTTTCCCACTCGGCCTCTGTAGGCAAACGCAACCCGGCCCAAACCGAAAACGCAGCCGCATCGATCCAATTCACACAAATCACAGGATGGTTTTTCCAGCCATCACCTGCAAAGTGATGCCAATAGGGGGTGTCTAAACGGGCTTCTTCACGCGTGGTCACATACCCCGTTTGCTCCACAAACCACGCAAACTGTCCATTCGTCACCGGATAAATAGCCATCTCATACGCATCTAAAAAAACTTCATGAGCAGGCCGTGTATCGGGCTCAGGACTGCGACCCGCAACATCCCCCATCATAAACGCGCCCTCAGGTATTTTCACCAGACCTACCGACGGCCCCCCATTTGGCAAATCCACATTCCGCGTTTCCAGGTCCGCCGCAACAGACATTAGGCCTCCCACGTATCGCGCACCGCATCAATTTGTGCACGCACACCGGCCGAAAAATTACCCCCATAAGAAGCCGACGCATTTTCTTCCAATTGCTCAACCGAACGCGCCCCTGGAATAATGCACGAAACCGCATCATTGCCCAAACCAAACTGCAACGCCATGCGCGTCATTCCACCTGGATACGCTTCACCAACCGATCGCAAAGTCTCAGCCTTTTCAATCATACGTGGCAACCGATCTTTTTCCATACTCGCCCGATGATCAGAAGCCACTTCTTGGCTCGGTTTAAATTTGCCTGTCAGCACACCCCGCTCCATGGGCCTGCGCACCAACAAACCCACACCCTGTTCTTTTGCCAAATCAAACAGTCCTTCTTCAGGTGTGGTTTCAAAAATGCTATATGTAATTTGCAACACTTCAGCCACACCGTGCTCAATGGCCCAAATCCCATCCTTGGCACTGTTCACAGCAATCGCACAATGTTTGATCTTGCCCTGTTCTTTCAAACGCAAAAGCCCTTCTGCCCAATCATCCCTTTCCAACATCTCTTGATTCGGGCTGTGGAGCTGGTAAATATCAATACACTCTCTTTTCAACCGCTTCAAACTTTTCTCAACCGCTTCAAAAATAATACCCGACGTAATCTGCCGAACATCATCTATTGTCTTAGGCGACGCCTTCGATGCAATATACATATCCTCTCTATTTCCAATCGCCCGCCCCAACACCTCTTCACTTCGCCCTTTTCCATACGCTTCAGACGTATCAAAATTGTTCACACCCAAACCCATTGCCCGACGAACCAAATCATCCCAATGATCATCTGAATGTATCGACTCACCCAACCGATTGCATCCCATACCAACTTCAGAAACCTTCAAACCCGTCTTACCCAAATTGCGATAGTGTATATTAAGCTCCTTATTTTTATAAACGATTTAAGCGTCTAAGCTGGCCGGCCTTAGCTTGTGCGTCCACTTTTTGTCATACACAAGCTTCAGATGCAAACCGATCCAAATGTTGTGTCTGTACATACGAATGCCCATAACACACACCGTTGTGTTTGGGGCATGTTCATCCGACATAATCAAAAGAATGTTTGGGCGCCCATTATTTACTATCTAAACGAGAAGGCATATCAGGCCCGGGTTCACCAACTACCGATTTCCCACCCTTCAACAAAGGTTCTGCACTACCCGAAAGCATCGTGCCATCGACTGTCATAATCGGTTCACAAGAATACTGTGCCAAATAAACCCGCCGCATCTGATCTGTCATATTAGATCCACTGCTGTGAAACGCAAGACTCGAAAAAGCCACCACACTCCCCGCTGGCACCTCAACCGCAATACCAGAATCAGAGCCGAAATACCCCACTTTATCGTTACTGCCTTCTTGCACAATATGTTGCACCCAAGACCGAATGCCACTGCGAGAATAGGGCAACAAATGTACCGTACCATTTTCTACACCCACATCGTCCAATGGGCACCAGCACGTCAAATACGGTTTGTGATCGGGGTATCCCACATACCCCGAGTCTTGATGCCAGGAAAACTTCATGCCTGTCTCAGCGCCTTTTACGACGTACTGCTCCCAAAACAAATACGCATCGTCTCCCAAGGTGGCCTGACATACCTCTGCCATCAAATCGCTAAACAAAAAATCGCGCAACTTTGGTTCATCTTTAAAACAGTTCGACACAAAATATCGCTTGTTCCGATGATTAATACCTTGCACGTCAGTGCCTAATGCATCCATTTGCGCATCTTTTTTATCAATAAATGCCTGGCATTGACTGCGCAACAATTCAAGATGATCTGCTGGAATCACCGATTCTAAAATGAAATAACCTTCATCAATGAACTGTTGTTTTTGCGCTTCAGTGACCACACTCATGTCGTGCTCCTTGATGCAAAACTATTCATGCCAATCGACAACCGCACCCACAGCTTTTAAATCTTCCCTCAAACGCTTTGTATCCACGTCTTTAAATACCACACCATCACGCACCACCTGCACCGAAGCCAACCCCGCCGCCTGCCCCATTGCATAACACGGCCCCATTTCGCGCAAAGGCCCCAAGACATGACGTTCCACACTAATCGCACGCCCAGGACAAATCACATTCTCAATGGGCTTGGGTACCAACACGCGATACGGAATGGGTGTATACATCCGCTTCAGTTTCGGTGCACCCGCATCAGAATGCATCGGTTGATAGCTCGGTTTCTTTGGATCTGGTAAATCCCAACCATATCCACTAAATCCAATATTATCTTCAAAATCCATTTCATCGGCCACGTCAGCAACTTTGTAAATATAATCGCCAATAATCCGTCGGGTCTCTCGAATGCCCAAAACAGGTGCAACCATTTTAATACGCGCATCCTTAAACCCAGGAAAATGCTTTTGCATCAACACAAAAAGACGTGACACTTCGCCACGTCCTTGCATCATCCGATGTGCCCACACCACCCAATTGCCCTGTCTGCTCAATCAACAACACCTTCAATCCCGCTCGCTTAGCCGACAAAGCCGCCGGAATACCCGACGGCCCACCACCACACACGACCAAATCATACCCATCGCCAACTGGAATATCTCGATGAAAGGGTATTGCCATCAAATCTCCTAACCAATATCTTCCGGCACATAATGCCCATTTGCGCGCTGCCACGCTGCGGCTTCTGCATAACGGCGCTCCGGCCACGGATAACAATCATTTAAATGTCCACCCAAAGATAAATGGTGCCGGGCTGCTGGTTCCCACCAGTGTTTATTGCATCCTTCGAGAACCTCTTCGATCTTATCGCCAGGAAAAAAACACACGCCATCATCATCGGCACGAATCCAATCGCCCGGCATCACCGTATTTCCAGCAACGGAAATGCGCACATTCACAGCCAAGGGCGCGAGGTCGTGCTGCGCATCAAAATCCGTAGTGGTCTTCGCGTCTTGTGTCCATACCGGAAAATTCTGTGTCGCGGCTTCGGCATAGTCGCGTATCACACCATGCACAACAAGGCCGGCTGCTTTCCGGTTTTGCTGCAAAGCCATCAGCATATTTCCGCCCAAAACACCACTCCGGGTATTTCCATTGGCCTGGACAACAAGCACATAACCTTCTTGTGTGATGTTCACCGCGATTCGGTGATTTTGATCTTCTATTCTTGCATACTCGCCCGTTGGCATCAGGTCTGGACGCTGAGGCCCATACTGCAACGTAATGGCTGGTCCCAAAATATCATGGCCTTTGCCACGAAACAATGGACAGACACCACTAAAAAACGTACTGGGCGTACCCACAATACCCCTTGAAACCACTGAAATGGTCGCGGCAGAATATTTCATCAACTCTGGAACCAGATCCATATTCGGCTTCGGAAATTCCCACACTTCTTCAAGCGCCATGCGAAAAATGGGTGGACGTGGTTCCTTGCTCATTGATACCAACTTTCTTTTTTAATAAAGTGAAGACATCGCAAGTGACGCAATGCTTATCATTTCTTCTCTTGGTTTAATTCACCACCGGATTATTATGCATATTCTTCCCCCGACAATGCCAAAGACTAAAAGCTGCCGCTCGTGGATGATCCATATTGTATTTCATCTGCTGAGAAAAATACCGCATCGTATATCCGCACCGCCGTCGTGAACTGGTATTGGCATCTGCCGCATGCATCATTCGCGAATCGTGAAATGAACAGGTATTGGGTGCCAGCTCAAAGTGCACGGCCTTGCTCTCATCCACGCCCACAATCTCAGTACTAAACGTGTTCGTCTCTTTGTCTACGGGGCGATAATCACGTTCCTCACCCGTATGGCCACCAGGAATCACTTTCATACACCCATTCTCGCGATCCACTTTATCAATGGCCAACCAAATAGTCACAATACCCGTAAAATGATCAAACCGCCCATTCCAATAACGAGAATCTTCATGCCAGGGTGTGGCACGTCCCGTTTTGGGTTCTTTGCATATAAAATGACTCGACCACAACCCAATATCGGGTCCAATGAGCGGCTCCACCAAATCGAGCACTTCCTCGGCCAATAAAAAATCGAGCAAACGAGGCTCGTCAAAGTGCGGCGTATCCAATGTATCAGGTCTCTTATCAGGGTTCTTAATCAACAGTTCCTCAAAGATATCTGCCAGCACAAGAAACTTTTCATCTGAAAAAACCGGTTCGTGAAAAAGGCAGTACCCATTCTTATGGTAAAAATTAGCAGCGTCTTGTGATAGGCGTAACATGGCACGACCCCAATAAAAAAAGGCAAGGGGACAAAAAGCAGAAGCGTCTCCCCCAACGCGACCACAAATTGCACCCTTGCCAAAATATCTTTAAGCTACTGCTTCGTCTTCCAAAACTTCATGCACCCCTGGCCATTCTCGCCAGATATCTAAATAAGCATCTTTGCCAATCTCATCACAATCTTTGTGCTTCAACCGCGCAATGGTTGCCAACCGCGCATTGGGTGATGCATTGGGCCCACCCGTGTGCATCGTTGCATGATGCGCGATAACCAAATCTCCCGCCTTGCCCGTCACCATAATAGGGGGTTCGGGCATTTCAGGATGCGGTTTGCCATGCCCAAGCACTTCGTGGCCTTCGCGTTTAAAATAATCTCCAAACGTGCGATGCGATTTGGGCCACACCGTAAAGTTACCACTATACGGTTCTAAAACATCCACCAAATAAATCACAGCAAAAGCAGAGAACCCACGACTGTATTGCCCCTTGGGCTGGCCATTGGTGCCATTGCCCACACCGTCAATATGCCCACGCGGTTCGGGTGGGTCTTCTCCTAAAGGCAGCGGAAAGCGGGGATACGTTTTTGCCCGCGCAACCGGCAACATATTGCCTTCACCCATCAAATCTTCGGCGATCAGTTTCACTGGTGTTTCATTATACATAGCTAAGATAGTCGGTGAGTCTAAAATATCATAGCAAAAAAACGCACCTCGATTATTTTCTAAATTTTCACCGCCCAATCCCGATGTACCAATCGAATGATTGACCACTCTGCGAGCCGCATCAACCATAATTTGGGGCACCGCACCAGAAATTTGAAGATACCCTTCTTCAACAAAATGACGCTTTTGTGCTTTGGTTAACATAAAAAACCTCGTTGAAATGAATGCCATTGCAGGGCAATAAGTTATCCCAAAATCATGCGATAAGCGCTTCTGATAACACGTCAGTTACACCTGGCCATTCACGCCAAATATCGGTATAAACACCTACCCCATTTTCGTCACAATCTTTGTGTTTCAAACGCGCAATGGTGGCATATCGCACATTGGGCGACGCATTGGGTCCACCCGTGTGAACCATCAAATGATGCGCAAGAATAAAATCACCTGCTCTTCCTGTGACCATCACCGGGGGCTCTGGTAATTCAAAACGCGGCATCCCTTCGGCCAATACTTCATGGCCTTCGCGCTTAAAATAATCTTCAAAACAAGTATGCGACTTGGGCCACACAGTAAAATTACCACTGTAGGGTTCGGGCACGTCATCCAAATAAATCACACCAAATGCCGTAAACCCACGGCGATAAACCCCTTTGGACATGCCATTTGATCCATTGCCCAATCCATCCAAATGCCCACGAGGTTCAGCCACATCACCTTCGGGCGAACTGGGATAGCGCAAAGCAATTTGTCCACTACCAATGGGCAGCACATTGCCTTCCCCCATCAAAGATTCTGCAATACGAATGATGGGCGTTTTATTAAATAAGTCTGAAATTACAGAGGTATTTCGAATATCATCACCCAATTGACCATTGCGATTTTTAGAAGGGTCATCCTCGCCCTTGCCCACATGCCCAACCGAATGATTGATCACGCGACGCGCTTGTTCAACCATCACCAAGGGAACCACCCCAGAAACTTTGAGATACCCATCTTCGGCAAATTGCCGCTTTTGTGCCGTAGTCAACATGTCCCGTCTCCAAAAACTTATTTATAAGATGGACTTGATTTTGCCAAAATTTAGAACCAATGTCAAGTTTATTTATCAAGCTCTTTTAAAAAAAAATTACAATGCTGTTTTCAACCGCGCCATCGCTTCATCTTTTTTCACCACACGCGTTCGAATATGGTCTGACCATTCCGGCGTACCACAAAAATCATGAATCGTTGCTCGCTTGCGATAAGGTACGTAATTGCCAATGTGCCAAGCACTTGAGCGATACAAGGCAAAATCACCCGCGTTCAAACACAGCTGAAAAGCCCCCGGCATGCCTGTCACATAAGCCAAACAATCACGCTCTCTTTGCGTGTTTGAAACCGTCGGTTTGTTGCGGTGTTTTTTTGCATCGTAAACCCGCTTGGCTGTCACTTCGCCAGATAAATTGCGCTGACGGTAATGACTGCCCGGCACAATCCACGTCGACGGATCTTCATACAATGCACAATTGATCTGATTCATCGCACCAATGTCAAACGTCTGCTGATCCCACTCTTCTCGAAACGCATCCTCAAACACTTCCTCAGGCATATGATCGCGCCAATCGCGGTGCCAATCGGTACACCATGGAAACGCCGCAGGCTCAAGCAGCACACCCGTACGCTCCAAATCGGCATGGTAATGATTGGGCGTCAGCACCTGATGAATGGCATCATTCAACTCGGGCAGTTCACCATAATCTTTAAACGGTTGCAAATTTAAATCATACTTAACCAAAGGCTGCAATCGCTGTGCTTGTAAGCCCGTCACCTCATGGGCAATCTCGCGTGCCTTGTCTGTTTCCCGACGCAAATCTTCAATTAGGGATACCGGCAAGATCTCGCGAAATACCGTGTATCCAAATATATGATAATCGGCAATGTGTTTTTCAGAAAAATGGAAAGCCATAAAAGCACCTCGTCTTAAATTAGAATCAAGCCTAAAGCTGTAGTGCCAAACTGCCCTGATTGGTTTCGTTTAATCGATCAATATATTTAGTCCGGTCAAAAAACTGGCTCGAATCGTACAAAAATGCATACTTGCCATCACGATCATGCCCCATCTCCAACGCTTTTTCATTAATTGCTTCAATATTGGAATACCCCCCCCACAACACACCCGCTTGGCAATACGATGTATCAATAAAATACCGCTTATATACCCCACCCCCGGGCTTGGGTCGCCGAGCGTGTTGTACTGCAGAATGTACAATAACACATGAACCTGGCGGCAATGAATCAACCGTTACCGAACCCGGCAGATCTTCAAACTCAAATTGACGAAATGCATTACTTGCCATCACCTTTTTATGCGTACCCGGCATCACCAATAAATCGCCTACTTCACCATTTAAACCATCCAGATACATAAACACATGCACCATCAAATGCGAACGATTGGTCTGTGGTGTCTGCACATAATCATGATGCCACACCGAACCGCGTTCACCTGGTGCTTGCCAGCGGGCATGAATATGATGATGCGTAAACTGGGTGCCACCCATCAAATCAGATATACGATCTATAATCACAGGCTCAGATGTCAACAAACCCATATCCGGATATTCTACCACCATCTTCTTTACACCCTTGTCACGATCAACCATCAACTGATCCACATCGGCTTTTACACGCGTGCATATATCCTCATTTAAAAGCCCTTCAAAAATCAGATAACCCACATCGTCAAAGCTATCCACTTCATCTTGCGTTAAATAATTTAACTCAGACATCCTTAGCACCTCCAAATTACACGGTGGTCAATTCAGAAATTTTCTCTATCACGTCCTCAGACAAGTCACAATCCACCGCCATCAAACTATCTGCGAGTTGTTCCTGATTACGACATCCTACAATTGGAATGCTCACAAAGGGTTGTGACCAAAAATAGGCCAGCACAATCTGGCTGATTGCAATACCCAAACCTTCAGACACCGTTTTCAAATACGCATACACCTTCAAATTCCCATCTGTATAATTGCCACTCTTTTCAACCCACTCAGGGTCAGCGTCCAACTTTGAGAAAAACCCACCCGCCTGCGAATTGTATGGAATCGCCGCCATACCGGTTTGCGTATGGAAATCCACCGTCTCTCGATCCATAGAACACATCGTCTGATCACCCGGTGGTTTGCCTTGAAACCCCGCCACACTCCAACGCATTTGATTGGCAACAAAGCCTGTATATCCCTGAGCCTTGGCATATTCACGCGCTTCTTGCATTCGCTGAGGTGTCCAGTTGGAACACGCATAATAGCGGACTCTGCCCGATTGTTGAAAATGGTGCAACACATCCAACATCTCAGCAACCGACCGATGGGTATCGTCACGATGCAGATAATACAGATCGACCACATCGGTCTGCAACTTATCCAAACTCCCCTGCAAATCTGTTTCCATCTCGTCGGGCGACAACCTCGGTATATTGTCCACCAAATCGGGGTGCCCACCCTTGGTCGCCACGACCACACGATCACGCACATCTCTATCTACCAACCAATCACCTATAATGCGCTCGCTGCGATTCACTTCACCCGGTATCCAATTGGAATACACACGCGCAGTATCAATAAAATTACCGCCAGCTTCTACAAACGCATCCAAGAGCATCATACCTTCTTCTTCGGTATTCTTAACGCCAATATTTGCCAGTCCCAAACATACAGATGACACATCCAAGTCGGTATTTGGAATCGTCTGATATCGCATCACTTATTCCTTATATATTCTGCAACTTAGGAAAATCGTTCACCGCAGGAAACATATCGCCCTCTAACAACACACCCTCTTCAAGTTCCAAAGGATCTGTCACAATATGTCTTTTACCCGAAAACGTGGTCGTTTGATCCATATAAATAACAATATGAGCCACTCGCGGATCATCCGTCTCATTGGGCGTGGCCATATGCGCACATCGACTGTGGTGAAATGTACAATCTCCTGCCTTCAATGGCACAGTAATCCGCTTCGCCCACGTAAGATCGGGGCAAAGATCAAACAACTTATTACCATCTCTTGTACTCTGAGGTGCCAAATCTGTATAACAATGAGAACCCGGAATAAAGGTCATACACCCCTTCTCGACAGGTACATCACACAAAGCAATCCAGGCAGAAATCGAGTTGGGTGATTGTGCATGTGGCCAAAACGGTTGGTCTTGGTGATACGTTGTCGGGGCATTGTTATGGGGTTGCTTGATCAACATATGATCGTGCCAAATTCGCAACGGTACCCCAGCCAACTTCTCTGCCACACCGCCCACATTGGGATGCAACGTTAACCGTTTAATCCCTTCATCTTCGTGCCAAAAATTTACAATTTGCGTAAACACCTCGCTGTCTCGAACCGACACATTTTCTTCATCGCTCTTTCTTTTTTCTTCTGCAAAATTGTAAATGATATCATAAAATTCCGTGACTTCTTCTGGGCTAATAATA
>Ga0114999_10005657_pt1 | contig 14653 bp, 14 predicted proteins | sample ArcticOcean_MG_C_3_FD_89820 | JGI IMG/M metagenome (GOLD analysis project Ga0114999, IMG submission 89820) | Marine microbial communities from western Arctic Ocean - ArcticOcean_MG_CB8_126 | ecosystem: Environmental > Aquatic > Marine > Oceanic | place: Arctic Ocean: Canada Basin | collected...
ATCGCCAAAACTATCTATATATTCAGTAGAATAAGCAGCTGTCCCAGGAGAACTGCCACAATCCATTGCAAAAGTTGAAGTATCATTTGTATCTGGCGAAACAACACTTCCATTAGTTTTATTTCCTGAAAAAGCTGTTGCAACATCTAGTGTCCAACAATATTTACCAGAACCACTTTTTCCAGTTACAGAACTACTATAAATATCTGAGTGTTTAATTTTGAGAGCTGAATTTATTAATAAAATTGCATATTTATAAGTATTCATTGCAGGCAAAGCTGTTATTGCTAATGATGAAGAAGCTGGATATGTAATTTCTAGATCTACACCCGTATCATCGTTGATAAAGTAACTACAAGAAGATAAATCTGTAGTTGAAGTTGCGAAAGGATTAGAGGTACATAAAGCAAATCTATAAATAGTTATTTTATAAAAATCAGGAACTTCTTTGCATGATATTCCTGTATTGGCATCAATATCCGTTACTATTTCCTCACTATTGCTAGCAGCAACAGTTATTTCATTAGATCCATTTCGGACACAAGCGTTATCTGTTTCGGCAAAAAGATTAAAAGAAATTAAAGTAAAAAAAACGGATATAAATAATATTGCTATTTTCATTTTAAAAACCTTTTACAGTTACAGAACCTTCAAGCTCAACAACTACCTTATTAACTCGCCTAACTTTTGATAATAATTCATCACTAACATCGCTCTCCTCAAACGCAATTTTTGATAATTTATTATCACTTAAAGAGGGTCTATTTTTTGGAGGATATACAAAAGATAAAGACACATAGTTTTTATCAATATTCGTCTCATCATTATCTGTCCCAACCTCAAGAGTAATGGAGTTTGTAATATAAAATTCACCACCATACTTTAGACCTTTAGAATTTTTTGAATTTTTAACAGCATCCCACTCATAGCTATTTAATTTAATATTAGCCCAAGGAAGGTAGGGCACTTGACCCAATATATTTAAATCATACCCACTTAAAACTCTTTCATTAAAGTCACCAACAGTATTTTTACCTGATATTTTTTCATATCGATTTGCATTTATTTTGAATGGATCTGTAATGAATTCTAATCCGAAGCTATAACGAGAATTTGACTTACTATCTGCATCAAAGAAAATATTATATCCAGTAAAATATTTGTTATTATCAGATAATTTTCTATAGCCTAAGCCTAGATTAATCGCTTGTCGCTGTTTGCCCTTAACAAAATAATTATTTATTTGTGATTGATTAAAAATAACACTGCTATTTTTTTTTTTGATTGGTCTTACTATCATTATGGATCCTAGTGGGGCCATTTTCTCACCAGCAGTTATAGATACTTCCGTATCTCCTTCTCCACTGAGAAAGCTATCTATAAAACTTGAGCCAACAGAATATAATTTATCAACTGAATTTTTCTTTAACTCTTCTTGAGCAAAAGCATTTGTTACAATTACTCCAAGAATTAGCGCATTAAAAATAATTAAAATTTTAAACATAAAAAGATGTGATTTAAGGTTATTATCTTATTTATTTTAAAAATAAACAATAATAATTATTATACATATTAAAACAGAGGTATATATTTTATATAAATTTGTATTAGTATTTATAATGAGGATAGACTCATATTTTTTGAATATTTTTTTGTAGATTCTTTAATTACTGCTTGCCCACAACGCATAATTTTTCTTTTATAATCATAAGTCATCTTGGGTTCTCCATGGAGTATCTATCCGTTTGAAAGTGCCTCTGAGACTCGATGACAAAATTCTGAAGTATCATCATCGGTAATAAATCGATATCCTTTCATAACAGTTCCTTTTTTAATTTTATTTCTATAATTTTTATTAAATATTCTACTAGGCCAACTTGTTGGTCAGGAGAGAATTTTTTAATATCTTTAGATCCCATAGCAATAATAATAAAATTTTCATTCATATTCACTTTAAGTAAAATATATGATTTTACAATTTTTGATTTATTAGGAAAATACAATAGAGTTCCTTTTGGATTTTGATTTAAGTTTGTTATTGCTTTATCTTTGAAATAGCTTTTAGCTATTTTTGCATCAATTTTTTGAACATCATTAATATTAATTGAATCGTCGGTCGAAAAACAATTAATAATTTCACATCCTAAAAGTATTTTAAAATCAGCTAAAATTGCATTTATAATTTTATTAATTGATTTAGAATTAAGGATTTTAAGTGATGATTTAAGTATTCTTTTTTGTGAACTAGAGTGACTTTTGCCAGCTAAAAGAATTTCAGTCATTTGATTTTGTAAATCAATATTTTCTTGAGATATTTTTTTATAGCGGTAGGCATCTAAATCAATAATTTTATCTGACCCATTATCTTTTAATGAAAAATTTAATTCTTTTGTTAGTTCTGGATATTTTAGGAAAAAATTTTTATTTTTTTTTAGATAGGTAATTACAAGCTCTTCAGAAGAGTTTTTGTCTTGGTCTTTTTTCATAATTATTTAGGTAATATAGATTGACCTGTTTTGGCCCAATCGTCAAGAAAAGCCTTTAGACCTTTATCAGTTAAAGGATGTTCATAAAGCTCGTAAATAACTTTTGGAGGAAGAGTAGCTACATGAGCTCCTATTACTGCGGCATCAATTAAATGTTGTTTTGATCTAACAGAAGCAACTAAAACTTCAGTATCAAAGCCATAATTTTCATATATCACAACAATATCATCAATTAAGTCCATTCCTTTTTCACCAATATCATCTAATCGTCCAACAAAAGGAGAGATAAAAGTAGCCCCAGCTTTAGCTGCTAGTAGAGCTTGCGCTGCGGAGAAGCATAAAGTGACATTAACCATTGTGTTGTTTTCACGAAGTGCCTTACAAGTTTTAAGACCATCGACAGTTAATGGAACCTTGACAGCAACATTTTTGGCCAAAGAAGCTAAATATTCGCCCTCTTCTAACATTTTAGAAAATTCAGTTGCCGTGACTTCTGCTGATACAGGGCCTGACACAATAGAGCATATAGCTTTTATTGTTTCAGCCATATCATCTCCCTGTTTTGCTATAAGAGAAGGATTTGTAGTAACACCATCAACAAATCCAGTTGATATTAAATTTTCAATTTCCTTAATATTTGCTGTATCTACGAAAAACTTCATAGATTTATCTATAACATAAAAGTAGTATTTAAAAAGTTAAGAAATAAATAAATTTTAATTTAGTATTAAATATATGTTTTGTAATGTGATTGTGACACGACCATTTGATCAGATCTTTACTTATAAGTTAAAGAGGGGTCAAATTGTTAAAGAAGGAAGTATCGTAAGCATTCCTTTTGGAAGATCTAATAAACAGATTGCTATGGTAGAAAGTGTTTTTAAAAACATAAATTTTAATAATGATTATAAAATAAAAGAGGTGGAAAAAGTTTTTGAGCTAATTACTTTAAGTAAAAATATTATTAAATTTATTTATTGGATAAGTGATTATACTTTATCACCAATAGGATTAGTTTTAAAATTATTTTTAATAAATGAAAAAATTATAGATTTTTCTATTATTGGAAAAAAAGAAAATATATTTTTTCCAGCTAAGGTTAAGTTAAATAATGATCAAAAAAAAGCAGTTGCAGTAATTAATAAATTGCTTTTTAAAACAACTCTACCACTTGTTTTGGAAGGTGTTACTGGTTCTGGAAAAACAGAAGTTTTTTTTGAAGCTATAGAGAATGTAATTAAAAAAAAACAACAGGCTTTAATAATGGTACCAGAAATTTCTTTAACCCCACAATTAGAAACAAGATTTTTAAAACGATTTGGTTTTTTACCTAATGTTTGGCACTCAAAAATTTCTGAGAAAAAAAGAAAAGATATTTGGCATCGTTGTTACCTAGGAGAGTCGATAATTGTTATTGGTGCTAGGTCATCGCTATTTCTTCCATTTAAAAAATTGAGTTTAATTGTTGTAGATGAAGAACATGATGCATCCTATAAGCAAGAGGACAATATTCGTTATCAGGCAAGGGATTTGGCAATAGTTAGGGCTCAAATAGACAAGGCTTTAATTATATTGTCTTCTGCAACTCCCTCATTGGAAACACAAAATAATATTAATAAAAAAAAATACAAACATGTTTATTTGGCATCTCAATTCTCGGGAATAAAACTTCCGCCTATAGAATTAATTGATTTGCAACAAAATAAATTAGAAAAAAATAAATGGATATCAAACAAGATATATGAGGAGTTGCAAAGCTGTTTACTAAAAAAAGAACAAGCATTATTGTTTTTAAATAGAAGAGGGTATTCCCCATTAAGTTTATGTATTGAATGTGGTTATCGTTATCAGTGTGAGCAATGTTCCTCATGGTTGGTAATGCATCATGGAAAACAAAGATTACTTTGTCATCATTGTGGTTCAATATACTCTATCGATCCTAATTGTCCAAAATGTTTAACAGAAGACTCTATTAAATTAATAGGTCCAGGAGTTGAGCGTCTAGAAGAAGAATTAAAATTATTATTTCCTAAAAAATCAGTTGGTATTATGTCTAGTGATAATGCCAATACTCCCAACAAAATAAAAAAAATTATTGATGATTTTGAAAATAAAAAAATAGATATTTTAGTTGCGACTCAAATTATGGCGAAAGGATATGATTTTCCAAATTTATCCCTTGTTGGTGTAATCGATGCTGATACAGGTTTGCTTGGGGGAGACATGCGAGCAATTGAGAGAACTTATAATTTATTGCAGCAAGTAAGTGGAAGAGCGGGAAGATCTAAGCAGCAAGGGAAAGTTTTTATTCAAACTTATTATCCTAAGCAGCCTGTTATTCAATCTCTTCAAAATAGAGATCGTAAAAAATTCGTAGAAGAGTCTTTGAAAGATAGGGAAGATTTTATGATACCGCCTTTTGGTTTTATGACAGCATTAATCTTATCTGGATCTTCAAAAGCTAAAACTGAGATGTATGGAAAGAAAATAATTCAATCTACAAAAATACCAGAAAATTTAAGAATTTTGGGACCTGTGGAAGCTCCAATTTTTTTATTGAGAGGTCAATATCGATTTAGAATATTAATTAAGGGAAATAATAGAAAAATACTCAATAAATTCACCAGATTTATACTTCAGAAGTGCCCAACACCCTCTACAATCAAGCTTGTTGTGGACGTTGATCCTTACTCATTTATGTAATTTACCCACAGTTTTAAAAAATTACATGCAATAACACTATTTGTCACATAAACTCTCGGTTTACCTTGATTTTCTCTTGTGCTAATACGCATTCACAATTCTACATTTGGAGAAAAATTAATGACATCACAGTTAGCTTCTGGAGACCTGGTATCAGATCGCTATGCATCAGCAATGTATGATTTGGTTTCAGAAAAAAAAGTTGTTGATTCTGTTTTAGAAAATTTACAAGATCTTAAAAAAACAATTGATAACAATAAAGAATTATCTTTATTGATTAAAAGTCCATTAATTTCTTCTAATGATAAATTAGAAATTTTAATTAAATTAACTTCGTCATTAAATTTTAATGAACTTTCAGTTACATTTTTAAAAGTTGTTTCGAATAATAAGAGATTTGCAAGTCTTACATCAATAATCTCTCAGTTTATTAATATTAATGATAATAAAAGAGGCAATGTATTAGCTGATGTGACATCGGCGGATGAAATTTCAGAAGAGCAAAGAGTAAATATTAAAGATCAATTAAGAACTATTTTAGGAGACAAGTTATCACTTAATTTTAAAGTAGATAAAAAAATTATAGGTGGTTTAATTATTAAGGTCGGTTCCAAAATGATTGATACATCACTAGCAAATAAAATTAATAAACTTAAGATCGCAATGAAGGGGGCGTAATGGAAATTAGAGCAGCAGAAATTTCATCTGTAATTAAAGACCAAATATCAAATTTTGAAACAAAAGCAGATGTTGCTGAGGTAGGCACCGTTCTTAGTGTCGGTGACGGAATTGCAAGAGTTTATGGATTGGATCAAGTTCAAGCAGGAGAGATGGTTGAGTTTCCTGGTGGTGTTAAAGGAATGGCCCTTAACTTGGAAATGGATAATGTTGGTGTAAGTATTTTTGGTGATGACACGGGTATTAAAGAAGGTGATACAGTTAAGCGTACTGGAGAAATTGTTGATGTTCCTGTTGGAAAAGGATTATTAGGTCGAGTTGTTGATGGATTAGGAAACCCAATTGATGGGAAGGGGCCTATAGAATCTACTGATAGAAGAAGAATAGAAATAAAGGCACCTGGAATTATTCCTCGTCAAAGTGTTACCGAACCAATGCAAACGGGCATTAAAGCTTTAGATGCCCTCGTTCCGGTTGGTCGTGGTCAGCGTGAATTAATTATTGGTGACCGTCAAACAGGAAAAACAGCAGTTGCAATTGATACAATTTTAAATCAAAAAACCGTTAATCAATCAACGAATGAAAAAGAAAAATTATATTGTATTTATGTAGCGATTGGTCAAAAGAGATCCACTGTTGCACAAATAGTTAAAACTTTAGAAGATAATGGTGCGCTTGAATACACAATAGTAGTAAGTGCTACAGCTTCAGAACCTGCGCCTCTTCAGTTTTTATCAGCTTATACTGGTTGTACAATGGGTGAATATTTCCGTGATAATGGAATGCACGCTCTTATTGTTTATGATGATTTATCTAAGCAAGCAGTAGCATATAGACAAATGTCACTGCTTCTTCGTCGCCCACCAGGACGTGAAGCATATCCTGGAGATGTATTTTATATTCATAGTCGTCTTTTAGAAAGAGCAGCCAAGATGAGTGATAAACATGGGGGAGGTAGTTTAACAGCCCTTCCTATTATTGAAACTCAAGCTGGAGATTTATCAGCTTACATTCCGACAAACGTAATTTCGATAACTGATGGTCAGATTTTTTTAGAAACAGATTTATTTTTCTCTGGTGTTCGGCCCGCTATTAATGTGGGTTTATCAGTAAGTCGTGTAGGCTCCGCTGCACAAACAAAAGCAATGAAAAAAATTGCTGGTCCTGTTAAGCTAGAACTAGCACAGTATCGTGAAATGGCAGCATTTGCTCAGTTTGCATCTGACCTTGATGCATCTACACGTCAATTGCTTGATCGCGGTGTACGTCTTGTAGAATTATTAAAGCAAGGTCAGTATTCGCCCCTTACTGTATCAGAGCAAGTTGTTTCTATTTATGCGGGAGTTAAAGGTTATCTAGATAAAATTGATACAAAAGATGTTGTGCGTTTTGAATCAGAAGTTCATGATGAAATTAGAACTAATCATGCAGATCTTTTAGAATCTATTGCTAATGAAAAAGAATTATCATTAGCAAACGAAGAAAAATTAAAAAGTTTTTTAGATTCATTTATAGAAAAATTTCAAAATAATTAATCAATGCCAAGCTTAAAAGATATTAAAAATCAAATCAACTCAGTTGGTTCGACAAAAAAAATTACTTCTGCCATGAAAATGGTAGCAGCAAGTAAATTACGACGTTCTCAAGAAAAAGCTGAAGCTGCTAGACCATACTCTACACGCTTAGAACAAATGTTGTCTTCTCTTGCTTCTTCAGGGGTATCAGGTGAGGGTGTAATACAACTTTTAACCGGCACAGGAAAGGACGATCGCTATTTAATTGTTCCTGTGACAGCGGATAGAGGACTATGTGGAGGTTTTAATAGTAGTATTAATCGTGATACAGTTAAGTTTGTTGCTGCCTTGGAAGCTGAAGGAAAATCTGTTAAGCTGCTAACTGTTGGAAAAAAAAGTAGAGATTTTTTTAACAGAATTTTGAAAGATAAAATTACCCAAAGTTTTACTGACCTTGGATCATCTGGCGTAGGTTATGATATTGCCTTGGAGATTTCTAATAAAATACAAGAAATGTATTTTGATGATCAATTTGATAAATGTGTTATTGTTTATAATAAATTTAAGTCAGTAATTTCTCAAGAGGTTACACATCGGCAACTTATTCCATTAGATATAGATAGCACTAAAGAAAAATCTGAAGAACAGGTAAAAGATACTTCTATTTATACCTATGAACCAGATGAAGAAACTATATTAAAAGATTTATTACCTAAAAATGTATCCATACAAATTTTTAAAATATTACTTGAGAGTAACGCAGGTGAGCAGGGTGCGCGAATGGCAGCAATGGATAATGCAACACGTAATGCTGGTGAAATGATTGATAGTTTAACTCTTGTTTATAATAGGACACGACAAGCATTTATTACAAAAGAATTAATTGAAATTATTTCAGGAGCCGAATCAGTTTAAAAGGGGGATAATATGGCGAAGAACTTAACAGGAAAATTATCACAGGTGCTTGGAGCAGTTGTTGATGTAACGTTTGATGGAGAACTTCCAAAAATTATGAATGCATTGGAAGTTGATAACCATGGAACAAAACTTATTTTAGAAGTAGCACAACATTTAGGTGAAAATGCAGTTCGTACAATTGCCATGGATTCAACTGAAGGTCTTGTTAGAGGTCAAAATGCAACAGATACAGGATCTCCTATCTCTATGCCTGTTGGACCAGAGACTCTAGGTCGTATTATGAATGTAATTGGTGATCCTGTAGATGAAAGAGGACCTATCGGTCATAAAAAAACATATCCCATTCATCGACCTGCCCCAGAGTTTGTAGATCAATCTACAGAAACAGAGATTTTAGTGACTGGTATCAAGGTTGTTGATTTATTAGCACCTTATGCACGAGGCGGTAAAATTGGCCTTTTTGGTGGAGCGGGAGTTGGAAAAACTGTTTTAATTATGGAATTGATTAATAATATTGCAAAAGCACATGGTGGTTATTCAGTGTTTGCCGGTGTTGGTGAGCGTACACGGGAAGGAAATGATTTATATCATGAAATGATTGAATCAGGCATTATTGATCTTGAAGGAGATAAATCTAAAGTTGCACTTGTATATGGACAGATGAATGAACCTCCAGGAGCAAGAGCGCGAGTAGCTTTATCAGGCTTAACTCAAGCAGAATATTTTCGTGATGAAGAAGGACAGGATGTTTTATTTTTCGTTGATAATATATTTCGTTTTACTCAAGCAGGTTCTGAAGTTTCAGCTCTTCTTGGACGTATTCCATCGGCCGTTGGTTATCAGCCAACTTTAGCAACAGATATGGGAGCATTACAAGAACGTATCACAACAACAAAAAAAGGTTCTATTACTTCAGTGCAAGCAATTTATGTTCCGGCAGATGATTTAACAGATCCTGCCCCAGCAACATCTTTTGCCCACTTAGATGCAACAACTGTTTTAAACAGAGCTATTTCAGAAAAAGGAATTTACCCTGCTGTTGATCCCCTTGATTCTACATCGCGTATATTGGATCCACAAGTTGTAGGTGAAGATCATTACCGAGTTGCTCGTGAAGTTCAGCGTGTTCTTCAAACATATAAAAGTCTTCAAGATATTATCGCCATCCTAGGTATGGATGAATTATCTGAAGAAGATAAGCTGACAGTCGCACGTGCTAGAAAAATTGAAAAATTCTTAAGCCAACCCTTTTTTGTTGCAGAAATATTTACAGGATCTCCTGGAAAGTATGTTGACCTTGAAGATACAATAAAAAGTTTCGATGGATTAGTTAAAGGCGAATATGATCATATGCCTGAAGCTGCTTTTTATATGGTAGGCGGTATGGAAGAAGCAATTGAGAAAGCTAAAAAATTAGAAGCGGAAGCTGCATAAATGACAACCTTCTATTTTGATCTTGTTGCTCCAGAACAACTTCTCTTTAATGATGAAGTAGGAATGGTTATTGTTCCAGGAAAGGACGGCGATATTGGTGTTCTTCCTGGTCATAGTAAAGTATTGTCATCTCTGAGGCCAGGTCGAGTCATGGTTTATGGAGAAGGTAAAAATTTGTTAAAATCTTTTTTTGTTACAGGTGGTTTCGTTGAAATTAATCCTGAAAAATGTATCGTCTTAGCAGAGGATGTAAATGAAATGAGTGATTTGAATAAAAATATTCTTCAAGAACAAATGCAAAAATTAGAAAATGAAACTCATGACTCATCAAAAAATGAATTAAATATAGTTCGCTCAAAGTTAGAAGCATTAGATTCAACGTATTATGAAAAGTTATAATTATGAATACATTTAATGATAGAAAAAAAGCTTTTGAAGCAAAATTCACCCAAGATGCTGATTTACAATTTAAGTTAAAGGCTAAAAGAAATAAACTTATTGGAGAATGGGCAGCTGAGAAATTGCAAAAAGAAAATAAGGAAAAATATATTAGAGAGGTAAGAGAATCCGATTTAGAAAAACCAGGTGATGAAGATATTATTGGAAAAATTATGCAAGATTTTTCTGATAATAATGATTCAATAACTAGAGAAGATTTGCTCAAAAAATTTAATGAATGCCAAGAAAAAGCTAAAGAAAAATTAATGAGTGAAAACTCTTAATTAAATTTTTAAAAAAAAATACTTCCTAATTCTAAATATACAAAATGTTTGAATTAAATTTACAAATAATTAATTTTATCCCAGCTCTTGGTTTTTTTATTTTAAATGTTTTTATTCCAGGACCAAATGTTCTCAATACAATAGCAACCTCTATGGGCTCAGGGCGCTTATCAGGAGTTGCTTGTGCAATGGCAACTGGTTTAGGTGTTATTTTAACATCATTAGTTGCATTATTAGGGGCAGCCATAATATTTTACAAAATTCCATTAATTTATCAAAGTTTAACAGTAATTGGGGGCATTTTGCTAATATATTTCGCAAAACGATATATTCAAAAAGCACTATCATTTGATCAAAAACTAATAGCCCTTCAAGACATTGAAAGTAAGGCGGCTTTTCGTCGAGCTTTTTTAGTTTTGATATCTAATCCTAAAATGATGACGACATATTTAGCTGTTATTTCCTTATTTCCAATTGTAGCAAGTAATGTTCAATACGCAATTATTTTTTCTTTAATGGCTGGAACAGCTTCATTTACTGGGCATTTTATTTTTGCCACTGTTTTTTCGACACGTATTGCTAGTGTAATATATATGAAACTTTATAGGCCAATTAATGCATTAGTTGGTATTGGTTTTATTATTTATGCTATGAAATTATTTTTAAGTTTATTATAATTTTTTTATGACTATCACTAATGTAGTTGCGGCAGTAATTAAAAAAGAAAATTTTTATTTAATTGCTCAACGAAATCAAAATAAACATCTTGGTTTGCAGTGGGAATTTCCAGGAGGTAAAGTAGAAGGTAGCGAAAGTTTTAAGGAAGCACTTGTACGTGAAATTTTTGAAGAATTAAATATTACTATCAATATATATAAAAAAATTACTGAAGAAAATTTTAAAGATGATAAAATAGATGTTAAAATTCATTATTATTTGTGTTCTATAAAAAAAGGCATAATTAAGCCTGCAGAACATGAAGATTATCTGTGGATTGAAAAAAAAAATATTAATCAATATGATTTAGTTGCGGGTGATAAAAAAATTTTACCATTAATTTAATTTTTTTTAAATATTATTAAAATTTTTATATGCAACTACCCCTATCGTAGCCAAAATTCTAATATAGCAACATCAACTATAAGTTCAATTAAAGAAAAACCGTTTGGCTTCATTTTGTTATTGTAACATTCGGGTATTTAAAATTAAAAAATCTCAAAAGAATTAACAGATTTCAAGAAAAATAAATTTTTTATATTTAAAATATTTCATTTATTATCCTAAGTATTTTTGGCGTTATATAAATAAATAAAACAACCAAGAAGATTATACAAATAACTGTTATCCAAAGATTAATATTATATAGAAATATTATTATCCAAATAAAAATAGTAATTAAGATGTTGTAATAAGCAAATTTAATGAACTTATTCATATCTCATATTTTCTTTCGTGAGAGAATCAAGTCATCTAAAAATATTCTCCCTTTTGTAAGCTACTTGATAGAAATATACCCTTCTACTTTGTGTGCCTGATCTATATTTTCTAGACTACAAATAACTATTGGAATATTTAATATTTCTTGAAACAATCCTCCTTAAGTTTTAAATATTATTTTTTTATGTTTTTTTGTATTCAATGATTCTTTATAGACGTGCAAGTCGTTTGATGAAAGCTTTTAAAAACTTTAGTATTAAAAATTTTAATAATATGGGCAGTCTGATTAATTAAATTTATTATAAATAATTAGACTTTCTTTAATCTATGTAAGTTTTAAATTCCTTATATTCCTTTAAAAATATAAAATTATTATTTTTTAACATTATTGTACTATAATAAAATTAAACGAGGAGTTTTTTTGTGGAAAATAAAAAAATTTGGATTTCAGGAGTTATTTTACTTATTATAATACTTTATTTTGTATTTACTTAAATTTATTTTAGGTGTGGCCTCCATGAATTTTTTAAAGTATTTTTTTAAATTCTTGCAAAACTTTTTCATATAAGTTTTTTTTGAATGGAACAGCATTATTGGTAAGAGTATTTTGATTTGTCCATTTCCATTCACTAAATTCTGGGTTTTCTGTTCCAACATTTATATCTGTATTTTTTCCTGTAAAACGAAATACAAACCATTTTTGTGTTTGGCCAACATATCTTTCCCCCCATGGCAATGTTTTAAGTGTATCCTTTGGAATTTCATAGTTTAACCATTGTGATGAAGTATGAATTAAATCAGCATTATTGGTTCCAATTTCTTCCATCATTTCTCTCCATACAGCTTCTTCAGGAATTTCATTTTGATCAATGCCGCCCTGAGGCATTTGCCAATATCCACTTGGGTGATCTAGTCGACGGCCAACTAAAATTTCATTATTTTGATTAAGAATCATCATTCCAACACATAGTCTATATTTTTTTGCCATTACTTTTCAGAGAGTGTTTGTTGATAAATATTAATTCCGTGAATAAGATCAATTGCACGAGCTAGTTGATAATCTTTATCTAATCGATTTTGATTATCTGTTTTATTTTCTTTAATATTATCGTTTTTTTTATTTTCGTTATTAAGAGAATCTTTTAAGTCAGCTTCTGAAAGACGATCAAATTCTTTTGATTCAAAAACTCCTTGTTCGATAATAATATCAGGTTCAATTCCTTTACCTTGTATAGACTCTCCTGAAGGGGTGTAATATCTAGCTGTAGTTAATCTGATGCCAGTTGTTGTGTTGTCAGAATTAGATTTTTTAAAAGGAATAATTGTTTGAACTGAACCCTTGCCAAAAGATTTGGTACCAACAATCACTGCCCTTCTATGATCTTGTAAGGCTCCGGCAACAATTTCAGATGCAGATGCAGAGCCTCCATTAATCAGAACAACTAATGGTTGACCATCAATCAAATCACCTTTTTTTGCTCGGTATCGAATTATATTATTTTTGTTTCTTCCTCTAGTAGAAACAATTTCTCCTCTATCTAAAAAAATATCACTTACTTTTACTGATTGTGTGAGAAGACCTCCTGGATTTGAGCGAACATCGAGAATAAAACCTAGTTGCTTTTTATTCAATTCTTTTTTTATTGCTTTAATTGATTTAATTAATCCTGATTCTGTTTGCTCTGTAAAAGAGGTTATACGAAGATAGCCAACATTATTTATAATTTCATACTTAACGGATTGAATTTTTATAATATCTCTTATAATATTTATTTCGAAAGATTCTTTACCCTTGCGTGAAATTGTAATTGTAATAGGGTCTCCTTTATTACCCCTCATTAAATCAACCGCTTCACTTAAGGTTAAACCGAAGACAGGAGTATCATCTATTCGAGTAATTAAATCCCCGGCTAAAACTCCGGCTTTGTAAGCAGGTGTATCTTCAATGGGGGATATTATTTTTACAAAACCATCTTCCATTGTTATTTCAATGCCCAGACCTCCAAATTTTCCTTGAGTATCCATTTGCATTTCTTTCCATACTTCTTCATCCATATATCCAGAATGTGGGTCGAGGCCCGTTAACATTCCATCAATTGCTTTTTCAATTAATTCTTTATCTGTTACCTCATCAACATATTTTGATCGCACACGATCAAAAATTTTCCCAAATAAATCTAGATATTCATATGTCTCTTTGTTTTTAGAAGTTGCATGAGTTTGAGCAGAACTTCCTAAAATAACAAAAAATAAGAAACCAAAGATGAATTTTTTCATAAATATACCTCTTATCATATATAGTTATGCTGTCTTATTTTCTATAGATTCAAAATTCATACCCCATAGATTTTCTAAGTTATATAATTCTCTTATTTCTGGGCGAAATAAATGAATTATTACTTCCCCCGCATCAACAATTACCCAGTCGCATTGAGGTCTCCCTGAAGGATTAGGGCATTTAATTCCTATTTTTTTTAATATACGAATAATTTCATCAGCTGTAGCATCAGCGTGTCTACTTGAGCGGCAAGTAGCAATAACAAAAAAATCAGCTATAGATGTTTTATTTTTTAAGTCGATGATACTAATGCTTTCTGTTTTTGCATCATCTAGAATAGCACTTATTTTTGCTAAAAGTTGATTGTCGCTACTAATTTGAACTCCTCAATAAATCTCGTTGTTTTCTAATTTCAGTTGAAGAAATTTTAATTTCTCTATTATTAATCCATACCAAAGAAGGTAATTGAGAAAAATATATTTG
>Ga0114999_10005658_pt1 | contig 14650 bp, 13 predicted proteins | sample ArcticOcean_MG_C_3_FD_89820 | JGI IMG/M metagenome (GOLD analysis project Ga0114999, IMG submission 89820) | Marine microbial communities from western Arctic Ocean - ArcticOcean_MG_CB8_126 | ecosystem: Environmental > Aquatic > Marine > Oceanic | place: Arctic Ocean: Canada Basin | collected...
AAGAGAGGAAATTGCTCATCATTGGATAAAGAATTTTAATGAATAATACTAAATATATAAATTATTTGTTTGAATATATAAAAAAAATGACATTTGGTAATCCTGGTGTCATTAGAGAAACATACGGCAAGGGAGAGAACTTAACGCATAAATTTTTAATCAAAGAATTAAGAAAATTTACAAAAAATATTGTTATTGATTATGGGGGAAATTTTATTGCTTCATCTGAAGGTAAAAGTAGCAATAAAACTATTATTATTGGATCGCATCTAGATAGTCAAAAACATGGAGGTAATTTTGATGGCCTTGCAGGAGTTATTATGGGAGTTTGTCTTTTAAAAAAATTTAAAGAAACTAACTTTGTCCCTAAATATAATGTAGCAGTTATGGGAATTAGAGGTGAAGAAAGTTGTTGGTTCCCATATAGCTATATAGGTAGCAAAATTGCGTTAGGATCTTTTGATAAAAAATTATTAACAAGTTTAATTAGGTCTGACACGGGTAAAAGTCTAAAGTTTCATATAAATCAAGCGGGATTTAATTCTAAAGCAGTTGCATTAAAGAAAACTAAGATAGAATCTAAAAAAATTATTGCTTTTATAGAACCGCATATTGAACAAGGCCCTGTTTTAGAAAAAAATAAGATTTCGCTAGGCATAGTAACGGGTATACGGGGGAGTTTCCGGTTTAGAAAAGCCAAATGTATAGGTAAGTATTTGCATTCTGGCGCTACACCATTAAGTTATAGACAAGATGCAGTATTAGCAACTTCAATGTTGGTATTTGAGATGAATGAATTTTGGAAAAAAGAATTAAAAAATAAGAAAGATTTAACAGTGACATTTGGTGAATTTTTTACAGACAAAGAAGAGCACTCATTTGCTAAAAGTTCAGGATTAGTTAATTTCTGCTTAGATGTAAGAAGTAATTCAAAAGTTACCTTAACTAAAACTAAAAAAATTTTACTTAAAAAAATAAAAGAAATTGAAAATATAACTAAAACTAAATTTAATTTAGGTCAAAAGACTAGTTCTGAACCAGCTATAATGAATAAAAAACTGATTAAAAAATTTGAACTTTCAGCAAAAGAAACTAAAATAAAATCTCTCATAATGGCAAGTGGAGCTGGTCACGATGCAAGTACTTTTGCTAATGAGAATATCCCTTCAATTATGCTTTTTATACGAAATCAGCACGGAAGCCACAATCCCAAAGAAAGCATGTCCACAGCTCATTTTATAGAAGTTTTAAAAGTTCTTGAACATTCTATTAAAAATTTTTGATTTGTGCCTACAAACTGTAGAATAAAATTTTTAATCAAGATAGCTAATTTATTTTTTTTAATCGTTAATCCATAATTGTCTTATAGTCATCACTAAGCTGATTTTTTATCTATAGAATTTTTTTTTAACTTGTTTAAAAATTTATATTAGTACTATTAAATTTATATTAGTACTATTAATAGATCTGTATGTTGAAAATTATATGATTAGAAAAAATTTTGTAGCTTCAAGAATTAAGGAGCGTGGAACTAATATTGTTACTAAGATGTGGAATATTCAAAGTAGTTTAAACGATGTAATTGCAATGGGTAGAGGTGATACTGATTTAGATACACCTAGACATATAATTGATGCTGGTATCAATGCATTGAACAATGGTGCAACTCACTATACTCATCCAATGGGCTTATTAGAGCTAAGAGAGGAGATATGTAAAGATATTATAAAATATGAAGGTGGCAAATATAGTGCAGAAGAAATTGTAGTAACCGCGGGTGGACAAGAAGCAATGTTTGCGATTGCTCTTGGTATATTAAATCCAGGAGATGAGATAATAACTGTTGCGCCAGGATATAATCCTTATTTTCAGGCAGCAGAACTAGCCGAAGCTAAACCAATTAAGGTAAATACTTATATTCATAATAATTTCGCAATGACTGCCGAAGCTGTGGAACCTCTAATTACAAAAAAAACAAAAATTCTAGTAATTATTAATCCTTGCAACCCAACTGGAGCTGTGACTCCTTATGATCAAATAGTAAAATTAGCAGATTTAGCAGTTAAAAATGATTTAATTGTTATATCTGATGAAATTTATTCACGTTTAACTTTTAGAAGTCATAAAGTTCAACCTGTGGCAGCATTACCTAATATGTTTGAAAGAACTATAACTCTAAATGGATTCTCTAAGGCTTACTGCATGACAGGTTGGAGAGTTGGATATTTTGCTGCTCCAAAAAAAATCATAACACATCTTTCTGAAATTCATCACGGAATAGCAATATGTGCCCCCGCAGTAAGTCAACATGCAGCACTTGCAGCTTTGAGAGGGTCGCAGTTATGTGTTGAGGATATGAAAAAGATAATGGAAGAAAGATGTAAAATACTTTGTAAAGGTTTGGATGAATTAAACATTCCATATTCTGAACCGCAAGGTGGTTATTACGTCTATGCCAATGTATCCAGCACTGGCTTAAGTGCTAGTGAATTTTGTTTAAAGCTTTTAAAAGAAGGAAAAGTTCTAGTTTATCCTGGAAATTTATACGGTGATCATTGTGATGATTTTGTTAGATTTTCTTTAACACAATCTTCAAAAAAGATTGCAGAAGCTGTTCTACGCATTAAAAAAACTGTTTCTTTATTAAAACTAACATGAGCAATATAATTTATTTAAATCTTAATAAAAATTTTTTTACACAAAATAAGGAATAAAAAAATATTATGAAGTTGAAAGTGGGAATTGTTGGAGCTAGTTTTGCAAAAGCTGCATATTGGCGAGCGTTTCAACATATTGATAGCGCTGAAGTAATTGCTATTGCCTCGTCTAGATTGTTAAGTGCAAAAAGTTGTGCTGAAGAATTTAATATTCCTAATTATTATGATGATTGGAAAAAAATGATTGATAATCATAATTTTGATTTGATATGCATAGCAACACCTACTGATCTTCATGCACCAATTTCAATTTATGCATTAGAAAATGGATCTCATGTTCTTGCTGAAAAACCTACAGCAATGAATGAAAATGAGGCTCGTAAAATGTTAAATACTGCAGTTAAAAATAATAAACTCCATATGATTGATCATGAGTTAAGATTTAATCCCAATAGAATAAAAATTAAGGATTTAATATCCGCTAATGAGTTAGGAAAAATACAACATGTTAATATTACCAATATTTCTAATGGCTGGTTAGATCCATCTTCACGACCAGTAAATGATTGGTGGAGTTTAAGTGAGCGAGGTGGGGGGCGAATGGGTGCAAATGGATCTCACCAGATTGATTTATTAAGATGGTGGTTTGGAGAAGTTAAATCGGTTTTTGGTCAATCACTAACTATAGTCAAGGATAGGACCGATAAAAAAAGTAACAATAGATGGATAGCAACTGCTGATGATTTATCTTATTTTAGCTTAGAAATGGTAAGTGGAATTTTGGCCAATGTTTTTATAAGTGGCGTTGCAAGTCATGCACTAGGTAATAAAACTCAAATTTTTGGAACAGAAGGAACTATTATTTTAGAGGACAAGAATGAAGAGATATTTTTTGCTAAAAGAAATGAAGAATTTCAAAAACTTCTTATTGAAGATCCCAACAAATCTCTAGAAGGTATAAATAAAGGTATTTGGAATGTTTCTGTGGTTAGTCTGTTGCAAGAACTTGTAGCTGCAATAAAAGAAAAAAGAATTCTTAGTCAAGGTTCAACCTTTGAAGATGGATTAAAAAATCAAATAATATTAGATGCTGTGAAAGAATCAACTATTAAAAGAAAGTGGATAAATTTATAAAAATATAATTCAATATTTATAATAACAATTACATTGGTAGTAAAATATTGAAAATAAGACTATATAGTTCATCTGAGTTACGCATATTTATTTATTTTATCTTTTTTAGTTGCCACAATTGTCCCTTTTGGCTCTGAGATGTATTTAACATCATTGATTGTATTAAAAAAATATAACATTTGGTTGCTTTTGCTATTTGCTTCTCTTGGAAATATTTTGGGTTCAGTTTTTAACTGGATATGTGGATATTATGCTTCGTATTTTGTGAAAAAAAAATGGTTTCCTATTAGTAAAAAAAAAATAGATAAAGCCTCATTATTTTTCTCTAAATATGGGAAATGGTCACTTTTATTAAGTTGGGTTCCTTTTATCGGCGATCCCATCACTTTTGTTGCGGGTACACTTAGATATTCTTTTTTACTATTTTTACTTCTAGTGTCTATTGGAAAAATTGGAAGATATTTAATACTCTATCTATTGATTATTAATTTTCAATATATTTTAATGTAGCTATGGTTAAAATAAGTTAATGAACATTGTGGAATTTTTTAATCCAATTTTATATTTTATTCTAGGATTCTTATTTGGGGGAATTTCTTTTTTCATTTGTTATTATGCTATAAATAAAAAAAAACAAACCAACAATAGTTCAAATATTGACATAGGATCGATAAATGAAAATATTAGAAATATTCAAAAAGAATTACAAGATTTTAATTTAGTTCAAGATCGCATTGAATTAAGTATTATAAAAGGAGGGTCAAAAGATCAGGGTGATTGGGGTGAATTTGTTCTAAAGAATATTCTTGAAAATTCTGGTCTTAAGGAACCAAATGATTTTGAAATTCAAAAAATATTCAAAGATTCTGATGGATTGGATAAAAAACCAGATGTAGTGGTTCATATGCCTGGCAGAAGAGATTTGATTATTGATTCTAAGGTAACTTTAAAATCTTGGCATGAATATGCAAATGCTAAAGATGAAAAAATTAAATCTATACATTTTAAAAATTTTTTAGAATCAGTTAAGAGTGCTTTAAAAAGTTTGGAAAAAGCAAATTATCAAAAAATATATGACATTGAGACATTGGATTATATTTTAATGTTTATCCCTGTTGAACCAGCATTTATTGCACTCTGCAATGAAGGTAATGATATTCTTCAAGAGGCATGGAAAAAAAAAATAGCAATTGTTTGTCCATCAACACTACCATGGCTATTAAAAACAGTGGATAATCTTTGGCGAATAGATAAACAATCTAAAACAGCTCAGGAAATTGCTAATAAAGCATCTGATATGTATGACAAAGTATATGGGGTTTATCAGTCATTTAATTTGGCATCAAAGGCAATAGATACTGCAAAAAACAATATGAAAGAAGCTCAAAATAAATTACAAGATGGAAAAAATAGTCTCACTAAACAGGTTGAAAAAATCAAGAAATTAGGAAGATTATCTCCAAAAAAAAACTTACCAATTGAAGCTATTGAAGATATAGAAAGCATAGAAAACATAGAAAATGTAGAAAAGGAATAATATTTATGGCTAGTTTTGATGTAGTGAGTAGACCCGATTTTCAAGAAATAGATAATGCGATAGCTAATGTTCTCCGTGAAATAACTACACGTTATGATTTTAAAGGCTCTGAAACAACTTTGCAGAGGAGCGAAAAGGATTTGACTGTTATCACAGATGATGAATTAAAATTGGCACAAGTGCATGATTTAATAATTACTCATTTTGTTCGAAGAAAAGTGAACCCTTTGACTTTAAAGGAAGGCAATAAAGAAAAAGCAGGAGGAGATAAGGTACGGCAACTCTACAGCTTAAACGAAGGTATTGAGCAGCCTATTGCAAAAAAAATTACAGCAGACATCAAGAGTGCAAAGATGAAGGTGCAAGTAAAAATTAACGGAAATGAACTTCGTGTAGAGGGAAAAAAAAGAGATGATTTGCAACAAGTTATGAAAATGATCGAAGATGCAGAAATTGGAATTCCAGTTCAATTTGTTAATTTTCGCGACTAATACGGATGATCACCTTCGAACTTTTATTAGCAATTACAATATTTTATTTTATTATGTATGCAACTCCAGGACCTAATAATAGCATTTTAACAGCTTCTGGAATCAAATTTGGATTTATTAGAACTATTCCTAATATTTTTGGAATACCAACTGGTCATGGAATTCAATTAGTATTAGTTTGTTTTGGTTTGGGAAGTTTATTTGTTCAATTTCCAATTTTATTAGATATTCTTAAATATATAGGTGCAATATATCTTTTATATCTGGCTTGGAACATGTTTGGATCAATTAATATAGCATCCGTAGAAGATCAATCTTCTCCTCTAAAATATTATGAAGCTATATTATTTCAATTTGTAAATCCTAAAGCGTGGGTAATATGTATTACGGCTGTCTCATTGTTCTTTCCAAAGGATGAGAACATCATTATAGGAACTATATTCATGGTTATTATGTCAACAGTTATAAATATACCCTCCATAAGTATGTGGGCTTTTGGAGGAAGTATTATCCGCAACTATCTAAGAAATGAAAAATTAAAAAAAATTATTGAATGGTTTTTAGCAATACTTTTAATTGGAACAGCAATATCAATTATTTTATAAATATTATTTCATTAATTATTAAGAATTTTATTGTAGACTTTTAATGTATTTAGCGATGATTTTTAATCATCTATGTAATAATTTTTTAAATATTTTAAAATTAATATATGCTGATTATATAAACAATAAATTAAATGAAACAAATTAAAATAAATTCAGCCAGATTAATTTCTTCAATATATGAAATTGCTAGAATTGGTAAACTCTCTAATGGAGGTGTTAGAAGATTGGCTTTTTCTAAAAATGATCTTATTGCTAAAAAAAAAATTATTGAATGGTGTGAAGAACTTGGATTGAACTTAAGCATGGATTCTATTGGAAATATTTTTGCTAGACTTGAAAATAATAAAAATTTCACCAAGAAATCTACCGGAATAGGAAGTCATTTAGATACTCAACCACATGGCGGAAAATTTGACGGTGCTTATGGAGTTTTAGCAGGACTTGAGGTTATTCGAACAATTGTAGAAAAAAAAATTATCTTAAAGAGGCCAATAGAGCTAATCATCTGGTCTAATGAAGAGGGCTGCAGATACACGCCACCTTTAATGGGTTCTTTATTTTTCACAAATTCTGTAAAACTTAAAAATTTAAAAAAACTAAAGGATTCTGAAGGAATATTACTTGAAGATGAATTAATTTTTTTTCATAATTTAGGTTTAAAGAAAGTCTTAAATAAAAAGATAGATTCTTTTATTGAAATTCATATTGAACAAGGCCCCATATTAGAAAAATTAAAGAAATCTATAGGTGTTGTTATAGGTGCCCAAGGATCTCGAGGATTAAATGTTGACTTTGTTGGTGAAGATTCTCATTCAGGAACAACTCCAATGAATGTTAGAAAAGATACAGTTGTGGCACTTTCAAATTTTGTTGTGGATTTTACTAATGAAGCTAAAAAATTACATAAAGATTTAAGAGCTACTGTGGGGAGCATTGTTACCCTTCCTGGATCGAGGAATACTGTGTCGGGAAAATCTTCAATAACTGTTGATATAAGACACAAAGATCCCAATATTTTGAATAAAATAGAAAAAATTATAGCTAATATAGGTCGAAAGATTGAATTGAGGTTAAAAGTACATGTTAAGATTAAAAAAAAATATATTTTACCCACAGTAAATTTTGATAATAAAATTATATCGATAATTAAACAAGCATGCAATGAGTTAAAATATAGTTCCAAAAGAATGCTTTCAGGCGCTGGACATGATGCCGTCTCACTTTCAAAGGTAGTGCCGACGGGAATGATTTTCATACCTTGTCGCAAAGGAATCAGTCATAGTGAAAAAGAATTTGCTTCTAGAAAAGATATGATCGCTGGTTGTAATGTACTTTTAAAGGCTGTTTTAAAAATAAATAAAAAATAAATTATTTTGTAATACGTTTCGTGAATTCATCTATCAATAATTGATTAAAAAAATTTTCACTCTCTGTAAATTTTTTACTAGCGAGGCATAATATGCCTATTTGAGTTTTTTTTGTAATTTCATTTTCTATTTCACGAAATAGTAAAAATTTTGCATCTAGCTCTTGACTCGCTGCGAGACTAAGACTGACAAGGTTTTCATTATTCATTAATGATTTTTTAATAAAATTTAGAGAATTTGAAGTGATACTTAAATCTAAAAAATCTATATCGAGACCTATATCTTTTTTTGCTTGTCTAAAGAAAGTAAGAGCGCCTGTATGCATTACTATAGGATATTTACGTATATCTTCAATTACTAATTTCCCTTTAGATTGTAAAGGATGATTCAGAGAGGTTACAATTCCTATTGGTATTTGTCTTTCAGATAATTTTCTAATTGATTTAGGCAAAAATTGTGAGAAAGTTATCCCAATATCTAATTTTTGATTAATTAATTCATCCAATATTTTTTCAGGTTTTTTTGCATAAATATCAAATTTAATATCTGGATATTTTGATTGAAAAACTTTTAGTAAGGGCGATATGGTATTCGTTCCAATAGATTCCATCATACCTATTCTATAAGTCCCTTTGATTTTTCCTTTTTCTATATCAAATCTATCTGAAAAATCTAAGAAAATTTCTTCCTGGGAGATTAAAAAATCAAATAAAATTTTACCCTGATTTGTTAAAGTGAGTCCTCTGGAATTTCTTATAAAAAGACTAGTGTTTAATTTATATTCTAGTTTTTTTATTTGCCTAACAACAGCTGAAGAATTGACATTTAAATATAATGAAGCTCTGCGAATTGATAAATCTTTAGCCGATTGAAGAAAATATCTATATTCTATAGAAAGCATAGTCATATATTATACACTGTAGACAAAAAGTCATCACAAATATATCTATAAAAAACTTGATAGTCGTTAATAAAATTTATATTTTCAAGTATAAATTATAACTTTATACATGAATGACTATTGATTTTGATATTGCCTTAAAAGATCTTTTAGATCTACTCTCTGTAGAAGGTATTACTGGTTCAGAAAAGAATATTGCAAATTTAGTAATTAAAAAATTAGTAAGTATAGGTATTCCTAAAAAATATATTTTTTTTGATCAAGCCAATAAAAAAATACCTCTACCTACACAAACTGGAAATTTAATAGTAAAACTTCCAGGTAATAAAATTGGAAAAAGAAAACTTTTTTCTACGCATTTAGATACCGTATCTTTATGTGCGGGAGCTTCTCCTAAAATTGTTAATAATAAAATTATTGCCAAAGGAAACACAGCTCTCGGAGCTGATAACAGAGGTGGTGTTGCATGTTTAATTACAATGCTTAAATATATTTATAAAAACAAAATAGATCATGGTCCCATCACAATTCTTTTTACTGTTAGAGAAGAAAGCGGTTTGTGGGGGGCGAGAACTGTTAATATAAATGATTTAGGCAAGCCAGCATTTGGTTTTAATTGTGATGGATCTTCTCCGTATGAATTAATTACAGCCGCCGTTGGAGCGGAAAGATGGCAGGTAGAGATTTTGGGAAAAGGGTCACATGCAGGCGTGTCACCAGAAGATGGTATTTCATCTACAATGGTAGCATCAATTGCACTATCAGAAATATACAAGAATGGATGGTTTGGAAAGATAGAAAAAAATGGAAAACAAGGAACATCTAATATTGGTTATTATGGAGACCAAGACGGAAACTGCGCTGGATCTTCAACTAATCAGGTAACAGATTATGTTAAAATTAATGGCGAATCAAGAAGTCAAAATAGTCAATTTGTTACTAGAATTAGTAATCAATATAAAAAATCTTTTATTAAAGCAGCAGAGAAAGTTGTAGATACAAATAAGAATAAATCTAAAATTATATTTAAAAACCATATTGATTATTACCCCTTTAATTTAAAGAAAAATTTAGAAGTAGTTAAATTTTCTACAAGTATTTCTAAAAGCATTGGCTTTGCAGGTCGAACTATTGCTTGTAATGGCGGGCTCGATGCAAATTGGTTAATAAAAAAAAATATACCTACTATCACTTTTGGTAATGGACATTACAAACCTCATAGTATTGGTGAATATCTGATTATTTCTGAATTTAAAGATTCTTGCCTCTTTGCTATTGCCTTGGCTACTGCTTAAGCTTTATGATTATTATTCAAAATGCAAAGATCTTTAATGGAATAAATTTGATATCTGGTCAATCCATCTTAATAGAAAATAATATAATTAAAGAAATAGGTAAAAATATAAAATCACAATATTGTAAAAATTATATAGATGCCAAAAAAAATTTTCTTATGCCAGGTTTAATAGATGCACATTTTCATGCTAATACTCCTAGTTATGATTTTTATGGATCTGACAGATATCCAAAAAGTTATATAGCACTTCACGCATCTAATATTTTAAACGATACCTTGTTAAGAGGTTTTACTACAGTCCGCGATGCAGGTGGGGGCGATCAAGGTTTACATATGTCTTTAGAAGAAGGAGTTATTAATGGCCCTCGTTTTTTTTATCCTGGTAAGGCTTTGACTCAAACGGGAGGGCATGGGGATATGAGAAAAAAAGAATATATAGAGCATTGTGGCTGTGCTTATTCAGGCAATATTACAAAAGTAGTAGATGGTGTTGATGAAGTTAGAAAGGCTATTAGGGAAGAGTTCAGAAAAGGAGCTAAACATATAAAGATTTTTTTATCTGGTGGGGTTTCCACAAACCTAGCCCCTTTAGAAATGCCTCATTTTTCTGATGAAGAAATACTTACTGCCGTCCAAGAGGCACAAAGAAGAAACTCTTATGTTATGGCACATTGTCATACAGATGAGGGGGCGGTTAGATGTGTAAACTTAGGTATACGATCTATTGAGCACGGTAGTTTGATCAGTTTGAAAACAGCAAAATTAATTAGTCAAAAAAAGAATACATACGTAGTCCCAACTCTTTCTGCAGGGCAGTTAATAGAAAGTATGGGTACGAAATTAGGTTTAGGAGCAAGTTCTTTGGAGAAAGTTAAAGAGGTAAATTTAAAAAGAAATAAAGCTATTGAAAATTGCGTTAAGGCTGGAGTAAAATTAGGATTAGGATCTGATTTGCATGGACGCCAATATTTAATCAATCAGAGTAAGGAATTAATCCTAAGAAGCAGAATGCAAAAAAATGTCGATGTTTTGAGATCTGCAACTTCAATTAATGCAGAAATAATGCAGATGAAAAATAAACTTGGGGTAATTAAAGTGGGAGCTTTAGCTGATATTATACTGTGGAATGATAATCCAATTAAAAATATTAATATATTTAATAATCCAAAAAAACATCTACTTTTAATTATTAAAGATGGGAAGATTAACTTAAATAAAATTAATTAGCCCCAAAGCCTTGCATCAGGAATAGAAACTGTTTGATTCAAGCATCTAATTTTATATTTTCTATCCTTGGCCATTATTTTAGGCACTTCTATATTAACAAAATCAGCCCCATCCAGTGCAAGTGTGTAGGCTGGAGCTACTGCCAAAGAAGAACCAAACATACATACAATCATTGTTTTAAGATTATTTTTTTCTGCTAATTTTTTTAATTTAAAGGCTTCTGTCAACCCCCCACATTTTCCTGGTTTAATAATGACACAATCGTATTTTTGTTTAATATGATCAATATCCTCTGATGTATGGCAAGATTCATCAGCACCAATAGGGATTGTATGTTTGAAATTTTTTAATATTTCATCTTGATTGGCATGTAGCGGTTGCTCTAATAGTACCACATTAAATTTTTTTAATTTTTTTGAAACTAATTGTATATCGCTTGGAAAAAGACTTTCATTAAAATCAACTATAAATTTACTTTTTGGAGAGGCATTAAAAGCAGTCTCAATAATATCGTAGACGTTATTTCTATCAGCTTTTAATTTTATCAGCGGAGGGTTATTGCATTTTGTAATGCCGTTTTTTAATTTTTTTAATGATCTGATACCAAACGATTCTGCTGAAATTATTTCTCTGGGTTTGTTGCTAATATTTAATAAATCCCAAACTCTTTTTTTATTTAATTTCGCTTCTATGTCCCACAAAGCACAATCAACTGCACATCTCGCACTTGAAGGATGCATAGCATTTTGTAAATCTTCTCTAGTGAGACCTGCTTCTACCAAAGTTTTAATTTTTTTAAGTTCAGAGAGGGAATTATTAATTGTTTCTCCATACCTTATATAAGGTGTGCTTTCACCCCTTCCTATAATATCATTGATTTTAATGCTCACCTCTATAGTTTCTGCCACGTTAAGATTTTCAGTTCTACTGGATGTACGAAATATTTCTTTTAAGGGCCAATTTTTTTTATTATATTTCATTTCTATTTTTTTCATAAATTTACAATACAGTTAATTTTTAAAAATAAAATTAAAACTTTTACTAATAATATTTCTATCCACACTTATTATTAACATACCTACAAAAATAACTAAGGAACCAAGATAAGTACTTAAAGTTGGATTCTCATTAAAAAAGATAATTGCAAGAATAGTAATAATAACGAATCGCAGATATTCGAAAGGGGTAACATAAGTAACATCTTTATATTTTAATGCTTGAAAATAAAATAACTGAGATAAATTTCCAAACACTGCCATTGCTAAAAGCCAAAAGAAATTATTTTGATTAATAACCTCTATTTCTTTGTAAAAAAAAATTCCAAAAAAAACAAATAAAAAAAGCTGAAAGTAAAAAATCACTGAAAAGAAATTTTCTGTTTTACTAAGGTTTTTTAAGAAAATTACTAAAAATCCCCATAATACTGCTGCTATTAAAGCATAATAATATCCAATTTCAATTTGGAGATTACCAGGTTTGACTATCATCAAAACTCCTATGAAACCGAGAATTATTGCCAAAATTCTTTTAAAAAATATTTTTTCTTTCAAAAGTAAGATTGCTAGCAGAGTTGCAAATATTGGGGCTGAATTTCCAATTGCTGAAACTTCGGCTAAAGGAGAAAGTACGAGAGCATTAAACCAAAAGAATAAAGCTGCAGCATTAATAGCACCTCTTAAAAAATGAACATGGATTTTTTTTGTATAAAGTTGGTTTGTTTTAATTTTTATTAATAAGAAGGTGACAAGTATAAATCCAAAAAAACCTCTATAAAATAATATGCTATAGATGTTAGTTGTCTCTGAAAGAACCTTTACAATAATAACCATTATTGAAGCACATATTACGGATATTAAAGTATAATAAAGGCCATAATTCTTTGCAATTCTCATATTTCATTTAAGAAATATTATATTTATTAACCAAGCAATACAATTGCTAGATCAATATTTGCGATAAATCTATTTTGCCCTCTCACAAGTTGTGTTTGAGCAAAACCAATTAATTCTTTTGGTATTGATGCAATATCATCGCACAGCGATAGAGTCGGCAACGGAGGAATTGGAACCGCTGAATCATGAGTAAATCTTGGATCGTTTGCAAAATTGAGAGGAATTAATATCCGTGCCATTTCCATAATAATTTGATTTGCTTTTAAAGATTCGATTTCTTTATTACTAATTTTTTCATAGAAACTTGTTAGTCGAATTTCAAATTCATTAAGTTTTTTTAGCGATGGGTTAACGTCAAAGCGATCCCCACTATTTTTTTGATATGAATTTAATGTTTCTTTAAATTCTTTTGTAGTGTTCAGCCAATCGAAAGGTAAATACTCACAATTGCATAGTTCAAGAATACTTGCCGCGTATACTTTAATATCTCTCTCAAGATTTTTTTTATCAGCTATTTCCATTTGGTCATTTTCTGTATGCCAAGCTATATTGCCACCACATCCACCTACTGCATAATAATTTTTTTCTTTTCTTAACTCTTTAGACATGGTTGAGCTAAGCATAAATAAACTACTTAATCCTATATTGTTAAAGGAATAATCCCCAGCTCTATGTGGTCTTTCACAAATAGGCTCAACATTTGCAATTCCTTTTATAACTTTATGAACAAAACCTTCGGCTTCTGTCATCACAGAAAGATGATCAAAGGTGTCAGCCGATCTGCAACCAGGAGAGTCACAATTAATTTGTGCAATACAATTATTATTTAGATCAATGGCAAAATTATCTGCGTACCATGTGCTGCCAGCATATCTACCTGTTGAGTGACCTGGCCACCAAGCAATTTTTACGGACCTTTTTAATTCTGCTTTATTTTCAGTTAACAAACGAGCAATTTCAAGCATACAAGCATCCCCTGTAGCATTATCACCAACACCAACATCCCAAGAATCGTAATGACCGTGAAGAAGAGTATACTTTCCATCATCATCAGTGCCTTTAATGGTGACTTCAGGTATTTTTTGTGAATACCAGCCCACTTCTAAATTGGTATGAATAGTTGCTGATTTATTATTTTTAGACATTTCAATTAATTTTTCGCCATCTTGCTTGTTAACTGCAACTACTGGGATGTTTGGTATGTTGTGTAAATTGTCATATTCAGGAATTCCCCAAATTGATGTGCAAATTCCCCAGTGAGAATCAACACCAGGATTAACTGCAATTACTCCTACAGCTCCTGCTCTTTCAAAATCTTGAATTTTTCCTGGAAATGAAAAACCTTCAGATATAATTATTTTCCCTTTAACTTTTTCAGGGGTTGATGATTCCTTGTCTTGTGTTTTATCAAATAAATTTTCAATATCTCTTGAAATATGAGAGGGAACATAATGTAACTCTGCTTTTAATCCTTGAGGACAATTAAGGCTATAAGCAGGAGGCTTTGCATTCATTTTAGTTCCATCTTCCAAAGTTACG
>Ga0114999_10005661_pt1 | contig 14643 bp, 12 predicted proteins | sample ArcticOcean_MG_C_3_FD_89820 | JGI IMG/M metagenome (GOLD analysis project Ga0114999, IMG submission 89820) | Marine microbial communities from western Arctic Ocean - ArcticOcean_MG_CB8_126 | ecosystem: Environmental > Aquatic > Marine > Oceanic | place: Arctic Ocean: Canada Basin | collected...
ATCCGCACCGTCACTAATTTTAATTTCAGCGTCATCCCCATGTTCGTTCTTATGGGCGTCTTGGTCAGCGCCGGTGGCATGAGCCGGGAATTGTTCCGCGCGGCCAACGCCTGGGTCGGACATCTGCCCGGCGGCATGGCCATGGCGACGATCCTGGCCTGTGGCGGGTTTGCCGCCATCAACGGCTCGTCGATCGCCACCGCGGCCACCATGACCAACGTGGCGCTGCCGGAAATGCGGCGGGTCGGCTACAACGCCGGGCTTTCGGCGGGGGTTATCGCGTCCGGCGGTACTCTCGGTATTATGATCCCGCCATCGGTGATGTTTATTCTGTACGCCATCATTACCGACAATGACGTGGCGACTTTGTTCCTGGCCGGCATCATTCCGGGCCTGATCTCGATCGTACTTTATTGCATTACGGTGCAGGTTTTGTATCATTTCAAAAAGGATTGGATGCCGCGCAGCAAGCCCGCTGACCGCAAGGAACGCTGGGACAGCCTTAAAGATGTCTGGGCAACGATCCTGCTGTTCGTGCTGGTTATGGGCGGCATCTATGGCGGTTTCGTGACTATCACTGAAGCGGCCGGATTGGGCGTTCTTGGCGCCCTCGGTATCAGTTTTGCCCGCAAGCGGCTTACCTGGAAAGTGACCGTGGATGCGTTGGTGGAAAGTTTGCGCAATTCGGCGGCTATCTTTTTTATTCTGGTCGCCGCCTTTCTGTTCCAGTTTTTCCTGGCGGTTACCCAGGCGCCGCAATTGCTTGCCAGTTTTTTGGGCGATCTGGATATCGGACCCACCGGCGTCATCGTCCTGATCATGATCTTCTATATCCTGGCCGGCATGTTCGTCGATGGTCTGGCGGTGATCCTGCTGACCATCCCGATTTTTTATCCGGTGGTTTTGGATTTGGGCTTCGATCCGATCTGGTTTGGCGTGCTGGTGGTGATGACCGTGGAGATCGGCCTGATATCGCCGCCCATCGGCATGATCTGTTTCATCATGAACAACATGGTGCGCGATATCGGGCTGGTGAATATCTATAAGGGCGTGCTGCCCTTCATGGCCGCCGATTTCGTTCGCCTGTCGCTGTTGGTGTCGTTTCCGATCCTGGCGCTTTGGATCCCCAATACCATTGGCTGGGCCGCAAAATAATTCCCGGCCAGACCATGAGGCGGCGGAGGGAACGCCGTGATCGCGCTTTACCATTCGCCGGGGTCCAGCTGCTGCGTCAAAGTGCGGCTGGTTCTGAACGAAAAGGGCATTGGCTATTCGGAGCATCTTCTCGATCTTCGGCGCGGCGATCAGCTCTTGCCCGACTACCTGAAAATCAACCCCAAGGCGGAGGTGCCGGCGATTGTCCATGAGGGCAAGGCATTAACCGAGTCCACCGTCATCATGGAATATCTGGACGAGGCGTTTGCCGGCCCGCCCCTGAAGCCCGCCGATGCCAAATTGCGGGCCGCCATGCGCCTCTGGACCAAATGGCCGGACGAGGGTGGCCATATCGCCTATTCGTCGCTGGCCTTCGCGGTCGCCCACCGCCACCTGGCTCACGATACCAGCCCCGGCTGGGCCGAGAACCAGCTCGCCGATAAGCCCGACCAGGCCCGCCGCGCCCGCCAGGCGGCGGCCATTGCCTTAGGCTTGGATGATCCGGCGCTGATCGTCACCATGAACAAGTTCGACCAGCTCATCCGGCGCATGGAGCTGGCGCTTGATAGCGCGCCCTGGCTGGCCGGCGCCGCCTATTCCCTCGCCGATGTGGCGCTGACGCCTTATATAAACCGGCTGCGGCAAATGACCTTGCTCGATATCTGGCAAGGGGATTGCCCGCGCGTCATGGATTGGTATCGGCGCATCTCAGAGCGGCCCAGTTTCGCCCAAACCCTGGCCGAACTGGACTGGCTGAAATCCCACGATCTGATGCAAAGCCATGGGCGCGGCGCCAGAGCCAAGCTGCAATCGCTGATCGGTTAGGGCAGCTCCAGCCGCACCTCGACGGCGGCGCTGGCGATCACCGCCAAATCGTCGGCTTCGGGATCGGCCACGTCGAGGCCGCCCTTGACCGCCGCCGCGCTGATCTGGCCCACCGGCAGCGCCGCCTTGACGGCGTCCAGATCGACCGCTCCTGGGTTTTGCACACCGATGGTGACGTGGACTTCCATGGTTGCCGTATCCACATCCAAGGTGCGTAACATAGTCAGCGACGAGTGATGGATGGCATCGTTGACGGCGCGAACGGCGGCCTTGGTGTAATCGCCGCCGTGCAGATCGTTGCCGGTTCCCATTTCCAATATGACGCGCCTCTTTGCCATGTCTCGGCTCCTCTTAGGGTAAATCGAGCCGCACGATGGCGGCTGCGTTGGCGATCACGGTCACCCCGTCGCCGGTCTGGTCGGCAATTTCGAGCCCGCCTTCGACCACATTGACGGTGCCGGTGCCGTGCGGCAGAACCGCAAGAACGGCGGCAGTGTCAACTAGGTCCGGCTTCGGCACACCGATATTGACCTCCACCTCCATATCATCCACGTCGAGGCCAAGGGCGGCGGCGGCGCTGAACGAATTGTGCCAGAGCGCGTCCCGAAGCGCGCGCACCGCCGCCTTGGTATAGTCGGCACCGCGAATATCGGTACCCATGCCAATCTCCAAAACGACGCGTTTCATGGTCATGCTATCAATCCCTTTATCTGGTCCGCCATCCTGGTCATGAGCCAGTTTCCCCGATCCCGGTCAACCGCAAATTTCGTTGGGCTTGGCGATGCCGATCCTCTAATTTGCTTGGCAGAAACGGTTAGGAGCCAACCATGATCACATCCGATTTGAGCGGCAAGACGGCGCTGATTACCGGCGGCGGATCCGGCATCGGGCGGGCGACCGCGGAACTGTTCCTGGCCTCGGGCGCCACCGTCGCCGTCAATCATCTGCCCGGCGACGAAGGCGCAGCTGCCGCCATCGAGGCGATGCGAAGCGCCGGCAATGTCATCTCCGCGCCCGGCGATGTCTCCGATGCCGCCTTAGGCCCGGCCATGGTGCGCGCCGCCATCGACGCGCTGGGCGGCCTCGATATTCTCATCAACAACGCCGGTACCGCGGTCTCGCCGGTGCCCATCGACTTCAAGGACCTGGACGCCATGACCGACGAATTTTGGGCGGCGACCATCAACACCAATCTGTTGGGCGCCTTCCGCTGCACCCGCGAGGCGGCGCCGGAATTGAAGGCCGCCCGGGGCGCCGTTGTCTCGACCGCGTCGGTCGCCGGGCTGGGCCTCCGCGGCTCGTCTATTGCTTATGGTGCGTCCAAGGCGGCGCTGATCAATCTCACTAATTCCCTGGCCCGCGCCCTGGCGCCCGAGGTGCGCGTCAACGCCGTCGCGCCGGGCCTGGTGGAAAGCCCCTGGACCAGCCAATGGCCCGCCGAGCGCATGCAAAAGACCAAGGAGAGCACGCTGTTGGAGCGCCTCGCCCAGCCCGCCGATATTGCCGAGGCGATGCTGTTCCTGGCCGCCGGCGCGTCCTACATCACCGGCCAGACTTTGGTGGTCAATGGCGGTCAGGCTTAGGTCCCTCCCCTTCAACTTCCATCCAGCTTGAACAGTTTGAGCGAATTGGTGCGCCCGATTTTCAAGCGGTCATCCTCTGATATGTTGGCGTCATCGAACCAGACGGCGGCCTCCTCGACACCTTCGAAGGGATAGTCCGACGAGAACAGGATGCGGTCGGCGCCAATCTCCATCATGGCGTCGATCAGCGTCCGCGTATGAAAATTTCCCGAAGTGGTGAGGTAGAAGTTCTCCTGGAAATATTCGGCAATCAGCTTTTTCGCCGGGTAGGCGGGCGGCGCCTTGGTCCAGCTGTTGCGGTTGTCGATACGCCACAGACTGTAGGGGATGCCCTCGCCCATATGGCCGAGGATGATTTTCAGCTTGGGATGTTTGTCGAACAGCCCTGAGCACATGAGGCGCAATGCATGCACCGCCGTTTCCTGCGCGAACGCCCAGGTCGGCCCGAGCAGCCACGGATGGCCTTCATAAATGCGCGACTGGCTGGCAAGCGGGTTGCGGGGATGCAGGTAGAACGGCACGTCCAGCTCTTCGACCACCTGCCAGAACGGCCAATATTGTTCCAGATCGTAATAGAGGCAACTATCGGGATCATCCTTCTGAGAGAACCCGTTGACCAACGCGCCGATGAAACCCAGATCGTTCACGCAGCGTTTCAATTCCGCCGCCGCCAGTTCCGGATCCTGCATCGGCAAGGCCGCCAGGCCCTGAAACCGGTCCGGGCGCTTGGCCACTTCGGCGGCCAGCGCATCGTTGGAGCGGCGCGCAATCTCGTCCGCCGCGCTGGTGTCCGGGATCGCCTGGATGGCCGGCGCGTTCAGGGACAAGATCATCATTTCCATATCGAACTTGTCCATAAAGCCGAGGCGCTTTTCCTGGACATCCAGCAGCCGGCTTTTCAATTCCGGCCAGATTGCCTCCGGCAGGAACCCGTGGGAATCCATGATCGTGTCTTCGATCGCGAAATGCTCTTCCAGTCCTATCTTGCCCTTCATGATGGCTCCTCTGTTTCTGCCGGCGGCCGGCCTTAGGGGTTTAAACCGGCTTATTGTTGGTTAGAATGCGATACAAACGGGCGAAACGAAAGCGGACAATACGGACAAGCGGGGGAGGCGTCATGCCATGAGCGAAACAGCCACATTCGATTACATCGTCATCGGCGCCGGATCGTCGGGCGCCGTTATCGCCAACCGGCTTTCCGAGGACGAAGACGTTTCCGTCTGTTTGCTCGAGGCCGGCCCCGCCGACACTTCGCCCTTCATTCATATCCCCACCGGCATTATCAGATTGGCTCAGCACAAAGTCTTGAATTGGCGCTTCAACACCAAGCCGCAAAGCTCGATGAATGGCCGGGCTATCTACACGCCGCGCGGGCGCACCCTCGGCGGCTCGTCGTCGATCAACGCCATGGTCTATATTCGCGGCAACCGCCTGGATTACGACGACTGGGCGAAGGCCGGCAACGCCGGCTGGTCGTGGCAGGACGTAAAACCGTATTTCATGAAGGCCGAGCATAACGAGCAGTATCAAGACGATGGCCATCACGGCACCGGCGGGCCGCTCAACGTCACATTCCCCGGCACCGTCTCGCCGCTGACCGACGAATTTGTCGCCGCCGCCGAGGGCCTGCAATACAAGCACAACCCCGATTTCAATGGTGAAACCCAAGACGGTGTTGGCCTCCATCAAGCGACCCAGAAAAACGGCCGCCGCTGGTCCACGGCGATGGCCTATATCCGCCCGGCCATGACGCGCCGCAATTTCACGGTCATGACCAATGCCCCGGTGGCCCGCATCATTGTCGAGGGCGGCCGCGCCACCGGCGCCGAGATTATCGGCGGGCGCAAATTGAGCGCCAGGCGCGAGGTTATCTTGTCCGCCGGCGGCATCGTCAGCCCCAAAATCCTCATGCTGTCCGGTATTGGCGCAGGCGACGAGTTGAAAGCCCACGGCATAGACGTTGTGCATGATCTTCCCGGCGTCGGCAAAAACCATCAGGACCATGCCGCCATCATTACCGCCATGCGCACCAAATCGACCATCCCCTGGGGATTTTCCTGGCCCAAGCTGCCCTCTTTTGCCCTCGATGCGTTCAACTATTTGTTCCGCCGGCGCGGTTTTTTCTCGGCGCAAATTATCGAAAGCGGCGGTTTCATCCGCAGCACGACCGGCCTCGACCGGCCCGACATCCAGATTGTCTTCATCCCCGGCCACCGGGCGCCGCCGCCGAAGATGATCGAAGTTGGGCACGGCTATTCCTGCTCGGCGGTTTTGCTGCGCCCGAAAAGCCGGGGCACGATTTCCCTGGCCTCCAATGATCCCGCCGATGCGCCGGTGATCGATCCCTGTTTTTTCGAAGACCCGGCCGATTTGGAAGTGCTCCTCAAGGGCCTCAAAGAAGCCAGGCGCATCACCCAGGCCGATATTTTCGCCAAATACCGTCCCTCGGAATGGATGCCCGGCGAGATGGTGCAGACCGACGATGAGCTGCGCGACTTTATCCGTGGTTTCGGCGGCACCATTTACCATCCGGTCGGCGCCTGCAAGATGGGCTCGGACCCGATGGCGGTTGTCGATGCGCGGCTTCGCGTACATGGCATCGAAGCCTTGCGCGTCGCCGACGCCTCGATCATGCCGACCATCGTCGGCGGCAATACCAATGCGCCGTGTATTATGATTGGGGAGAAAGCGGCGGACATGATTAGAGAAGACCGGTGAGGTAAACTCTAGCGGGCTGGGGATGGCATGGTCGGCCAGCCCGCGACTTTGATCGACGGCACCGTCACTTTCCCGCCCCGGCGTCCTCGGCCAACTTCCACCGACCCATGCACAGGATGCATAATGGTGCGACATGCGACGTCCGATATCACCATAGACATTATTATCATTTATATACATTCCTATACTTCCACGGACATATCCCGGCGCCCGAAAACACGTGACCCATGCGCGGGACGCATAATGCTGCGACATATTTTCCATAAAACGACCATACCGGTTCATGAGCATTTATAACGGTTCCTAACGGTTCCTAACGGTTTCTCGGCGCGTCGAACGCAAGCGCCGAGGCGGGCGCAAAGCGGCCCGGATTCGAATTCATAATGTTCAAGAGTAGAGAGACTTAAATAGTTTTCTGACAGAGGATTGCAAGTGCCATCGGCGCACCAATCCTAAACCCCTTCCCCCCCTAGAGGGGGAAAGTTGGGATGGGGGGGGAGGCTATAATACTGGGGGCTTCGATTTTACCGCTCCCCCCCACCCTGACCCTCCCCCTCGCTGGGGGGAGGGGACTCATAGATTGAGGGCGGAGGATTGTATCGGCGGCGCGCCCCTAGCCATCCTCCGCACAGCCGGCCTCGATGATCCAGCCTTGGACTTGCTCGATCTGGGGTTGGGCGCCGACCTCGGTGAACAGGTCGAGCGCCAATCGCCAATGGCGGCAGGCTTCGTCCATATCGCCTCGGGCTTCGTACAAATTGCCCAAGTTGCCGTAATTACTCGCTATGCCATCCTTTCGGCCAAGTTCTTCATCAATGGCCAGTGCTTTGCGGTAGTGCGCCTCCGCCGCGTCCATATCGCCTCGGGTTTCGTACAAGATGCCCAGATTGCCGTATTGGTTCGCCATGCCCTCCTTGCGGCCAAGATCTTCGTTGATGGCCAGGGCTTTGCGGTAATGCGCCTCCGCCGTGTCCAGATCGCCCCGGATCTTGTACAAAATGCCCAGATTGCCGTAATCGGTCGCCATGCCCTCCTTGCGGCCAAGTTCTTCGTTGATGGCCAGGGATTTGCGGTAGTGCGCCTCCGCCGCGTCCATATCGCCCCGGATTTTGTACAAGTTGCCCAGATTGCCGTATTGGTTCGCCATGCCCTCCTTGCGGCCAAGCTCTTCCTCGATGGCCAGGGCTTTGCGGTAATGCTCCTCCGCCGCATCCATATCGCCCCGGGTTTGGTATAGGATGCCCAGATTGCCGTAATCGGTCGCCATGCCCTCCTTGAGGCCAAGTTCTTCGTTGATGGCCAGGGATTTGCGGTAGTGCGCCTCCGCCGCGTCCATATCGCCCCGGATTTTGTACAAGTTGCCCAGATTACCGTATTGATTCGCCATGCCCTCCTTGCGGCCAAGCTCTTCATCAATGGCCAGGGATTTGCGGTAATGCTCCTCCGCCGCGTCCAGATCGCCTCGGGTGTAATACAGGATACCCAGATTGCCGTAGGCCACCGCGATCACCGTCTGGTCCGCGACCCGGTTGCCGAGGGCCAGAACCTTTTCATAGGCGGCCTGGGCCCCGGCCAGCTCGCCCTTGCGGTCAAGCAAATGACCTAGTTGGTTCCAGCCGTCGGCGTCGTCAGGGTCCAAGTTCACCGCTTGGCGGTACATAGCGATGGCTTTTTCGGTGTCGTGCAGGTATGCCAATGCGCCGATGTGGCGGGCGGCGGCGGCGGCGTCTTTGTAGGCCGTTTCGCCCTCGGCTTTTTTGGCGGTCAGTATGGTTTGGAAGATGGCTTCGGCGTCTTCGGTGTTGCCGTCCCGCAGTTGGGCGAGGGCGGTTTCGACGCCGAGGGCCTGGGATTGGGACAGGGCCTCGACGGCCTCTTTCAGACCCTTGATCTCCTGATCCTGGTCTTGAAGCAGATGATCCTTATCGGCGAGCTCCCGCTCTTTCGCGACAAGTTGTGTGACAATTTCGTTGACGTCAATTCCGGCACCAATGTTCAGTTGAACGTTTTCGGCGTGGGCGATTTGCACATTGCCGTCGCCGTCGCCCTGGTTCTGTTGCGTGTTGTTGTTGCCGTCGGCGTGCTGCGCTATGCCGGGCGTTTGCGATTTCAGACTTCGCACGTATGCCAGCACGGCGACAATTAGCCCGGCAAAGGGTATCAGCCAATCCCCATTGCCATTCAGGAATTCAAAAATTTGATCCAAGTCCGGCCCCTTGCTCAATGGTGTCGCTCCGCAGTGTAGAGAATCGCGGAGCAGATATTCAACTTAATGTTTCAGGAAAGGGCGCCGGCTTGGCGGCCCTCTGTGTCCTCTGTGAACTCTGTGGTGATTCTTCTTTTTCTTCTCGCCGTCTCACTGTCTCTGTGGTTCAACTTCTTCTTGCGGCTAGGGGAACCCCATCGAGGCCGCGCGCGGGCCGACCATGCCATCCCCCGCGCGCTAGAGTCCTAACTTTCGCCTATCTTCGCCCGCCATTCATCCTCGCTCAAAATCGCAACCCCCAACGCCGCCGCCTTCTTCGCCTTTGAGCCCGCATCCGCGCCGACTACAACATAATCCGTCTTCTTGGAGACCGAGCCGGCTACCTTGGCGCCGAGGGCTTCGGCTTTGGCCTTGGCCTCGCCCCGGCTCATGCGTTCGAGCGAGCCGGTGAAGACAATCGTCTTGCCCGCCACCGGGGAATCCCTATCGTCCGGCGCTTCGAATTCGGCGACATCCAATTGATCAGCCAAATCTTCGACCACATCCCGGTTACGTTTAAGCGCGAAATAGGCGGCGACGTCTTCGGCCACCGACGGCCCGATGCCGTCCACATTGGTCAGCTCCTGATAGGCTTCCGATTCTGCATCCTTGGCGGCGATCATCGCTGCAATCCAGGCGTCCAAGGAGCCGTAGGTTTTGGCCAAAAGGCGCGCCGTCGCCTGGCCCACCTGGCGGATGCCGAGGGCGTAGATCAAACGCTCCAACGCAACGGCGCGGCGGGCATCGATGGCGGCGAGCAGATTGTCCACCGATAAGTCGCCCCAACCCTCCCGCTCCAACAAATCGGCGCGCTTGTCTTTGAGCCGGAAGATATCGGCTTCGGTTTCGATGATGCCGTCTTCGAAGAAATCGGCGATGTGTTTGGCCCCCAGCCCCTCGATATCAAAAGCGCCGCGGGAGACGAAATGTTTTAGCTTTTCCGCCGCCTGGGCCGGGCAGGTGTAGCCGCCGGTGCAGCGCCGCGCCACCTCGCCCTCGTCGCGGATAGCCGGGCTGCCGCATTCGGGGCAGGTGTCCGGCATTTGGAATGGTTTTGTGTTTTTGGGGCGCTTGTTCGCCACCACTTCGACAACTTGCGGGATCACGTCGCCGGCGCGCTGCACCACCACGGTGTCGCCGATGCGCACATCTTTGCGCGCGATCTCGTCCTCGTTGTGCAGCGTCGCGTTGGAGACAACGACGCCGCCAACCGTCACCGGCTCCAACTTGGCCACCGGCGTTAGCGACCCGGTGCGGCCTACCTGAATTTCGATGTCATTGACGACGGTGACGGCTTGCTCGGCCGGGAACTTGTGCGCCACCGCCCAGCGCGGCGCGCGGGAAACGAAGCCCAGCCGCTCCTGCCAGTCGATGCGGTTGACCTTATAAACCATGCCGTCGATGTCGTAATCGAGCCCGGCGCGTGCATCGTTGGTGTCAGAATATGCGGCGAGCATATCGCCCAGCCCGGCGCAGAGACGGGTGCGCTCGTTGACCTGGAAGCCCCAGGTTTTGAGCTGGTCCAGGAACTGCCAATGGGTGTCGGCGATGGGCTCCGACAACCCGCCCCAGGCATAGGCGAACATCTTCAAGGGGCGGGCGGCGGTGATCGATGTGTCCAGTTGGCGTAAGGATCCGGCGGCGGCGTTGCGGGGATTGGCGAAGGTTTTCTCGCCGGCCTCGGCCTGGCGTTGATTGAGGGCTTGGAAATCGGTTTTGGACAAATACACCTCGCCCCGGATTTCCACCAGCTCGGGCGCTTGGCCGGGCAGCTCGGTCACCAGGCCCTGGAAGGTGCGCACATTGCTGGTGACATCCTCGCCGACGGTGCCGTCGCCCCTGGTGGCCGCCGAAACCAGTTTGCCGTTCTGGTAAGTCAAAGACAGGGACAGGCCGTCGATCTTCGGCTCGGCCACCATCTCCAACGGGATGCTTTCATCGTCGGCCAGCTCCTTCAAAAAGCGCCGGATGCCGGTGAGGAAATCGGCCAGCTCGCCTTCGGAGAAGACATTGCCGAGGGACAGCATGGCCTGGGCGTGCCTGATTTTGGCAAAGCCAACCGCAGGGACGGAGCCGACGCGCTTCGATGGGCTGTCGGCGCGCACCAGGTGCGGGAAGCGGGCTTCGATGGCGCCGTTGCGGGCCCGCATCGCGTCATAGTCTGCGTCGGATATTTCCGGGCTGTCGTCCCGGTGATAGGCCTGGTCGTGCTTGGCTATTTGGGCGGCGAGGGTTGCCAGCTCAGCCCCGGCTTCCTCCTCGGTCAGGTCTGCGGCCGGAATAACGCCGGTTGCCGCATTCACTGTTTCGCCTCCGCCTCGCCTTCGATCAGGCTCGTCGCGGCGGCGCGGGCTTCGTCGGTAACCGCGGCGCCGGCGAGCATGCGGGCGATTTCCTCGATACGGGCATCCTCGTCCAGTGCGGCCACTTGGGTGGCGCTGGTTTCCTTGCCGCCCTCCTTGGTGATGCGCCAATGGCTGTTGCCGCGCGCCGCGACCTGGGGCGAATGGGTCACCACCAGCACCTGGAAGCGTTCCGCCAGGCGCGCCAAGCGCTCGCCCACCGCCGCCGCCGCCGCGCCGCCGATGCCGGCGTCCACCTCGTCAAAGACAATCGTTGCCGCGCCGTCTGCATCGGCCAGCACCACCTTGATGGCCAGCATGATGCGCGCCAATTCGCCCCCCGATGCGATGCGCCCGATGGGGCCAGGGGCAGTGTTGGGGTTGGTCTGAACTTCAAAGCGCAGACGCTCGGCGCCGTTCGGGCCCCAGGAATTTTCGTCCAAATCCTCAAAGCGCACCTGAAATTTGGTTTTTTCCAGCATCAAGGCGGGCAGCTCTTTCTCGACCCGGATTTTCATGGCGGCGGCGGCTTTTTTGCGCGCCTTGGTCAGTTTGGCGGCGGCCGCGATATAGGCACCCCGCGCTTCGGCCGCCGCTTTTTCGAGGTGCCGCAATGCCTCGGCGCCGTCGTTCAATTGCGCCAGTTTGGCCTCCATCTCATCCCTAAGCGCCGCCAAATCATCGGCGCTCACATTGTGTTTGCGGGCCAGGGCGCGCAAGGCAAACAGACGCTCCTCGGCCTGTTCCATGGCCGCCGGGTCCTGGCTCATACCGTTTGAGGCCCGCTCGATCTCACTTTCGGCGTCGTTCAGCTCGATCAAAGCGCGCTCCAAGGCGTTCATGGCCGCATCGAAGGGCCCATCCGCCTTGTCCTCGGCGCTGCGCAGATTTGCGAGGGCCGCGCGCAAGGCGCTCTCCGCCGTCTCGCCGCCCGCCAGATCGGCAGCGGCGGCGGTGAGGGCGGCCAGCAATTGCTCGCCATGCATGAGCGCGCCCCTGGTGCGGGCCAGGGCCTCTTCTTCGCCGGGTTTGGCATCGATCTCGGCCAATTCGGCGCTGGCGTGGCGCAGAAACTCTTCGTCTTTTCGGGTGCGCAGCATATCCTCTTCGGCTTGCCTACGCGCCGCTTCCGCATCCTGCCAGGCCTCATAGGCGGCACTGGTGCGGGCCAGGAGTTTGCCGTTGCCGCCAAAGGCATCCACGTACCTGACATGGCTGGCGGCATCCAAAAGACCGTGGGATTCCAGCTGGCCGTGGATTTCCACCAGCGCCTCGCCGATTTGGCGCAACAGGGTGGCGCTCACCGGGCGGTCATTGACAAAAGCGCGGGACCGGCCGCCCGCCGATACCGAGCGGCGCAGCACCAGCGCGCCTTCGTCGGCGAGATCGTTGTCGGCCAGCAATTTATCGATGGCCGGGGCGCCATCCAGCTCGAACGCGGCGATGGCCGAGCCTTGTTCGGCGCCGGCGCTGACCAGATCGGTATCGGCGCGGGCGCCGAGCGCCAGTCCGAGGGCATCGAGCAATATGGATTTCCCCGATCCGGTTTCGCCGGTGAGCACGCCGAGCCCGGCTTCGAACGCGAGGTCCAATTTCTCGATCAGCACAATGTTGCGAATGGTCAGGGATCGGAGCATCGAATTCTGGTTACGCTTCAAATTCGGGGCCGCGCGGCGGCGTCAAAACGGCCAATACCAGGGCTTGGTCTCGGGCTGGTCCGCCGCCGCCGGTACCGGCTTTGGTCCGCCTTCGACGATTTCAAAGGAATCGATATACCATTCGTTGCCGGGGAAATTATGGCCGAGGATGGCTGCCGTTTTGCGGGCTTCGCCGACCAGACCGATAGCCTGATAGGTTTCCGTCAGCCGGTGCAGGGCTTCGGGCACGTGGGTGGTGGTCTGATAGCTTTCCAGCACAATCTTGAAGCGGTTGATGGCCGCCAGGTAGCGTCCTTGATTTTCATAATAGCGGCCGATTTCCATTTCCTTGCCGGCCAGATGGTCGCGGGTCAGATCGATCTTCAACTCGGCGTCGCGGGCATATTTCGATTCGGGAAAGCGGGTCACCAGATCCTGCATGGATTTCAGCGCCAGCCGGGTCATCTGCTGATCGCGCCCGACATCGGATATCTGCTCATAATAAGACAGCGATTTCAGGTAATAGGCGTAAGGCACATCCCGGTTCGACGGATGCAGCTGCACGAAGCGGTCGATGGCAACCACCGCATCGTCATAGGCGTTGTTCTGATAGTGGCTGTAGGCGGCCATAATCTGCGCCTTGGTCGCCCAGATGGAATAGGGGTGCTGGCGTTCCACCTCGTCAAAGGCGGCCGCCGCTTCCTCGAAATCTTCGTTCTGCAGGAGGTTCAAGGCGCCATTATACAGCCGCTCGACAGCGCCCTCGGAATAGGCATCATCGTCGCTCGAGGCGCAAGCCGAAAGCAGCAATGCGGCGGCCACAAATATGCCGGCAAGCGGCCATCTCGGGTGCCCCGAATTGTTAGCGCTACGATCCATGAATATCCGCATATTTCCGTCTGAAATATCCCGCGCCAATGGGCGCAACAAGGGCCATATATAGCCTATTTACCGGCGGGCTGTCTTGGATAAATAGCCCATGGCAAACAAATATGCCGGCCATGGGGGCCGGCAATTGGCCAGATCAATTTCGGGAAAGCCCTCAGCCGGTGGCGGCGATAGGGTTGGGCTTGGCGTCGCCGTTCTGGATGCGCCAGGCGCCGGCATCCGCAAACAGGGTGCGCAACAGCGTATTGGTCAGGGTGTGGCCGGCGCGGACGCCCTTGTAATGGCCCTTGATGGGCGCGCCGGCCAGATACAGATCGCCGACCGCGTCCAGCACCTTGTGGCGGACAAATTCGTCTGCGTAGCGGAGGCCGCCCTCGTTGAGCACGGTTTCGCCGTCGACCACCACGGCGTTATCCAGGGAGCCGCCGAGGGCCAGACCGGCGGCGCGCAGCTTTTCGACCTCATTGGCGAAGCCGAAGGTGCGCGCCCGGGCGATCTCGTTCTTGAAGGTGCCGTTCACCAGATTGACGGAAATTTCCTGGCGCGAAACGGCGGATTGATCGAAATCGATCTCGAAGCTCACCGAAAAAATATCGGCGGGGCGTAATTCGGCGCTGCTGGCGCCGGCGGAAACCTTGACCGGTTTCAGAATTTCCAGAACCGGGCGGGACACGTTCTGTTCAACCACGCCGGCGCATTCGATCAGGAACACAAACGGATGGGCGCTGCCATCCATCACCGGCAATTCCGGGCCGTCGACTTCAACAACCGCGTTGTCCACATGACAGCCGGCCAGGGCCGCCATCAAATGTTCCACGGTGGCGATGCGCACGTCGCCTTCGCCGCCAAGGGTGGTGCACATGGTGGTATCGACCACGTTCTCCCAATTGGCGGCGATCGGGGCGGAGCCGGCCAGATCGGTGCGCCGGAACTGGATGCCGGTGCCGGCGCCTGCCGGATTGATGGTCAGCGAAATTTTCTTGCCGGAATGCAAGGCAACGCCCACGCAGCTCGCGGCGCGCGACAGGGTCCGCTGCACCGCATAATTTTCCATGGCCAGATCGACCAAGCTTTTGGCTGCGGCTGTGCTGGCGGCGATATTGTCCGCACCAATGGTACTATTGCGGCCGAGATGGTTCATGTGCGTTTCATTCCGTGCGGCCGGTTTGAGCCGGCCTTACCCCCGAATACTTAGTGTTTCGCGCGCCTACTCCACGTTTCGCGCGCCTACTCCACGTTTCGCGCGCCTA
>Ga0114999_10005663_pt1 | contig 14637 bp, 16 predicted proteins | sample ArcticOcean_MG_C_3_FD_89820 | JGI IMG/M metagenome (GOLD analysis project Ga0114999, IMG submission 89820) | Marine microbial communities from western Arctic Ocean - ArcticOcean_MG_CB8_126 | ecosystem: Environmental > Aquatic > Marine > Oceanic | place: Arctic Ocean: Canada Basin | collected...
ACTCGTCGTCAACCGGCCGCTCGGCCGCGCCGCTCTGCTCGATACCTGGGGGCTGGGAGAGTCGCGCGTAGACCGATTCGGCTCTGAACTGCTCGACCTGATAGGCTCCACGCCCGCTATCAGGTAACCGCCTGACGGCCTCACTGCACCGCGCCGACGATTAAACCGATATAGTTGTATCTAACGTGTGGAATCCCCTTCGCGAACGAGGAGTTCGGATGAACCTGACCGTTACAGATGTCGCCCGAGAGCGCCTCTCGGGCCTGATCGAAGACCACGAGTCGGACGCGCAGGCGATCCGCGTATTTGCTCAGAACGGCGGCTGCGGCTGCAGCGGCCCCAGCTTCGGCATGGGCCTCGACGAACCGCAGGCGACTGACGCGGTGATCGAGTTCGGCACCCTGAAGTTCATCGCTGACCCGACGGCCGCACAGGCCCTCGAGGGCGCGTCGATCGACTACGTCGAGGACGTCATGCAGCAGGGTTTCTCGATCGAGGCACCGAACGCAGCGGATATCCTCGGTGGCGGCGGCGCTTGCGGCTGCGGTGGCGGCGCGCACTAGCGCATCATCTCGGAACTGAATCAAGAAGGCCGGTCCTCACGGACCGGCCTTCTTTGTATCTGGAGACCTCGGACGAAGTCCGATCGTCTAGCCCCCTCGCGCGGACGCGGCATTGCTGAGTGCCCGCCGCGGATGCGCCATCACTTAGTAACTGTGACCACCGTGGCCGTGCCCGCCACCAGCCGCCTGTGGCGCGTTTGGCTTGAAGAATGGATTCGTCCCGGCCTCGTGGTTGGTCACATCGACCATCTGATCCCCGGCACGGACTCCTTGACTGCCGACTCGATGCCCTGACCCAGCGTGACGTTCACCTGACCGCAGCCCTGGCAGCCACCGGAGAACTCGATGTACGCATCGGTCCCATCGACGCCCAGCAGCGAGACCACCCCGCCGTGCCCCGTGATCGCCGGGTTGATTTGCGTATCGAACAGTTGCTGCAGCGCAACTTCTTTCTCGTCAAACCAGGCCGGGTTCGGGTTGTTGAATTCAAGATCTGACGGTTCCGGCCCCTGATCGACATAATCTATCTCAATGCCGTCGACGTACCGGGCGTCGCGCAGCTGGACGTAAATCGGGATGCCGTCGACTTCGGTCACCAGGTCATCGGAGATCTGCTCCTGCGCGGTCGGCCTGCACCATGCTGAGGACACGCTGCAGGCCGACCGCGGGCATCCGGCGGAGAATCTGTAGGCAAAGCCCGGCGACGTCGTTCGCGTGCCCGTCGACCACCTCGTGCAGTTTCGTGCGACAGGTGTCGGTCAAGTTGATTGCAGGAATTTTCTCGGTTTCGGTCGAGACCACCGAATGCTCTTGAACCGGCGGCGCGAGCGATCCGCGCTGCTGTGACTGTGATAGTTGTGACTTCAGTCTACCGAATACTGTCGGCGATCTCAGCCACGTGCCGCGCGACTAGCGCAGGCGCCTCCATCGGGATGAAGTGTGAGTGGTCCGGCAGCGCCACGTCCTCGCCATGCGCGAACCACGAGGCGAGATCCGGTGCGGTCGGCGAATCGCCGAACGCACCGCCCAGCGCGTCTGGATCACGAGGCCGCGCACGCAGCACCCGCACCGGAATTGTCAGCCTCCCGACCGCCGGCTGCAGATCGTAGCCACCCATCGCGTAGATCGTCGCCTCGGTCGCTGGCGGACACGCGAGGCGGAAGCCATCGCCGTCTCGCAGCAAGCCATAGTCGCAATAGTCACGAAGCACCTGCGGCTCCCAGAGGCTGTGTGGGGTTCGACCGCTGAAGCGCTCGAACATCTCATCCGAGGAACTCCACTCGTTCCGTCGCTTCGCCACGAAACTCGGCCCACCGCCGCTGCGGTCGACCACGACGTAGTCGAGCGCGATCACCGGGTCAACGAGCACCAGTGCTCCGAAGCGCTCCGGCTCCGCGTCAGCCGCGAATGTCACCGAGTGGCCACCCATCGAGTGGCCGACGCCGACCGCCCCTCGGAGGTCGAGCGCACGCGCCGCAGCGGCAACATCCTCGCCGAAGTGCACCCAGCTGTACGCCTCACCGCCACCCTCGATCGAGAGTTGATCTGCGCGGCCGTGGCCGCGCAGATCAAGGGAGATGGCACGCCGGCCTCGCAGCGATCGGATCACCTCGTCCCAGAGGCGTGCGTGGAAGCCGGTGGCATGGGCAAACAGCAGCGGTGGGCCGTCACCCTCCCACTCGAATCCCACCATGCCGACGCCGTTGCCGCGGACGTGGAACTGACGCGGCTCTTCGGTCGGTCGGCGTCGCGCGCCCTCGGCAAGCTCGCTCACTGGCAACTCCCCACAAACGGTCGAATCGGCTGGGCTCCGCGCAGGCTCGCACATCCGCACCACTGGCAGAACTGGTCGCCCCTCGCCGAGAAGCGCTCTCGCGGCCTCTGAGTTGACGCCGCCCGCTGCCGTCACCTGGGTGAGGCTCCAGATCCTGAAGAGCCTTCGTGAGTACGTGATGCAGTCCGATGCAGTCGTGCATGTTGTGCTGCAGGAGCCTAGTCCACTTCCCTTTCGAGGTTGGTGTGAGGCGATCGTAATCGCCATCCTTCTTCTCCAGCTGGCCCAGCACGTCACGCAAGCGTGACGTTGTCTTCTGCTGCCCATATGAAGTTGGATATCGGTACTCGGTGAGCTTGAAGTATTCGGTGAGTCGGTGTCTGCCGAGTCCTGGCAGTTTCGGAAGTTCGACCTCGGGGTGGATCTGCTTCAGCCAGCGTTTCGCATCGATCTTCGCGGCCGTGCCCCCGGAGTAGGGTCTCGCTCTCCGCCAGAGTCGGCCGCAATTCCACGCTGTGTATGCTCCCTACGCCACCCGCTATTCGAGCGTCCGGAAGGCCGTACACATGGATCGCCCGCCCGTCGTCACCAAGATCGAGATCGTCGAGTTCGACTACGAGCTCGAGGACATCCAGCCGCACGAACAGTCGCGGATGCCCACCTACAAGAAGGGTGGTCGCTACACCCCCAAGGGTCGGGTGCTCACGATCGACACCGACCTCGGGATTCGCGGCGAGTACTTCGGCGGGAACGCCTCAGAGATGGCGGGGGTCGGCAGCATCGCCTACGCGCTCCTCGGGCGCAGCGCACTCGCCCGAGAGCGGTTCTACAACGACGCCAAGCTCGCCCTGAAGCAGCAAGCACGGATGGGCCTCTCGCAGGTCGACAACGCGCTCTGGGACATCGCGGGCAAGTTCTTCGAGGCGCCGGTCTACCAGCTCCTCGGCGAGTTCCGCACCGCGCTTCCTTGTTACGCCAGCACGATGGTCGGCGATGACGAGCCGGACGGCCTGAGCACCCCCGAGGCCTTCGCCGACTTCGCCGAGGAGTGCCTGGAACTCGGCTACCCCGCCTACAAGATCCACTGGTGGCGAGATGCCCCGCTGAAGAAGAACATCGCCCTGCTCGAGGCCGTCGGGAAACGCGTCGGCGGCAAGATGGACCTGATGCTCGACCCGGCGAGCACCATCATGACCTGGGGCGACGCCTACAAGGTCGGCAAGGTCTGCGACGAGATCGGCTTCCTCTGGCTCGAGGATCCCTACCGCGACGGCGGCGTCTCCGCCTTCGGCCACCGCAAACTGCGCGAGGCAATCAACACCCCCCTCCTCCAGACCGAACACATCCGAGGTGTGGAGAGCCACGTCGACTTCATCGTCGCCGACGGGACCGACTTCGTGCGCGGCGACCCCGATTACGACGGCGGCGTCACCGGCGTGATGAAGATCGCCCACGCCGCCGAGGGCTTCGGCCTCGACATCGAACTGCACTCGCCCGGCCCCGTGCGCCGCAACGTCATGGCCGCGATCCGCAACACGAACTACTACGAGATGGGTCTGATCCACCCGCGCGTGAAGCGCTCAGCACCGCCGATCTACCTCGACTACTACGACGACACGGACGCGATCGATGCGGACGGCAACGTCCACGTCGTCGACCGTCCGGGGCTCGGAGTCGACCTCGATTGGAACTTCATCAACGCCCACAAGACGGGCACCGTCACCTATGAGCGGTGATTCGCAACACGGGGATTAGCCATCGACCGAGGCGAGCGCCCTCGCTAGAATCGTCGGCGTTGGCAGGGTAGCTCAGAGGCCAGAGCAGGGGACTCATAAGCCCTTAGTCGGCGGTTCGAATCCGCCTCCTGCTACCAGCACAAACCCAGTACGTCGACCACGCTCCCGGCGCGAACTTCTCGATGTCGCCCACCGTCCTCGAGCAGGTCAGCGGGTTCAATACTCGTCTCGAATTCGGTGCCTCGCTCTACGAGGAGACCGAATTCTGCCTGGAGGCGGGGCGCGCGGGCTTCCGGATCCGATTCGTGCCCGAGGCTCGCCTGGAGCACCTCGTCGCGAAGACCGGTGGAGTGCGCGTGGGAGTGCGCCGTGGATACGTTTACGGGGCGACCCATAGTCGGGCGCTCGTGATCCGACATCACATCGCGAAACGGCATTGGTTCTACTCGCTGATCAAGGCCAGCTGCCGCGTCTGGCATGGCGCGGCATTCCGCCGATCGCCACTGGAACTAATCGACGGGCTGCGCGCGATCACGACACGCTTCATCGAAGGCGGAATTGCGAGAAAGTGCGGATCGTAGGCACGGCCGCGCGGCTTGCTCCGATCACGCTCGCACGCTTTGCGCCTGCGGCAGACCCTCGAGGAACTCCACCAGCGTCAGGTCGTTCCCATGCCAGGCCTCGGCACAATCGAGGCCGATGTATCTCAGGTGCCACGGCTCGTAGGCGTAGCCCGTGATCCCCTCGCCATCGACGGGGTAGCTCTCGCCAAAACCGAACCGAAACGCGTTCTCCAGCAGCCAGACTCCCTCCGGCGTCGTTCCCAGCGACTCACTGAGCTGCCACCCGATCGACGCGATCGCGACGTCGACGGTCATCCCGAGTTGGTGCTCACTGTGACCAGGCTTGGCGCTGACGCGCTCGGCCTCCGCCTGCCCGAGCTGGTCGACCCAGTAGGCGAAGGTCCAGATTTGCTCGTCGTAGGAGCGGTAGGACGAGCGGGTGCGGATGGCGAACCCATCTTCAAGCGCCGCAGCTACGAGGTCATCGAAATGCTCTGCTGCCTCGGCGTCGAGTTGCCGTCCCTCGAACCCAGCGACCACGAGGTGATTCCCGAGCACTACGAGATCGGCCGGGACGTATCCGTTCGGCAGCGGGCGGGTCTTGTCCACCACCCAGGTGAGTTCCGGGCGGTTGGCCATCGTCGCGCGGCACGCCTCGAGCGCCGTGGGCGGAGTGTCGGTGGGCGTGGCGGTGGGCGTGGCAGGAACCTCGGTGGGCGAGGCGGTGGGCGCCTCGCCCACCGACGCCGTGCCGGTCGCGGTGGGCTCGTCTGACGAGGAACCACAGGCGGCCGTGAAGACAGCGAGCGCGACGGCTAACAGCAGGGTTGTCGCACGAATGAGGGACCCCCGGATCGCTCAGCGCCCGCCAGCGCGTCCAACCAGTGGACCCCTACGCGACGTTGGGTGACAACCCGAGGCTCCGCGGGATACCGCGCCGGCGCTACGCCTTGATCAGCGTCTCGAGCTCCCGACCCGCCTCGACCGGACTGCCCGGTGGCATCTGGATCAGCTGCAGATCAGCTCCGAGCACCGCCCGCTCTGCAAGCTGCTCGCGCACTGATTCGGCCGAGCCGATCACCTGAATCTCGCGGACCATCGCCTCGGTGATCGCGGCCTTCGAGGCCTCGACATCCCGATCAGCCCAGCGAGCACGGGACTCGCCGACCTCGGCCTCGAAGCCGTGGCGCTCGAGCATCTGGTAATAAAACACGCCCATCCGGTTGATGTAGTAATGCAGCGGCGCCCGCGCGGCGGCCCACTGCGCCTCGTCTTCGGTGCCGTCGAGGACATACACCCGAGTGAAGGGCGCGATCGTCATGTCGACGGCGCCTCGGCCGGCGGTCGTCGCGGCTTCGTTCAACTGGGTTCGCAGATCCTCAAAGAGCCCCTTTGGCCAGTGGATCGGGAAGATGCCGTCACCTAGCTCGCCGGTCTGTGCGATCGACTTCGGGGTAATCGCGGCGATCCAAACCGGTATGTGGTCACGGCGGCTCGGGTAATTCAGGCGGAAACCGCGCTCCATCGAGAAGATGTCGCCGTCGTACTCCAGCTTCTCGCCGGCGATTAACGAGTTGAAGATATCCGCGTACTCGCGCAGCCGCCGCAGCGGCTTCTTGAAGGGCACCCCGTGGAACTGCTCGATCACCATCTGACCTGAGGAGCCTAGACCCAGCACCATCCGTCCGTCTGACATCTGATCGAGGACAGCGAAGTCCTGCGCCATCGCCGACGGCGTGCGCGAGAAGACGTTCAGGATGGTGGTCCCGATCGTGATTTTCGAGGTGTTGAGCGCGATCGCAGTCAGCCACGGGATCGATGACGGCCCCCACGCCTCGCCCATGCCGACAAACTGGTAACCCAGTTCCTCGGCGATCTTGACTTTCTCGAGGTCTGCCTCCCAGTCCGAACTGATCCCGGCCAGCACGCCTAGTTCCATTTCCGCTACCTTCCATCGCCACATCTGCATCAGGAACGGGCCGATTCTGGCACGATCTCCTCGAAACGGCGCGCACCCAGTCAAGACCGGAGATCGTGGTCACCGCGCTGTAAACGGCGCTCGCCTAAGTTATACCCCAGCGGGGTATTCAATCGATGCTCCGTGAGGACACTGAGGCGCACCCTCCCACGGCGGTCCGACGGTCCATGGGAGGGCTCATGTTCGGACGACGAACGGTATTCGGCTTCGCCGCCGGTGCCGCGCTCATCGCGGCTACCTGCACCGGCGGGGACGACCACGCAACGCCGACCTCGGAGGATGCGCCGAACGGTGCCGGCGACGCTCCGTCCGCCACGGCAACCGCCTCATGCACCCCACTCCCAACCGCCGCGCCGGTCGACCCGGCTCAGGCGCGCCACCTCGCCGAGGAGCGGGACGGCGAACGCACCCAGCAATTCCTCGACCGCGACTACCCACAGAACAACTACGGCATAGCGGTCGTAGGCCTGCATGAGATCTTCCCCGTACTGCCCCGCGACGGTATCCAGTCGATTGACGCTCCGAACTTCGACACCGTCGAGGCCGCAGGCGAGTGGCTGGCCGATCAGGAACCAGTGGTCACCTTCGAGCTCAACGGAGACGTCTGCGTGTACCCACTCCAGATTTTCACCTGGCACGAGATCGTGAACGACGTCGGCCGCGGTGAGCCCGTCATCGTCACCTATTGCCCGCTCTGCAACACCGCGATCGCCTTCAGTCGAGTGGTCGACGGCGCGGTCCGTGAGTTCGAAGTGTCAGGAGCCCTGCGTCGCAACGGCCTTATTATGTACGACCGCGAGACCGAGACATGGTGGCAGCAGATCACGGGCGAAGCGATCGTCGGCGAGGGCTCGGGCACTCAGCTCGACTTCCTGGTTTCGCAGATCATCTCGTCGGCCGACTTCCGCGACAGCTTTCCGGATGGCCAGGTCCTCAACCGCGACACTGGCCGGCGTGCCAGCTACGGCGAGAACCCATACCCGCTCTACGACGCCCTGGGCTCACGCACGATCTTCCCGCTCGACGAGTTCGAGGACATGCAACTCGATGCGAAGGAGCGCGTACTCGCCGTCAATCTGGGCGAGGACCCGATCGCGTTCACGTTCAGCGCCCTGAGCGAATCAATCGTGCTCACTCGTGAGTCGGCGGAACAGCCCGTCGTCGCCTTCTGGCAGCCCGACGCCGTCTCAGCGTTGGATGAGTCGTTCATCATCGCGGGCCGGAACATCGGTGCGGCGGGCGCCTTCATCTCGGCGATCGACGGTGCGCCGGCGACATTCGAGGTGCGTGATGGCGTGATCGTGGACACCGGAACGGGCAACGAGTGGAACGTGCCCGACCGCGCTATTTCCGGTCCGCTCGTGGGCACGCAGCTCGATCCGGTGGTCTCTGCCAACCACTTCTGAGTTTCTGGTTCGAATACGGACCAGAAACCCAGGTGACCAGCGGCTAACGCTCGGACTACGATCTAAGAGCTACCGAGGAGGAACGATGGCCGATTCAATCGACCGCCGCACGCTCACTACGCCGTGCCGGAGCCGCCGGGCTGGTGCTGACGATCGGCTGGCTCTTCGTCTCGCACGAGGTCCTCGGCGACAACGAGCCAACACTGGTGGTCGCCGACGGTGACACCACCACCTTTGGCCTGATCGATGAGCTCTCGGCGGAGGTGGGCAAGCACGCTCCCAACTTCGTACTGCCATCGCTCGAAGGTGAGCCGATCCACAACGAAGACTTCCGCGGAAAGACGCTGGTGCACAAATTCTGGGCAAGTTGGTGCCCACCCTGTCGAGCCGAAATACCGGACTTCCAGGAACTCTGGGATGAGCGGCGCGAACAGGATGACTTGACCATCCTCGCCGTCGACTTCCTCAAGGAGGACACGGTCGCCGCAGCCGCTGGGTTCGTGAACGAGTTTGGCCTCACGTTCCCGGTCGCCACCGACACCAGCGATGGCAATGTGGCGGAGCGCTTCGGGGTCCGCGGACTCCCCGCCACATTCTTCATCGACCGCGACGGCATCCTCCGCAAGATCAGCCTCGGGCCGGTCTTCGAGAATTTGCTGCCGGAGGGCGTCGCCGCCGCTGACAACGCGGCCTAGGTGTACTGACCACAGAGGTGTGAGACACGGCTGACCGGTGGGAGACCGCCGAGCGAGCCATGGGGCTTCCGCCGGGTGTACCAGCGGACCCAGCCGAAGAGCGCGCGAGCGCGGTGGACACTGATCGGGTGAGCGAAGACGTAGGGCCAACCGCGGAGCCAAGTCTGAATGAAGCACTCCGCTTTGCCGTTGTGCTCGGAAGCCGCCTGTTTCTGCGGTCGTTCGTCTAGCTGGCCGCTAGCGGCTGCCGCGCAGCCTCGGGTCCAACTTATCTCGCACGGCATCGCCCAACATGTTGAAGCTGTACACCGTGAAGAAAATCGCGAAGCCCGGGAAGATCGCCAGGTGTGGCGACCGGGTGAGCTCCTCGCGCGCGTCGCTGAGCATGCGGCCCCAACTCGGCGTGGGTGGCGGGATGCCGTATCCGAGAAACGACAGCGCCGACTCGATGAGAATCGCGGCGCCGACCTCGATCGAGGCGGACACCAGTACGAGCGCGAACACGTTCGGCACGACGTGCTTCATCATGATGCGGCCGCTCTGAGCCCCGAGGGCTCGGGCCGCCTCGACATATTGCTCTTCGCGAACGGCGATCGCCCCCGATCTGATGACCCGAGACAGACGGATCGCGATCAGAATGCCGAGCGAGAGGATGATCGGGACCGTCTCGTCACCTGGCAAGTCCTGTAGCGCCGTGACCACCAGGATGATGAAAATCAGGCCCGGCAGTGCTATCCCGATATCCACCAGACGCTGGAATATCGTGTCGAAAAGGCCACCGTAGTAGCCGGAGACCACTCCCAAGACAGTCGATATGACCGCGGAGACGATGACGACGCCGAAGCCGACGATGATCGACGTCCGTGCACCGACCACGATGCGTGAGTAGAGGTCCCGTCCGAGCCTGTCGGTGCCGAACCAATGCTCCGTGCTCGGGCCCTGGAACCGGTCACTGAGAATCTGCGCGTTTGCGTCTGCTGTGGTGAAGATGCTGGGGAGCACTGCCATCAGCACCAGCATGATGGCGAACGCAGCACCGAAGGCGCCCATCGGGTATTCGCGCATGAACCGCCACGTCCATCGCGGCGCGCGCTCGAACACCGACTGTTCCCGACTGAGCCCTGCGCTGGCGAGGGTGTCGCTTGCTGTAGCCATCTAGCTGTACCTAATCCGCGGATTGAGAACCGAGTAGAGCAAGTCCACGATCAGAATCGAGAAGACGGTGAACGTCGCGACCACCAGGTTGATTGCCTGGATGACAGGAAAGTCCAGCGTGTTAATCGAGGTGATGTAGTACCGCCCCATACCCGGGATTGAGTACACAGACTCGATGATGACGGTGCCGCCGATGACGACGGGGAGCTGGAGTCCGATCACGGTGATCACCGGGATGAGCGCGTTCTTCAGCACGTGCCGTGTGATCACGGTTCGCTCCGGAAGGCCCTTGGCGTGCGCGGTGCGGACGTAATCCTGCCGCATGACCTCGAGCACCGCAGAACGCGTGTAGCGCATCACGGAACCTGACAGGCCGAGCCCCAGCAACGACGCTGGTACCGCCATGAATTTGAGGTTCGAGATCGGATCGTCCAACAAGCTCGGATACGAAGTGGATGGAACGCCCCAGACGAACCACTTCGACGCGAACGTGATCAGGAGAATCGCGATCCAGAAATTCGGTGCGGCGAGAAATCCGATCGCCAGACTTCTGCCAATGTAGTCCGCCGCCGTGTTTTGCCGGACGGCTGAGATGATGCCAATCGGCACGGCGAATGAGGCAGCGATAATGATCGCCATGATGCCGAGTTCGAAGGTGACCGGGAGCCGTGCGCCGAGCTCGCTCGTGACGGAGCGACCGCTGATCAGTGAGGTCCCCAGGTCGCCGGTCAGCATGTCCTTGGACCAGTTGATGTACTGGACCACCATGTTATCTGCGAGGCCGAAGTCTTCCATGATCGCAGCACGCGTCTCAGGAGAGACGGCGCCGAATTCGCCGGTGAGCAAATCAACCACGTCGCCGGGGACGATCCGGACCATGATGAATACGACGATGGAGAGCCCGACGAGCGTCGGAATCATCAAGGCCAGTCGTCTGAGGACGTACTTTTGCATGTCACACGGGCGATGTTATGGAGGTCTGGGCCCCCCCGTGAGCATCAACCCGCCTCCCTTCCTCTGTGCCACCTGAGGCGGTCCAGTGACGATATCCGAACCTCACCCGCGCGAGCTTCTGCCGTTTCTCCGGAGTGTTTCCCTCTGAGAACCTGTCAGGCCGCCGCAGTGTAGCCGGATGCGCTCCGCCTGGGTTGGACGGTTCACACACCAGGCTGCGAATTGATGGTGGGCACGACCGACTGCCGATAGAAAATGGCTGGGGGAGGCGGGGCGGACGCCTGAACGTCCGCCCCGTCTCGTCATACGGCCTCTGAGATCGGTGCCTTAGGCATCGATCCAGTAATACAGGCGCTCTTCCGGCCCGACTGCATAGCCGAGCGTGTCGCGGATGCCACCCTGGACGTTGGCCTGGTAGGCGCGGTACTGCGTGCCTGCACCCGCCTGGCTGGGGGCGTAATACATGCTCTCGGCGTTCAGGATCTGGCCCTCGTGCATGATCGCTCGGCGCTTCTCCTCGTCAAGTTCCACCTTCTGGCGGTCGTTGATGTCGGTGAACTCCGGAGTGATCAGCTTGCTGTGGTTCGCCGGGTCGTCCCCGAACATGCGAGCCCAGTAGTTGCCAGCCTCTGGGAATGGCGTCTCGTAACCGAACGCCATTCCCTCGAAATCGCCCTTGAACGTCTTCGTGATGTACTGCGAGCTGTAGTCCTGCACATCGGTCTGTGGGTTCAGGCCGATGGCCGATAGCATGTTGATCTGCGCTTCCGCGATCGGCGGGAAGGCCCCGCTGTAGCGGCTAGTGTAGATGTACGGGACGGAGAACCCGTCCTCGATGCCCTGCGCGGCCAACATCTTCTTCGCCTCGGCCGGGTCGTAGTTGAAGAACTTCCCGGACTCGCCGTGCTCCGGGCTCTGCGGGTCGAGCCACCAGCGGCTACCCCAACCCGCAGGAATGATGTTGTTCCAATTCAGGGCCGCGGGGAGACCAGCATCTCGGAGTGCGAACGTCTCGTACCCGAGGTCAGTCAGGCCGTCGCGGTCCAGTGACATCGAGACTGCCTTGCGGAACCGATCGTCGCCGTAGGCGGCAGTGGTAGTGCCGACGTTGTCCCAATAGAACTGAGACTGGAGCTGAGAGACAGTACCGAGCCACTGCACGTCCGGGTTCTCGCTGCGAGTTCCGAGCACGTCATTGGAGTTGATCAGGAGCTCACTGAGGTTGCCGGCGATGAACTGTGCTCGACGGTTCGCGTACTCCGGGATTATGAAGAGGTCGACGCCGTCCGTGTAAGGAAGAGACTCCCCGTCCTCGCCCAGCTCGTAGTAGTCGGGGTTCCGGTCGTACCTGAACTTGACGGACGGCTGGTACTCCTTGAAGACGTAGGGGCCGCCGCCGATCATCGTCGTGTTCGGGTCGAATCCGCCGTCAGCTTCCCGAGGGAAGATGTGGAGCAGGTTCGCATCAGCGATCTGCTCCACAAAGGTCGGCGACGGCGCGTCGAGCGTGAAGACCACGGTCTCTGCGTCGGGCGCCTCTACGTTCAGCCAGTTGTCCACGGAGGAGTTGTTCGGCGATTCCTCGGCCTGCAGCAGGCCTGCGGAGAACACGACGTCCTCGGCGTCGAGCTTGCGCCCGTCCACCGGTGAGACGTTGTGGAAGTTCATGTCGCGGAGCTTCAGCGTCCAGGTGATGCCGTCTTCGGTCTCGGCGCTGATTGCCGCGTCCGGGCCAGGCAGCGTCTCGCCACCGTCGGAGCCGGCGAACGTGATCCGCTTGAACAGCCGGTTGTACGAGTAGGCTCCGAGAACCTTACTTTGGAAGCTGGCATTGCCGTAGGGGTTGATGGTCGGCGGGTCACCAGTTTCGGAGGCGGCGAACCGACCACCCCGCTTAATGACGCTCGAGACCGGGGTCGAGGTCTCTCGGACCTGTGTTGCTGCAGCTGTTGCGGTCGCGGTCGCGGTCCCACCGCCACCACCGCCGCCGTTGTCCGGAGTAGCAGTCGGATCGTCGTCGTCAGAGCCACAACCGATCAAAACAGCACCGGCGACACCCGCCGCGCCGACTCCAGCGCCTCGCAGCACCGTTCGTCGGCTGATGCGCTGACGCGTCCAGTAATTTCCGTTCATACGCAATCCCTCTCTCTAGCGGCTTGGGAATAGTGGCATTGGTCACCAGCGCTCAAAACCACCGTTGGTTTCGAAACGTACCTCCGCAAGCCAAATTTTCAAAATGGTACTAGTCAGGCGCAGAGACGGATCAATTTTGATAAAGAACGTAATACATTCAATATCGACGTGTGCTGCCCATGAGCATCGATTGAGCGCGAAGCCGCGCGAGGTACTAGCGCCGATACAGGATCGCGCGGCAAGTCTCGTCATCCAACAACTCGTCGATGCGGACGTTGAGCGCGTCAGCGATCCGGATCAACGTCGCGACGCGGAGTTCCCGCTTTCCCGCCTCGTAGTTTGAGACCGACGCCTGATTGATTCCGGCGGCCTGCGCCAGACCGGCCTGCGAAACATGTCGCCGCAGTCTCCACATACGTACCTGCCGACCGATCACTGCACGAGCGGTCTCGGACCGCGCATCGTCCGGTTACGCTGCCTCGTGAGGGCCCTCGCAATCGGACCGGGAGACTGTCATGAGCGGTGCTCTTTATGCGACTCGGTGACTGACCCAGGTCAGACGGCGGCTTCCGTTCGACTGACCGACCGACCGATGCGGTGGACACTCTCGGCGTCCAGGGGACCGGCCGCCTCGGCCGCGAGACAGTCTCGCAGCTCGTCACGGTTCTTGACGCCGAGGACGACGGTATCGACACCCACCATAGACAAGGAGTAACGGTGCGCGAGGTGTGCAGCGCCGACACCGTGCTCCGCGGCGATTTCACGGAACGGAGCCGCCCGACGGAAGTCCTCGAGGTCCGGGTGATCCTCGGGCAGCTCGCGGTCGAAGCCGTCAGTGAGCGCACCGGCCTGGACCGCGCGGATCCCCATGACGCCGACGCCTCGTTGCTGCGCGAGGCGAATCGACGTTCGAGGAGCCAGCGGCTCGTCTGAGCGATGGATCGCGCCGGTCGAGTCGAGCAGGTTTGCGATGCACTGCACGACGGCAGGTCCCGGGTTGTCGGCGAGCACCGTGCGGACCACGCTCGGCCAACCGATGCCACTGACTCCCCACGCCCGAGCGCGACCCTCATCCACGATCCGCTGAAACGCCGGTCGGACTGCGTCGCGGTAGAGCGTCAACGGCGTGCCGCGGTCGCTGCCATGTCCGTCAGACACGAGATTGGAGTGGAGTAAGAACACGTCCACGTGATCGACACGCATCCGCTCGAGGCTCTCAGTGAGGCTCGTGCTGAGGATGTCGTAGACATCGTCAGCGGCGGGATTCCCCAGGCCGCACTTCGTAGTCACGCGCACGCCATCGGGCAACGCTCCCGCGAACGCGTCCCCTACCACGCGCTCCGCCTCGCCGTTCCCGTAGCTAGGTGCGAGGTCGAGCAGAGTGATCCCGGAGCCCAATGCCTCGCGGACGGTCGCTACCGCCTCGTCGTGGGTCGTTTCACCCCACACGGCACCGATGCCGCCTCCGCCGAGTGAGAGCGCGCTGACGGGACCGATCGATCCAAGGGTGCGTGTCTCCATGGAGCCTCCGTCGACAGCCTAGCCGAGGTGGGGGCAGGTGGTGGCGGAGCGGGCGCGCGCTAGGTGTACTGACTACACACCTGCGAGGCAGCTGATCACGGAGGGACCTCCAGCGGGACTGGGAAGTGTGAAAGCCCCAGAACACGAAGGAGGTCCCGA
>Ga0114999_10005668_pt1 | contig 14634 bp, 13 predicted proteins | sample ArcticOcean_MG_C_3_FD_89820 | JGI IMG/M metagenome (GOLD analysis project Ga0114999, IMG submission 89820) | Marine microbial communities from western Arctic Ocean - ArcticOcean_MG_CB8_126 | ecosystem: Environmental > Aquatic > Marine > Oceanic | place: Arctic Ocean: Canada Basin | collected...
AAACGCCTGATGCCGGTGACGCTTTTTGTATTGGCTGAGCACTTTACCGGTCGCGACGTCGAGAGCCGCGAACAATGTTGTGGTGCCGTGTCTGACGTAGTCATGCGTGACGCCTTCCACGTAACCCAGTCCCATCGGCAACATTCGTTGCATTCGATCGAGCGCCTGAATCTGGGTCTTTTCGTCGACACAAAGCACCAACGCATGATCCGGCGGATTGAGATAGAGGCCAACGATGTCGCGAACTTTTTCGATGAAAAAAGGATCGTTGGACAGCTTAAACGTACGCTGCCGATGCGGTTGCACGCCGAACAGGCTAAACCATCGCTGAACCGTGCTTTTTGAGACCCCGGTCTCTTCAGACATCGAGCGGGTCGTCCATTGAGTACGGTTGTCGGGCTTGGTCGAGAGTGCCGTATTAATGACTTCCGCAACGCGTTCATCTTTCTGGAAGATCATGCGAGGTTTGCTCGCAAACCGACTCCCAAGAACTGTCAGGATGACAATTCTTGGGAGTAGAAGGAAGCAAGGAGTGTCAGGCCACAAAACCTGACACACGCACGCGCTTTTCCCATTAAACTCGGCAACTCTGCTCCGCAAAGGATGATGCTGTGAACGCCCAATCGCGGCCCACGTTCAACCGCAACGCTGACGAGACAGTCAGTTCATCGAGTGCTCATTCCCCGGCGCTTGATCAGGCTCCTCTCCCTGGCACGGCTCCTGCGTCCGGTCCCAGGGCGGAGGTCGACGAGGCTCCGTTCGTAATTCCCGGCCAATCAGGCAGGCCCCTGCCTGATTGGCGCATCATGTTTGGCCTGACGATCACGATTGGCTGGCTGATCATGCTCTCTCTCTATGTGGATCGGGCCATAGGTTGGGCTCAGATGCCGGACGCGCCCATCGAACAGCTCGGCAATTTTCTCGAGGGCGCCTTTGCTCCGCTCGCATTCCTGTAGCGCGTCATTGGCTATTTTCTGCAGCAGAAAGAGCTGTTGCAGAACACGACGGCGATCAAAATGCAGTACGTCGAGATTCAGAAGTCTGCGGACCAGTCGGGGATGCAGTCCCAGGCGATCCAAGCGAGCGAAGTCCATGCGCGCAAAGAGTCGTTTCTTCGCATCGCTGACAGCGTCAACGCACAACTCGGGGTCATCGCGGGGTTCCTCTATCTCTCAAGTCAGGGTAGCAACGCGGCGGGCACGGTGTCAGCGGAGCGACTGTCCGACCTGTGGGCCAGCATGAGCCGCAATGATCCCGATGTGTTCGTCAGACAGATGCTTGAGGAGGGGCTGGTAGGGAAGCAGCGCTACGCCTACAAGCTGTTCTACGGCACCCTCATTCGCTCTCGCCATGCTGAAAGTTTCATCTTCAACTTCGAACGCCTGGTAAGGGTTGCGCTGGACTCGGACCCGGACGAGATGATCGCCGATGCGCTGCGCGGCAGCCCGAGCGGACATCTTTACCTGCACATGATCGAACACCGCGACAATCCGCCTGAAGGCTTCACGTACGGCGTCTTCGACTTCGATCCCGACGACCGTGACAATTAGCGCGCTCCTGTCCCAGAACGTCGTTCTGGGGCGGGCACTGGCGTGCGGTCAAGGGATGCACCGCCATTTTCTGCAGGCCTCTTTTCTGCAAGATCATGCGAGGTTTGCTTGCAAACCGACGCCCAGGAATTGTCAGGAGGACAATTTTGGGACAAGAACTAGCTCGCTGCTAAGAAGCAGCCGCCAAGACCGATGAATCCCATACCAGGGCTCATCGACGAACGTGCGGCCGCCAGGGCCGCCGGCGATGCCAATGCCGACATCTGCTTTCTTGCTGTCGCGTCGCCGGACGGGGATGCGTCCGTTCGAACGCTTGTTCTGCGCGACATTGTCGGCGATCGATTCGGCCTCTTCATTAGCGGCACAAGCCACAAGTGGTCGCTGCTGACGGCTGGCGCCAGTTATCAGATTCTCGTGTATTGGCCAAGCCTGATGCTGCAATACCGCATATCGGGCACCATCGAAACGATGGATCGTGCCTACATTGCAAACCAGTGGCAAAACAAACCAGACGCCAGTAAGTATCTCGACTACCTGTACGAAATCGCCCCGCAAAGTTCGCCAGTCGCTTCGCGGCCCGCATTGCTTGACCTAGTCAGCAAGCTCAAGAGCGAACACCCGGCGGCTACCCTCCAGCCACCGCAGGCCGTCAGCGGGGTCTGGTGCATTGCGACCACCATCGAACGCCTCGATCTGAGCAGCTCGGATCGAATCCATGATCGGACGCGCCACACGGTTGGCGGGATCGGGCCTGAGGGTGACAAATGGCAGACTGAGGTACTGTCGCCATAGACCGCACCTTGGTGCCGATTTCCATCTTGGGGGACAGTCGGGGGGACACGGTCGGGGGGACATCAGAGACTATAGGTGCCAGTGGGGAACCAACGTGGCAGCGGTACGACAAGGCAGTTTCGTTTTTTTGCAGCCCATTGGTGATGTTATGTTTTGACACGCTCCCGGACGTGGGCTAATGTCTCCCCGTCTTTTGTAAAGATCATGTGAGCGGTTCTATCCAGGGGGAATCCTTCACATGCCGACGGGCACCCTGATCGTAAAGGAGGTGATCCCATCGCTAGTCAGTCTATCAGGGGGGCCTCCGGATTATTCACATAATCTGGAGCCTGCTCCCCATACGTTGACGAACCCCCGCCCTTATCAGGCGGGGGTTTTTCGTTTCAGGGCACGCGTTTCCCCAGGTGCTCTCCCCAAGTACTTGCCGCGCAGGTGCTTTCCGAGTCAGTGACTTCCAAGTCGGCGCTTTTTCGGGCATCGGTGCTGGCTTGCGAAAGCGCTTCCGACTGTGACCGCCGGGCTCAAGACCTTAGTTTGAGCGCATCAATCCACCCCGCTCTATAGCCGGGTCTCGGACGAGGAGTTCGACCCGGACTTGCACTCGGAGGCTGTCGATTCCGATTCCCGCCGAATGGTTCATGCCGGTTTGATCCCCTGTAGATGCGCAAAGCAGGTGATCTTTGCTGTCCCCAGGAAGTCAGCCATGAACGGCATCTCTCGCTGGTCTTCCCTGATTGCGGCGTAGAGCGTGCCCCACAGCCCATCCAGCCCCAACGGTCGAGCTGTCACAATGCCATTGTCAAGGTATTCGGTCAGCGCCCAATTGGGCAGGCATGTGAGTCCCCGGCCACTTGCCACCAACTGGATCATCATTGGCGTCAACTCGGCTGTCCGTACGTTCGCTGGCTCCACATCCCCCACGTCCAGAAAGCGGGTAAAGACGTCAAGCCGATCCCGATCAACCGGGTACACAATCAGTACTTCGGATTCAAGGTCTGATGGCTCGAGCGTGTTCTTTTCCGCCAGCGCATGGTCGCGTGCCATCGCCATCAGCGCTTCATATCGAAACAGTGGCACGTATTCGACCCCGGAAATATCGACCGGGTCTGATGTGATGACAAGATCAAGGTCGCCACGTCCAAGTGCTGGCAGCGGCGCAAAATTGAAACCACCAGTCAAGTCAAGTTCCACCTCCGGCCAGTCCTCGCGGTACTGTTCAAGACATGGCACCAGCCATTGATAGCAACTGTGACATTCAATGCAGATATGCAGACGACCCGCTTCGCCGCCGGCAAGCCGCGCAACGTCGCGCTCGGCATTCCTGATCCGGGGCAGGACCTCATCAGCCAAAGTCAGCAGACGTCTGCCTGCGCTGGTAAAGCGCGGTGGCCGGGTTTTGCGGATAAACAACGTGCAACCAATCCGGTCCTCAAGGTCCTTCAGCTGATGTGATAATGCCGACTGGGTGAGGAACAGCCGTTCGGCGGCCTCCACCAGACTGCCTGAGTCGCGCAGCGCAGCTAGCGTTCGAAGGTGGCGAAAATCTATCATTGGCGGCTCCCAGCGCATAACGGGCGCCACCATAACGCGCCTCTGACATGAACTCAATTCATGTTTTTTTATAATGTTAGGAACAATGCTCACGTTAGAGAGCGTCACAAAGCGCGACGCAAGCCGAAGATCCTTCGGCCGCAATGTCATCCATCACGGGTACTGGACTAACGGGCGGTGCTCGAGAGTCGACGAAATCCCTTGACGATGGAATGCGACGGACGAAAGTGTTGATGACGGGATGTCCCCACGCCTGACTCCGCTAGACGAGCACGACGAGCGTCGGCGTGTAACGGACGAATCGACGGAATGAGGCAATTCGCCACTTTTCGCTGGCGGGTTCCTGACCAGCAATTACACTTATTAGAGCAAACCCCTAAAGTAGGCCCGCGGACCACAGTGCCCAGTTACTCATGTTTCTGCTCAATCGACACGATCGCCGAATCTATTGGTAGCTCTGGCCATTTCTATGGCCCGCGATAGGGCCGATCGAGTCCACGACAATCGACGGCAATCGTCGTCACGCGACCCAGCTACCATGAGGACCACGCCTTGTCGGACCAAACAACGCCCCTCATCAAATGTGTGGTGACCAACCGCAATCAGCAATCCAGCCTCAGGCTGATTGAACGGGACAGCTACGATCTTTGGGAGTACCTCGTCAACACCAGACATCAGATCAATGTGAGCTCGCAATCTCACTGCCTCTGGGTGAGCGCAGATGAGTTTGAGCGCAAGAACGCAATCTACTCACGAGCCGGTGACAACGAACCCGTATGCAAGGTGCAGGTGCTTTGCTTCGACGCGCCCTTCACGACACGTTGCCGCTTCGCGCCAGCCGAGGACCAGGCGATGGTCGAATCCCTGCTCGTTGCGCATCTGCCCGCTGACGTGCGCGAGGCCGCTAACTTTGCGGTTGAGCGAGAGGCTGGCTACGCCGTGACCGCAACATCAACTGTCACTCTCACGCCTGTCACTGCAAAGAACCCGTAAGCAAGACTCTCCCACGCCTCTCTGACGCAGTTCTGCGACCTCAATTTGGCTCGTTCTTGTCCCAAAATTGCCATCCTGACAATTCTTGGGAGTCGGTTTGCAAGCAAACCTCGCATCCTTTTTACAGACAAGAGGCTTACAGACAAGAGGCTTGCAGAAAAGAGGCGGTGCATCCCTTTCATGGAACTAAAGCAATATGCTGCGATGTTCCCTGCGCGACAACGCGGTAGTCCGGCACCGTGAGATGCTGCACCGCACGCCAGCAGGACTAGCCCAACGGAAAATAGCGGACGGTATCCCCCGACTGCACGCGCTGTCCGACCTCGATCTCGGCCAGACCCGTTGCCCAGACCACCGAGGACAAGACGCCGGAACCCTGGTTGGCAAAACGTTCCAATCGCATGCCGCCGTCACCATCACCGACCGTTCGCACGCGAAGGTACTCACGCCGGTCCCCGGCTTTGAAATCAAAATCGACCGCGACCGGAAGCCATTGGTTTTGCACCGCCGTTGCCCCGGCGAGCGCACGCAAATACGGCCGGGCAATGATCTGAAACGTGACAAAGGACGATACAGGATTGCCGGGCAAGCCAAAGAAGGGTGTTCCACAGACATGTCCGAATGCGAGCGGCTTGCCGGGCTTGATCGCGATCCGCCACAGAGACAGTTCGCCGAGTTCAAGGATGCTGGCCTTGACGTGATCCTCTTCGCCCACCGAAACGCCCCCGGTACTAATCACGCAGTCTGCGCCCTCAGCGGCAAATCGCAGGGCCTCTGTCGTCGCCCCGCGGGTGTCCGGAACGATCCCGCCATCGACAACCTGCATACCCATCTGCGTCAGCAACCCACCGAGAGTCTGGCGTCCAGAGTTGTAAATCTGGCCCGGCGCCAACACCGCAGGCGGATCAACCAATTCATCGCCGGTCGCCAGTAGTGCCACTCGCAGGGGTGCGCGGGTAGGCAACTCGGCGAGGCCGACCGATGCGGCAAGGCCCAGATGTTGAGGACCAAGCCAGTCACCCTCGCGGATGATCACATCACCGGCGGCAATGTCCTGACCCCTGGGGCGAACATTCTCACCAACTGCTGGCATTTCAAGGATTCGTACCCGATCGCCATCGTGCGCCGTGTCTTCCTGGATGACCACTGCATCCGCGTTCGGCGGTATCGAGGCGCCGGTGAATATCCGCGCGAGCGTACCGGGTACCAACGCGCGTGGATTGGCGCCGGCCGGGATGCGTGCGCTTACAGCGTAAGACCCACCAACCGCCAGATTGTCGGCGACTCGGAGCGCATACCCGTCCATGGCGCTGTTGGCGGCAGGAGGCACAGCAACAGCAGATCGCACATCAACCGCAGCGACCCGATTGAGCGCTTGTGCAACAGGCACGGATTCGGTTCTCACGGTCGGCACGGCTGCATCAATCAGCCGCATGATGACCTCATCAACCGGGATCAACGGCGCCATCATATCGGCGGTGCCGACGCATCGGGGTCGCGACAGTGCGGCATGGGAATCCTCCCGAGTATGAACCATCCGGTTCGGGCACCGACATCAGGATGCCTGTGAGCATTCACAGCGGTGATCTAATGGACGCCTCTGCGGATCAGTTCAGCAAAGTTGCACGGCCGAAAGTTGATATCCAATTGCTCGCGCAGAATGCCGTTCCAGCCCGTCCTGCAAGCGCCGGTTGACCCGGGCATGCAGAAGATCAGCGTGCCATTAACCATGCCGCCAACTGCCCTCGACTGGACCGTCGACGAGCCGATCTCCTGGTACGACAACGAGCGAAACAACTCGCCAAACCCGTCCACGGTCACATCCAGCAATGGCGCAATCGCTTCCGGCGTCGAATCCCGACGGGTAAACCCGGTGCCTCCGGTCGTCAGGACACATTCAATATCAGAGTCTGCAATCCACCCTGAAACGACGGCACGGATACGATAAATGTCGTCGATGACAATCTGCCGATCCGCCAATCGATGTCCGGACTCGACCAGAGATTCGGCAAGAAAGGTACCGGAGGTATCTTCATCGAGGCCACGCGTGTCCGAGATTGTCAGGACCGCGATAGCGAGCGCGTCGCTCATACTCATCCTGTCGGAAAGTTAATCAATAAGTGCACGTAGATGGACGCGCCATAGCCGAGCGCAATCGCCCAACTCCACTTCACGTGACTAAAGAAGGTGTAGACGCCACGCGCTTGCCCCATGAGCGCGACCCCCGCCGCCGAGCCAATCGACAACAGGCTGCCCCCGACACCGGTCGTCAACGTAATAAGCAGCCATTGGTGCAGTCCCATTTCAGGATTCATCGTGAGAATCGCAAACATCACCGGAATGTTGTCAATGATCGCAGAGATTGCACCGAGCGTGATATTTGCCTCAGTCGCCCCCCAGCCTGTGTAGAGCGCCGCCGACATAATCTCAAGATAGCCGATGAAACCGAGGCCGCCGACGCAGAAGATCACACCAAAGAAGAAGAACAGTGTGTCCCACTCAGCCTGCGCAACCCTGTTGAAGATATTGAACTGACCAAAGTCATCCGTGTCACTACCGGAGGTGCGCTGGATGTAATAGCTAAAGAAGAAGAGGTAGGACAGTCCGGTCATCATGCCGAGAAATGGCGGCAGATGAAGAAACTGCTCGAACGAAACAGCGGTAGCGATGGTGCAAAGGCCCAATCCACAAATGACAAAAGCACCGCGCTTGACCTTAACAACTTCAGATTCGATCCTGGGATTCTCGTTCGGTACAGCGAAGCTCATGATCGTTGCCGGCACCAGAAAGTTTACGAGAGACGGCAGAAAAAGGACGAAGAACTGAAAGAAGCTGGCGTGGCCGGACTGCCAGACCATTAACGTGGTGATATCGCCGAAGGGGCTAAAGGCACCCCCCGCGTTCGCCGCAACAACGATGTTGACACACCCGATGGCAATAAATTTAGGGTTGCCGGCACCAACCGACAGCACCACCGCTCCCATCAGAAGGGCCGTCGTAAGATTGTCCGCGATGGGCGACAGAAAAAAGGCAATGAAACCCGTAATCCAGAATAGCTTGCGGTAGCCGAACTCCATGCGGATCAACCACGCCCGCAATGCTTCAAAGACGTTACGTTCCGTCATGGCGTTGATATAAGTCATCGCGACCAGCAGGAACAGAAAGAGCGCTGCGTACTCCTCAAGGTTGTGCATGAGCGTCGCGCGCATCTCCGCGGGGTCGGCATCGCTCTGCTGGGCGAGGATTGCAACGATGATCCAGATGAGACCAGCAGCCAGGATGACGGGCTTTGACTTGCGCAGGTGAATGAACTCTTCGGCCATCACCAGTGAATAGGCGAGCACAAAGATTACTAGCGCAATCAAGCCAAGTACCGACGTGGTCTGGCCGAGGTTGCCGCCACCGCCGCTGCTGCTCGCGTAGACCGCAACGGGCAGCAGCAACGCTGCGCTTGCGACAGAAAGTGCTACCAACCACCCGGCAATGCCGGTCAAACGAGAATTCGCTGCCGCGACGACGTGCATACCCATTTCCTTACAATTAATAGTCGATCAATCTGGTAGACCACTCAAACGCTGGCGGGAAGAGTGCTAGCGAGGCGGCCGGCGAGGCTGACGCGTGGAGATCGACCCGCGCATTACATCCGACCTCCCTCTCGCTAACCACCTCTCTCCACGCGAGTTGTCCTGGGACCGGGCCTACTCGCCCTTCCAGTCCGGTTTGCGCTTCTCAGAGAAAGCGAGTGGGCCCTCGACATAATCGGCCCCCTTACTCATCGCCGTGATCTGCTCATATTTGTCGGCCATCGCATCTTCGAGACTGAGACCGAACCCATCCATCGCGGCCTGCTTGCTGGCACGAACTGAAAGCGGGGCGCACTCAAGGATCATCTCAGCGTAACGACGAGCGCCTGCAACGGCGCCACCGGTCGGGACAACCTCATTGACGAACCCGAGTTCCTTGCCTTCCTGCGCGGGCACGTGGCGCCCGGTCAACATCATACCGAGCGCACGCTTCATGCCGATTTCGCGTGGCAGACGATGTACGCCGCCCGCAAGTGCGGCAAGCCCCACACGAGGTTCCGGTAGTGCAAACACGGCGTTTTCGGCCGCTATGATGACGTCACACGCGAGGGCGATTTCAAAACCACCACCCATCGCGACGCCGTTAACTGCAGCAATTACCGGTTTGACATTGTCAAAGCGCGACGTCAATCCACCAAAACCTCTTGATGAAAATCCCGTCATCTGACCGCCAGATGCCTGATACTTGAGATCGTTACCTGCACTGAAGGCCCGGTCACCGGCACCGGTGATTATTGCGATCCACTGGTCCTTGTCGCGCGCAAAGTCGTCGAATACTTCAGAGAGTTCCGCATTACCAGGGGGATGAAGCGCATTCATCCGCTCGGGTCGGTTGATCGTCACCAGTGTGATATGGCCGTCTTTCTCTACAGTGCTGAATTCACCCACAAGAATCTCCTCTTTAATTTCACGATCATCTCACCCTGCCTGCGGCCAGCGCAGGTCTTTTAAGAACGGTAATGGGGAGACGGGGTTTTGTTGCCGATACTTGAAATCTATCTGTTTAGAGCTGCGCCGTTTCCAGATGCTGAGACTCAGTCCGGGCACTTGAGAACGACCAACTCGCGAGCAGTCAACCGCTTTGCTGCGGGGCACCATCGCCGGCGGATTGAGCCGAGGATCCACCTGTCAATCCGCCCAGGCTCGTGCCTTCGCATCACGTAGCCAGGCTCGCTTGGCCGGAGCATAGCAGTTTGGAAAGATGGCGACAAAGCCCTCAGGATGGCGGCGTTTAGCGCTTCTCAACGGCCGCCTGGAGACGATCCACGACCTCACCCAGACGCGATCGCGGACAGCCAAAGTTGAGTCGCATATAGCCCCCGCCGCCAAACTGGGCACCATCGGACATCCCGACCCCCGCCTCTTCAAAGTACGTCGCCGGGTCCGCAAGTTCGAGCGCGCGCACATCGAGCCAGGCAAGATACGTCGCTTCAACCCGGCTCATCGTGATCGGCAGATCCTGCATGCGATCGACGAGGTAGTCCCGGTTGCCGGCCAGATAGGTCAACAGGTCTCGATGCCACTCATTGCAGGACTCAAACGCAACCTGCATGGCGAGCGCTGCCATGATGTTGATGTTGCCAAGAACACCCGCCGTTACAGCGTCGAGGTGCCGCCGGGTCCCTGCATCCGGCACGACGGCGAAACCGCCGCCGATCCCTGCGAGATTGAACGTCTTACTGGCGGCCATCAATGTAATACTCTGGCGGCTCGACACACCCGCTACCGTCGCGAGCGGTTGATGCTGCTGGCCATCCAGCGGCAGGTCGCAGTGGATCTCGTCACTCGCAATCTGTATACCGCGCTCGTCGCAAACCTGCACGATGGCGGCGAGTTCTGGGCCGGTGAGGTGCCGCCCGACCGGGTTGTACGGATTACAAAGCAAGAGAAGATCGCCCGCGCGTCCCGCCCGCGCCAGCGCATCAACCGGGAATTCCCAGCGCCCGTCTGACACCACCGCTTGCAGGTGGATCATCTCTCGCCCCGCGTTCGCACCCATGTCGAGAAATGGGTGATAGATTGGAACCGCAGTCAAGATCCTGCCGTCAGCGGCGGTGAACCCGCGGCAGATCACGTTGAGTGCCGGGACAACGCCCGGAAAGAAAACGAGATCCCCGGCATCAACCTGCCAACCGTAGCGGTTCAGGAGACGTTGGGTGACGATATGCCTGAGTTCATCAGTAACTTCGCCGTAGCCGTACACGCCGTGCTCGACCCGGGCTGCAAGCGCGCGCCGGACGGGTAACGGTGACTGGAAATCCATGTCAGCCACCCACACGGGCAGAACCTCCTCCGGGTATTTGCGCCATTTGACGCTGTCGGTGTCGCGGCGCGAGAAGGCGGTGTCGAAATCAGTGGTCACGGTGGGGTCACTTGACGCGGCTCTATCAGGTTTTGCGTGGCCGGGCAGCGTCTGCCCTGCACGTGGCTCATCATACCCACCGGACCCATCGATTGTGCGATTTCCATGAACGGCCACAGCGCAGCGCACCCGTTTCGACAAGCGCGCAATCGTCCTATAATGCGCGTCAGACTTATACGCGCTCTCGAGTTCTGAGCTCCTGGGGCGCGCGCCATGAGCCAACAGAAAGAGCCAGCCCACGTACTTAAAATCGCCCCTGGAGGTGCTCAAATGGGATTGTTTTCAAGGAAACCTGAGATTCCCGCAGCCGGCCATGCACTGCCCGGCCGTGAGATGGAAGTGCCGGTACCACGGGCCCACTTTGTCAACGGCAATCCCCTCAAACCACCATTCCCTGCAGACCTGCAATCCGCCATCTTCGCGATGGGCTGCTTCTGGGGTGCCGAGCGCGTGTTCTGGGAGCGCGAGGGTGTCTTCACGACGGCGGTGGGATACATCGCAGGCGAGACACCCAACCCGAGCTACGAGGAAGTCTGCAGCGGCATGACCGGTCACACCGAAGCCGTGCTGGTGGTATTCGACCCGGCAATCGTCTCCTATGCAGATCTTCTCGGGGTGTTCTGGGAAACGCACAACCCCACAGAGGGTATGCGCCAGGGCAATGACGTCGGCACGCAATATCGCTCCGGGATATACACAGAAGGCGCCGAACAACACACCGCCGCAATCGCGTCGACGAAGGTCTTTCAGGCGAACCTCGCAGAAGGTGGCTACGGGTCGATCACGTCCGAGATCATTCCTGCTGGCGAGTTCTACTACGCCGAGCACTACCATCAGCAGTATCTCGCCAAAGTGCCGAACGGGTACTGCGGCATTGGCGGCACCGGTGTGTGCTACGCGCCAGCGCTCACTTAAACGACGCATCTCAAACCCGGTCACGCCAGCACCGGCCTCTGGGAGGACGCGCCTTAACCAGTACGGTGGGACCGGGGCCTGGGCCATGACCGGGCACCCTCGCCGACTCTCCTTGCAGACTCTCCTCGCAGACTTGCAGACTCGCAGATCTTGCAGAAAATGGCCCTGCAGAAGATGGCGGTGCATCCCTGCACTCCGCACGCTAATGTCAGGCTGTCAGCCTGTTGACCGCTTCTTCGTAGCGCTCGCTTGCCCTCGCGATCACCTCGTCAGGTAAGGTCGGGCCGGGATATTGTTTATCCCACTCGCCCGCGTCCACGCGCCCCTGCAGGTAATTTCGAATTACCTGCTTATCAAAGCTGTCCTGTTCGCGCCCGGCGGCCCAGTCATCAGCAGGCCAGAAACGGGAGCTGTCGGGGGTCAAGACCTCGTCAATGAGCGTCGGCTGATCCGCACCGGGTTCCATGCCAAACTCAAACTTGGTGTCGGCAATGATGATGCCACGGATGCGCGCATACTCACGCGCCTCGGCGTAGATCGCGAGCGACCGATCACGGATATCCTCCATCAACGCAGCGCCAGCGACCTCGGCCGCCCGATCAAAGCTGATGTTCTCGTCGTGCCCTTCGTCCGCTTTGGTTGACGGCGTGAAGATCGGCTCGTCGATCATCGAACTATTTTGCATTCCGGATGGCAATTTGATCCCGCACACGGCACCGCTCTTCTGGTAGTCCTTCCAGCCACTGCCCGTGAGGTAGCCGCGCACAATGCACTCAACCGGCACCACATCTGCCTTTCGACAGATCATGATCCGACCTTCGAGCGGCGCGCGCTGTTCGGCCGATAGCCCCGGAATTTCTGCGGCGTCAGTCGACACCAGATGATTCGGGATACGGTCCTTAAAGTAATCAAACCAGAAGCGCGCGATCCTGGTCAGCATCACGCCCTTGTTCGGCAGGCCATTGGCAAGGACCACATCAAACGCACTGACGCGATCGGTCGCTATGATCAGCAGCCCGGCATCGCCGTTCGGAAGGGTCAGGTCATACAGATCACGAACCTTGCCGGTCCGCTTATTTGCAAGGGGTAGATCGGTCGACATTAACGCAGTTGGCATGCTTCACCTCGGCTCACTCGTGGAGGAAAAGTGGCTCATTTTAATCAGGATAACGAGCCTCTCCAAGACTTTTCTTGCGTGCAGTTGCAGTCTGTTGGCCGGCCCTCGATAACTGCCTGCCAGAGGGCCTTCACGCCAACGCCTGCTCAAAGTCAGCGATCAGATCCTCTGTTTCCTCGATACCGATCGACACCCGGACCAGCGATTCATCGATCCCCATCGATGCGCGCCTCTCGGCGCCCATTTCAAAGTAGATCGTGTGCGCGACCGGAATCGCGAGCGATCGGGTGTCACCCAGATTGCTGGTCGAGATGAGGAGTTGTGTGCGGTTGAGGAAATCAAAGCAATCGGCCTCGGCCAGCTCGAAGCTAAAGAGCGCGCCTGGCAAGCGGAAGAGACCGCGCGCGCGCTCGTGCTGGGGATGCTCGGCAAGCCCGGGGTAATAGACGCGCTTGATCGCAGGATGGGCAGACAGGTAGTCGGTCAGCGCCATCGCGTTGGAACAGGCACGTTCCATGCGCAGCGCGAGCGTGTCAGACCCCACGGACAAATGGTGCGCAGCCTCCGGTCCAAGCGTCGCGCCGAAGTCCCGCAGGCCCTTTTTTTTGATCTGCAGAATCGCCCAGGACGACGGGTCGCCCTTTTTGTAATTGTCATAGATGTGCGGATAGCGACTCCAGTCGAACAATCCCGTCTCCGTGATCGCCCCACCCAACGCGTTGCCATGGCCGCCGATGTACTTCGTCAACGAGTTAATGACGAGGCTCGCTTTGACCGATTTCGGCCGAAAGAGATAAGGCGTCGTCATAGTATTGTCGACGAAATAGACGAGCCCGTGCTCCTCACATAAATCGCCAATTGCGGTGAGGTCTGTCACTTGAGTTCGCGGATTCGCAATCGTCTCGACAAACACGAGGCGCGTGTTATCGCGAATTTCTGCCGCGACGGCGTCGGCGTCCGTGGCATCGACAAAACTGACGTCGATACCAAATTCCAGGAACGAGGCAAACAGACTATTGGTGTTGCCGAAGAGAAACGACGAGGAGATCATATGGTCGCCGTGCCGCAAGAGCGCAAACAACGTCGTTCCGATCGCGGCCATCCCCGTGGCAAACGCCGCAGTCGCAGTGCCGTCTTCCATCAACGTTACTTTGTCCTGCAATGCCGTCACCGTGGGGTTAACCTGCCGCCCGTAGGTATAGCCGGCTTTTGTTCCCTGGAAGACCGCCGCTAATTCACGCGCGTCTTCATAGCTGAAGGTCACCGCCGTGTGCACCGGCTTATGGATCGATCCATGTTCGACGCCACCACGTCGGTCGGAATGCAGTATCTGCGAACTAAAACCCTTCATGGCCATGTCTGTCTCCCCAAAGCTGCCCATCGCAACCAACCGTTGCGCGGAACAAAAAAAACCTGCTACGCCGTCCCCCAGAAAAGAGGATGCTCGCAGCAGGTCTTACTCCTCTTTAGCAGTATTTGTATGGCGCCCCGCAAGCTGAAATCAAATCGGCGCAAGCCGCGATTGTATGCCCGCGCCAGCAGATTGACAATAATCACGCCAGCCAGCATCACGTCAGTCGCTCAAACACGGCCCGTTGTAGGCGACCTTTGCACCCGTCCGCAGCTGTCCGATCGACGACCAGGAGAGCACCTCGGTAACGCCGAGGTCCCGGCGCAACAAGGCCATCAATGTTGGCAGGAACGGCTCGCCCATGACAGCAAGGCTGACCAGTGCACTGTGGACCACCAGCAAGATTGTGCTGACCCGCG
>Ga0114999_10005670_pt1 | contig 14633 bp, 10 predicted proteins | sample ArcticOcean_MG_C_3_FD_89820 | JGI IMG/M metagenome (GOLD analysis project Ga0114999, IMG submission 89820) | Marine microbial communities from western Arctic Ocean - ArcticOcean_MG_CB8_126 | ecosystem: Environmental > Aquatic > Marine > Oceanic | place: Arctic Ocean: Canada Basin | collected...
CGCACATTTCGTCCTGTGTCTGCTCGACGCCTTCCAGCTTATGTACTGGCTGACCATGATTGGCATTTTTGGTCACGCCGCTGGAGTCATCTTGTCGCAACGCCGCTTGATCACGCCGACGCCGCAGGTCGAAGCGCCGGCGGGCGCGGCCGGATCTGCCGATGAGCTCGGTGTGACCCTCGCCAAGGATGCCCCATGAGAATTCTGCGGACCCTGCTCCCCGGTCTCGGCGTCTTATTGCTTGGTTACCTGATCGGCAAGCTCGGTGTGCCCAAGATCCTGGCCAATCTGGAAATGATAAAGTGGTCGTTCCCACTCGTGCTGGCAGTGGCCTTCTCCTGGCACGTGACCAATTCCATCGCCTGGTACTTCGCCTTTCTACCGGATGCGTTCCGTCCGCGGCTGCGCACCCTGTTCATGGCCAAGCTTGCCGGGGAGTCGGTGAACCAACTGACGCCGCTGGCCAATCTGGGCGGCGAGCCGCTCAAGGCCTACCTGCTCAAGAACCAGATGCCCACATCTCGTGGGCTGGCGTCCGTCGTCATCAATAAAACCGCCCAGATTATGACGGGGCTGCTGCTGACTGTGGTGGCGGTGGGGCTGATTGCCTTTTATTGGGATCTGCCAAGGGGTCTGCCTCTATCAGTGCGGATCGGCCTGCCTACCCTCGTGCTGAGTGCCGCACTGCTCTTCTGGCTGTTGTACCGGCGACAGCGACGCCTGTTTTCGTCGTTGCTTGCCGGTCTACGCCGCCTGGGCTTCAATCCCGACTCGCTCGAATCGCGCATGGCCAAGGCGGTCCGCATCGACGCCAACATCGGCCTGTTTTATCGCGAACATAAGTTGCGCTTCTTTCTCGTCCTGCTGTTCCACACACTGGGGTGGATGCTCGGCGTCTGTGAAACCTTCGTCATCCTGCAGGCTTTGAACACTCCAGTCGATTTCGAAATTGCCTTCTTGATCAATGCACTCGCCGTCGTCATCAACAGCCTGTTTTTCTTCATGCCGTCTAACATCGGAGTTATGGAAGGAGGCCACTTGTTTTTGTTCGTGACCCTTGGTCTTCCAGCGGAGATTGGGCTCGCACTTGGCATCGTCAAGCGCATGAGGAAGATCGTCTGGATCTGCATCGGCTGGTTATTCCTGACGCACTTGAGCCGAGGCGTCAGCATCGCCGTACCGCAGGGAAGTGCAGGCCATAGCAGCCAGTCGCCAGACCCCTTCGAACCAAAATTCCGGGTCGGATGACGATCCCCAGATCTTCGCCGATGCCATGCTTTCGCGTCGTCCGCCATGGAGTATTGCCGGCGGTCCTGTGTCTGGCACTGCACACACTCCCGTCGTACGCACAAGAGGCAGAGAAGGTAACCACCTACACCCTGGCCGAACTGGTCGCCCGCGCATTGCAACACAACCCAACCGTGCAAGAGCACCACTGGAAAACCGCCCAGGCTAGCGCCGATCTGAATCAAGCGCGCGCGGCGAGGTTCCTGCCCCGGCTGCGTCTGGAGAGCGTCGGAGGCCTGGTCCCGGACGCCAAAGGGGATATCTTCAACCCGCCCGCTGACACCAGCGGCCTGAAGAGGTCACTGGGACCTTTTAGCCAGACCGAATTAGAGTTCGTTCAACCAATCTATACCTTTGGTCTGCTGTCTAGTTTGCGGGACGCAGCCGCGGCCGGAGTCGAGGTCGCCGAAGCGGCTGGCACCGACGCCCAGCTGGGGGCCTCGTTGGAAGTGAAGGAGCTTTACTACGGCTTGCTCCTGGCGCGCGAATTAGACGATCTCGTCACGACCTTGAGCAAGGAGTTGGCACGAAGGCGTGAAGACCTGGACTTGGATGATCCGGAATTACCGTTGAGTACCAGGTACAAGCTTGAATTGGCGACGCTCGAGCTCGAGGGTAAGCGGCGACAACTCGACACCAAGCTGCACCTCGCCCGAGCCACACTAGCGTGGCGCTGCGGTTTTTCAGACGACGAACATTGGAACCTGCAGGCGGATCACCTGGCAAAGGATTCAACCCGTGTACCGGCGCTCGACTCACTGGCCGCGCTGGCCGCCGTACAGCGCCCAGAATGGCGCCAGCTGAAGGCGGGGATCGTCGCTCGCCAGGCGCAGGAAGCGGCTGCCACCGCCGCCTTCTATCCTCAATTTTTCCTCGCCGGCGGCTTGCGTTATGGAATTGCACCCGGGCGCACCGATCAGCACAATCCGTTCGCCGTCGACAACTTCAATTTTTCCAGCCTGGGCATGTTCGTCGGGGTGCAACAGTCGTTTGAATGGGGTATCCTCGGCGCCAAGCGTGACAAGGCACGAGCCCAGCGGCTCGAGCTCAAGTCGCAGGAACGGGCAGCGGCCGCTGGTATTCGCCTCGACGTCACCCGTGCTTACGGTGACGTACTGGAGTCGGAGGCTGGCCTCGAGTCGGCGGGTAGGAGTCGCACGATCGGCAAGCATTGGATTCAAGAGGCTCGTGATGAGTACGAGTTCACCGAGGAGGCCGAAGACCTCAAGGACCTGGTGGCCGCGTTCGAAAGCCTGGCCGAGACGGAACAAGGTTACCACCAGGCCGTCTATGACTACAACGTCGCATTGGCGCGCCTGGAGAGAGCCGTCGGCGTGGCGTTCACACCCCCTCCCCTTGCCCCCCTCGACAGGAGGTCAGATTGATTCAATTGTGGCCGAGCAGCTCTGGACTTGGAGTCCTGTTGTTCGTCATCACCCTGATTCTGCCAGCATCGGCAAGGGCCGAACCTGGTGCCGCTGCTGCAGCCGTGGTGGCGCAGCAGCTACCCTTGCTCAACGAGATCCTGCAGCAGGGAACGATCGATTCGGCTGCTGTTGGTGCCCTGATCGACCAGCTCGTCGACTTAAGGAGCTTGACGACGCGCACCTTTGGCAGCTACACCAGGCGTTCGCTGCAGGAGTACGAGAAACCGCTGAGCGATTCCGAATTTCGCCGGCTCATCGCCCGCAACGAAGCGCGTCTTGTCAGCCTTTTTCGCAGCCGTGTTGTGACCGATTTGATGACCCTGATGCGCTCGACAGGTTTGAGCCGATTCGAACTTGGAGATCCCTTTGCCAAGATGGAGTCGTCACGCGAGGCCAGTCTCAAACTGCGCGGCCATACGGCAGGGGACGAAACAATCGTCGTTGAATTGATCCTCGAGCGCGAACGAAAACACTGGAAAGTCGTCGATCTCACTTACGACCATTTGGCCTTCAGCCAACGCTACGAAGACGAGTTCAGCGACGTCTTAAAAAACGACTACTCCCTCGCCGTCCTGGCCGCCAGGTTGGCCCGAGAGGATTTCATCAGCTTGGAAGATTTCGCCTCCTCCCAGGAGGGCACCCTGCCTGCAGAATGGTACTGGCGAGATCGGGACAAAGACAACCCGAAACTGTTCGAGGTGCATAAGGGGGCCAACTACCAGTATCTGGCAGCGCAAGACACCGGTCTTTCCGTCATCTTGCTCAAAATCGCGCACTGGAACCCGCAGGAGTTCCCGATCCTGACCTGGTGCTGGCGCGCCAACGCGCTGCCGCCTGGTGGCGATGAGCGTATCACGGAGACCAACGACAGCGCCGCCGGGCTTTACGTCATCTTTCACGAAAACTGGTTCGGGCTGCCGATACAGATCAAGTACGTGTGGAGCACGACTCTTCCCGTCGGCACCATAGGGAGACGCGACATGATCGCGCGGCCCTATTTTTTCGTTGAACAGAGTGGTGACGAGTCACTCGGGCAATGGGAGTTCGAACAGGTTGACCTAGTGGCCGACTACGATCGCGTTTTCGATGAAATTCCCAAGAACCGCACTCTCGGCATCGGCGTTCTCACTGATTCGAACAACACCCACACCTACGCCGAAGCCGACTATGCCGATTTTCGCGTGTGGCCACGCCAGGCGCTGGAATCCGGGTCTATGCCCGATCACTGTGCCTGCCTGCCGGACGCCACGGACCCCGGAATGCAGCATGGACAAAACTGACAAGGATCAAATAAGCGATGAACAAAAATAACTTGTTCACCTGGCTTGCCTGCGCCGCGGCGGCGTCATTGACCGCGCTGCCCGCATTGGCAACCGACTCGGCGGTAGCTGCCGGCAAGACACCACAAGCGAGTGACGCCGCCGTGTCCGGGGCCATTGCCTTTCTCCGGGCGCACGATGCCAGCGTCGTAGCGCTACTCGAGGGCAGCGGTGATTCGCTGTCGACGGCAGCACAGTCAGAAGTCAGGGCGAAGATCGATGAGGCCTTTGACTACGAAGAGCTGAGTCGCCTGTCCCTACGCGGTCACTGGGAAGAGCTCTCAGCCTCGGAGCGTGCCGAATTTGTCAGCGTCTTCAGCGCTATCATCTCGTTGAAAAACTTCGACAGCTTCGTCGACTACTATCGCGACAGCAACATCGTCTACGTCAGCGAGCAGATCGAGGAGCCCAGAGCGTCCGTTTACGCGACGGTTCCGCTGGAGAGAGGAACGGTCGGTATTACCTACCGATTGCTGCGCCACGATTCATCATGGCGGGTGTACGACCTTGTCATAGATGATGTCAGTACGGCCGATTCGAATCGGCGACAGTACAGCCGTCAGATCAAGAAGCATTCCTTCGAGGAACTCCTAAAAAAGCTGCATAGGCAACTCGAAAAACTCAAGAGCCGCTGACACCGAACATGCGCATCAACTACGAACGTATCGTCCACTACGTCTTCCACCATCACGTCAGCATCATCGTCGTGGCGGCGTTGCTTTCCATCGGTTTCGGTTACTTTGCCGCCCAACTGAGAATCAAGGCGGACACGGCTGACCTGCTGCCTGATGATTATGTGAGCGTGCGTGAGCTCAAACGCATCAAGGAACGCGTCGGTGGCACCTCCCCGCTGATGGTTATAGTCACGGCTGATGACCTCAACGATGCGGTCGAGGCGATGCACGTCCTGGCCGATTCTCTCGAGGGAAGTCCGCTGGTGAGCTCCGTGGTCCGGAAGCGGAACTTCGAATTCATGAGTCACAACCGCCTGCTGTTCATGAAAACGACCGACCTGCAGGAGTTGCACGACCGCGTCGCCGACCACATCGAACTGGAAAAACTGAAACGCTCGCCCCTGTACTTCTCCCTCGACGACGACGAGGACGAAGCCGGTCTCAACTTCGACGACATTGAAGAGAAATACAGCGGCTACCAGAAGCCAGGCCTGGAGAGGGACTACTTCCTTACTGAGGAGAAGAACGGGGTCATCCTGCGCGTCTACCCCACTGGGGTCATAACCGATCGCACGTTTACCAAGCAGCTGTTCGCCCTTCTCAATGCAGAAATTGCCAAGGTGTCGGCGGCACCATCGGTCGAGTTCAATCCGGTCGGGAGCTTCAAGAATGCCTCCAACCAGTACAAGGTGATCGTTGACGATCTGCAGTCGACGGCGCTCTACGCCTTTCTTGGGGTCCTGCTACTGATCTCATTGCATTTCCGCCAGCTGTTCGCACCATTGTTCATCATCATCCCGCTGCTGATGAGTCTGTCCTGGACCTTCGGACTGACCAAGCTCACCATCGGCAATCTCAACCAGATCACCGTCTGCCTGTTCGCCATTCTGTTTGGCCTGGGCATCGATTTCGGCATTCACGTATTCGCCCGCTATCGCGAATCACGCCGCCGAGGCCTGGGGACGGAGGAGGCCCTGGTCGAGACCGTATGCCACACCGGAAGTGCTCTGACCACGACCGCGGTGACGACGGCTGTCGCTTTTTTCTCCTTGCTGTTCTCGGATTTCAAGGGATTCTCCGAGTTCGGCTTCATCGTCGGCATGGGTATCATGTTGTCGCTGGTAGCGATGATCGTCGTCTGCCCGGCTTTCATCGTCCTGGCGGAGCGCTTCCACATCATCCGCCTGCAACAAAAGAGCGTACCCGAACATCTGCTGCGCCGGGGACGTTATCCCCTGCCGATGTTGACGCTCGCCCTCGGCCTGCTCGCCACCGGCTATTCGGTCTACCACTTCGGCAGTTGGAAGGATGGTGAGTTCGTCAGCGATCTGGGATTCGAGTACGACTTTAAGAAGCTGCGGCCGAACATTCCCGGCACAGGGCCCGAAGCCACTATTCCCGCAGAGCTCAAGGAGTCGCGTTCACCTGCCATCATCCTGACGGAGAGTCGCCAAGAAGCCGAGGAGGTGGTGGCGACCATTCGAGCGCTGATGGAGGCCAAGGGAGACTCTTCGACGATCCAATCGGTAAAGAGCGTCTATTCGGCGTTGCCCGCAGAGCAGGACCGCAAGTTGAGCTTGATCGCCGACATCAGAACGCTCATCGACAACAATGCCGGCCTGCTCTCAGACGAGGACGGCGAGCGCGCCGACTCTCTGCGCCAGTACCTCGATGTGCGCCAGTTGCAACTGGAAGACCTCCCGGTGGAGCTGACAAAGACCTTCTCCAGCAAAGAAGGGGATATCCTGAACTTCGTCATGATCAACTCCTCGGTTGCCCTGCGGGACGGGCGCAACGCGATCCGTTTCGCCGAGGAGGTTCAGACGATCGTGACCCCCTCAGGCGGCATCTTTCACGCCTCCAGTTCGCACATCATTTTTGCCGAAATGCTCGTTCTCATGCTCGACGACTCGGTCAAGGCGGTCATATTGACGCTGCTCGTGGTGAGTATCGTTCTGTTAATCGACTTGCGCAGCGTCTCGGGCACCCTATTGGTAATGGTGCCGTTGCTGTGTGCCGTATCCTTCGTCGTCGGTATCATGTACATCTTCGAATTCAAAGTAAATATCTACAACATGGTAGCCTTCCCGACCATCATCGGCATGGGCATTGACAATGCCGTACACATCTATCACCGCTATTGTGAAGCTGGACCGGGTTCGCTACGGCTGGTCTTGCGCACGACCGGCATGGCGCTGGTGGCGACGACGTTGACGACGATGGTCGGTTTCGCAGGATTGGTGCCGGCATCGCATCCGGCCCTGTATTGGGTCGGTGCGGTCTCCCTAATCGGACTGGCTTGTTGTTTCGTCACTTCCGTGACCCTGCTGCCAGCGCTGTTGCAGATGGTGGAATGGATAAAGGGCGATCGCGGGCCCGAGAGGGCAGCGGTTCCAAAAAAAGCCGACCGAGCCATAGGAACCCGATAGGGTTAAGATTCCATGCCTCGATCGGCTTTTAATCGCTGAACCAGCCTTGAACTTCGTAGGACAATGCCAAAACAACGTCCATTTTGTGGAGCGGGAGACCGGACTCGAACCGGCGACAACCACGTTGGCAACGTGGAGCTCTACCAACTGAGCTACTCCCGCCTTTGAAGAGAGGAATATAGCTGTGGCCCAAAAGCCGGTCAAGCAATCCGAAAGCCGAATCAACGACATCAAACGGGGATCGCCCAGGGGATCGAATAGGGGATCGGAGAGGGAATCAGCTAGGCAATCCCCTCTCCCCAGAGGGTCGCTCCTACTGCTCCAACTGGCCGTTGCCGTCAGCTGCCTATGGTCGTGCGGGGCCCCGACGCCTTCCGCTGAAACACTGCGCGCACGCTGGCACAACAATCAGGGCGTCGTCTACATGGACCAGCACAATTACACCAAGGGGTTTGAGCAATTCCGTGCGGCGGTTGCACTCGATGGTGACTATGCCACCGGCCATGCCAACCTGGGTATCGCCTATTACAGTCTAGGTAAGTACGACAGCGCCTCCGTGGCCCTGCAGGCAGCGCTGGAGTTGGACCCAGGCCACCTGCACGCCTTGTACACCTCGGGCTTGATCTACCATGCTCACGGCAAGGAAGAAGGCTATCCCAAAGCACTCGCGGCTTTCCAACGCGTTGCCTCGGAAGACCCGGACGACCCCCTCGTACGCTATTACCTCGGCCGCACGCTGTCGAAGCTGGGACAGCATGAAGAAGCAATCGCTGAGTTTCGCCACGCGAGCGAACTCGATCCCCACAATGTTTCCGCCTACTACAACCTCTCCAACGAACTGCGGACACTCAAGCGCATGGACGAGTGGAAAGCGACACTGGAGAAATTCAATGAGCTCAGCCAGCAGGGACACGAAGGCGTCAGCGCCTCATACCAGGGACAGGGGCGCTACTCAGAGGCCCTCATCGATACCTGCGTCGATGGTTCGAGAACCCCGGACCGCTTGCGGCAGCCGACATTTAGCTCCGCTCCCGTCAGGCTCGAAGGCCAACCCGACCACATTGGCTTGGTTGCAACCGTCGACCTCGACACGGATGGACTAACCGATCTGCTCATTGCTGATGGCGAGGGTACCCTGAGCTTTTTTCGCAACAGGGGTGACCAGACCTTCTCCCGTTCGGCCTCTGGGCTGTTGCCTGCCCTAGCTGAGTTGAGTGAAGCCGGTGCAATGCTTGATCTCGTGATTGGCGATGTCGATGTCGATGGCGACTTCGACCTTGTCGTCAGTGGCGATGCCGGCACCTTCATGGCGCGCCAACACGAAGGGTTGCCCGACGCCCTCATGCGGATATCCGGCCCGTCGACCCGGGCGGTGTTCGGGGACGTCGACCACGACGGCGACCCCGACTTGTTGGTAATCGGTGAAAGCGGCAAGCAGCTGCTGGTAAACGATGGCACCGGAACGTTTACCGATCGCAGCCAAACCAGCGGGCTGTCTACCGCCGCAGGATCGGAAGCCATTTTCGCCGACTTCGATAATGATCGCGACGTCGATTTCGTTGCCATCAGTGCGCCTTTAGCCGCCGCCGGAGCGTTAGAACTCTACACCAACAATCGTGACGGCACCTTCTCAGAAGTGGCCGTAAAACAGCGCCTCCAACCTCGCGGGGCGACCGACCTGGTCGTCGGTGACTTCAATGCGGACTCCTATATGGATGTGGTAACGATCGACGGCGTACACGCTCCGAGATTGTTGACCAACCAGCGGGGACGATCCTTCACGGAGCATGAGGTAGCTACCGCAACGCCTGGACTCGCAGGCATCAGACAAGCTGACATCGACAACGATGGAGACCTCGACCTTGTCGTCTTCGGCGGCGCCGGCTTGGGCATTCTCTCTCAAGTCGACGGCGAGTTCGTGCGCCATGATCTGGTGGCAGCCGACAGCGGCCCCGTTGACCAGCTCTTGGTGAGAGATTTCGATGCCGATGGCCGTGTCGATTTGTGGGCTGGCAGCCACCATGCCGGGGTCGCGCACATCTACCGCAACGAAACCGAGGCAGGCCACTGGGTCAAGCTGGGATTGCAGGGATTGAACAGCAACCCCAACGGCTTCGGTACCAAGGTTGAGGTGAAGACGGCGTACAGCCAACAGAAGCGTGAATTGCGCGGCGGCAGTCGGGACCCTTCAACCCTGACCTTCGGACTGGCTGAGGCCGATTCAGTCGAGTTCATCCGGGTTCTCTGGCCCAGCGGCGTGCGCCAGACGGAATTGGCGACGAGCGCCGGGCAACGCCTCAGCCTTACCGAACTGAATCGCAAAGGAACTTCCTGCCCGATCCTATACGCCTGGGATGGTGAGGAATTTCGCTTCGTCAGCGATTTCCTGGGTGGCGCCATCATCGGTTACTTGCTTGGCCCGGGAGAATTTTTCAACCCGGACTCAGATGAGTACTTGCCCGTTGGTGCCATTGCCCCGCTGGATGGCAACTACACCTTTCAAATAGCCAATCAGCTGGAGGAAGTCATCTACCTCGATGCGGTCGCTTTGGTGGCCGTTGATCACCCGACCGGCATGTCCGTTTTTGCCAATGAGCGCCTGTTGTCCCAATCCCCCTACCCGGATTTTGGCGCCTACGCCATCGACGAACTGCACCTACCGCGTCACGCCATGGATGATCACGGCCGCGACGTCACGCAGCAACTGTTGGTGGTAGACGATGACTGGTATGATGGCTTCGAGCCGACAGCGATACACGGCTATGCCGAACCCTTTAGCCTGGTGTTGGACATGGGAGATCTCAGCGCTGTGGCCTCACCCGTGCTTATTGCCAACGGCTGGGTCGACTATGCCCACTCATCATCGAACTGGGCGGCGGCTCAACAGGGGAAGCAACTGTCTCCGCCAAGGCTTGAGGTGGGCGATGGTCACGGTGGATGGCGCTTGGTGACGACCGATATGGGCACCCCGGCCGGCCTGCCGAAGTACATGACCTTTGACATGAAGGGGCAGTTTACTGCGGGAGACTACCGACTGCGGATCTCCACCAACGCAGCCATCTACTGGGATCAGGTCGCCATAGGGTCAGCCCATGTGGCGGAGAAGATGGTCGTTCACCGCCGCACCTTCGATGCCGCGGACCTGCATTGGCGGGGTTATCCCGAACACACACCCATCAAGGGCACCTTCGCCTTCCGCTATCACTACGAGAGGCTGAACCCCTACTCCGATTGGGGTACCCACGACGGCGCCTTCACACGCTTCGGCGAGGTCGCCGAACTGTTGGACGAGGTAGATGACCGCTTTGTGATCATGTTCCATGGGGACGAGTTGACGGTCGAGGTCCCGGCTGCTGACTTCCCGGCTTTGCCACCAGGGAAGCAGCGCACCTTCCTGCTGTACGCGGACGGATTCGGCAAAGACATGGACTACCACTCAGCTCATTCGCTGACGGTTGGGCCCTTGCCGTTCCACGGGATGTCCAATTACCCGTACTCACAGACAGAGGCGTATCCGACTGACGAGCAGCATGTCGCCTACCAAGTCCAGTACAACACCAGAGTCATCAGGGGATACTACGAATAAGGCCAGTCAATCGGCCAAATCAATCTGCCCAATCAATCGTCGGGCGTCATGGCACAGCGAAAACCGATGTAGTCGTTAGAGGCCTGAGGCATGGCAAAATGCCGGCTCTTGCCGCGGATCCCCATGCGATTCTCATGGAATGCACCGCCGCGAAAGACACGCTGGAATCCAGCAGTGGCGCCTGGTGGGTCCTGATCCGGACTGGTGTCATAGTAGTCCTTGTCATACCAGTCGCTGACCCACTCCCCGACATTGCCACACATGTCCCATACCCCCAGAGTACTCTTCCCACGATCAAATTTCGTGACCTCCGTTGTCTTGCTATCCGGACTGTCGTAGTTGGCACAGTCAACATTCGGCGACTTGCCCCAGGGGTAATCCTCACGCCCCTCGCCGAGGGCAGCACGCTCCCATTCGGCCTCGGTCGGCAGGCGCTTGCCGATCCACTGAGCGAAGGCGTTGGCGTCTTCCCATGAGACGCTGACAACCGGGTGATTGGCCCTTTCGCGCATCCGGAAAGGTTCGGTTGCGCCAGTGCGTGGGCGCTCTGTGGGCGGTCGCCTCGATGAATTCCTTGTACTGCAGATTGGTGACTTCGTACTTGTCGATATAGAAGCGTGAGATACTGACCAGGTGCTCCGGATTCTCGTCGGGCCTTCCGGGGGTGCCGGTACCGATGCGGCACTTGCCATCGGGGATCTCGATCATCTCCAATGGATTCAGGGTTGTTTGGAGTTCGATCCGGCGCTCTTCGAGGCGATCGATGTCTTTCTTGAGCTGCTCGATGGTGGCCCGCACGGCATTCAGACTACCCTCCGACTCAGCGATCTGGACATTCATCTGCTGCTTGCGACTGGAGACTTCCGTCGCCGACGGCATCAGCATGGTCAGCTTTTTGCGGTAGTCGATGAATATCTGGATAAACAACACCGCCACGATGAGAACACCGATTGCTACGGTCCAATCAGCCACTGCCCAGGGCCCCCCTTCTCCTTTGACTTCCCACCGCTCGAGCGGGATATTCGAGTCACTGCCCTCCCTTCCCACATAGCCGTCCTCATCTCTTCTATCATGAGCGGTCGATGCTCAAAAAACTGGCTCTGCTAGCCGTCTGCCTGATTCTCGTTTACGCCACCGCTGTGAGTGTAGTATACCACCACTTCGATGACAATAACCTCCCAGACATAGATGAGTTGGAGACTCGCCAGCCCGATCGCATCACTAAAGTGTTTTCGGCAGACAATCGCCATCTGAAAGATTTCAGAACAAGCGAGAATCGAGAGCTCATAGAAAGCTATGCCGACATCCCGCAATCGATGAAGAATGCCCTTGTCGCCGTCGAGGACAGGCGCTTTTTCGAACATTGGGGCGTCGACTTGCAGCGCATGGTCGGAGCCATGCTCGCCAATCTGGCGTCCGGGAACCTGACCGGACAGGGGGCCAGCACCCTGACTCAGCAACTGGCACGCAATCTTTACGACATAGGTAATGAGAGACGGAGTGCAACCTTCGAACAGCTCAAAGCCAGCTTCGCACGCAAGATTCGTGAAGCCATCACGGCCATAAACATCGAGCGCCTGTACACCAAGCAAGAGATCCTCACGACCTACCTGAATACGGTTTTTTTCGGACACAGCTCCTATGGCTTGAAATCTGCCGCCCGCTTCTATTTCGACAAGGATGCAAGTGGTCTGACAATCGAAGAGAGCGCGACGCTTGCTGGCCTGCTCCCATCCCCGAACGGTTACAGCCCAAAGAAAAATCCAACGAAGTCAAAACAGCGGCGCAACACGGTCCTCCGACTAATGAAGCAGGCCGGCATGCTGACCTCGAGGGAGTATCGAGAGCTATCTGCTAAACCGATCGTGGTGCGACAAGCACAACCTGGGGAAACAGTGGGATTGGCACCCTACTTCGTCGAGGACGTGCGCATCAAGCTGGAGGCAAAATATGGCTCTTCCCTGTACACCGATGGTTTGCGGATTCACACCACCATAGACTCACGGCTGCAGCTAATCGCCGAGAGAGCCTACGAGACCCAGATCCCCAAGGTCCAGCTCGCCGTCAACAAGCACCTGGCTGCCCAGGATTCGTCGGCCGGACTGCCCGACTCCGCGATTGTGCAAGCAGCCTTCGTCGCCATGGACCCATCTACCGGTCACATTCTGGCCATGATTGGCGGGCGTGATTTCAACACCAGTAGGTGGAATCGCGCCACCCAAGCCGAACGCCAGGCCGGCTCAGCGTTTAAGGCGTTCGTCTACACCGCGGCGCTTGATAATGGAATGTTTCCCAGCGATTCGTTCGAGGACAACGCATTTACGTTTACTGAACGCGATGGCAGCATCTGGACGCCCGAGAACTACGACCGAAAATTTCTGGGAATGATGACCTTGCGCGATGGCTTCAAGCAATCGCGTAACCTGATCGCCATCAAACTGACTGACCTCATCGGTCCTAGCAATATCAGGCAGCGCGCCAGGGACATGGGCATCACGACGCCGATGGGCGCCTTTCTGGCACTCGGTATCGGCGCCAGCGAGGTCAAACTCATCGACCTGGTGTCGGCGTACGGCGTTTTTCCGAACCAGGGAATCCGTGTAGACCCTGTCGCCGTGACGAGCATCCGAGACGGCTCGGACAATCTGATCGAGGAATCTACGCACAGTCCCAGAGTGGTTCTGCGCCCCGCTGTCGCTGTATTAATGACGGATATGATGCGATCGGTGGTCAATGAACCAGGCGGCACCGGCTACCGGACGTTGCGTCGCCACCGATTCAGCAAGCCCCAGGCAGCAGGCAAGACCGGTACGACAAACAACTACGCCGATGCCTGGTTCATCGGCTTTACACCCCACTTGGTCGCTGGCGTCTGGGTGGGCATAGACGATCCAGGAGTGAGCCTGGCTGGGAAGGGTGGAGCCAGCGCAGCCCTGCCGCTGTGGGCTGAGTTCATGAAGGGCGTGTACGACGAAGTGGATTACTATCGAGACCGCGCCGACGCCAAGTTCGATTACCCTGAATCGATGATCTCCCGCCTGCCGGTATGCGCGGACACCCACAAACTTGCCAGAAGGTATTGCCCCAATAGGACGGAGGATCTCTTTGTCACTGGCGATGTCTTGCCACAGTTCTGCCCGCTGCATGGCGGTGACTCTGGAGAACGACAGGAAAAGTTCTGAGATATGGCGGCGAGGGAATTTTTGAGCGGACGGATCGAGCCACTATGGGTAGGTACTACTGCTTGCGGTGATGGAGATTGAGGGGCAGGCCCACTACAGGGGGCCGACTTACTCCTCTAACTGAAAACGGGTCGGTTTACGACGTTTCTCCTTCTCGCGGTATTCTTCGACCTTCTTGGTCAGTTAGGCCAGCTCCTTCTCGAGCTCTTCAATTTCCTTCTGCAGTCCAGTGACAGCCTCTTTGGTGTCGTTGGTCGCGCCCTGCTCCAATTCGATCTTATTCTCGCAGTCACGAATCTCCGCCTTGGCGAGGTTCGCCTTGGGCTTCAGTCCGGCGGAAACCTTGAGATAGTCAATGACAATGAACACCAGAAAACCGGCTGCCCCGACTGCTATGCTAATGAATACCCATTCCATACGTCAGCTCCCCGTTTGGGGGGTTAGTCAGCTATTGCTGTGGTTCCGCGTCCTGCTTCAATTCTTCCATCATCTTGGTGATGTTAGCCGCGAAGTCAGGGGTCATCGCCTGCATGATCTTCGCCATTTGTTGAGGCGGTAGCAAGCGCATTAGCATCGCAACGGTCGTGTCACCCAAGGTTCCTACCTGCATTATGTCGGCCGCTTGCTGGGCCTTGATCTTCGAATAAAACGTCGCCAGATTTTTCAAATTCTCTCGCCGAAGGCGACTCTTAGCACCGCTACCAAGCGAATCTAACTCCGCTTGTTTCA
>Ga0114999_10005672_pt1 | contig 14629 bp, 11 predicted proteins | sample ArcticOcean_MG_C_3_FD_89820 | JGI IMG/M metagenome (GOLD analysis project Ga0114999, IMG submission 89820) | Marine microbial communities from western Arctic Ocean - ArcticOcean_MG_CB8_126 | ecosystem: Environmental > Aquatic > Marine > Oceanic | place: Arctic Ocean: Canada Basin | collected...
CGTTGCAGGGGGTGGTGAGTCATGGCAGGAGCTGGCCAAACGGGTAGCCAACAGCGGCAACGGTTGGCTGCTACCAACGATCCTCGAATCACTCACCCAGTCCATTGCGCCACCTGCAGTTCCGCCGCAACTGAGCGTGGCGGCGACAGACGGCTCGCAGATCTTTCCGGATCGCCACGAAATCTCGCCCTGCTATCTCATCAACATCGGTCATGTGCTCCTTCACTATGGCACGGGCGAGCGTCCGTTACTGGCGAGCAATCCCCGGCTATTCTACAAAGAGGCCGACCTTTTTCAGACGTATGGAGACCGCCGGGTAGCTGTGAACAGGGACATCGTCGGCATAAGGCGGGGCCTCTTGGAGCTAACCGATCTGCGGATGCTGGCGGCTGCATCGCATGATGACGGGCACGAGACGGTGGCCCTGTCTGACGGCAGCCTGATAGCCTGGGATCTCGAAGGCAGGCCAGGGGGTTTTCGCCAAGCCTACCTGAACGAGATGGTGGCATCCCTGGATGATCTGAAGCAACGCGGTATTCCCTTAATCGGCTACATCAGTCGTCCTGGCAGCAAGGAGGTTATCAACGCATTGCGGGTGGGGATGGGTGTCCCAAATGCTGCGCCCGGCCCCGCAAGTAACTTCGACTCCTGCGCTCAAATTGAGGGCGTTTCCGATGCCCTGTTGATGAAGCGGCTTCTTCTCAAAGCCGGTGATCGCTCCTGCGTCTTCGCCAGCACATCGCCGATTTTGCAGGACTACGGAGACCATGGCGTCTGCTTCTACTATCTGAATGTCGGGACCGAAGTGGTCCGTATCGAAATCCCGAAGTGGGTCGCCGATGATGGCGCGCGACTAGAGCTGGTACATGCCGCCATCTGGGATCAGGTGGGTAAGGGAGACGGGTACCCGGTCAGCTTGGCCGAGGCTCATGAGCGTGCCATCGTGCGTGGGCGTGACCGGGAGGTATTTTTTAGCTGCCTCAAACACTCACTGGTCAAAGGTGGCCTCAGAGTGTCGCTGTCGAGGAAGGGCAAATCAAAACTTCAGCCCCGAGTTTGAGCCTTATGAACCCAATTGAATACGTTGGCGAATACGCCGGCGAGGTCATCGAAAGCAGTACCTCGGAGATAATCGCCGAAGCCAGGCAGCTGGACACGGCGCCGGCCTTTGGCAGCCTCGTACACATCGAAGCAGATTTCTCCACGGTTGGTGTCGTCTTCAACATCTCGACACAATCGATTGAGCCCGGTCGCAAGGCCATGGCCTTCGGCATGTCAGCACAGGAGCTGCGGATGCAGCAGCCACAGATCTTCGAGTTGCTGCGCACCCATTTTCAGGTACACGTCCTCGGTTACATGGAAGGCGCCGATCCAGTCCAGGTGTTGCCGCCGCAACCGGCTCCCATCCACAGCTTCGTCTATGAGTGTGACGACGAACTGGTGAGGAAATGGACCGCCAGCGATGAGTACTTGCGCAGTCTCCTCAACCGACCTGCTCAGCGACTGCCCGCGGATGATCTCATCATCGCTCTCGTGCGCCGAGCGTTGCGAGCTCATGATTTCGATCATGGTGCTCATGATTTCGGGTTGCGCACCGGCAAACAGTTGGCTCGGTTGCTGCGTGATGACTATGACCGTCTGGGTTCCATCTTACGACGTATTGCCGCCAACCGGAGGGGCTCTGCCGGTGGAATCTCCAACCCGGTGAGCTCGTCGCTATCATGACAGATCAGACTATCGTGAAGTCGCCGTCAGGATCCAGGCGCAACGGTCGCAAGCCAGGTCGGAGCGCTGAACGTCAGGGTGACGCCCTTGGCGTTGTCACTCGGGGCTCCCTTGTCGAGGGACTCGAGATGAAGCTGGACCCGTCGCGCAACGTCGAGGATATGAAGGCGGGCAAGTTTGTCGTTATCGAAGGAGGGAAGAATGATTTTTTCTCCATGGTCACCGACATGAGGTTGGACGCCACCAATCAGGACATACTGCTGCATCCACCGGATGAGGAGGATGCATTCCTGCGTGCGGCGCTGAGCGGTACCAGTACCTACAACATTGTGTCGTTGCGGCCGATGCTGATGATGGCAAAGGCCGGGGGTGATCCCAATCAGTCCGGTCCACGACCGGTGAAAGCGATCCCGAGCCATTTCTCGAAGGTTCTTGAGGCTGACGAGGAGGATGTCGCCAGCATTTTCGGTAGCGAAGGGGATCCGGAGGGGCGCTATTTCAGTCTTGGCTGTCCGTTGGACATGGATACCCCGGTGTGCATCGATATGGTGCGTTTCGCAGAGCGTAGCAACGGGATTTTTGGTAAAACGGGGACCGGGAAGTCATTCCTGACGCGGTTGGCACTGTGCGGTCTCATCTACTATGAGAAAGCCGTCAACCTTATTTTTGATATGCACAACGAGTACGGCTACAAGGCGATGAAGGAGTCTGAGACCTCGACGTCATCGTTCGTAAAGGGCCTAAAACAGCTTTTTGGCGAACGTGTCGTCATCTTCTCCCTCGACCCCAAATCCTCGCGAGCGCGTGGCATTCAGCCTGATTTTGAAGTCTATATCTCTTACGATCAGGTCGCTGTCGAAGACATCGCGCCCCTGCAGGATGAGCTCAAACTCAATCCCACGGCAGTCGAATCCGCGTACCTGGTGTACGCCATCTACAAGGAAAAGTGGCTGCGAACACTGCTGAGTCTTGATGGGCCTGACGTCGAGGATTTCGCCAACGAGATCGGCGCTCATCCTGGGTCGTTGGTGGCGTTGCATCGCAAGATGAAGCGCTTGGAGAGCTTTCCTTTCATGGTGCCGACGCTCCCAGGTGGTGATGGCGATGTCGTTGACCGCATTATGGAGTACCTCGATCGCGGTGTTAACGTCGTTCTTGAATTTGGCCAACAGACCAGCATGTTGTGCTATCTTCTGGTTGCCAACATAATCGCTCGCCGCGTTCATGAGTTGTATGTGAAGAAGAGCGAACGTTTCTACGCGACACAACGGCCCGAGGACAAACCGCGACAGTTGATGATCACGATCGAGGAGGCACACAAGTTTCTTAACGCCAACGCCGCCAAACAGACTATTTTTGGGACGATTGCGCGAGAGATGCGCAAGTACTATGTCTCCCTCCTTGTCGTCGATCAAAGGCCTTCTGGGATCGATGACGAGGTTCTGTCCCAGCTGGGAACCCGTGTAACTGCTCTGTTGAACGACGAGAAGGATATCAATGCGGTACTGACCGGCGTCAGCGGCACCGAGGGCCTGCGCAGCGTTCTGGCTAGCCTGGAATCAAAACAGCAGGCGCTCGTACTCGGACACGCCGTACCGATGCCGGTGGTGATCAAGACCCGGGAATACGGGCCTGATTTCTATCGGGACATGGGATCGGTAGTCGACTTGCCCGAAGAGGAGCGCGTCGCCCGAGTCAAAATGGATACGATCAGTCTTTACGGCGACGGCGAAGAAGAGTGAACGAAGAAAAGACAAGGATTGTGGCGCCATGTTGGTGTTAATGGTGAAATCGTTGACACCGATGTTTTCGCCGCTGGGATTGAGCCTGTTGGCGTGGGTGGCAGCACTGATTCTCTATCTGCGTGGTTACCATAGGCTCGCTCGTGGAGGAACACTGTTCGGCATCGCCGTAATTCTCCTATTCAGCAATCCCATCATCGGCAAAGCTCTCATTAAGTCTCTCGAGGACGATTACCAGGCTCGCGAACCACAACGCTACCCAACGGCTGGGGCGATCGTCGTACTGGGGGGGGGTACCAAGGTTCCGGTGCCACCGCGCGTTGGCATTGAGGTCGGCGATGGATTCGACCGTCTTCAGGTCGGGGTGCGCCTGCTCAAGGCGCGCAGGGCACCATTACTGATCCTCAGCGGTGGTGCCATCGCGTCGTTGACCGGGTCAGACTCGCCCGAGGCTGATCGCATGCGGATTTTGGCGCTGGAATACGGCGTTGGTGGCCGCTCGATGCTGCTGGAAAGAGCCTCTCGCAACACCCACGAGAACGCGGTGCTCACTGGCAAAATGCTAAGCTCTCGCGGTATTGAGCGCATCATTCTGGTGACGTCTGCCTGGCACATGCGGCGGGCAGAAGCAGCCTTTCAACAGTTGGGAATTGAGATCATCCCGGCGCCGACGGATTTCGAGGCCGTACCGAGGCCGATGAGCCTTCGCCGACTACTGCCCGATGCTACTGCACTGTTGTACTCGACCAAAGCGATAAAGGAGTACCTCGGGTTGTTGTTCTACAAACTGGTGGGCTGGGCCTGAAGAAGCAGGGTCGCTAGGTCGTGGTATCGGTCATCGGGGGCTCCAACCCCTGCGAGAACGCCTGAGCGATCTCGTCACAACGCTCGTTACCAGGATCACCTGCGTGTCCTTTCGTGTAGGCCCAACTGACCAGGTCGCTGTTCAACTCATCCAGCTCGACCCACAAATCCTTGTTCAGCACCGGTTTTTTTGCCGCTGTTTGCCAACCGTGACGCTTCCAGTTGATGATCCACTCCGTGATTCCCTTGCGCATGTACTGGCTGTCGGTGATGATGACGATCTTTGTAGCTGCGTCAGCCACGCGCAAGCCCTGGATGGCGGCGTTGAGCTCCATGCGGTTGTTCGTCGTCGCCGCGGCGCCCCCGCCAATCTCTTTGATGCTGCCGTCGGCATAGTGTAGACGTGCTGCCCAGCCACCTGGACCGGGGTTTCCGGAACAGGCGCCGTCGGTATAGATCGTTACTGAATCACTCACGATAGCTGAATCACTCCCGCAATAGAATTGCTCAATTCCTCGATCTGTCTACATTAATACCCCGGCGTTTCACCTGTCAATTTTCTCGAGATAACTGGCGATGACTCAAGCAAACTCTGGGTATGATTTAGTCGTGATCGGGTCCGGCCCTGGGGGCTACACCGCCGCTGTGCGGGCCTCGCAATTGGGAATGAAAACAGCCATCGTCGAGATGGATGAGAATCTCGGCGGCGTTTGCCTCAATTGGGGGTGCATACCGACCAAGGCACTGCTCAAGCAGGCTGAGATGTTCAGACTTTTTCAGCGCGCCGAGGAGTTCGGCTTCTCAACAGGTAAGGTCGAGTTCGATTGGAAGAAGCTGATCGGCCGCAGTCGTGACGTCTCCGCGCAGCTGACCAAGGGCGTCGCTTACTTGATGAAGAAGGGTTCGATTGAGGTCATTCACGGGCGCGGCCGGCTCACGGCTGAGAAGGGGATAGAGGTTTTCGAGGGCGGTTCCCTTCCTGAAAAATTGCAGACGAAGAACATTCTCGTGGCCACGGGCGGACATCCGTTATCGATTCCGGGTGTAACAATCGATGGTGATGACGTGCTTTCGAGCAAGGAGGCGATGGTGTTGAGTGAGCAACCCGCATCCGTCGCCATCATTGGTGCGGGGGCCATCGGCATAGAGTTCGCCTATTTCTTCAACAGCTTCGGATCCCAGGTCACCGTGCTGGAGGCCGAGTCGCAGATCCTGCCGCGGGAGGATGAGGAGATCGCCGCTGCTCTAGAGCAAAGCCTGAAGGAACAGGGGATTGCGATTCATACCGGAGTCAGGGTCTCAAGCGTCGCCAAGGCAAAGGGCGGTTCGGTGAACATCGAGTTCGGCGCTGCGGGTGCCGGCAAGTCTGAAAAGCTGACGGCCAGCAAGGTGTTGATGGCGGTCGGCGTCGGCGGTAACACAGAAGGCTTAGGACTTGAAACAGCCGGCGTGCACACCGAACGCGGTGCCATTGTCGTCAACGGCCGGATGGAAACGAACATTAAGGGAATTTTCGCCATCGGCGATGTCGTCGGCCCTCCCCAGCTGGCCCACGTGGCATCGGCAGAAGCGGTTGCAGCGGTCGAGTTCATGGCCGGCAAAGAGCGACCGGAATTGTCGCGTGACTCGATACCGGGCTGCGTCTACTGCCAACCCCAGGTGGCAAGCGTTGGCCTGACCGAAAAGCAAGCGATCGCCGCAGGCCACGAGGTTCGCATCGGACGCTTTCCGTTCGCTGCCAGTGGCAAGGCCAGGGCAATTGGTGAGACCGAAGGGTTGGTTAAACTGGTGTTCGGGTCGCAATACGGCGAGTTGCTCGGTGCATCGATAGTAGGCTCTGAAGCGACCGAGATGATCGCGGAGCTGACGTTGGCACTCACGTTGGAGGCAACTCACGAGGAACTATTGCAGACCGTCCATGCTCACCCAACTCTTTCAGAGGCGGTGATGGAGGCGGTAGGTCAAGCCCTCGGCGAAGCGATCAATATTTGACCGACCACCGCTGGCAACAGCGGTGGGTGCTGTCCCCGATGTCCAACGGCTTCATCGCAACGCCATGGAAACAACCTCAGTACCATCAGCCGTGCTGAACATCGTTGAAACGCTGCGAGAATCCGGCTTCCAGGCTCTGCTCGCCGGCGGTTGTGTACGAGACTTCGCTCTGGGTCTCGAGCCAAACGATTTCGACATCGCCACGGACGCTCCACCTGAGCAGGTTCAACGGCTGTTCGAACGCACGATACCGATCGGTATCGCTTTCGGGATCGTCACCGTGGTTGCCTCCGATGGATCCCAGTACGAAGTCGCACGCTTTCGCAATGATCTCGGGTACGCAGACGGCCGACATCCCAAGGCTGTGGAGTTCACCGACGATGTGGCACAGGATGCTCGCCGGCGGGACTTTACCATCAACGGCATGTTTCTCGATCCCCTCGAGGGGCGGCTGATCGATCACGTCGGCGGCCAAGAGGATCTGCAGCAAGGCCTGGTCCGCGCTATCGGGAAGCCGCTGCAGCGCTTCGATGAGGACTATCTGAGAATGATCCGCGCCGTTCGTCTGGCGGCGCGGTTGAACTTCGAGATTGAAGCGCAGACCCTGGCTGCAATCTCCAGCCACGCCAGCCGTCTCAAGAACATCAGTGCAGAGCGCATCAGGGATGAACTGACGCGTATCATAACTTCTGTCGGCGCGGTGCGAGGCCTGGAATTGATGATGGAGACCGGGCTTTTGGCCACGGTACTACCTGAAGTGGCAGCCATGGACGGAGTGCCGCAACCAGCTGAATTTCATCCCGAAGGCGATGTGTGGACTCACGTTCGACGGATGGTCGAATTCGCCCAAGAGCCGACGGCGACATTGGCGTGGAGCATCCTTCTACACGATATCGGTAAACCGGTGACCTATACGGTCGCGGAGCGCATCCGGTTTGATGGGCACGACGCCGTCGGCGCCATGATGGCAGAGCAGGTATGCTCCCGCTTGCGCCTGTCGACGGCAGATACCACCCGTATCTGTGCACTTACGGCGCAACACATGAGAATCGCGCACACGCCACAAATGCGTCTGAGCAAGTTGAAGCGGTTTCTTCGTGAACCGTTTTTCTCCGAATTGTTGGAGCTACATCGTATTGACTGCCTGGCCTCTCATGGAAAACTGGACGTGCACGAATTCTGCAAGCAGCAACTGCAGGATGTCGGCCCCGATGAGTTGCGTCCGCCACGTTTGCTTACAGGAGACGATCTCATAAAGTTTGGCCTTGAACCGGGGCCACAGTTTTCTGGTATACTAACGCGGTTGGAAGAAGAGCAACTCGAAGGCCGCTTGAGTACCCGCGAGGCGGCTCTCGAGTGGGTCAAGAAAAGTTTCGTGGCCTCGTAGTCTGTGCCCGTGTATCAGCTGATCGCACGACGCAGGTTGACCCGCACTCTCGGCAGGCCAATATCGCGCAGCCAGATAACAACGACGATGCGGCGCCCGAGACGGCGCGCTAGGAGCAATTGACCGAACGTGGCCGACGACCGACCGAACATTCTCTGGATCTGTACCGATCAGCAACGCTACGACACCATCGCCGCCCTGGGCAATCAGCATGTGTCGACACCCCATGTCGACCGGCTCGTCAACGGTGGGGTCGCTTTTACTCGAGCTTACTGCCAGAGCCCGATTTGCACACCCAGCCGTGCGAGCTTCCTCACCGGGATGTATCCCAGCGCCGTTCATGTAAATGGCAACGGCAATGGTCGTTTCCCGGTGGGCGCGCCCAAGCTGGTCACCCGCATGTTGGCTGATTCAGGATATCGCTGCGGGCTGATCGGTAAGTTGCATCTGGCCAGCGCCTTTGGACGAGTGGAGCCACGAGTCGATGACGGCTACAGCTATTGGCAGTATAGCCACGCCCCGCGTGATGATTGGGACCACGGCCACGATTACGCCGACTGGGTAAGGGCTCAGGGAGGTGATCTCAATGCGTTCAACGCCGGCTCTGACGGCGTTCCCGCTGACCTGCACCAAACGACCTGGTGTGCCGGAAAGGCGATCGAGTTCATGTGCGAGGGGTCGCCGTCGCCGTGGTTGGCCAGCGTCAACATATACGATCCGCATCCGCCCTTTAATCCGCCCAAAGCGTACCGCGATCTCTTTGACCCAGCCAACATGCCGGGGCCCCTTTTTCGCGACTCCGACCTGGAGCAGCAGCACAAACTAGTGGGTATTGATTTTCAGTCGAAGGGGCGACATCCGGATCAATTGGACATCTCAAGCCCGATCATCTCACAAGGGCCTCTCGGCGATCCCGGGCTGCCGACACGCGGAGCGACTGATGCGTGCAGCCTGCAGGCAGCCTACTACGCCATGATCAAGCTCATCGATGATCGCGTTGGTGACATGCTCGCGGCGTTGGATGAAAGTGGCCAGTTAGAGAACACGATTGTCCTTTTCACCAGCGACCACGGGGAGACGCTGGGTGACCACGGCCTCATCCAAAAGGGCTGCCGTTTTTACGAGGGGTTGGTGCGGGTGCCGCTGGTGTTTTCATGCCCCGAGCGGTTCCGTGGCGGCCGGCGCTCTGATGCGTTGGTTGAACTGCTCGATATAGCGCCGACGTTGTTGCAGCTTGCAGGATTGGAGGTTCCCGGTCACATGCAGGGTCGCTCGCTGCTGCCCGTTCTGGATGAATCAGTCTCTGCTGAGAGCGGCACAGGTCGCGAGTTTGTTCGCTGCGAATTCTATGATGCCCTGCAGGCTCCGGACGGAACATTTGCTACGATGTACCGCGATCAACGCTACAAGCTCGTGGTCTACCATGGTCACAACCTCGGCGAGCTCTACGACCTCGAAGAAGATCCAGAGGAGTTCGAGAATATGTGGGATGAGTTGGAGGCTCAGAGCCTCAAGTTGGAACTGGTACAACGATCATTTGACGCCTCGATGCTCGCCGCCGATCGCGGTTGCGAGCGTATCGGGCCGATGTAAATGGGGGAGTCGCTGATTTGAACAGTTCCGCAGCCGAAGAAGGGCTACAGCGGTTGGCCAGTCGACCGATCATGCGCCTGGATGGGGCCACCGGTCGTCAAGTTGACGATAGTCTCACTGTCGAAGAGCCGTTGGAGATTCGTCTTCATGGTGAGGCTATCGCCGTCGTCATGCGCACACCCAAGGACGACTTTGATCTGGTGGCCGGTTTCCTGTTGACTGAGGGGATCGTGCAGCGCCCGGCCGACATCGGCTTGATTTCCTACTGCGAGCAGGCCCAACCACCCAATCTGCAGAATGTGATCGAGGTGCGTCTCGCTGATGGCGTCGAATTCGACACCGAGCGACTGAAAAGGAATTTCTACGCCTCATCGAGCTGTGGGATATGCGGCAAGGCGAGTATTGATCACATTATCGCTCAAGCTCCGCCCATCGACACACAGTTCACGGTTTCGACCACCCTGCTCTACGCGCTCGACGAAGAGCTGCGTACCGGGCAGGATGTGTTCGCGCAAACCGGCTCCGTGCATGCGGCCGGACTCTTTGATCTTGAAGGCGGGATGCTGTCCTCACGGGAGGACGTCGGCCGCCACAACGCCGTTGACAAGGTCATCGGCCAGCTTGTGCGCCAAGACCTGATGCCACCAGAACAGTGTGTGCTGATGCTCAGTGGGCGCGCCAGTTTCGAGATCATGCAGAAGGCGCTGGTCGCCGGTATCCCGATGGTTGCGGCGGTGTCGGGACCGTCCAGTCTGGCTGTCGACTTTGCCCGGGAGGCGAACATGACCTTGGTCGGATTTTTGCGCGGCAAGCGCTGCAATGTGTACGCTGGTTATGAACGTATAGAGTTGGTGGAGTAGCGTTCAATCATCGGCTCTCCCACATACATCGACAAAGAAGGAGAATGGAATGGCTAAGAGTAAACGCATCATCAGCCCGCGATTGCATCTGTGTGCGGCTGCATGGACGATGCAGGGACAACCGACTCCAAAGCGCCAATGGTCGATGGAGACGAAGGTTCGCAAGGCGATGGAAGCCGGTTTTGCCGGTTTCAGCCATGGGGCGGACCTCGAAACCAACAAGGCCTGCAAGAAGTATGACATGGTCCACGTTGGTGGAGTCGATGTCGGCAAGGGGAAAGAAGCGCTGCCGAAACTGGTGAAGTTTAAAGAGTTGGGAGTCCATCACATCAACATCCAATTGTGCGATCATGACACCGATGTCAAAGACTCAGTCCCGGTGGCGCGCGCGGTGATGCAGGGTGGGGAGGAGCTGGGACTACAACCGGCCATCGAGGTACACCGGGACACCTGCACGGAGACACCGGAGAAGACTTTCGCGCTGGCCGATGCCTACGAGAAGCGTTATCGCAAGAAGCTGCGCATCAACTTTGATCACTCGCATCCCGCCATTATCAAGCAGGTGAGGGCACCCAACTACTGGGAGCCCAAGACCAACGCCCGCCCTGATCTGCTGCGGGCCGGAGAGTTGATTCACTTCCGTCCGTTTACCGGTAGCCACTGCCAGACACCGGTGACCAACGGCAAGGGCAAGTTGGACCGTGATTTCGTGCTGTGGCGCGACCACTTTCTGGAGCCGATGCTGGATTCGTGGTTGAAGGGGGCGAAGAGTGCGGCTGAATTGTACGGCGTAGTCGAGCTGGGGCCTCAGGGCTCCGGTTATGCGCTGGAGTGTTTCCCTGATGTGTGGATGGATGCCTGCAGGGCGCGTCAGGAGATCGAAATCGTTTGGGATCGTCTTGTGCGCAGATGGCGTCGCAGCCGCTAGTCTGGTAACAGCGCCATAACCGCGACAGAAAAGGTAGCCCGGCCTCTATCACGCATTGATGGGCCGGGCTCCTTTTGCTTTTGCTAGGTCGCCGCCTCCGGGGATGCTTGTGGCGGCCGCAGTGACGAAGATGGTTCGGAAGATGGTTCGACACTGACCGGGCAGACCTTGAGTTCAGCGGTCTGCGTTACCGGGTCATACCCGGCTCCGGTGAGAATGTTGACCGGCGTTTCATTGAAACTGAAGCTGGTGAAAACCGTACCTCGCGGTGACTGCGTTGTCGCTTCCACCTTGACGTGTACCGAACCTCGAGCGCTCGAAAGCAGGCACCAGCCGCCATCCTCGAGACCCCAGGCAGACACATCCTCGGGGTGAACCTCCAGTGATTCCTCCGAGAGTAGATAGTCAATGCCGGATGAGCGTCCGGTCTGTGTGCGGGTGTGGTATGATTGTAAGCGCCGACCCGTGGTCAACCAGACGGGGAAACGCTCGCTGATGACTTCAGCTGGATCACGGTACTCGACGACACTGAAGACACCACGGCCGTTCTTGAACTCCTTCTCGTGCAGGATAGGGGTTCCTGGGTGTCCCATTTCGGGGACCGGCCATTGGTACTGGGAGGCATCAATAAGGTCCCAATTGAGACCAGCGTAGACTGGAGAGACGCTGCACAATTCGTTGAACACATCCGCCGCTGTTTCGAAGTCAAATCCCTTGAACTCGAGTCGCCGCGCGATCTGGCAGATTATCCACCAGTCGGGCTGCGCTTCTCCCGGAGGTGGTACCGCTGCGCGCAGACGCTGTACCCGGCGCTCCGTGTTCACGGTAACGCCATCGGTCTCTGCAAACGCGGTAGCAGGCAGGACGACGTCCGCCATCGCCGCGGTTTCCGTCAAGAAAATATCGATAACGACGAGGTGGTCGAGGCTTTTGAGTGCGTGCTCGCAATGGGTTCGATCCGGGTCGGACACGACCGTGTTCTCGCCATCGATGAGCATGGCTTTGATCTGCTCGCCGCAGCGATCGAGGGCGGTAACCTTAGTAATACCGCGCTCGATGTCGATCTCCTTGCCGTATAGTTCGAGAAACTTTTGCTGATTTTCAGGGTCATCGACGGCTTGAAAACCGGGATAGTTGTTCGGTATGGCGCCGCTGTCGCCGGCGCCTTGAATGTTGTTCTGGCCGCGCATCGGATTAATGCCGGTACCCTCACGGCCGATGTTGCCGGTCATCAACACGAGGTTACACAAGGACTGCACATTGTCGACGCCACAGATGTGCTCGGTAATGCCGAGGGTGTAGTAGATGGCGCCGCGATCGGCTTTGCCATACAACAGCGCAGCCTGTTCAATGTCGGCCGCAGGCACCTGGGTGATCGTCTCGGCCCACTCCGGGGTGAAACGCTTTACATGCTCCAGAAACTCGACCGACTTCGTTGTGCGGCTGTCGATGAAGGCCTCGTCGACGAGGCCTTCGCGCGCAATTACGTGAGCCATGGCCAGCAACAGAGCGACATCTGAGCCGACCCTTATTGGTAGGTAGACATCCGCCATCTTGGCCAGCGGGATCCGCCTTGGGTCAGCGACAATGAGCTTGGCCCCTTTGGCAATCGCCTTTTTCAGGCGCGTCGCGGCGACGGGATGGCACTCCGTCATGTTGGTGCCAATGCAGAAAATCATATCGGGCTTTTCCATGTCGACGAGGGGATTCGACATGGCGCCGCGACCTATCGTGGTTGCCAGACCGGCAACCGTGGGAGCGTGTCAGGCACGGCTGCAATTATCTATCTGGTTTGTGCCGAGCCCCGCTCGTATCAGTTTTTGCAGCGTGTAGGCCGCCTCAGAAGGCGCGCGGCCGGAGGCAATCGCATAGATACTGTGAGGGCCATTTTGCTCAAGGGTGGCGGCGAATCCCGCGGCCGCTCTATCCAGGGCCGCGTCCCATGTCGCTTCATGCAACTCACCGTCGTCGCCGCGCACGAGAGGCGAGGCTAGGCGGTCTGGGTGTTGGACGAAATCAAAGGCGAACTGGCCTTTGATGCATAGCGCACCTTCATTGGCCGGGCCATCCATTGCCGGATGAATGCCGACCAAACGGTCTTCCTTGGTGAGCAAGTCGACTGAACAACCGACACCGCAATACGGGCAGATGCTGCGCGTCTTTTCGATCTCACCGGGCAGGTCAACGGCGCGCAGCGCCTTCTTGTCCGCCAAGGCACCAGTCGGGCAGGTTTGGACGCACTGACCGCAGAATGTGCACGAGGAGTCCTTGAGAATGCCTTCGAACTCGGTTGTGATTTGCGTCTTAAAGCCGCGGTTCATGATGTTGATGGCGTGGTCGCCCTCGCGTTCGGCACATACCCGAACGCAGCGGTAACACGAGATACACTGGTCGTAGTCGCGCAGAAAAAACGGGTTGTCGTCTTCGACGTTGGTGACGCCGGACTTGGCACCCTGAAAGCGGCTGCGGTCGACGTTGTAGCGATCGGCGAGGGTTTTCAGTTCCTGCGAAGCATAGCCACACAGTGGATCAACCTCGACCTCCCGGTTCTCGGAAACGACCATCTCAAGTAGGGTCTTGCGAAACCGCTCAATCGGCTCTGTTGAGGTGCGCACAACCATGCCGTCAGTGGCCTTCGTCGTGCACGATGCGACCGGGTTACGCACTCCCTCGAGCTCTACCACGCAAAGTCGGCAGGCGCCAAATGGTTCCAGGCGAGGATCGTAACACAGGGTCGGGATCTGTGAGTCCGGGTCCTGGCCGGGTCGTCTGCCAGCGGCCTCGTAAATGGTCTCACCCTCGAGAAAACGGATCTCTTCGCCGTCCATGGTCATCTGCAGCCAGGTCGGTGGAGCGTTTTCGATTGCCGCCTGATCGATGTTGCTGTGGCTAGAGGTCCGTGGCTCTATAGTCGTTGTCATGCCAAATCATGTATCCTGGGTTTCAAGTCGTTCGATTAACCGGTCGTGCTGACGTGCTCGGCAACCCGCTCCGGAAAATACTTCAGCAGGCTATGGGTGATGTTTGGGGCCGCGACGCCGAGGCCGCAGGCAGAGGTGGACATCATGGTCTCGCCCATGTCCGTTACCTCGCGGCGCCATTGGGCGAGGTCGCTGGGTCCGATACCGTTACTGGCAAGGCGCTCGGTCAGGCGTTGGGTGCCCAGGCGGCAGGGAAAGCACTTGCCGCATGACTCTTCGGCAAAGAACTCCATGGCGCCGTGGGCTACTTCGATCATGTCGCGGCTATCGTCAAAGACCATGATGCCCCCAGCTCCCAGAAATGAGCCCTTGCTGCGAATGCTGGGTTCATCCAGTGTGACGTCCAGATCAGCCCCTGCCAGAAACCCTCCGGAGAGCCCCGCCATGGTCACTGCCGCGATCGTGCGGTTTTTGTCACGCGGTCCACCACCCCATTCGTGCAACAACGTCTGCAGTGGGAGACCCAGGGGGACCTCGTAGTTGCCTGGTTTGCTGATGTCACCGGATAGAGAGACCAGTTTGGTGCCGGCCTGCTCACCAAGGCCAAGGTCGCGATACCAGTCGGCGCCATGTCGAATGATCGGTGGCGCCGAGACCAGAGTCTCGACGTTGTTGAC
>Ga0114999_10005673_pt1 | contig 14629 bp, 15 predicted proteins | sample ArcticOcean_MG_C_3_FD_89820 | JGI IMG/M metagenome (GOLD analysis project Ga0114999, IMG submission 89820) | Marine microbial communities from western Arctic Ocean - ArcticOcean_MG_CB8_126 | ecosystem: Environmental > Aquatic > Marine > Oceanic | place: Arctic Ocean: Canada Basin | collected...
ATGGAGGAGGAGGACAACGAGGATGTGAAATATATCCAAACCTTGATGAATGTCCTTATGAAATTCTAGTTGGTATTGGGGGTACTGTAAAGACTTGCGGTAATCCAAAACATTTGAAGCAGAGCGATGGCATAGCTTTAGCAGATGATCTCTCATCGACTCTTGGAACAAGCCCAGATGACTGGGCTACATGGGAGAAACCAGCCGATTCAACAGATTGTGCCACTAACGGTTTCGATTACTGCGATGGGAAAACAAATAAGGAACTGGCAGGTGCGCCGTCGGGCAATGGAGCCAAGAAGCCAGGGTATCATGTTTGGTGGAGAACAAATGATATAGCAACCACCTATTTAAATTGGTTACAGAGAAGTGGTAAAAATTTTCCTGCAAAGTCTGAGGATCCTGTTACTTGTCAAACATATGGTTGGGCCTATGATGAAATGAAATGGAACCCGGGTGACGAATTTGACACGAATGGAAATCCAACCTACAAAACAGGCGCGGTCGATAGTGATGGTAATCCCAAAACGCAGAGCGATACAAATGCAGAGGTAACAGCAAATGTTTCGTGTGGTTGGGACGGATTACTTTCATTAGATATTGATATTTTATATATCATGAATTATGAATTAAACTAATATATTAGCATCTACATTCTTAATGCCCAAATGTTCTAATAATTCACCTCTTAAGTTCTTCTCCATTTTTTGTCTGACTATTTCAGTATTACTTTTGTAATAACTTAATAAAAACAATAATTTACAATAAGCCGCTTCTAATGTCATATCTTTTCCAGATATTACGTTATATTTTTTCAATGCACTACCCGTCTCGTAATCGTCCATGTCCACACGTCCTTCAACACACTGAGATATGTTTACTGCAACCGCATTACGGTCATTAATTACTTGCAATAATTCTAAGAAACGACCATTTGCTACTGGACCATCTCCTATACCAAAGGTGACTAATAATACACCTTTAATATTGTGATTATTTACAAACATATTTTTAAAATATTCGAAATTGATTCCAGGAGTTAAAAAAATAGTTATTACTTGAATAGTGGTATTATACATATTTACAGCAAAACTGGAAAAACCATAGGATACGGGATTAAAAATTTTTTTATCATTTATTTCTGGGTACTGTGCATAACCAAATGCTCCCAAATTATTAAAATTAGGACAACTAAAAGCTTGTAGCTTGTTAGAACTAATCTTTTTAGATCTATTGCCTCGCATAATTGAGTTAGAGAATACTAATAATACTTCAGGGATATTATAATTTGAGGCCAATATTAACGACGTTAACAAATTATCTTGTCCATCATTCCTTAATCGTTGAATAGGTATTTGGGAACCGGTTACAATAATTTGTTTATCTAATTGTTGTATCGCAAATGATAAAGCACTAGCCGTATATGACATTGTATCCGTACCATGTATGACTATAAAAGAATCATAGTCATTATAATATTGGTCGATATCTTTTAACATTGTGTTCCAATTTTTTGGAGTCATATTAGACGAATCTAGAAGAGGTTCATACTCTTTAATATGGTAATCCGCTATTATTTTTTTTGAGCTGCTGTGTTGTCCCAATAGGGTGTTTATTTTTTTTTCTAAATAACCCTTCTTAGGTGAATAACCATCTGCGGTTTCAACCATTCCGATCGTCCCTCCAGTATATAAAATTAATATTTTTCTATTAGCTATGGGCACCTTAAATTTAGAATCCTGGTTATCTAAATTTTCTATAATATTATCCAGTTGTTTATTATTAGTATTCACCAAATTTAAAACGATTATAAAAAATAATAGAACGATTATGCATTTTTTTAATGTATTCATATATTTTATAAACATATTTTATTATCAAACATTAGTATCAGTGGAATTATTGCCATCTAAAATATCATAGCTGCCATCTGAAGTAACCTCAGCATTATCGTTGTTAAAAACGGTTGTTTGAACACCGAGTTGTGGAAGCTTATTATTTGAAAAGCTTTGTAACCGAGGTGTTTCAGGACTAGGTGTTTCTTTACAATTATTTCGTGGAGCATTTACAACATGTGCTAGGTCAAAAATGCGTTGTCCCATAATGGTTAGTAGATTATTTTGGTGTTCCACCTTTTCCTGTAGGGACATAATCACGGTTCGCAAATCGTTGTGGGTTTGTTCCTCTTCAAATCTTGGATTATAATTGGGGAGCATCCGCCAATAATAGGGTTCTTCATATACCAATTTTGCATCAATGTCGGGGTTTAAAATTTCTTTGTGAAGTTTGTCTACTACTGGGTTCTTATTCCAATAGGCAAAATAAACAAATGCTTGATTGAATGGGTGGGAAACAGAATTATCAATATTATTAATTTCGCGCTGCACAAAATCAATTCTAGACACTTCGGCTAACCCCATGTTCCGAAATGTTTCTAGGATATGTTGTTTAGTAATGTTGCAGTATACGCATGGAATATAAATCGATAGAGGGTGGTTAATCATTTTATAGGTATATATAACCAATTTGTTTAATCAATTTTTTTTAGAATTAGATTAGGAATAGTGTTTTAAATATATTTTTTATATATATTTAAATGACAACCAATTTTGTTTTTTCTTCTGTTGGGGACAATACATCTTTTGACGATTTATATATAGGAAATAATATGAATTACGATATATATGTTATTTATTATGCTAACGATGACAATATCTTTAATAAATATAAATCAAAAGTTACATTTATTGAAAAAAGAAAGGGGAGTAAATTTCAAAATTTTAAATATTTTTACGAGAAATATCCTGAAATTATAAACAAGTACGACTATTTTTTTATATTAGATGACGATATTATAATTGATGTTCCACGAATAAATGAGATGTTTTCAATTGCCAAGCAATATAATTTATCTATATGTGGTCCATCCTTTAAATCTGGTTCGATAATTAGTCACGCAATAACAAAACGCAGACAAAATATATTGTTGTCCTACACTAATTTTGTTGAAGTTAACGTGCCATTGTTTAATAAAAAAGCATTAACTAATCTAATGAAAATATTAGATTATAGTTTAATTGGCTGGGGTATAGATATGCTTTATATTTGGTGTAATGGACTTTACAAGCAGAATACCTATGCGATTATCCATAAAATAGGCTGTATAAATCCTCATCCAAAAAACAAAAAAAATAAAAAAAGAGAATTATACCTTTTAAAAAATGCCCATAGACGAGCACAAATATGGAATACATACGCCAAAAAAATAAAATGTCCTACACGATTTATATTTAAAACATATAAATCTATCAAACTATAATTAAAAAAATTGCTCGCGATTATTCAAATTATAATTAGACATACTCACACAATGAAAATTCTAAGTTGGAACGTTGCAGGCATTCGTGCCACTATCAAAAAAGACTCTCTTTCATTTCTTAATTCGGGCTATTATGATGTAGTTTGCTTTCAAGAAACAAAAGCCACTGCAGAACAAGTTAAAATACCAGAGGACCTAGATGCTATGTACCCCTTTCGCTACTGGCGGTCTACTATGGGTACTACACAGCGTAAAGGGTTGTCGGGAACGGCAATTTGGTCCAAAAACGAACCCATCGCTGAGCTAGAACCACCCGAAATAGACGAAGAAGGTCGTGTTACCACTATTGAATTTGAAAAAATTATTGTTGTAACTGTTTATACACCTAACTCACAGTCCCCAGGCACTGACCGACACCTGTTTAGATCAGGTGTGTGGGACGATCATTTCAGAGAGTATATTTGTGACCTAAATGCTCGTAAACCGACCATTGTTTGTGGAGATTTAAATGTGGTTCATCAAGACATAGACATCTATAATCCTGATAGGAATAGAAATAAGGTAGCTGGATTTTTAGATGATGAGCGCATAAATTTTCAACAGCATTTAAAAGCGGGATTTGTGGATGCTTTTAGAGTAATAAATTCAGAACCCCATAATTATACATACTGGGATCAGAGAATGCCCCATTTACGAAAAACAAACCGGGGGTGGCGCATTGATTACTTTCTTGTGCCTGTATCTATGAAAAAAAAGATTAAAAATTGCAGGATTTTAAAAGATCAATTGGGCTCAGACCATTGTCCAATTGATTTAGAGATTGGTAATCCACGAAAGCTGAAAATAGTTTAGCCTGATTTATAATATTTCATCCAATCTTCGGGAGGAGTTTTTGTGCCCCCAGAATAAGGCACTGCCAATCTTTTTTTACATAAAAACTTTCCACAATTTTCTCCTTTGTAAATGACATTTGCCAGCATCCGTCCGTATTTTTCCATGGAGACATTCTCCAACTCCACATTTTTATTTAAAATCTTTTTAGACAAAATATCACGTGCTATGATCGCACACTGTTTTTCGGTAGAATTTCTGGTTTTTAATTCAGGACAATCAATTCCATTAATTCGGACGGAGAAACGATAAAGGGGACTGTTTTTATAAGGCATATAATTGGCTACGGTAATTGTGTCTCCATCATAAACTTTTATAACACGCCCACTACCGATTGGAGGTACAAATGCTGTTGTGTCTGCCCATTTTATTGATGCTGGTAATTTATTGTTGGTGTTACAATGAATGCATCCCATGTTATAATTTTATAACACATTATAAAATTTGTTCAATTTTGATATATATATATATATATATATAATGCCGCCAGTGCGTACAAGACCTTTTATAAGATATAATCAAAGTGGAAGCATGCAAGATTCTAGTGATCGCACTCTGCGACTTAAACAATCAACGACGTATAACACTTTAGCAAAATCGTTGCTTGTAAATTTGTCAAAAAGGAATAATCAGACGTATTCAAACATAAGGGTTTCAGACTCGGGGTTCCTAATAAGCGCTCCCGATTATTCGAGCTTATTAAATCTATCAAAAGGTATGTATTATTGTAATAAGGTTAAGCTCGGCAAATGTTCGAGTTTGCCGCTATCAGGGAAATTATGGGAGGGACCCTTTTTACAAATAGATACAGGTACAATTCCTGGCGTAGCAACATGGGCATGTGATGCAAGCTGTTTACATATTAAATTCAATGCAATAACCCTGGTTGAATTATCACCCACATCAAGAGATGGTTCCGATCAGAATTTTGTTGACCCCAATTATGAACTCTTTGTTGGTGGCTGTGAGACTGGCGTCAGCAAAAAATATTTTAGTTTTTTGTCTTCTAACACATATGAGGATTCGCGTGAATATTTAAATGCAAATGGTAATCGCTTTTTAAAGGGATTTATGTTTCCTAGTGCTGTCAAATTTACCACAAAAGAAATAACGAATAAGGATGTCGACACATATATTAATCAAACATGTCAGGATTCTTGTAGAGAACTTCCAAAGCTTTGTTCAGCAGCTTCGGATTCTGCGTGTTATGTAGATGGACAATTGGATAAATGGCCTGACTGTAAGGACCGGTCAATTTCCGTTCTTTAATCATATTGACATTCAAACGCAAGCGCAAATGACCAATCCATATAATTTAGGTCAATAACACGACCATATTCATCCAAAAGCGTAATTTTTAAACGCTGTATATTAACAGGACCAAAATAATTGCGTGACCGATTAATTTGAGTAGAAAAACCATCATCTTGTCCACTCTTATATACACGATTGTCCTGTAGAACACTCGCTAAGTTTATTCGTGCCAATATATCTTTTTGTAAAACAGACCGCGAAAATGCTGATGTAAAATAATTATTTACATTATTGTTATGGTCATTAATACACAAAAACATATATTTAGGACCTATAGTATAACAAACACCTTCAGAAATAATAGATGCTCCCTTATACACACCAAAACGATAACCTAATAACCAGCCTAAATTAAGCTGTATTTCTAATCCTAAGTCAATGCATCCGTCTCTATTAGTATTGAAATTAAGTTGGAACCGCCGGGTCTTTGCCTCGCCATCGTCCGAGTCATCAGCTTTAAATGCGAATATACTACGTCCACTTACACGGTCAACAGTATAACGAATACCCTTGTCACTGTCATATAAATTAACAAATTCGCCAGTTGCCAAATTAATAGCTTTTCTTAGAGCATAATTTATCCCATTTTCTATAAAGGCAGCATAACTTGATGATGAAAAACTATCTTCGTAATTTCCATCTGGTAATTGAACTAAATAAGCACAACCAGAGCCATCTTGACAACTACAACTTGGACTAACATTGTCAGCACATAAGTTACAGGGCGCATCACTGCATGACGAAGCATCCAAAAAAGTAACTGTAAAACAGTTATTTCCCAAACTTCTTGATATTGCATGATAAGATAATGGAAATTCAAATGAAGCCAGTCGCATTGACATAACATTTGTAAATTTTTCTGGCAATACTATATCAAAATCAGAACTCTTTGTGTTATAATATTGCTCTCTAAAACGTGTATCAATATTGATAGTTTTCTGTATAGTCGCAACATTTATCGGGTTTATATAACCAGGGTGTCCTGAGGATGAGCCCCCCATTGTTCTTCCCAGCCATGATTTTGCAGCCACTGCTGTTTTATTGGACGGTCGTTCTATTATAATGTTCCCACCTTCCTGCAGCACATCGTTTTTACTTTCTAAAAAAGTATTAGTTGGTGTTTGTGATTCTAACTTATTATTTACATTATCTAAAAAAAAAATAATATTAGTCTTATCATCAATGCTCATCTGATCTTTTTTAAGAAGCTGTGATTTCAAAAGTTTGTTACTGTCTTTTATATCTTCAGAAGAATAGGGATTTGTAAGATTAAATAAATCTTCTAATTCGCTAAGAGTATAATTATCAATATTTAAGTTAAACGCCATTATATATTTTTTATAAATTATTTTTAAATTATTTTTAAATTTTAAAAAGTATTACAACATTTGGATTCATTATTATTTTTAATTAAAACATTAGAAGAAAATTCACGAACCCCTAAACATGCGCGCGGATTCAATTTATATTGTTCATAAATGTCCGATATCAATTTCATAATAGCTGGATTTATTGTATTATTATCACAAGCAGAAACTTCAAAAAAAGTAATTTCGTTAGCGTCAGCAAACTGTTGTGCTGTCGCACTGGGCACAACTTTTTTATCTGTTAAGTCTATTTTATTACCAAGCATTATTAAAGGAATTGTAGGATTGTCCCTGCGTATTTCCTTTACCCAATAAGTTAAATGATTAAAGCTTGCCCAAAAGGTTGTATCATATACTAAAATTGCACCAGCACAACCACGATAAAAATGTTGAATTATTGATCTAAACTGTTCTTGACCTGCCGTATCCCAAAAATGTACCCGAATCAATTTTTCATCTATTTTTACATCTGTGGTATGTAAATCTACACCTATTGTCGGCATGTTAGAAAAATCTGTTGGGGTTTGCGTTACAAAATTATTTAATATACTAGTTTTACCAACCGAGTTGTTACCTATGGCAATAAGTTTAAAAACAAAATCCGGTCTGATCATTGTATTTATAATATTGATATCTTTAATTTTTTCAGGATCTGAAGAAATTAAAGGCTTATTTAATTATCGTTTTAAGCTTATTTTTTTTCGTCTAAGAGCATTACCCCCATTGCTGCATAATTATGTAAATCAATAAGTGTATCCCGTAATGCTTCATCATCAACCAAAATAATGCCTTTGGTAGTTATAGTTTGCAATCTGGAAATTTTATCACCCATCCGCACCAAAACTCCAATAGGACCGTAGGTCGCAAAAGAATCTCCGTAATCTGCGTTTTTTTTCTTAAATAATTCTAAAGCTTCTTGTTGAATTGTTGCTAATTGCGTTGGTCGACTCATTTAAATAAATTTATATACAATATATTTAAATCAATTTTCATAATCTACGTTTTTTATAATTTAATAACCCCCTGTTACAGGAACCACCTATACCACATGACGGTTGGCTATGTGGTTTGTAATATCTATTGTTGCTTTTAATAAATACCATGGGCAGATTTTTAAGTATGAATGTTTGTGGTAACATTATATATACTTTTAAGAAAAAAGTATTTTTATTTACCACAACCACATCCACCACCACCGGATTTATTCTGTCTGCTAATTGCTCGTTTTAACGCTAAATTGCCTATATTAAAATTTCTAGATTTCATTTGTCTATTTTTTTGAGCTGATATTTTTCTAGCCTGTACCTTTTTCCGTTGCATATTAATTTTTCTTTGTTGTAAAGACAGCATTATATATTAATATATCATATTAATTTTCACAGAAAATTTTATTCGTTTCACAGCTCCCAAACCCAGCATAACCCATGAGACCATATTTTTTTGTTTTGTTACCTTGTTTTGGGCATACCCCATTTGCAACCGCCCCAGTTTGATACTCGCTGTGAACGCTCTGCGATTTTATTTGGGTTTTTAGACACTGAGCTTTTCTCCGTGCTAAATATCTACTATAGGAGTTATGTTTAATGTCAACCCCTTTCCCTCCTGGTTTCATTGAACCTGGTCTTAATCGTGTTATTGAGCTGCGAGTACTGTTGCCACGACTAGGAACAACAACAATATTATTCACAGTGCTCCCACTAGGTCTCAATCTATCACTTGACTGGTTCCAATTTACAAAAAGACCGCCGTTATTACTATGGGGACCCGTAACACTTGTAGCACCTAAATTCATTGTATAAAGCGATGAAGAAACACGTCGTTGATTTTGTATTAATAATTGTGTAGCAATAGCAGAAGGACACAATGTTGTACATCGCCCATTAGTACAGCTATTACATGACCCGCAACAACAGTTATAAACTTTCGACATATTTATATAATATTGATAATATTATTAATAATAATTGAACAGATTATAACGACTAAAAGGGATTTTAAATGAAAACAAAAAAATTTACATATAAGTGTCAGCTATGTAATCACAAATGGAAAACGAAATATTTATATGACCGCCACGTTCTAATGTGCGAACTTTCTCTTAATTCTTCAAGAGAAACCGTTAAAGAACTAGAAGAACTACAACAAGTCCCTTCCACTCTTGATTTGTATAAAATAATACAAGAGGTTTATGTTAAACAACAGAAAATGCAAAAACAAATCAATAACTTTGAAAAATACATTCAACAAAAAAAAAAGAAGATAAATATTATTACCTGGTTATCTAAAACTTATCCTAGTATACCCCATGTTTCCGTTTTTATGTCCACATTAACAATTACAGACGAACATATCCAAACCATTTTTGATGCTAATATAATTCATGCGATTACCAATATTCTCGTTGAAAATAATATTCCGATAAAGTGTTTTGAAACACGCCCTAATCAATTTTATGCACTTGAAGACAACAATTGGAAAATATTATCCACCCTTAAGTTTGATAATATTTTACAGTCTATTGTTAGATTGATTTATATAAAATTTAACAGTTGGTATGAAGCACAAAAATTGAGTAATGCAAACATTCAAGAACTTTACTGCAAATATTGTAATAAATTATTTAATGGAAAACAAGATATTGCCTCTCAAAATCGCACTATTAAAATGCGCTTTTATAAACAATCAAAAATAGCAATCAAGGAAATTTATGAATACGAATTTGAATTTTAAACCACGGGGAATGACGCCTGCATCGCAATCCCACACACACCATCACCATTTACTGTAGGATCATCTGTGCGACCAATCCGCACATAACCCTCTTCCCCCCACGAATCACCCCAACTGTTTTTTACTGTCCAATACAGCTGACCATCATCCTCTCCATAACCGACCACCAACACACCATGATCTAGCGAGGTTCCACACATTTTTGATGTAATAATTCCTCCCGAATACAACTGAAACGTTGCTGTATCTGCCTCTATGGCCACTGCCACTGGTCCACGACTCACTGCCACCTTCAATGCCGTTTCATTTCCTGACGACACGTCGACACATCCAGACAACACCAATCCCGTGTCACACACAGCAGTAGCCGCCACAGAATCATCCACACAGGTGCCTTCCTCCCCTTCATATGGCAGTTCCTCCTCCGTACATAAAACATTCTTTTCAGCATACTCAAAAGCATCGTCCATCAATCCACCATTACATCCATTGTCTACACAATCCACAAACTGTTGCTCTGATAAACTGACAAGGTCACCAGTATTTATTTGGAATGCGCCTTCCATGGCTCCAGTAGCAGAAAACGACCAGCAGCTGCCACAATTGCCTTGATTTTTAACTGGGGTAACGGCACCTAAATCGCGCCAGTCAATGGAATCCGGGATTTCTCCTCCCAAGATTTCCTCAAAGGAATCACACCCAAATAAGCTCTGATAATAACCCTGCTTCGGGGTATAACACCCTAAATGCATTGTATCCCTAAATTCTTCCTCGCTTAAATCCATATATTCATTAATATCCAACAGCTCATTCTCAATTATCTTACCATAATTCGTGACAAAATTCATAAATCTCTCATTCAACTCCCATGATGAATACTCTTTGTTATATTCTGATAGATAATTTGAGAATTTATCCCAATAAGGATGTGAAATAAGAGCGAGGTTTGGATCACAACCAGAGGCAGTTGGGAGTGAAAAAATTCCTAAAATACCGACGATCGTGGTTTTGAGAAGACTGGAAAACTTCATATAAATATATATACTATTTTATATTTATATTCAATTTTATTATTTTCTAAAAAGTATATATGTATAAGGTTGCCATACCCTCGTATAAACGAGAAAAAATATTGCTCAATAAGACATTACCTACTCTATTAAATGGAAAGGTGAAAGCTAACCACATCTATATATTTGTTGCCAATTCTCAAGAAAAACGCATTTATGAAGAAGCCATTCCTAGAAATATGTACAACACGATTGTAATTGGTAAAAAAGGGATAACAAACCAACGCATCTTTATACGGAACTATTTTAATAACGGAGACTATATAGTTTCCATTGATGATGACATCGAAGAGGTCATGAAATATGTTAACGAAAAACGCCTTAGTAAAATGAAAAACCTCGATGTGTTTTTTAAAAAGGCACACAAACTTCTTAATAAACACAAGGCCTTTATATGGGGTATTTATCCAGTCTCTAATCCATTCTTTATGAAGAATGGCGCTGTAATCTCAACCGATTTACGATTTCTAATTGGTGCGCTATATGGATATATCGTAAGAAAGGATTTAGCATTAAATCCTAAAGCAAAAGAAAAGGAAGATTATGAACAAAGCATACTTTACTATCTTAAAGATGGTATAATTTTACGATTCAACAGAATAACAATTAAAACCAAATTTTTAGCACCGGGCGGACTGGGAAAAGAAAATAACAGATTTGAAATTAATAAACAGGCGGCTAATTATTTAATTAAAAAATATCCGGATTTAGTATCCATTTTTCATAGGAAAAATGGAATGACAGAAATCAAGATTAAAGATCGCCGTCAAACAAAGAAAAATAAAACCAAGAAAAATAAAACCCGTAAAAGAAATTAACGCTTTTTTCTTGTTTTCTTTTTCGTTTCCGTTCTACCAAATATGCGCTTAATGGATTTTAGGTGCCGCACTTTAAAATTTTTAGGCAGGTCCTTTGTTTTCTTCCAAATATCGGTTCTTAAATAACAGACAATTGACATTCTAACAGCACTCGGCGTCGCAAATTTAGTTGGCAAGTTTCCATGCCATTCATGGACATCCATAAATAAAATGTCGCCTTCACGCACATTTACCCCAATACCATATTGTGGCAAACATGTCTCTCCTCCCGAATATTCTCCTCTTTGTATAACAGTTAAATTACCAAACCCATCAATATCGTCGCCCCTATCCTTATGAATAGAGGTCTTGAAATTAATATTAGTGGTTATTGTTGTAAAAGAAGTGTGGGCGATTTTGAACTCTGTTTGTCTTGCCTTTTTAATTTGCTTTTTATAATATTCGGGCAGTAACTGCTTATATAATTTATCAATTTGTTTAATTAAGGGTTCCGCACGTTTCATCTTTTCTGGATATTTGCTATTAAAACTGGTCTCTCTTACTGCTAAAGGCGTTTTGATTCCATTCTGTTTAAAAAAAAATTTATGATTGGGTGCCCACTTGTCGAAATATCCAATAATAGAAGATTTTATCGGCTCATTGGCTCGTATGCTTTTATTCTTGCTCCCCGATGTATTTCCGCGATTTTTTGACGTATTTGAAACGGTGTAATTATAAGTTGCCTCATAAAAATTATTTGTATTTTTTTTATCAATCTTATTTTTACGAAACTTTAATAATAATCTCCCATCATTTGTGTAAACATCTGCGTCTTCATTGATAATTTGTTTTATTTGTGAGGGTTTTACAAAGGTATTTCCCAATTTAATCATTTTATTATCCGTTATTAGCTTCTCTACCACCACCTTTTTCATTATATATATAACTTTTATAAAAAGTTATTAATCAAAAAAAAGGTTTTTCTAATCAAAAAGGCAAGGATTTAATTTGCACATTATAAATTGAATCCCTCCATAAATTCCTCCAGAGTCATTATGTCAACACCGAGGTCCCTTGCTTGTTGCACTTTACCTGTGGTGGCATCCTTATCTTTGGCTATCAAAACAAACGTATTTTTAGAAACCCCTGTTCCTATTTTGGCACCCAATGCTTCCAAGGTTTTTATTAATGCCTTGTCTTTTCCACCTGTAAAGACTATTGATTTCCCAGATAATTCATGCGTGGGCGCGTCTGGTGCGTCTGACACGCTGGGCTCGGCACCCACAGGAGCATGAACCAATTTGTCTTGCATATTAATCTCATTCATAAATTCCACAAATCTTGGGATTGCTGCAACAAATCGTGGAGCAATTTTTCCTACACGTGGGACCTGTTTCACCTTGATAATTTTTTCCTCCTCTGTATCCTCCGACACCAAAATGTCAGGATGAACCTCTAAAATTGCCCCTGATATTCTTTCACCAATGCTGCGTCCAAACACATTAGACGCACTCATTAGCTTAACCACACTTGCTGCTGCTAACTGTGTTTTAATATTATTATATATTTTGGCTGCTGTTTTCTCTTTAAACCCCTCTACAGCAAACAAATCCGCTTCTGACATAGCGACCACAGCAGGAATTGTGGTAGAACCCGATTCAATTATTCGTCGGACATTTCCTTCACCCAAACCTTCAACCTCAAGCTTTTTAAAGAAATTTGCAATCACTTTTTTAGCAACTGTTAAATCCCCCGAGACATTTTCTAAAATGATATCAACATGTCCCTCACTCCAAACATAGGGTTCTGTGGGCATCAATGGAGACTCGGCTGGCTGGATTACAGCCTTGATATGCGGAATGACGTCTCCACTGCGAATTAAACTAATAACTGCGCCCACACCAATATTGTTGTCTTGGATAAATTTGCCATTGAATCCCGTTGCATACTCTATCTTAGCACCTCCCAAAACAACTGGTTCAATCTTAACACGCGGCTTTAAATATCCGTGCTTGCTCGCTGTCCAGATCACATCCACTACTTTGGCTTCAGCCATCTGGTCAGACAAAACCATCTTGAAGGCAAAGGCATGTTTGGGATTTTTATGATCGCGAGGATAAGCTTTATCATTTGCAACAATTATACCATCTATCTCGTATTCAGAACTATCCCTCCATGACACTAATATTTCTGATAATATTTCATTTGTTATCATCGGCAGTGTCTCATTGCGAACACATATCACTTCACCAGCGTCCTGAAGGTCTTCTAAATACATCATTTGTTCGCTTGGCGACTTGTTAGCAGGCTTGATGACTTCATATGCTACAAAATCCACATCTTGCAATCTGGAAATATCCAATGTCTTCTGATTTACTAATCCTGCAACAAAATTACGAGCATTTGAATACTCCGAACTGTATTTCTCTTCAAACAATGCACGTTTAATTATAAATTCTCCTCTAATTACCAAATCGGGTCTGTCTGTAGGCAAACGAAGATAAGGTATCAAATGGGTAACATCTTGCCCAACTTTACCATTTCCTCGTGTATATAATTTCGGTTCATCACCCTCTGTACTAAATAATCCACTCACGCCATCTTTTTTGCTGGAAACAACATAGGGTCCCGAATATTTTTCTAACCATTTTGTCAACGCACCTGTGTCTGGTTTAATTTTATCCATAGACCACATTTCATAGGGAAGGGTTACTTTATTTTTCTCCACAACACATTCGGTATGCCCTTCTTGAACCGCAATGTTATTGGGAAACTTGGCAAGTGTGTATTCACGCAGAATATCGTATTGGTTATCTGACAATATCGACGAATTATTACAATAATAGGCGTCATTTGCAGCCCTTATCATGGCACTTAACTCTGTTTCACTCAACAATTTAAGACTTGTTTCCCCTTCTTTCTTAAAGTGTTCAATGTTCACCAGTGCGCTTTTTGACTTGGCAGTGTTTTTTAAGGTCAGCTTCCTCTTTTTTTTAATTTTTTTTAGCGTGGGAGATTTTGCTGCCTTGGGTGCTGCCTTGGGTGCTGCCTTGGGTGCTGCCTTGGGTGCTGCCTTGGGTGCTGCCTTGGGTGCTGCCTTGGGTGCTGCCTTGGGTGCTGCCTTGGGTGGTGCCTTGGGTG